>BNJU01003175.1_pt1 | contig 72102 bp, 120 predicted proteins | sample 8539281 | NCBI WGS metagenome assembly BNJU01 (sample SAMD00202456, study PRJDB9452) | human saliva metagenome | isolation source: human saliva | place: Japan | reverse complement strand
CACACACTCAAGCGAGGGCGCGACCCGCCGAGAGTAAAAGTGACAATGCCCATAACGCGATGATGAGCCCCGGTGCTCCGCGTGCGGAAAAGTCCCACGAAACAGACGCGCTGCTCTATGCTGACCTCATGAGCTCTTCGGTTTCCTCCGCGTCCTCAGCCGTTGGCCGACCGCGCGCTCGCGCAGCACTCACTCACCCTGGGACGCTCGGTCCTCAGCGACATGTCCCAGCATCCATCGAACGCCCAGTACATGTTCCACGATGGCCTGAGCGAGTCACGGCTTCGAGAGGTCAAGGACGCCGGGACGATCAGAGCGCATCCGGGTGGCTGGCCGACTGGCCGCGCTCGCGCCATCGCCGAGGCTGCCAAAGGCGATCGCCCGGGGGTGACGACCGACGAGCTGGACCGGATCGCGCACGGTACCTGTGCGACCACGGCGCCTACCCTCCTGCCTGGGATACATGGGGTTTCCCAGGTCGAATCTGCACCTCGATCCAGCAGAAGTCGTCACCGCGCGGATCCCCGACTCGACCCGCCTCAACGAGGGCGACCTCATCAACCTCGACGTCACCGCGCGTACATCGGAGGGGTCCACGGCGGCACGAGATGCCACCCTACGCCGTCGGCGAGGTCGACCCGGAGACGGAGCTGCTCATCGAGGCGGACCCGCACCGCGATGCGGACAGGGGCATCCGGCGGTCCAAGCCCGGCCGCGAGATCAACATCATCGGCCGGGTCATCCAGGGCCCACACGCCAAGCGCTTCCAGCTACGGCGCGGTCCGTGACTACACCGGGCACGGCGTCGGCGAAAGCGTTCACTCCGGACTCATCATTCCGCACTACGACGCCCGCTCCCTCCACGACGACGTCATCCGAAACAGGTATGGTATTCCACCATCGGCCGATGCTCACGCTGGGCGGTATCCAGGTGGGAGCGGTGGGACGACAGCGGCTGGACGAAACGGTCACTGGGACCGTTCCCGTACCGCGCAGTTTGAGGCACACACTGGTGGTGACCGAGGACGGCGCCGAGGTCCTCACCCTGCCCTGAGACTCCTGGGTCCTGGGGTCACTACCCATCGCATCTTCGTTCATCAGCACCCGCTCACATTGCCTCACTGCGAGGTAACAACGTATCGTCCGTGGGCAGCGGACATCTGCATTCTGCCTGAGGAAACCCACCGGGTTTCGCCCGTTTTATTCCTTCCGGAGGTTCTCATGGCTGCGCAGTCCACCGCCCAGCGGCCTGCACCGCCAGAGGGCTTCGAGCCGCCTGCGGGCCTGGCGGCCGACCCGCCCGCCCGGCGCGAGCACTATGCAGATCCTGGGTTGACGACTCGGCCCCGTCCAGCGGGTCTGACTTCCTCGGCACCCGGCACCGCCTCGGGAGCCGATCCGGCGTGAGCTATCCGGCGGAGCCGTGTCGTTTGGCATCCCAAACGGCCCCAGATGGGCTACGGTGCTCCAGTGTGGCCGATCCGACTGGGACGTCTGCCTCGGCCTTCCGGTGACTTCGCCGGCCAGGCCGCGGGGCCAGCCCTACGCGGACAACATGGACTACGCCCAGTCCCCCACGCCCTACCAGAACCAGGGGCTCCAGGTGGCCCGCAGCCACCGGCCGGCAGCTGGCAGCCCGGAGGTGCAGGTGGTCCGGGAGGCCCCGGCGGCGGCTCCAAGCCGATCACTCCAGCAGTGGTGGTTCTGGACCGGTGCTGCGGTGCTCGTGGTCGTGCTGGCCATCGGCACAATCGATGTGGAGCGCATGGCGGTTCCTGACGACGACGGCGGTAGCAACAAGGCCGAGCAGAGCTCCTCGCAGAGCAGCAAGAGCGGCAAGCAGGGTTCTTCATCCAAGGAGAAGTCCAAGGAGTCAGCGACGGCCCGTCGGCCGAGGCATCCGGCGGTGCGTCAAAGGGAAGCGATGAGGCCGGGTCGGACCGAAGAATCCCATCGACCCCACGACAACCCTCCGTCGAGTTCAAGGCCGGCAAGTACGACGATGACCCGAACGCCGCGGTCACTGTCACCTTTCCGGTGCGGTCGAGTGGAACGCGAATGAGACCATCAAGGCCGCCAACAAGTACATCTACCAGGACCCGCCGTCCGGCAAGGTGTACATCCGCGTCCCGGTAGAGATTTCCTACAAGGGCAAGGGGCAGTACGAGAAGTACGGTCTGGATCGACTACTCCACGACGGCAACACGTCGGGCAGTGAGTCATTCATCGACGACTCCATGTTCAACCAGCAGGACATGCCTCGAGACGGAGGTACGGCAAAGGTTGCTACGTCTTCCTCGTGGACGAGGCCACTGCGAACGACGGAGGGCGTTTTTCAGCGTCAAAGGGCTTCTCGGGCAACGATGAGGTGTACGTGGCCGCGAAGTGAGCCGCTTGCTTGACGCATGAGGGTGGGGCCGACCAGAAGCTTCTGGTCGGCCCCACCCTCATGTCATGGGCCAGAGGGGCGCGGACGAACCGACCTGTACGCCGGGTTCTGTGTGCCGCCCGCCGTTACCGGCCTGGCGGTGGCGACCATTCATCTTGGATCGTTGTTGCCAGTGGCCTCATGCGACCTACCCGCCCGGCTCGGGCGAGCAGCCTTCAGGCGCCAGCTGTGCGGTCTTGCTCCGGGCGGGGTTTACCGAGCCGCGGCGGTCACCAGTCGCGCTGGTGGGCTCTTACCCCACCCTTTCACCCTTACCCACCGGAGTTCGGTGGGCGGTCTGCTCTCTGTGGCACTGTCCCGCGGGTCACCCCGGGTGGCCGTTAGCCACCGCCCTGCTCTGTGGAGCCCGGACGTTCCTCAGCCCTGCACCGCCACGAAGGCGATGACAGGTACCGCGGCCGCCCGGTCGGCTCGTCCGCAGGGATCAGCATAGCGGCATGACACGTCGTCGAGGCTCGAGCCCACCGCGAGGTCCTGATCTGCCGGGAACCGTGTCACGGCCTATCATGTGCGGGTGCTGATCCTGTTGCCTCCGTCCGAGGGAAAGACCGCTCCAGCCAGTGGCCCGTCACTGGATCTCGGCTCGCTCCTGGATGCCGAGCGGCTGACCTCACCACGCCGTGAGGTGATGTCGGCGCTGACCGAGGCGAGCCGGCGTCCGGACGGCCCCTCCATTCTGGGGCTGGGGCCACGCAGCGCAGAACTGGCGGAGGCGAACCTGTTGCTGGAGAACTCGCCCTGCGCCCCTGCCTATCAGCTGTTCACCGGGGTGCTCCATGAGGCCGCCGGACTCGACTCGATCGCCAAGAACACAGCCGGACGCAAGGTCCTGGAGCACCACTGCGTGATCTTCTCCGGCCTGTGGGGCATCCTCTCGCCCACCGATGAGGTGCCGGACCACCGTTTGTCGATGGGCACGTCACTGCCCGGCCCGGGGCGCCTGCCGTCATTCTGAAGCCGCACCTTGCCGCGTCGTTGACCGACATGGCGGCGCAGGGACTGGTGGTCGACTGCCGGTCAGCAGACTATGCGGCCGCGTGGAAGCCGTCCGTCCGCGACGGCGTCGAAATCATGACGGTGCGCGTGGTGCGCATCGCCGACGACGGCTCCCGCAAGGTCATCTCCCACATGGCTAAGCAGGCTCGAGGGCTCCTCACCGGTGAGCTCCTCAGGGCCGTTGCCGGCAGGACCCTGCCACCAGAGACGCGCGCTGACGACGTCGCCACCCTCGCCCGCACGGTTGAGCGGCGTCGACGACGTTGAGGTTTCCGAGACGGACCGGCAGGGGACGGCGGGTTCTCACCCCTGGTGACTCGTTGACGTCACGACGGCGGCGGTCTCCATCCGCGCCCGGATCAGAAGGTTGGGGCGCGGTCACCCCCTGCCTGAGACGCAGGCGTCAGATGTCCATCCGTACGACGATGACGTCATTCTCCTCGGCGTGGATGACCTCATCCTGCGGGGCGGCCACGATGCGCGCCAGCTCACTAGGGGCTGATCTCAACGGCACCGCCCTCGATGATCCGTCCCCTGAGAGCGACTGCGCCAGGCCCCCGGTGGAGGTGCAGACTGCTTCATAGTCGGCCCAAGAGGACAGCCTCAATGGTTTCCGGCCAGGTCTGCCCGCTGGTTCTCAGGGACTCGATCTCCTCGTCGAGTCGGGCGAACTCGGCGTCGCGCTCGGCGGTGAGCTCGCGTCCGGCCGCACGGATCTCAGACTCCTCCCGACTGAGCCGTTCCACCTCCTCACGGGCCGAGTCCAGCGCCTCCATGGCACGATCTGTGCCTCCTCCAAGGCCGCCTGACGCTGACCGAGCTGGTCGATCTCGCCCTGAATGGCGGACAGGGTCACGGGCCGCGCTGTTGCCCGAGTGGAGGCGCTCGCGCAGCTACTCGGCACGGCGCACCACCTGGCCGACCTCGTCCTCGCTGCGGGTGGCCCGCGCCCTTGGCCTCGCTGAGGGAGGCATCGGCCTGAATGGCGGCCCGCTTGTTGGTCTTGAGACGCTCGATGACCGACTCGATACGGCTGAGGACCGGAAGGTGCTTGCGCTCGTGACGCAGCCGTGCCAGGCGGGAGTCGAGGTCCTGGAGGTCGATGAGAGGCGCTGCTGGGCGATGGGGGCGCTTGTCACGGCGTGTGCTCCTTCAAGTGCGTACAGGTTGGTGCTGCGAATCCTCTGCATGATCCTCTCACGCCTCATCTGATCCAGTGGACAGCCGCAGCACCCAGGGGTCCGTGACAATGTGGGAGACCCGGACCGTCAGTGAGGCGCCGTGGGAGCGAGCACCTTCCTCCAGCCGGCGGGCCAGAGGCTCCAGGCCGACCCACTCGGTGGCCCAGTGCGTTCCGCACAGGAGGTAGGGGCGACCGTCCTCCAGGTGCTCGGAGGCGGGGTGGTGGCGCAGGTCCGCCGTGAGACACATCGGCTCCGGCCTGGCGAGCCCGTTGCAGGAGAGAGTCGCCCGCCCCACCTGAGACGGCGATGCGCTCGACGACGGCGTCGAGGTCCCCGCCCACGAGGAGGCCGGGAGCCGAGTCGGGCAGGGCAGCAGCGACGTCTGCGGCGAGCTGACGCAGGGTGACGGGTTGCGGGAGCACGCCGATACGACCGATGCCCTGCTCCGGGGAGGCCGGATCGGGCTCGAGAGGAACGGCCGAGGTCAGCCCCACACGCTCGGCGAGGGCTCGGCCACTCCCCCGTGGGCGGCGTCGAGGCTGGTGTGGGCGTTGAGGAGTGCGATTCCGGCACGGATGAGGCGATGGATGGAGCGGCCCTTGGGGTCAGTGGCCGCAACGTGGTCGGTTCCGCGCAGGTAGAGCGGGTGGTGGGTGATGATCATGTCGACACCGGAGTCGACGGCCTCGTCGACGACGGCCGCCACGGGGTCGACGGCCAGGAGGATGCTGCGTACCGGGTCGGCGGGATCCCCGCAGATGAGCCCGTTGGAGTCCCACGAGGCCGCCAGGTCGGGGGGCGCGGCTGCTTCCACGAGGGCGACGACGTCGCCGACGCTCAGGAAGCCGTCCAGGTGCTCCTGTGATGGCTGGTGTCCGGCGCCAGAAGATGCGGGTGCGGAGGTGTGGCTCATGCAACCAGGCTAGCGGCAAGGCCAGGAATTGCCTGCCACCTGCCGGTGTCGATGCAGCCCGAAGCAGCCACCTGGTGGAACACGTTCTGGAAAGCGACCGACGCCGCTCTCGTCTGGGGTAACCTACTTCCGCGTTGCCGGGACCCTCCAGTGCTGGCAGCGTCGGCCGACTCTCGGCGCCGCCGGCATCACGGCCGCGCCCGCCCATAGCTCAGCGGTTAGAGCAGCGAGCTTATACCTCGTATCGTGCCTGATAGGCACAGGTCCTGGGTTCCGAATCCCGGTGGGGTACCACGATAGCCTTACCCAAACCTGGGTCACGAGTAACACGGTCTGGGTTGGTTGATGAAGATGCGAGCGCTCACCCACCACTGGTGAGCGCTCGTCGTTGCAGACGGTGTTGGTGATGGGGCGGTCAGTTGGTTGTCCCGGTTTTCTTGCGGGTTGGCTTGCAACAAGGTCGCACGGTGCTGCCGTGCGACGTTGTGCATCCGGCGGCTAGTCAGGCAGGCGAAGGGCAGCCGTAGGTCGGCTGCCAGGCTGGCGTCGCTGCTGGCGTCGGCCAGTAAGCGCGGTGCTGTGGCTCGCTGCAATGGCCCGTCGCTCTCCCCTATCGGGCAGTCGCCAGCTGCTGCATCAGCCGCGTTCCTGCCTCCGTCATCATTCGTTCCATCCTCCGGCAGGATGACTCGGCCGTCCTCATCCACCGCTGGGTTGACCAGTACTCGCTGAAGAAGACCTGGTTGAGCAGCTTCTTCAGGTGGGCGGGCACAGCGCTGCAGAGGCGGTGGCAGTCTTCGAGGAGGTCAAGGGCCTGGGCAAGGCGCTGCCGCACCTCGGTTATGTCGGCCTGGTAGGCGGCCAGCTGGCGCTCGATCTGGTTGAGTTCGGCCGTGAGCTGGGTCTGTTCCTCCTTGAGCAGCTCCAGGGGGACGGCTCCTTCGTAGTGGGCGTGCATCAGGCGGCGGCGCTTGTCCTCGATGTTCGTCCGCCTGGTCGTCAGAGAGCGGATTGTCCGGTCTTTGTCGCGCTCAAGGCGCCGTAGCTCCTCCCGGACGTACTGCTCTACGAGCTGGCGATCCTGGCTGCTGAGTTGGATGGTTTGCTAGAGGTCGCTCATCCGCTCTTCGACGACGTCGATCAGGACGGCGCGGAAGGCGCAGTCGTGGGTTCGCTGCCGCTTGGCGCAGATGAAGTAGGGGTAGAGGTCGCCTTTGCTGTTGCGTGTGTTCTGTACCAGCAAGCGGGCACCACAGAGGCCGCAGTACACCGTCGTTTTGAGGTGGTGGTTGTGTTGGCGTTCGCGTTCTCCGAAGCGATGAGAGTCCAGCACGGCCTGCACCTGGCTCAGGTTTCTTCGTCCACCAAGGGCTCATGCGCCCCTGACGTACTCCACTCTTTGGAAGGAGATGACGCCCTTGTAGTAGGGGTGGCGCAGCATGCGGTGCAGCTGGGCACCTGTCACTGCCTTGGCTGGTTTACGGGCCGTCGGCACGGTCGTCAGCCCCCGATCGTGCAGGTGCGCGGCGAGCCTCTTCGTCGTCCACTGCCCTGTCGCATACTCCGTAAACGCCAGCCGGATGAGTGGTGCCCGCTCCTCATCCAGGGCGATGGTGCGGATCTCTCTCCCGTTCTCGTCCCTTGCACGCACGTTGAGGTAACCGAGTGGTGCCTTGCCCAGTGTGCCACCATTCCTCGCCTTCTCGCCCATCCCCTTCATGACCTCATTGGCGAGATTCCGGCTGTAGAACTCGGCGATGCTGCTCATGATGCCATGCAAGAGCATGCCACCAGGCGTCTGGTCGATGTTCTCCGACGTCGACACCAGGCGCACACCCGCCTCCTCGAAGGCCCGGTTAATCTCCACATCATCGGCTCGGTTCCGTGCTAACCGGTCAAGCTTGTGGACGATGACGTAGTCAATCCCACCATCTTCCTTAAGGTAGGCCAGCATCTTCTGCAGCTCAGGGCGGTTAGCAGAGCGGGCGGACTCGCCTCGGTCGGCGAACTCCTTAACCACCAACGCACCCATCGACTGAGCCTTGCGCTTATTCGCTTCACGCTGAGCGGGAAGGGAGAAGCCCTCCTCCGACCCGCCACGCTGGGCCTGCTCGCAGTGGAGACGCGGATGTGAGACGGCCCGCTTGGGAGTCAGTTGCGCCGCCATGGCGGTGAAGAGGATCGAGGGCAAGTGCGTCGGGCATGGTGCACCTCACTGCTGGGTTCGATGGACTGGCTGGTCTGCTCGCGCTGCCTATGCTCTTCCTCTCTAAGTGCGTCGAGCTGGCGCATCCATGCCCCTTCCTCGTCGTTCCACCAGGCAGGCGGCTCACCGTCGCCGGGGTGCCAGCTGTTGAGGCAGACCAGGGTGAGTGCCGCTGGCTGCGAGCCGTTCAAGCACCGCGTCTGCGTCGCTCTGGTGGGAGGTTGGGGTGGGCCAGCCCGCCGTGATGACGTACTCGACCCCACCGCGCTGGCAGGCATCGAGCAGCATCTTCAGCCCATCCTGGCGCTTGTCTCGGTCGTGGAACTCGGTGACCAGATTGAGATCGGTCGCGTCGGCATAGTCCTCCACCAGGTCACGCTGGCGGGCCAGCTCAAAGGGGTAGAGCGCCGCGCCGTAGAAGATGGCGATCGCCCCGGTACCAGCCTGGCCGTCCAGCGCGGTGGCAGGTACCGCCTCCAGCACGACCTGGTGCTTCTCCTGTGCGTTCGTTGTCGTCTGTGTTGTCATTTGCATCCTCCTCTCGTCATATGTATTGCTATTTCACTGGTTTATGTTTCTCCTCTTTCTATTGACGCTCAGATGGACGGAAAAGTCCAGTCTGGTTTCCTGTATTGCTAATGTTTTTGACCAACATTCCTCTAGTCGCCAGCTTGCCCCGCCATTCCGCCGCTTTCGGCACGGTTCGCCGACTTTGTCGCCGATAGGTTCTCCTTGCAGAGAATGAGGCAGACTGAGAAATGGCCAAGCAGATAGCGTCGTCGCTTTTCGGTGTCCTATGGGCCGCGCTGGATCAGGGCGGCGAGCTGCTCGGGTGCGGCGGCGATCTTGAACAACGGGGTGAGCGTCTGGTCGGCGGCGATCTGCTCGGCCAGGCGGCCGGCTCGCGCTTGGTTGGTCAGCAGCCAGACCACCTGCGGGTAGTAGCCGTGCTGAGCCTGGAAGGTGCCGCTGGCCAGGTGAGCCTGGTAGTCGTGGCACTTGGCCGGCAGCCGCGCTGGATGCTCGGTGTCCAGGTCAACCTCGAGCAGCCAGTGATCTTCTGCGCCGGTGTCCGTTGCCGTGATTGCTTCCAGATCCGGCTTGAGCCAGCCCAGCGCCCCACCGAGCCGCAGCCAGGAGCGCCAGCAAGCCGGCTCAGTACGCAGCCGAGCCAGGTGCCCACCAATGGCGTGAATGGCCTGCTCGATGACCACCCTCGCCTGCGTGATCGCCAACGTATGAGCAAGGAACAGCGCCGACGGCTCCTGAAAGCGCCGCCGCACCCCTCGCCCTTGCCCCTCGCTCGTCAGGCGCTGCCCCGCTGCTGTCAGGTACCAGACGTACCCGGCTGAGCCGGCCCGCGTCCCACCGATCCGCCGCGCCAGGTGATCGACCAGCCCCAGCCCGTGCTGACGTCGCAGCCGCCGACTGGTCTGGCGCAGCGCCGAACGAGCCGAACCGTACTGCCCCGACAGCTCGGTGATCTGCGCCAGCTGGCGCGTCGTGGCATAGCGATGGGCCGCCAGCAGCGCCAGGGAGCGTTCGATCGGTGTCATCGAGCCGCTCAGCGATCGCCTGCAGCTGGGCGCGGCCAATCCGGGCCGGAACCTGGCGCTGAGACTTCGCTGCCTCTGTCGTCGCTGCCCCCTTCATCGTCGTTGGTGTCGTCGCGGACGTCGGTACCGCCAGACCGAGCCTGTCCGACGCTCGCGTATTCCGATATTGATGTGTTCATGGCTGTTTCCTCCGTGTGTGATCGTCATGTGGTTGATCGAGTCTGCTGCTGCAGGCAGAGGCTGTGCTGTGAGGCCAGGGCCGTTGTCAGTGGTAGGTGGGATGGCCGGAAGGGGCCATCAGTCGCCTCCCGTAACCGCGCCTGTGCCGCGCTACTGCGCCGATAGCCCTGCCTGCTCGCTGCTGCGATGCGTCTGGCGATTCGTCCCCGACGCGTCTCGGCGCTCCAGTGGTGGAGACAAGCGCAGGGGCCAGATAGGGCGATACGTCGCAGCCCGCAAGAGCTCCAGAAGGAGAGGCCGGCACTGTTCTTGGCGGCAGCGCTGACGGGCCGTCCGCCCGTCATGCTGTTTCTCCGCTCCGCTTATCTGGTCGGCGGCCGAACACCACCAGCCGTCGAGTCAGGTACGCCATTCGCTGGCCCAGTGCCTCCGCCCGTCGCTTCTCCCCGCGCTCACCCGTCGCGTCGTCCGTTGCCATCTGAGCCGCGTCATCACCGGTCATCTCGCCGTTCTGCCCGATTCGTGCGAGCAGGGCGGCCTCGATCTGCGTGGCGTCTTGGCCGTAGCGCGCCTGGCTGCTGGCGCGTAGGGCCAGGGCGTCTTGCATCGGTGGGGTTGGTGGCAGGGTGATGGCGTGGCACCAGGGGTTCTCCCGCCCGTGGTGCATGGTGCGCGCGTAGACGCCAAAACGCGGCAGCAGCTGGAAGTCGGCCGCCTCCAGGCCAATCGCCTGACGGGCCAGCTCGGCCGCGTCAGCCGCGCTCAGGGAGAAGATGATCTTGTTGCGCGCATTGGCATCGATCCCCGCCTTGAGCGCCGCAGGCAGCTGCCCGCGGTACTGATGCGCCAGATGGAACGCCGCCCCCAGCGACCGGGCCTGGTCCAGGGCGGCTGCCCAGGAGGAGCTGGCCGGTACGCCTGGCGCTCCAGCTGCTCTGGCCGCTTGGTGTGCGGAGCGCCAGCTGGCTGCGACCTCACCGGCCAGCTGACCAGCCTGGTAGCTGCTCGGCAACGCGGCAGAGAGCGACAGCGGCGATGCGCCCACGGGCAGCGGCTCACTCGTTCCGCCCGGCGGTGCCTCCCGCCAGGCTGCCAGGCCGTCGCGCACCCCGTGGGCGAACGCCCAGCCGATTGCGCCCACCACCGCCAGACCGATGAGGGCCAGGATCCCGATTACGACCGTCATGTTGAAACCTCCGAAGATGAAGAAAGAGAAGAAGAGAAGAACGCGAGGAGAAGGAAAGATGGCACGAGGCAGAGTGCTCGCCACTGCACTGACGACGTTCCAGTCCTGACTCCGCCGCCTACAACTGCCCGATCCGCTGCCCAGCCCCCAGGGCATACCCCGTGATGATCGCTTCGTAGAACTGAGCACCGCCGGGGGCGATGCGGGTCTGGGCCTCGGCCTGGGTGACCAGCGTGGCGATATTGGTCAGAACCTGGGAGGTCAGGAAGGCCCGGGCCTGCTCGGCCTGGGCCGCCACTTCTGCCTGGGCGGCGACCTGCTCGATCTCCCGCCTGGTCACCCGGGCCTGGCCATTGCCCAGCACCACCCCCGTCCGGGTGCGCTGGGGTGAGAAGAGACTGAGATTGGTAGAAGCCATGAGGAGTCCTTTCGAGAAGAGAAGAAGGAAGAGAGAAAGACGACCAGCCGAGCTAGCCGTCCCCGATCTAGCGCTCTGGCACCGCTGGCTGGCCAGAGAGACCAGCCAGCGCGCAACGCCAGAGCCATCGCCGCTGACCTGTCAACTGAGCGACTTTTCCGCCAGATAACGGGGCTTGACGCGGCGATGACTCGACTCTAGGCAGGCCGCTCAGCACGGCCGTCAAAGTTGGAAGAAAGTTGGAAAAGAGGGCTCACTCAGGCGTCCACCACTGGCGCACATGAGTAGCACTGCCCAGCCCCCACTGCGGCAGGCAGCACGGCCACGGCTGCGAGGAGCCAGTCCGCCAAGCCAGGCACAGACGACTCGCCTCTGTTCTTCGGCTCCCCGCTCTATCTCCTGGTTTGTCCCGGCCGCTCGGTCTAGGCTGGCTTGCGGCCCGTCCCGTCAGCCGACACCCGGGTCACCACGCACGCGGCAGGCGCCTCACCAGCACCGGCCCAGCTCTGTCAGTCATCTCGTTGCTGCCCCGCCCCAACGAAGTCATCTCCGCTCATCCCGCTTCTGACTCACGCCCTGCCCCTACTTCCCCAGGAGGCTTGCTCATGTCCCGCGCTCATCTCGATGCCGATGATGCGGCGTCCTTGCGGCGCGAGCTGGCGTGGCTGCGTAAGCGCGGTGGGTTTACGGCGGCGCGGCTGGTACGCGCCCCGATCGTCGATGAGGTGCTCAGGGGCAGCTTGGAGGACTCCTTTGAGCGGCTACGCCATCGCTTTGTCTCGGCCATCCACAGCCTGAGTGAGAGCGGAAGTGAGCAGGACGAGCCGCTGGTGGGTGTGCTGCTGGCGGCCTTTGCGCTCAGCCCTGAGACGGCGGGTAGTGGCAGTCTGTTGGAGCGGCGGCGAGCCATGGCGAGCCGCTTGGGCTGCAGCATGGAGACGATCGCGTCCCGGGAGGAGGCCGGATTGCGTCTGCTGCACAGCCGCTTGGTGGCTGGGCGCTACGCTCAGGCGCCGCTGGTGCTGGATGTGCCGGAGATGCACGGCGGGATTGTCTATGAGGAGACCACCACGCTCATCGTGGTCGAGCACCGTCGGTGGCGGGGCACGGTGGAGCACTACCGGCTGGCCAACATGGCCAGCGAGCTGGACTTCGTCACCATCTCCCGCTCCTACCCGGCTCATGTCACGGCGCAGCCGGGCGGAGAGTTCAGCGTCAACAGCCGTCCCGTCGAAGGGGCTGGCTGGAATGACCACTTCTGGCACATCGACCCCGCCAGCGGCAGGCGCACGCCAATGCAGGACGCGACGCGCTACGACCTCGCCTTCCGCCTCGAGCCCCTGCCGGGCGAGGGCCCACCACGCCGATCTCCTTGGCTAGCCAGGCCTTCCACGCCCGCTCACTGCTGGCCACCATCCAGGTGCGCTTCATCGGGGAGGTGCCAGCCAGCATCTGGCAGTTCACCGGGCTAGCCCTTCGCCCGTCCCAAGCAGCCAACCAGTACAACCGCACCCACCTGGATGCCCAGCAACGCGCCATCCCTACCCAGCGTGATGTGCATGGTGGGCTGTTCGGCGAGTTTGGGTGGGAGTGGTGAGGAGTGACGACGTGAAGTCTCCAGCGCCGTAGCCCGCCGTTGAGGGTTACGCTAACTGCCGGTCGGTCAACTCTGGGATTCGTCAATGGTGAGGCACAGCACCGATTGCTAGCGTCAACACGGTCTGAACCACGCTCCTTCCCCAACGGTTCGTGAGGACGCAGAGATGACACAGCCACCTGTCATCGGAGGCTCGGCCTCCAGAGTCGCGCCACGCCATTCTGATCCCATCGCTCAGCCGGTATCCGTCGCTAAGGTGCAGCAGACCGGCACTGTTGCCCTGATCGACGGCCTTCGATAATTAAAAACTCCCAAATACCATCAAAGTGACCACAAACCCTTAAAACGCACCACCCAAGAAGAAGAAAAATGAACAACGTCAACGCCTCACCAGAAGACCACAACAGCCCGACAACCACCACCCCTTATCCCAAAACGCAAGATAGACGATTGGGCTTTTACCCATAAAACAAACCAAGAAACCGTTCATCAACGACTAATTGACTTGGCATCCACAGGGTGGCCACCCAATTGTGGCCGAGCTAGATCTTACCACTTACTGTGATTACGAGTGTCCAGAATGTATCGCAGCTCTCTTCTAGCACAGTTCATTTAACCGACTCTGAGATAGATAAGATCATCAACACATTGTTTAATCTGCAAATAAAAGCCGTGATTTTTAACAGGGTGGCGGAGAACCTCTTCGTCACCATGCCGCAGTGAAAGTGATCGACAAATTATCCAGCGAAGGCATTAAAGTAGGATTAGTTACTAATGGATTGTTAGTTAATAAAATCCCAACCAAATCCTTAGAAAAGTTAGACTGGATTAGAATTTCCCTCGACGCAGCAACAGTGACAACGTACCTGCAGGGTACCGTCCCACATCGTTTAGGTCAGACTGCATATAAAAAGTTCTTGACAATATCGAGTATGCATCAAACTACGCAAAAGCTGTTGGTGTTTCATTTGTCGTTCTAACTCGTCACAATAGCGATAAAACTATCGACAATATAAATGAAATTGAAGAATGCGCGAGAATCGCCAAAGATAAAGGAGCAAGCTATCTAAATGTAAAGGCAATGGAACTGCCAAATCACCATTTGTACCGATACAGCAAGCAAGACATTTCTAGGATAAGAAACAGCTTAATTGCAAGTAAAAGACGTTACGTAGATGATAAGTTTGATATCATTGTGTCGAGCAATTTAGACGAAATTATAAACAGAAATGGATTAGTGAGGCAAGATAAAAAATATCGTAGATGTTTATCTTCGGCGCTTCGTGTTACGATAACCTCTAAAGGAGTATTTCCATGTTCCTACCACAGGGGAAACCTTAAACTCAACTACAATCCAAGGCGCGATTACGACTCATTAGATGAAATATTATCCTATCCTCACCTACCTGAAGTAAATCCCTCAGTGGATTGCCCATTCTTTTGCGCTCGCCATTATGCCAACTTAAGTCTTGAATCGCAACTTAAGACGCTTACAGACGATAAGTTATTCACCCCAAATAAAGACTGGGATCTTTTCTTATGATTCATTGTTTGCCCGCATGCATCAGCATTACTCGAACGTCGCAAGAGCAGAGTTATGACTTTTGAAAGTATAGCATCCTTAATTGGAATAATTACGAGTTGTATGCAAAACCATCATTATGACATTAGCCACTATCTACGCACTAAAACAGCTCAAAGAGTCAGAAACCACGCGGCGCAGCCAGATTGGGTTCTACTTTGTAAGCAGACTAAATGACGCCACCGCAAGAAAAAGGCGATACGAGGTGTATGGACGAATATGTAGAAAAAAAATAACTAAGTTATCCAAAAAGGATGAAGAAATTCCTTGGGCTCGTAGCAAACGAGTTTCATTCACTTGGATACATGGTTAACTGTGAACTAGTCGATAAGGATCTTGTTCTGGGTTTATACTACGGAACTGTCGCGCCCTTTGGAAAGCAATGGTACCTTGATAACGATTCAACGTGAAAAACGAGGCACAAAGTATGCCGAATATTTTGAATACCTTGCAATATTGTCCGAAGAGTACATTGAATTAAAACGCCCCACAGAAAGTCCGCAACTATTTTGAATAACATATTACTAGAACCTTTACAAGTCGATGATAAGTTTCACAATGTGATTACATTTCATCAATTGTATGGTGAAACCAGTGGAGAAAAATTCTATCGAGTGCTCTGGAAAAATCTGGGAATCGCTATACTGTGTGATGCTTCGTCCGTAAAACATCCCAAGCAAATGATCCATCGACATATCATCACCACAAGTATTTTTAGAAAACGAAATATCAGTGCACCGAAGATTATTAGCAGTGATTTCGAGCGGTGGATACTATTCGAAGATGTTGGCACTCGTACGCTCGCTAACTTGCTTTCTGGACAGAATATGCTGAAGAATAGTCAACTGTCGAAAATAGGTACAATGCTAAGAGGGATATCGACAGTTTCCTTAACTTCGGAAGAATATTATGATGTAGGTACGTGGGAGAATTCAAGTGTTCATCAAAAATGGATTCTAAATTTACATGGAGATTGCAAGAAATTCGCCGAAGAACTTAAAAGCGCTCTCACTGATCTCCCTCATGCATTAATGCATGGCGACATGCAATGCCGTAATCTACTATGGAACGATACGAATCGTTTATCTATTGTCGATCTCCAAGATGCGACATGGGCTCCGTATGTATTGGATACTTCTCTGCCGTGCGTCGATCCAAACTTTGAAAAATCCCTACTTGATCCCGCGACAGCTGTCGATTTGTTAAATCCCTCTTTTTAAGGACGCCCATTAGTCATTGAAGAGATTAAAGCTTGGAATGCTCTTCCAGTGCTTTTCGATTAATGCATAGATGCTACGACCCTATGGCGACGCGGTTTCGGGACAATTTTTCTTCGCGAGGCTGAGCGTTCGAAAAATAAGATTCTCTCAAGCAATTTCATTCAACATTTAAGTCCATATATTTCCAATACTTGGATTAACATACTGAACAAGCATGAGTATCGTGACTGCACCGCATCATCTAATTAGTGAATATCAACCCAAGAAAATATTCAGGTCAATTGTCTAGAAAGGTGTGGTACAATAACTATTGTAGAGAGTAATTCCACGGAAAGGTAGGGATCGCAAATATGGCATATGTTGGATCGTACATATGGCAACTGCGACAGAAACTTGGGAGAAAAACTATTAACGACAACCGTCGACGTACTGCCAATTGACTCTCAAGGTCGCGTTAAATTGGTATACTCAAAAGAATGCGATCGCTGGAGTACCGTTGGTGGTCACGTCGAAGAGGGTGACAGTTTCGCTAGTGCGGCGTTGAATGAACTGCGAGAAGAGGCTGGAATTCTGGCAGAAGAAGAAGCGTTAACTTTATTTGCTACATTTGTCAGGCCCCTGGCAGAGTTTACCATTACCCAGATGGGGATACTCAGCCTTTTACGTTAGTGTTTTTTATTAACTGTTGGAATGACGAAACAAATCACACGGATACATCGGAGATATCTACATGTGAATGGTTCTCGTTTGATGATGCATTGAAACTAACCGTAAATCAGTCTACTCGAGATATTCTTGACGCATACAGGATTTATTTAAATACTGGAACAGTACAGATGATAGAACAATGAGGTTTTCTCACGGAGTTGAAAGAGCGCATAGCCTGAGTACTGGGATGATGAGGGCTGAGCCGGTTTGACAGGGGGTGGTGTGTCGTTGAGGCGGGGACGCGGGCCTCGTTGAGTGGTGTCTAGTCATCCCCTCGTCCTGGGAGCCCGCGCTGGTGCCATCCTCCACCACGACCGCCCTGTCGCGCCAGCCCCCTGACCCAGGTTCTCAGGAACGTGACCGACCTCCCGCGATCGGGCGTGCGCTTGAGGCTCGCCCACGGTCCTGTCCCTGGCCATCACCGGGGGTTCTGGCCGGTGCCCGAGCCTGACGGCGATATGGGAGCACACCACCGACCTGACCGCCGCCGACCTGCGCTCTCTGGCCTGTCGGCGGGGCGAGGCTTGCCCCAGTAACGCTATTAAATGACGACACATTCCACCACCCGATAGATAGCGTCTTTGCTCATGCTAGGACGCGTTGAGTCATAGCTACGCCGTTCAGGTAACATTCAGCCATGGTGACGGTGAAGCTTGAGCAGCATGCGTGGGAAGTCGGCGACGAGCTCGGTGCTGGTGGGTATGGATCGGTGCGAGAGGCGCGGCGGGACGGCGTCGAGCGCGCGGTGGCCAAGTTCGTCCCGATCGAGCCTGGTGCTCAGCGCGAGCTCCTGATCGGTGCTTCAACCAACTTGCCCCACGTCGTGCCCGTGCTGGACAGTGGTGAGCATGACGGCATGTACGTCCTGATCATGCCGCGTGCCGAGTATTCTCTCCGCCAGTACATTACGGATAATGATCTGTGCCTCGAGGAGAGGATTGCTATCCTCTCCGATGTCGCGCATGGGTTGAATGAGATTGGGCAAAAAGGTCTGGTTCATCGTGACCTGAAGCCAGAGAACGTGCTCTACACGGACGGCTTCTGGAAGCTATGTGACTTTGGCATCGCCCGCTATCGAGACGCCTCAACGGATGCTGCGACGCGCAAGTATAGCTTTACCGCGCTGTACGCGGCTCCAGAGCAGTGGCGGAGTGAGCGGGCAACTTCAGCCACCGACATGTACGCCTTCGGGGTCATGGCCTATGAGCTGCTGGAAGGCCACCTGCCGTTCGAAGGAGACACCGCAGCAGAGTTACGAGAGATGCACCTTAACACTGCTCCGCCAGATGTGAGCATCAAGATGCCACGACTACAGGTCATGGTAGGACAGTGTCTTTACAAAGCGCCCGGAGCACGCCCCACCGTCGATTGGGTTCTGCAGCAACTCGCCCACGCTGCAGACGCTCCTGCAAGTCCTGGCATACAGCGACTACAGCAAGTCTCGCAACAGTTTTCAGCGCTGCGCTCGCAAGCGCTAGCTGAAGACGAGCAACGCAGGACGTTGCGAGAACGACGTAAGAAATTATTCCAAGACGCATGTCGGTCGTTTGAACACCTCCGATCCACGGTACAAGACACGATCGTCGACAACACGCCGTTCGCGGAGTATGAAGAGCGGCGTGAGCAGACAAATCTCGGTGACCAGATCACGATCTCGAGCGTGACATTGGTTGCGGCGCGTCTCGAGTTTGCGGGCCCGCGAATAGTCGAGCCGGAGCGATGGAGTGGGCCATTTGAGGTGATTGCCTGTGCCAGTATCGAGTTGGATCAAACCTCGACTCACAACGATTATCCTGGCCGTTCACATTCCCTATGGTACTGCGACGCACTGCATGAGGGGCGGTTTGACTGGTTTGAACTTGCGTTTATGGATTCTCCGCTATTCGGTGGTCGGCAGCGTATGGAGCCATACGCTGCGCAGCCAGAACAGATCTCAATAGCCTTCGAGAGAGTAATTGGTACTGCACAACTTGCCTGGCCTCTCGAGCAACTTGACCGCGCAGACCCGCAGGAATTTGTTGATCGATGGATTGGCTGGTTTGCAGAAGCGAGCAATTCCAAGCTGTTTAGACCATCGACCATGCCGGAGAAGCCTGTAGAGCGCAACTGGCGGGAAGGATAGAGTTTTGACGAAATATTCCTTCGGCCGTTGCCTGACATAACTTAGCGATATTGACGTGAGCAAGTAACTGTATTCCTCTCCCCATAGACATAGCGATAACTGCGTCCACAATCGAAAAGGCTCTCACATGCATAGCAAAACTGACCTCACTATAAAACACAACTCTGAAACAAAAATGCCAACCGAAGAAGATCTGCGTAGGATTGAAAATATTCTTCGGATCGGTAGGCGGTAAGCATGTCTCGTGGGGCGCAAAGGAGGTTCTTAATCTCTGGCTTCTCGAGCAGCGTGAAGCCCAAGAAGCCAAGATTGCACACAGAATGCTAGTTTCTAGTTGGTGTCTGGTTGCCGCCACAATAGCGCTTGTGTTAGCAACTGCTGGCATGGCCGTTACTGCCCTTCTTTAAGGGGGCGGGGCGCGTTACGGGCCTCCCTCAGTAAACGGAGGGCGCACAGCATCCACTTCCTCGCTAGCCTGACTAACTTCATCCAACTTTCTATCGAGCCACTCATCGTCGATCCAGAAGCGTTGCCCATTAGCGCCTGCACGATAGAGCCGCTGTTTCTCACCTGGCGACATCGTGGCTGGGCGCGCATGGAGAACGTCGTTCCTCACATTCTTGACCACGTCTAGTGCACGAGCCGTAGTTTCGAGATAGCAACGTATTTCAGAATCACCGCACTGTTCGGCAGCTTGTTTTGTCATGCTGAAAATGCACCCCATCGTTTTTTGCTCTAGCGCATCGAGTGAGAAATCGCAGGGCAAGCGATCGCACAGACAGCTAACATCGCCCAGTACTATTGACTTGTACGTATCTTGAATTCATCAAACCATTCTAAGACTGAATTTGAGGTAAATATAGCGCAGCGCCGGCTGCCAGCAAGTTCCCTGCTGCACCAGCAGTTACATTCATGGCCCATATGCCTGCAATATGCATAATTTTATCCAAGATTCCTCTGCGTTTTTCCTCGGGCGCGACACTCACGACGGGAAGAGTAGCGCCGGCAACTCGCAGGTAACCGCTTGAATTTTTCGTCAGGTCGATCAGGCTCTCTTCGATGATCCGCAATGCGCGCTGAATCAGGAGAATGCCTATCGCGATCCGCTGGCTGAAGGTTGGGCAGGTGTTGGATCGTGCGTAACAGCTCCTCAAGCGCCTGCCCTAGTTCGCCCAGGGCGTCGGGGCTCAAATCGACGAACTGTGTGCTCTCACTGTCCATGCGGCGAGCGATCTGTCGCAAAGCGCTCCGTGTCCCCCGCGAGGCTCGAGGGAATCCTCCGGATGAGCACCAATCTTGTCGCGGCGGGAATAACTCCTGCCAAAGCTCGACAAGAGTGCCTGCGTCTTCCTCGTAGGAACCGTCATCCCGCAGGAACTCTTCGACCTCAAGAAGCAAGCGGACGGCGGTCGCCTGAGTCTCCCAAAAAACTACCGATGAGTCATCGTTCGTGGGTTCTCCTCGGCCGATGATGAGCGAGTTGCTGCTGTCCCATGAGTCGATCATGGCGAGGAGTTCACGCGCCGGATTCCACATGGGGTGATTCTAGACCACTCTCTAAGGGGCAAATGAGCACCATAATGAAGACGTCGATCTAGTTTGGTATCACTTAGATTATATATGCAAGTTTGCTATAAAAGTCCATACATGTCCAACGATCATCCCCTTCCTCCACCACCGCCTCCGCAAAACTAAGGCTTCCCTTCTGGCCGTCTCCCTTCACTCTGGCTGGCATCCTCCTCATAATGCTCAACGCCTGGCTTGCTCCGCTGCAGCTGGGAGATTGGCAGTGGCTGCACGCGCTTCCGCTGGGCGAGCTGGGTGGGACGCTGTTTGGTGCGGGGCTGCTGTCGACGTTCTTCGAGTACACCTTCCGGCGAGACCAGGAGGCGCACACGCTGGCCCGCTTCCGCCAGATCATCCGTGAGGAGGCTCCGGCGATGCGTGATGCGGTGGTGGAGGGCTCTGCCATCCACCCAGAGGACTTGAAGCGCGTGGCCACGCCGGAGCTGCTGGACGACATCGCCGCCAACGTGATGGCCCTGCGCCTGGGCGATGAGCAGTTCGCCCGCGAGATCTACCGCGATATCCGCGACCAAGCGATCCGCGCCGCTGAGCGGTGGTACGACGTGGCGGTGCGCGTTCGGCTCTCTACTGCAGTAGAGAGGAGTACCGCAGGTACTCCTCTGCTGGACGTCACGGTGGAGTGGGAGTACACCACCGTGCCCAGCAGTGCTACCCGGCGCTTCGCGTGTGTGTCTGACCAGGATGAGTACACCGAGCTCCGCCAGGACGTACCAGCAACCTCCACCTGGTTCATGGCACCGCGCCCTGGCATGGACGCCCGTCGCCGGGAGGCATACGAGCTGCTGGAGCTGACCGTCGATGGCCGGCCTCAGCCCATCCGCCGCAGTACCCGTGCTACCGGCCAGACCTACAGCGTCGACCTGGACGAAGAAGCCAGGAGCGGTGAGCCAGTCCGCATCCGCCAGGTCTTCCGCACCATCACCCCGCAGTGGAGCCACCGGCTGTACTTCGCTGTCAGACAACCAACCCGAGGCTGGTCGCTGCGGTTGGACTACACCGACACCAATATCGGCGATATGCGTGTCAACGACACTGTGGCCACTGCGCCAGCGGCCCGCATCATCCGGTCACCAGAAGCCGTCCCAGGCAAGGTCATCGCCCTCGAGTCGGCTGGTTGGCTCATGCCAGGCTCCGGCGTTGCCTTCACCTGGACACTGAACGAGGAGCTGCCCCAGACCGAGCAGCCTGAGGCAGCAGCATCCTCCCGAGAGGGGTAGAGGATCTCTACGAATGGTCACTCGCCACCGTCCATCAGGCTCACCTCCTCACCTGCTCAACCGCTACGGACAGACACAGGATACATCGTCCTGAGATACATAGTCTCTGGATTGGGAGTCTTCGGCCGGTTGAGATGGAGCCGTGCCCACCGACCGCAAGCCGCCGCTCTCACCAGCCACCGGTGAGTTCGGTCGGCGTGTGCGCGCCCGCCGCGAGCAGCTGGGCCTGTCGCAGGAGAAGCTGGCCGAGCGCACCACCCTGCACTGGTCGTACATCGGCCAGGTCGAACGCGGCCAACGCAACCTCAGCCTTCACAACATCCTCCGCATCGCCACCGCCTTGGACACTGACGCCGGTGGGTTGGTGAGTGGGTTGGAGGTGTAGAAGAAGAGCTCGATCCCTTCGAGGGTTTGCCAGCGATGGCAGGGATACGCAACCCCGTTACCAGACTGCGATCTGCGAGTACAGCAAAGGCGCAGGGTAGAGGCAAGCCTGATGGTGTTCTAACAAAAAAGATGAACGGAAAGACCTTTGTAACCGAGATATATTTTTGATAAAAGAGCAAAGACACCTTTCAAGATAAGCTGTTAAAGATAGTGCAAGCCCAGCGGAAAGAATAAAGAAAACAGACGCTCTGAAAATGGTATAATATCCTAAAATATTTAGAGAGAAAAATTAGAAGTTGAGGTTAAGATATGAGAAAAGTAAAACTGTTTTATAGCTATGAGTGTAGATGGCTATATTGCTGATAAAAATGGGGGTGTCGCTTTTCTGCAAGGTCATGAAGATTGTTTAGAAAACGAAAGTACCTATTCTGAGTTTATAAAAAATATAGACACAGTTCTGATGGGTTGGAATACTTACAATCAGATAATAACTGAGTTATCCCCTGATAATTGGGTTTATGACAATTTATTGACTTATGTTTTCACTCACCGAGAACAACAAGATTCCGATAAGATCATTTTTACAAGTGATAATTTGGAGGAATTGATCAAGAAATTAAAAGGGGTTGAAGGAAAAGATATTTGGATATGTGGAGGAGCAGACTTAGTTCAACAAGCCATTTCTTCAGATGTGATTGATGAGTATCTTATATCCATTGTTCCGACAATTTTAGGAATGGTATAAAATTATTTAGCCAAAATGATGCGGAACATAAATTGAAAATTAATCAACACGATAACAAATAATGGAATTGTCGAGTTGAATTATATTCGTAGATAAAAATTAAATTGTAGATGACGATAATATCTACAGGTAAGCTGCCGACGTACGATGAAGAAGTCGCGGTACGAAACCAGACGGATGCGATGACGCCGGGCTGGCTAGCGACGGCGATAACCCTTTGCGGAGAAGCTCAGGACGCGACCGTACGCACCTACGGAAAGAATGAAGTGAATTTATTTAAGCCAGCACGCCACCGAGTTGAAAGAGCGAAAGTTCATTCCAGAGAGATGATCGAGTGTTGGAATGAGTTTTTGGAGCCACACCCCTTTGCTGCGCACTTAACGCGCACCAACGCCACGGAATATATCCTCACAGTGGAGCAATATGAAGAATTTCCCCAGGAACTTCCTGCGCTGTTTGGAGAGTGGCTGTATAATCTTAGGTCGGCTCTCGATTACATTATTTGGGCAGCTGCAGCCTATTCTTCGGGTAGACTACCCCCTCCACACGAAGATCGCCTCCAGTACCCAATTTGCGATAGCCAAAATTCCTGGAAACGCACCTCCCAAAAGTTGTCAGTACTCCCGCAGCACCAACTGGAATTGCTGCGAACCATGCAGCCATTCGCCTCTGACGTTGATGCTAACTATCTAGGGTTGGATCAATAGGCTAGCTCGTATAGATCGCCACCGCTGATTAACTATTTGGGCGGCTCGAATCGTTACAGCAGATCCGATCACCCATATTCCAAGCGGAGTAGAACCTAGATGGGAATGGGGAGAGAGGATGCTTGAGTCCGGATATTGCGACTTAGCTCGACTAACTTTCCCTGATTCAGAATCGGCTGAAGGAGTTAGCGTCAACCCACGACTGACTATCGACCCAGAAATCTCTGAGTGGGGAAACTCTCCTTTCTATGCAGAACGCAAATTCGATGAACGCCTCCGCAGGTTTATGGCGTTTGTGTTAGCCGAGATCGATACCTACGACTACGACTGTACCGGCAATCTAGAGGCAAGACGCTCCCTCACAGAAGAATTTGCTGAGCAATGTGATGAGCGGAGGAGTCGAATCTTTAAAAACCCGACCCCTCCCGCTAGAAGCACTCCTCATTGGACTCCTGCAACGCTTCTCAAATCTTCTCGAGAACGATACTTTGGAGGAGAATTGTCACACAAGTTTGATTGACAGGCTTGATGCGCTATACAAGAACCTGTCGCGCTTGGATGCAAGCATGCCATTAGCAGTCCTGTGTCGGCACCAAACCTGCACTGCGATACCGTTTCGAGCCTTCTCATAGTGCTGTATTCATTGTATACTGAATGGAGTAATGCCGAAAGTTAACATATACAATTCCAAATATCGCACCTTATCCGGAACGTCACGCAGCGAGGTGTATAAGAAAGCGCGTCGGGAATACAACGACGTCGCCCATGCCACCAAGCGCCAGCCCTACATCAGATCCAAGTACTTTAACGGCAGCAAGATCTTCCTCGATGTATTTTGGCCCCACCTGACAGACAAGCATCAGAAAGAGCAGACAAAACGGCTCCGCTTCTACAAGGCGGCGCTTGACCTGATACGAAACTCACGCATCACTCCAGAAACTATCGTCAAAGAAGACGACCAACACGTGTTGCTCCATCGTTTCTACGGCATAACGAAAGATGGCACCTACTTTGTGTCCAAATCAAAGAAGACAAGCGCAGTGATCGCCGAGACTTCATGTCGACATTTGAACGTCATCCACGATAATCGCCATAAAATAAAAATCTCCCGCGGTGCAGCCTAGAAACTACTTGCCGGAGATTTCTTGGTGACACGGCGATCAACTGTGTCTACCTATGATTATAGGCTTTTCGGTTGAGTTGTCAATAGTTTTACGCAATTTTGGCATACTGCGAGGATGAAATGAATGAGCACGTGCTGCGTCGGCCTTCCAACAACGAGTTCTAAAACACTTTCCTGGCGACCGGTACCATTCTACCGGCCGTGACGGATGCCCACGACGGCACACCCAGCCTTGAGTGAGCCGTGGCGAAGGCCGTCGGCGCTCCAGGCGGCAGTGGGACGCTCTTCGGCGATGGAGACACCGCTCGCCGCTGCCGTCACTCCTGGTGAGCAGCCGCCAGGTAGCGCCCGATGGTCATGCGGCTGAAGCCCAGATGCTTGGCGATCTCAGCGATGGCCAGGCCTTGCTGGCGGAGGAGGATCGCCTGGGCACGGTCTTCGTCGGTGAAGCGGTGGCTGCGCTCCAGCCCTGCCTGCCCGCGCAGCCGGTAGACCGTCGAGCGGTTGACACCCATTTGCCGGACGATCTCCTTGACGGGGACGCCGGCGCGGTACAGGTCAATCACCTGCTGGCGCTGCTCGGGTGTGAGCGGCCGGAACTTCGTCTGCTTGATGCGGCCAACCTTGCGCGGCGACCGTGACGCTGTGTCGGGCGCATCACTCTCACCGTTCGGCCGCTCCCCCACGCTGGTGGCTGGTGTGGTGCATCGTCGTTGCAGGGGCTCGCTTACTGGCTCTGCCGCATCTGGCCCGGGAGAGGCCCCAGGCTCGTCCGCATCGCCCACCGTGCCATCCGACCCGTCAGTAGCCGGCAGATGCGCTACATTGGGGCCGGTACACACCTGGCCGCCCTCACCGGCGGCCAGCTTCCGCCGGAAGTCCAGCAGCACCATCAGGTTGTCAGAGTCGATGGTGCGGAGTTGCACTCGCGCCCCAGCTATTCGAACATCGGGGCGCACCTCGCCTCCGTGGTGGAATCGGTAGACACCGCGACCTTAAAAGTCGCTGCCTACGGGCGTGCGGGTTCGAGTCCCGCCGGGGGCACCACAGCATCGCTATACAAACCCTCACCGCCGGTTATCGAAGTGTCGGTGTCCGTATCCCCTCGCGGAACCTTTGCCTTGCCGCCACGAGAGGGTGGACACTGGCCTGTCCTTCCCCCGCGTCAAGGAGCCGCCGCGAAGATCGCCGCCAGAGCCAAGACCGCTCAGCCTTTCCATGCCGAGCATCGGCGAGCGCGCTGGGATCCTCCAGGCCGAGGGCCACTCGATCGCCAAGCTCAGCCTGGGTGAGCCGGACTTCGGCGCCCCGCCCGCTGTCCGCGAGGAGATGCGCCGTGTGATGGACGGCCGGCCGCTGCCCTACTCCCCCGCTCTGGGCTTGCTAGCACTGCGTGAGGCCATCGCAGGCTTCTACCGTGACAGGCACGGTGTAGAGGTTGATCCCGAACGGATCGTCGTCACCACCGGTGCGTCGGCGGCGCTTCTGCTGGTAGCCGCCGCAACCACGGAGCCCGGCGACGACGTCGTCATCGCGGATCCGTCCTACCCTCGCAACCGTCAGCTGGTGGAGACCCACGGGGGCCGGATCGTTCTGGCACCCACCAGTCCTGCCAGCCGTTACCAGATGGACCGAGCCTCGGCCGAGTCGGTATGGACCCGCAGACGAGCGCGGTGATGCTGGCAACGCCATCCAACCCCACGGGCACGTCTATTCCCCTTCGAGGAGCTGGCGTCGATCTGCGCGCTGGCGCGTGAACGTCGCGCCTGGCGGATCGTTGACGAGATCTACCTGGGCCTGGCCGATCCCGACGACGATGGCACACCGGCGCACAGTGTTCTGGAGACCGACCGCGAGGCGATCGTCATCAACCCTTCTCCAGAGTACTTCGATGACGGGGTGGCGCGCTGGGCGATCCTTCCTGAGGAGCTGGTGCAACCCGCTGAGAACCTGGCGGTCAACCACTCTGTGCGCTTCTCGACCCTATTCAGCAGGCCGCGCTGGCGGTTTTCTCCCCCGAGTCCATCTCGGTATGCGAGGAGCGCCGGCAAGAGCTGCTTGCTCGCAGGAGCATCGTGCTCGACGGGCTGCAACGCATCGGCCTGCCCGTTCCGGTCCTGCCCGACGGCGCTTTCTACGTCTACTCGATGTCTCTCCACAGGGCTCGACGCCCAGACCTTCTGTCAACGCGCTCTGGAGGAGGCGCACGTAGCCCTCACGCCGGGGCAGGACTTCTCCACGACCACGGCTCGTTCCCACGTGCGACTGTCCTACGCGGCATCCCGCGAGGAGCTGTACGAGGGAATGAACCGCCTCGAAAGACTGATCGGCAGCCTGTAAATAAACGGGCATTCAACCCAATAACAACGGCATCAATCTCCACGCACGAGTTTGGTGCTCGCCTCGTTTGTATGCTGCACAATATTCTTCATGTCCTCGCAGATCCCCAACTCGTTATTGCCCTGGTTTTCTTCGTAATTTGTGTCGCCGAATTATATAGACCAATTCGTCAGAAACTTCGGCAGCGTCGGGACGAGGCCGCATCGTCTCCTCATGAGGGCGAGGAGTCCAGCATGGAATGAGCTCACCGAGCACCATCGCCCGGTGCGGGGCGCAGAGCCCGGCTCGTTCTTCTGCGGCCCGTACGAACGACTTGTGGCCATCTCTGCGCCGTACTCCCTGTGCCACCATGAGCCGTGGGATCGCCTGGCCTGCTCCGACCTTGAAGGCAAGCGCGACATGCTCGCCCGGGACTGGGGAGTGCACTCCCGCCTCGATCTTCTCACTCAGGTCTTTTGGCTGATCATGTCCGGCCACCGCAGCGACTTCGACGAGGAACGGGCCCGATGGACGAACACCTCACTGGCGGAGGCGGAGCGCTACGAGCTGCGAGGCTCGGCCGAGTCCTCCCAGGACGCCGCCGAGACTCTGTGGCGCCTGGAACGAATGCGGAGCAACGACCGAGGGATCCAGAACGTGGACTTCGCGGCCTGGGACATAGTTCGCGCAGCCATGCTGACACGGTACGGCAGCGCACTGGGCTGGCTGACGGAGGCGGAGGCGTGGGACACGCTGGCTCTACTGGATCGCGCGCTGCGGGAGCGTTATCAGAGCTGGACGCAGGTCTGGGAATCATTCCGACTGACACGCTGGTACTGGTACTCCGAGGGCGGCGAGGACGAGCACTTCAACGACCTTCATGACCTCAACCGCTCGTTTGTCCTCCTGGGACCGGATGGCCCCTGGAAGCTCATTTCCTGGGAGGTTCAGGTTCCCGAGTCGTCTCTCATGATCCTGGACGATCTCATCGGTGCCGGCGTGGCTGAGCCCCTGAGCACAGGCGAACGGGCACGCGCGACGCAGTGGGAGCGCTGGGTTGACGGTCAGGTCGTTCTGCGCGGACAGCGTCGTCTCCAGCAATTCGGTACCCATCCCGAGTGGCGTCACCGGTTCACGAAGAACCTTTGAGACGCACCGCGGCGGCGATATCGCTTGGCGATCCGTCTCGCCATCACCGTCGCCGTCGCACTGAGTTGGTAAGGAACGGGCCGCTCTACCCGTGCTTGTCGACCATCATCTCCACAGCCTTGGCAGCTCTGCGTTGGCGGGTCTCGGCACGTTTCGCCTCACTGATCCAGCGCAGGTACTCGTTCTGGTGCGATGAAGGCAGAGCCGCGAATATCTTCTCCGCCGTCTCGTTCTCCGATAGCGCCTCGGCCAGCTCCGCCGGGATTCCTGCCTGATCGTTACTCATTCTGCCTCCTCCAGCTGCCCAACAGGCTGTCGCACGGTCCAGGGATTCGTATACGGAGCTTGTGGTGGCTCTCTGCTCCTCCGTGACCAGGAACTGCAGAGCCGCTGGAGTTCGCCAGGACGTTGCCGCCCGACGACGGAGCCGCTGCAGCCACTACAACCACGGCTACCATAGCCGCTCCCCCGCCTCGGCGCCTGCGCCAGCATCACACCCGCCTTACGCCAGCGCAGAAGGAGGACATAATCACCCTCTACCAGCAGGGCGTGCCGGTGCGCGAGATCTGCCAGCGCTATGGCATCAGCAAAGCAGCAGGTCAGCGACCTCCGCAATACCCGTGGAATCGCCCGTCGGCCGCGCGGCCTGAACGACGAGCAGAAGCGTCAGGCCAAGCAGCGTTATATCGCCGGCCAGTCCTGCGCCGCCATCGGCCGCCGCGCACTCTCTGACTGCTGGGCAAGGCACCGCCGGGGTACCGCAACGTCCGCCGCCGCGACGAGAACGGAGGAAGTCCGCACCGTCGCCCCTCGATAAGGAGCACGCACCGCTGATCCGGCTGGCCTTCCAGGAGTATGTGACAGGCAACTGGACGGTACGGACGTTGGCCGACCATCTCAACAATCGCGACCTCACCGTCCCACCAACAGCCCACAAACCGGCCACCCCGTCTCAGTCGAGCGGTTGCAGAAGTTGCTGCGCCACCCCTACTACAAGGGCGTTGTCACCTTCCAGGGCGTCGAGTACGCGGGACAGCACGAGCCACTGGTGGACGTTGCCACCCGGCAGACGGTGCAAGACATCCCTGGCAGCCCACACCAACGGCGAGCGGCAGCGCATGCACAATCATCATCTCAAGAGCACCATCGTCCGCAGCTTCTGCGGTGCCCGACGGCGCCTTCTACGTCTACTTCGACGTGTCGGCGACGGGGCTGTCCTCTGGGACTTCTGTGTGCGAGCACTGGAGGAGGCGCGGGTGGCCCTAACCCCGGGGCGCGACTTCGGGGTGGCGGCGGCCGGCACGCACGTGTGCCTGTCCTACACGGCCAGCCGGGAGGAGATCGCCCTGGGTCTTGAGCGGCTGGGCGGGTTCGTGGACTCGCTGCGGTGAAACGCGGGCGCCGGGTCGCGGCTAGCATCGACGCATGCCGGCCAATCCGTACGTGCCCTTCCTGCCGCCGCACCACCAGCGCGCGGCCTCGCTGGTGCCTGAGTCGACGTGGTGGCGGTGGCACGGCCACCGTGTGCACATCGCGCGTGCACCCGACCCGGGGGCGCCGGCCCGGTGCCGCTCGTCCATGGGGCGGGCGGCACAGCGGGGCGTTAGGCCCATCGCCGCGCTGCGTGGCCTCACGCGGCATCGACGTCAGCGCCGTCGACCCGCCTTCGTACGGGCGCACGACGTCACCGATCCCGCGGCCGTGCGCTAGCGACGCCTGGTCGACCTCCTCGTCGACCTCGTAGAGGCCGGAGCGCGACCACCGTCCCTGGTGCTTCTGGGCGCTGGCATCGGCGGCCTGCTCGCCTACGAGGTGGCGGACCCGCCTCGCCGTACGTGAGCGCGGGTGGCCGCCACGTGCCTGCTCGACCTGCGGGGCACTGGCGGCCTGGGCGCACATGACGCGCGGGAGCACTGGGCGTCCTGGGCGGGCTGTTGTCGGCGTCGCCCGCGGAGGGCTGGCGCGCACCATGGTGCCGATGAGCGCCGTGGCGAACCTGCGGCGGATGAGCCGCAACCGCGCGCTGTCTCGTCTGTGCGCCGTCGACCCACGCGGGGGCGCCGCCAAGGTCCCCCTGGGGTTCCTCGCCTCCTACCTGCGATTCACGCACACCCCGCCCGAGCGCAACCGCACGCCGGTGACGCTACTGCACCCCGGCCGGGACGCGTGGACGCCGGTCGAGCTCAGCGCCCGGGTGCTGTCGCGTGCCGCGGGTCCGGCTGAACTGCAGGTGCTGCGCGAGTGCAGCCACTTCCATCGAGGACCCGGGAATCACAGATCTCGTCGACGTCGTCGCCGGCCTGGCTCGACGCCTCGGCTCGCGGGACGGTGCCTGAGGCTGCTGCGGGCGCGGCCGTTCGCGGGCGCGCGAGTGACGAGGTCACGCCTGTGGTGGACCCGGCCGGACTCGAACCGACGACCGACGCGGTGTAAACGCGTTGCTCTACCAACTGAGCTACAGGTCCAAGCACGGACGTTTCCGAGAGCACTGTTACCGTGCTCCAGGTGCCCGCACATGCAGTTGACGGCGCAGGCCGTCTCGGCTGACGACTCTACCGTCCCCACTACGCAGACCACTAATCATCTCCGTCTTTCAGAGCAGGCGCCTGTCGGCCACGGCCCCTCTCAGCGTCCCCTGACTGAGCATCCTGATCTCGCTCCAGTGCTGCCCCATCGAGGCAGCAGAGGTCGCGCATGCCGGCGGTCGCCGCCGCCCTCCACCTCGCGGTCGGGACGGCCCCGGTGGTGCGCCCCTTGGGCGTCAGCACCCAGATGAGACCTGCGCCGTCGAGGTTGGCCTGAGCATCCACCAGGAGGTCGGTGAGGTCGTCGACGTCGCCGTCGTCATCACGCCACCACACGATGGCCGAGTCGGCCACGTCCCTCAAGTCCCGTCCACCAGAGTGGTTCCGGTCTCGCCTCAACCACCCGCCGCAAGGTCCGTCGACGTCGTCGTCGTAGCCGAACTCCTGGATGATGAGACCGGAGGCGAAGCCGAAAGCCCCACCCGCTGTGGTACTCGCCACTTCCTCACACCGTCCTTCGGGCTGCGCCTGCCCTCGCTCGCTGCTGGGCGATGGGCACCAGCCCACCTCACCCAGTACCGGCCGCGCAAGTGAACACGCTCTTCAGATTACTCTGAACCTTTGCTTTGAACCCTGTTTCGAGCGCCGAGGGCTCTCGCCTCATGGCTCCGGGATGCGGCATCCAACCGTCATCATGAGGCCCACACCATACGTGAGGTAGATTCCTCCCGCCCTGGGGCAGCGTCGCACCGCCGCAGGTCGTAGATTAGGCCATCGTCCACAGCGGCCTGACTTCAGCACCGTACGCCGATGCCTTTTTCGGTCCCACGGCGCGCAAGCGAGGCTCGGGCCCACCGCACAGACGCGAGGAAAGAGGATTCCGTGAGCCCCACCAGTGACTCCTCGCCGCTCATTGACGGCCTCCTGACGAAGGCGACCGACAACGACCCAGAGGAGACCAAGAGTGGCACGAGTCTCGATGCCCTATCGCGGACAAGGGCGCCAGCGGGCGCGCTACATCCTGCTGGAGCATGCTGGCCCAGGCCCGTCAGAAGAACGTCACGGTGCCGACCCAGATGACGACGCCGTACATCAACACCATCGATGTCGCCAACGAGCCCTACTTCCTCGGTGACGAGAGCGCCGAGCGTACCTACCGGCGCTGGCTGCGCTGGAACGCAGCTGTCATGGTGGACTCCGGGCGCAGCGCCCTGGAGTCAGGGGGCTGGCGGGCACATCTCGTCCTACGCCTCGACCGCCACCTCTCACGCGAGGTGGGCTTCAACCACTTCTTCCGCGGCAAGGACCACCCGGTGGCGGCGACCACGTCTTCTTCCAGGGCCACGCCTCCCGGGAACCATCGCCCGTGCCTTCATCGAGGGCCGCCTGAGCGAGGCTGACCTTGACGGCTTCCGCCAGGAGGAGTCCTGCCGCCGGCGGCCGCGGCCTGCCCTCCTACTCCGCACCCCTGCCGCATGGAGGACTTCTGGGAGTACCCCACCGTCTCCATGGGATCAGTGGAGGCCACTCTCCACCAGGCCTGGTCTGACAGTACCTTCCAGGGCGCCGGCATCAAGGACACCTCCCAGCAGCACACCTGGGCCTTCCCATGGGCGACGGCGGATGGACGAGCCTGAGTCTCGGGCATGCTGCAGCTGGCGGCCAGCCAGCTCTGACAACTCACCTTCGTCGTCAACTGCAACCTGTCAGCGATCTCGACGGCCCGGTGCGCGAAACGGCAAGATCATCCAGGAGCTCGAGGCCTTCTTCAAGGGGCGCCGGTTGGAACGTCATCAAGGTGGTCTGGGGCCGTGGCTGGGACCAGCTCCCGCCGCTGACAAGGACCACGCCCTGAGCACCTCGTGATGGAGACGCTCGACGGCGACTACCAGACCTTCAAGGCCAATGACGGCGCTCTACGTCCGCGAGCACTTTCTTCGGTCGGGACCCGCGAACCGCCGAGCTCGTCGAGCGACTGGACCGACGACGAGATCTGGGCCCTCCAGCGCGGCGGCAACGACTATCGCAAGATGTACGCCGCCTACAAGGCCGCCACGGAGCACAAGGGCCAGCCCACCGTCATCCTGGCCCACACCGAGGGTCACTGCTGGCGCGGCCACTCGCCGGCCGCAACGCCACCCACCAGATGAAGAAGCGATGTGGACGACTCAAGCGCCCTGCGCGACCGGGCTCCACATCCTGATCACCGACGAGCAGCTCGAGGCCGCGAAGATGCTGCCTCACTACCGGCCGGCCGACGACGACCCCTCGCTGCTCTACATGCTGGACCGGCGCCGTCAGCTCGGCGGTTTCATCCCCGAGCGCCGCGACGCCGGCATCGAGCTCGAGCTGCCGGGGGACAAGACCTACGACATCCTCAAGGGCGGCTCGGGCAAGCAGGAGGTCGCCTCCACGATGGCGTTCGTGCGCCTGCTCAAGGAACTCATCAAGGACCGGGCATCGGTCGGCGCATCGTGCCGATCATCCCCGACGAGTCACGCACCTTCGGCCTGGAGTCGCTCTTCCCCACCAAGAAGATCTTCAACACCCAGGGTCAGAACCACGCCGGTCGACGCCGACATGATGCTGTCCTACCGAGTCCACCTCCGGCCAGCTCATGCGCACCGGCATCAACGAGGCGGGCTCGGTCTCCCTGTTCCAGGTCGCCGGCACGAGCTACGCCACCCACGGCGAGCCGATGATCCCGGTCTACATCTTCTACTCGATGTTCGCTTCCAGCGCACCGGGGACCAGTTCTGGGCCGCCGGCGACCAGCTGCCCGCGGCTTCACATCATCAGGGGCCACCGCTGGGCGCACTCTGACCGCGAGGCACCCAGCACATGGACGGCCACTCTACGATCTCAGCCACCAACGACGCCGTCGTCACTCACGATCCCGCCTACGCTTACGAGATCAGGCATCGTGCGTGACGCCCTCGAACGCTGGTACGGGCCGGACTCGGGCCGCAACCGGGACGTCATGTACTACCTGACGGTCTACAACGAGCCGATCCACCAGCCCGCCGAACCGGATGGCGTCGACGTCGAGGGTATTCTGCGCGGCATCCACCGCATCAGCTCCGCCCCCGACGGCGAGGGGCCCTGAGGTCCAGCCGCTGGCCTCCGGCGTCGGGATGCCGTGGTCGAGGAGGCGTCGCATCCTGGCCGAGGAGTGGGGCGTGCGCGCCACGACCCGGGTCCGTCACAGCTAGACGAGCTGGCGCCAGGCGCTGGAGGTCGAGAAGGCCAACTTCCTGGCTCCCGACGCCGAGCGACAGGTCCCCTACCTGACGCAGAAGCTCTCGGGTGCCAGCGGTCCCTTCATCGCCACGAGCGACTACGACCACCTGGTTCCCGACCAGATCCGCGCCTGAGCCTGGCGACTACTACACCCTGGGCGCCGATGGCTGCGCTTCTCGACACCGCGCCGCCGCCAGGCGTCACTACCTCATTGATGCGCAGTCGGTGGTGGTCCGTGCTTCCAGGCGCTGGTGGAGCAGGGGCGCCTGGACCGTTCCGTCCTGGCTGAGGCCGTGGCTCGCTACGACCTGACCAACGTCAACGCGGGCACCTCCGGGTCCCAGGGCGGAGAGTCCTGATCCCGGCCATGCGGCTATAGTTGGACACACTGACCAACTGCAGTGCCGGGAACGAGCTTTTCCTCGTTCCACCGGCACCGCCACGTCTGTCGAAAGAGGTCTTCCAGTGTCCTGATCCCTCGTTCCTGTGCTCGGTCTCTTCGGGCTGCGTGTCTGCTCACCGTGTCAGGCTGCTCGATCGGCCGACCGCTCGCCGGTCCGTCCTCCGCCACATCGAGCCATGCCCACAAGACCACCGCTGCCGACAGGGACGACGAGGAGCCCACGGACGAGCCGGATCTCACGCAAAGCTCTTGACCAGATGGAGTGACGGGAACTGCACGGCCTCAGAGGTACGCGAGTACGACGACGAATTGACCGACAACGACGAGGAGGACAATCGCGCTCAGGCGGAGGCCCAGGTCACCAAGGTTGTTCCCGCCTCCGAGCAGGTCAACGTCACCGAAGGCGAGCTCTCCACCGATCAGGTGGTCAAGGTCTCGGCCGGCGCACGGGACGTAACAATCACCGCAACAAACCTGGTGGTCATTATCGAGGGAGAGATCGAGTCACCACCGTTCACGGGTTTGACAACACCATCTGGATCGACGCCGCCACTAAAGTCACATTTGGATCAAGCGACGGCGACAATCTCAATTACGTCTTCTGGCGCTCCCGTCCGCCGCAGTCGAAGGTTGATCCGCAAGGTCTCAATGTGGTCGGTAAAGACGTCCACGCCCCGATCATTCGCTCCTGCAGCGTGCTCTCGTGACACGGTAGAGAACAAGCGGACTCCGCTATACAGGCGGAAGCGGGTCACCGCACTATCCGCAGCCCGATCGTCGAAGGGCGTGTCGAGTCAGTTCCCCGGCTCGAGCGCCGTCGGCACCGCAGGAGGAGTCGACGGATCGGATCCGGAATACACCTTCAGGTCACGGAAATGAGGACGCAGAAGATCTCGGGGCTGAGAATCTCATCAAGAACCGATTCCTCGAGCAGCCCCATCTCCAGGACCACGTCCCGCACGCTGCGCCCAGAACGAGCGCACTCGCGTTCACCAGGTCACCATTGTGGTGACCGATCGACTGGATTGGTAGGTGACGATTCCAATCGACTCAAGACGTTACGCCGGCACACCTCCTCGGTGGCCTCGATCCCCACGACGCACAGCTCGCGCAAGGTCGACATTCCGCGAGGAGAAGGTTGATGGACCTCGAAGATGACCCAAGCGATCACCGGTTCGCGATGACATTGAGCTGGAGCTAGCGCGTTCGGCACGCGAAGGTCAGTGCGACGTCGTTGCCAATGACCTGAAGCGACCTGGTTGACCACCTCCGGGATCACCGGATTGATTTTTGGCTGGCATGATGGAGGAGCCGGCCTGCCGCTCAGGCAGCCTGATCTCCCCCAGGCCCGCACGAGGCCCGGACGACAGCAGCCTCAGGTCGTTGCAGATCTTGGACAGCTTGACCGCCAGGCGCTTGATAGCAGCGTGCATCGAGACGTAGGCACCGGTGTCGCTCGTGGCCTCCAGGAGGTCCTGCGCCTCGGACATCCAGGCCGGTGACCCGCGAAGCCGGTCGACGACGGTCCGTTGATAGTCGGGCGGCGTGTTGAGTCCCGTGCCGATGGCCGTGGCGCCGAGGTTGATCTCCAGCAGCAGGGCCGCATTGTTGCGAAGCCTGCCGACCTCCTCCTCCAGGAGAACAGCGAAGGCCTCGAACTCCTGCCCCAGGCTCATCGGGACGGCGTCCTGAAGCTGGGTCGCGTCCCATCTGTCGGGACGTTGACCAGCTCGGCCCACTCGGCGCAGCATGGCGACGATGAGGCGCTCGAGCTCATCGATGAGGAATCGACGAGCGCAAACAGCCCCAAGCGGAATCCGGTCGGATAGGCGTCATTCGTCGACTGGGACTTGTTGACGTGGTCGTTGGGATTGACGATGTCACAGCGGCCCCTTGGCATATCCCAGGTACTCCAGTGCAAGGTTGGCGATCACCTCATTGGTATTCATGTTGACGCTGGTACCCGCTCCTCCCTGAAACTGATCGACCGGGAACTGATCCAGGCATCGTTCGGCAACCAGCACCTGATCGCACGCCCATACGATGGCGCCCGCAACTTCCGGATCCAGGGCCCCAAGATCACTGTTTGCTAACGCCGAGGCCTTCTTGACCTGCACCATGCCACGAACAAAAGCCTCCTCATCACCAACCACCGATCCTGAGATCTGAAAGTTCTCCATCGCCCGCAGCGTGTGGATTCCCCAGTAGGCCTCGAAGGGCACTTCCCGTGCACCAAGAAGATCTTCCTCCGTACGGGTTGCCTGCATCATCTCGAGCCTCCGAATCATCTAGTTGAGTGCATACGGGCACGCGTCCATGCTGACACACGGTACGCACACGCAGGTCATTGCAGATTCACTCACCATGGGTTCCACAATGGTTACGCTATTGTAACCTGCCTAATCCGCGCAGCCTGGCCGACGCGCCACTCTGGTTATCCCTCGTATTTCAACACAAACTCGTGTCGAATCACACGCCGCGCCAATCAAGAACCTACTGTCATAACGATATTCCAGTCGGTAACATCCACAGCATGGATGAGTTGAGCGCTCCGGGGGTGTCTGCACTGCGACAGGCGCAGGACACAATTATTGAACACTCACTGGACCGCATCAGTTCGGCCCACGATTTCTACCGAACTTTGCCGGAAGGATCCCGCGACCAGATCGCAGCAGTGGCCCGCCTGGGTGTCACCATGTTCATCGACTCCGCGGAGAGCCCCTCCACCCCGCTGGTTCCCTCCCAGATCTTCTCCGTCGCGCCTGCGGCCCTGACCGAGTCATCACGCTGGAGCAGACCCTGGCACTGGTGCGCACGGTCCTCGACGTCGTGGTCGACGAGGCCCCTCGCGCCGTCCCCGACGAGGACCATGACACGGTCCGCATCCTCGTCCTGACCTTTGGCCGCGACGTCGGCTTCGCGGCCGCTGAGGTCTACGCCCGCGCCGCCGAGGCCAGAGGCGCCTGGGACGCCAGGCTCGAGTCCGTCGCCGTTGACGCGATGCTCCATGACGATCCCCAGGATGCCGCCACCCGCGCCGGAACCGCCGGCTGGAACGGTACCGGGCCGGTGGCGACCATCGCCGCCAAGACCACCCTGGACGCACTCGGAGTCTCCCGGCTGCGGCATGAGTGCAGGAACCTCGCCAGCGACTGCCTGGTATCGGTGCGCGGCGACTCCGTCCTCATCGTCCTGGGAGGCAGCTCGCAGGCCCACGCTCCGTCCTCCAAGCACTCCTCCTCAGGCTCTCGGGCTGAGAACGCCGAGCAGCTGGTGGATCAGGCGGCGATGCAGGTGGCGGGTGGTCTGGGCGGCTCCGCCGTCGTCGGCCCCGTGGTCTCGGGCATCTCCCACGCGGGCCGTTCACTGCGCTCGGCCCTGGCCGGCTGCGCGCCCTGCCGGGATGGGCTGAGGCTCCCAACCCGTCCACGCCGACGACCTCCTTCCAGAGCGCCTCCTGGCAGGTGACGAGCTGGCCGGGGAGCAGATCCTCAGCCTCGTCCACGCCCCTCTCCACGAGATGGGTGATCCTTCGAGAGCACGGTGGCCACCTACCTGGCCCTGGGCGGAAGTCTGGAGGCCACGGCACGGGAACCTGTTCGTCCACGCCAACACGGTGCGCTACCGGCTGGGACGGGTCAGCGAGCAGGTCGGCTGGGACGCGACCAACGCGCGCGACGGCCCTCATGCTGCGCATGGCGATCATCGGGTCGACTGGCGTCGGCCGCGAGACTGACCTGCCCACCTGGCCCCGGAGGCGAAGGAACAGCGGCCTCGGTCCCGTGCTCGTCGCGCTGCCGATCCCTCGCACCCATCCCACGCCCACTCCACGTGACCGGCCCATCCACTCCGTCGGAGAGGGCCGGTCACGCGTCTCGGTGGGACGCCGATTCCGGGAAGCTCACCACCGTCTGGGACAATGAGTCTCACCTGCGGCACCGCCACCGGCGAACCGCACCGATCTTCCAACCACAGGGCCACAAGGAGCCACACCGGCCTCTTGCGGCAGCAGAAGGAGCCATCATGGCCGAGCAGAGCAACGACGACGTCCTGTCCGTCATCACCCACATCGTCAGCGAGGAGTCCGGTGTCGATGTCAAGCGACATCACTCGTTCCACCACCTTCGCCCAGGACCTCGACGTCGACTCGCTGGGGCTGCTGACAATCGCCACCCAGGTCGAGGAGCGCTTCGGTGTCGCTCTGGACGACTCCCTCATCCCGACGCTCCCCACTGTCGGAGCCCTGGTGGACCTCGTCAATACCAAGAAGGCCTGAGACGTCATGCCTCCAGCAGCGGTCTGCAGTCCCGGAGACGTCGTCGTCACCGGTCTGGGTACCGTCAACCCGCTGGGCGGTGACACCGACTCCACCTGGAGAGCCCTGCAGGCAGGCACCTGTGCGGTTCGCTCCCTCGAACCAGAATGGGCGGAGGAGTACGAGCTGCCGGTGCGCATCGGCGCTCCCCTGGCGATCGATCCTGAGGAACTGCTCACGGCCCGCCAGATACGCCGCCTCGACCGCGCCAGCCAGTGCGCATTGCTGGCCGCCCGCCAGGCGTGGGAGCACGCGGGCTCGCTGCAGGTCGCCCCGCAACGCCTCGCGGTGTCCGTGTCGCCCGGAATGGGGCCGGTCCTGTCCGTCAGCGGAGGCGTGGACATCCTGCGGGACAAGGGTCCTCGGCGAGTCCTGCCGACGGCCGTTCCCGCTCATGCCCAATGCCCCTGCGGCGGCTGTCGGGATCGAGCTGGGTGCACGCGCTGGCATTCACGCCCCGGTGTCGGCGTGTGCCTCAGGCGCTGAGGCCATCGCCTACGGCGCGGACCTCATCGCACTGGGGCGGGCCGACGTCGTCGGCCGGCGGTACGCGACGCAGCCCTCCACGCACTGACGGTGGCCGCCTTTGGCGCCATGAGGGCTCTGTCAACACGCAATGAGGACCCAGCGACCGCCTCACGCCCCTTCGCGCCGGACCGTGACGGCTTGTCCCGCGAGGGCCTCGGGATCCTGGTTCTGGGAGAGCGCCGAGCACGCCCCTGTCCCACAACGCACGAGATCCTGGCCGTGCTCGCCGGCTCGGCGGTGACCGCTGACGCCTACGATGTGGCCCGCCCGAGCCGTCTGGCGCGGAGCAGGAGCGGGCACTGCTGCTGGCGCGATCGAGCGGGCCTTGACGCCAGCGCCATCGGGCACGTCAACGCCCACGCCACCTCGACACCGGCCGGCGACGTCGTCGAGGCGGGTGTCCCGACCGACCACGCCGGGCGCGGCCGTCAGCGCGATACGTCCTCCACCGGCCACCTCCTGGGCGGGGCCGGTGGTCTGGAGGCCGTCTTGACCATCATGGCGCTGCGTGAGCGGTGGGCTCCGCCGACGCTTCTCCCAGCCGGGCTGGATCCGGAGCTGGACGGACTCGGCCTGGACGTCGTCGGACCGCAGGGGCGCCATCTGCCAGGGCTGGAGGCGGCGGCCAGCACCTCGTTCGGATTCGGGGCACAACGTCGCGCCCGTCTTCACCCGGGAGTAGGCGGCCGGCACCGGGTGCCGTCGGCTGTCGACCCACCCGGCTGGACCTGGCCTGCCGCCGTCGGGCACAGCCGTGCATGCCGCGTACGTCATGACATGAGCCCGGCTGAGGGTCGAGACCGTTGGGGAAGGCGAATCTCGAAACCAACCAGGAGGCGATACTCATGATCGGTGCCTACACCCGCGGTGTACTTTCGTGCATTCAGCACCCGGGCCTCTGCCCCCATTACTGAGTGGGCTGCGGCGGAGGTGCTCGGTTCACGTGTCCACCTGGACTGGACCGAGCAGCCTGCGGCCCAGGGCATGATGCGAGCCGAGACCAGCTGGGTGGGCCCAGCCGGAACAGGTGCCAGCCTCGCCTCCGCCCTGCGCGGCTGGGCGAACCTGCGCTACGAGGTCACGCGAGGAGGCGAGTGTGGGGACCGACGGCGGCCGCTGGTCCCACACCCCCGACCTGGGGGATCTCCACGCCCAGACGGATGTTCACGGCAACGTTGTCGTCCCCGAAGACCGGATCCGTGCTGCGCTCGTCTACGCGGCTGATCCCGCGAGGATGCGCCGCGAGCTGGATCTGGCCCTGGGGCAGGCCTGGGACGACGAGCTCGAGCCGTTCCGCTACGCAGGGGCCGGTGCACCCGTACGCTGAGTTGCACCGCGGGCTAGAGGCCTATGAACGCGAACCGCCGCCTCATCGTCGCCGTCAGGAAGATGGGTGGGGCAACACCCTCTCCAGTCTGTTGCCCCACCTGTCGTCTGTCCTGGAAGAGCCGTTACAGGCCCTGTGCGCGCAGCCTTCATCGCCTGAGCCCGGTCTCTTACGGTCGAGGCGGTCCAGGTAGAGGCGCCCCTCCAGGTGGTCGCACTCGTGCTGGATACAGCGGGCCATGAGCTCCTCCCCCTCGACGACGACCTCCTTGCCGTCCAGGTCGGTGCCCTCGGCCCGGGCGTACCAGGCGCGCTCCGTGGGGAACCACAGCCCCGGCACCGACAGACATCCCTCGTCCCCGTCCTGGTACTCGTCCTTGGAGAGCTCGACGATCTTGGGATTGAGGATGTAGCCGATCTCGCCATCAATGTTCCAGGAGAAGGCGCGCAGGCCGACCCCGATCTGGTTGGCCGCCAGGCCCGCCCGGCCGTCCTCATCGACCGTCTCGAGCAGGTCCTCCACCAGGGCCTTGACGGAGTCGTCGATGTCAGTGATCCAGTCGCACTCGGTGCGGAGGACCGGGTCGCCGATGATGCGGATGTCGCGGTATGCCATGGCGGCATCCTCCCATGACCCGAGCGGGAAGGTCATGCTTGGCCCATCGTGGAGCAGAGCACGTGCTGCACCGGAACAGGATCAGTCGGACACCGTGATCATCGGCGCAGACTCCCCGGGAGATGGTGAAGGTCCGACGGGCCTCGAAGTTCGCGTACGCGCTCACTCAAAGACCGGAACGCCGTCTGCTGCAACATGTTCACGCCGATGACCTGACTGAGAACAACGGAGCCCCAGCCGGTAGGACTGGGGCTCCGAGCGATGGGCTCCTGCGGCTGGACTCGAACCAGCAACCGTCCGATTAACAGTCGGATGCTCTGCCATTGAGCTACGCAGGAATGCGTTTGACGCGCAGTGAACTTTAGCAACATCCCGCAGCAACGTCGAATCCGGCAAATCGCTAGAAACGCTGCAATCCCTGGGACATCCTACCGTGTGTGCAGCCCCACACCCTCTCTGACGCGGTTCTCCAGCGCCTGAAGCGCCTCAGCATCCTCCTCATCTGAGACCTGGGACATCGTCGGTCGGGTCACGGAGTACAGGTTCCCGTCGGCACCGCGACGAACACTGGCCGTGGCGGCAGCACCACTGGGAAGCGTCGTTACGGTGCTGTGGACGATGGCGGCCTCCACACGTTGGCGCAGCGCTTTGGCGAAGGGAGCGACATCGGTGGAAGCGTAGGTGTTGCCGTCACGGGTCCCTGCCGGAACACTCAGGACGAGGTCGTCACGATCCAGGTCCGTCCATCGCAGGGTGAAGGCTCGTTCACCCGCGTCCCAGGAGCCCTGCTCCACCTCGTCCCAGGCGCAGTGCTCGGCTCACTATGCCCGCTGAAGACGACGAGGCGTCCGGTGGTGGCCACTGCCCGTGCGGAGCCGTCCTCGTCCAGAGGAACGGCCCCAGAGCGGGCTGACGCAGCTGCTCACGCATCTCAAGGGGCAGCGTTCTGGCGGATCAGGGCGGATGAGCCTCGACGACGTCGCAGGATCGGCATGTCAGGCCAGGCTACCCGCCCAGCTTCCCCGAGTGGGGCCGTCTGCAGGTGTCAGGTTCCTCGCCGGACGCGCATGCGGCGCTGCTCAAGGGCCGCGATCTGGGAGAACAGCTCGCGGTAGCCCTCATCCTGCGGGGACATCACGCCGGTGCCGCGAGCGCATCTCAACGAGGCGGCGGTTGATGCCCATGACGGCCAGGAGCTGGGCACACCCTTGGCGTAGCGGTCAGTCCCAATGCGTCCACCTCGTGCCGCGCCCCCGGATGGTCGGCAGCGGCAGGGGGGCCACGGCGAGCTCGGTGATGGCGGCTCGACCAGGCCGATGGCGCCGTCGCGCACCTGCTGGAGCCAGCGCTGCGTGGCCCGGCGCTGCGCCTCCTGCTCCCCATTCCTGCGCACCGCCTGCTGCACCAGCCCCGGCACCTCCCCAGCGCCTCCGGCGGCGGCGACGGCCTCGTAGACGGCTCGGTGGGTGAGCTGCCGAAGGAGTCGGCCCCCAGGTCGTCGGCACCAGCTCGGTGGGCCGCCAACGGGAACTGGATGATGACCGCCAGGGCCTCGCGTTCGAGCTGCTCCACGGGGTCGGTGACCGGCGGCAGGCCCCGTACCGGGGCTGCGGCGTCGGGCCAGCGGTCTCGTCGGCGGGCCACTGGCCGCCGCGCCCGCGGAGGCTGCGCTCCCGCCGGTTGGGCAGCCTGGACGGCGCTGTGGACCTCGGCGTCGGGAAGTCCCAGCCACCCGGCGAGCCCACAGGGTGTGCTCGCGCTTGAGCGCCCCGGTCTCGGATACCGGCGACCACCGGCGCCGCTGAGCGCAGCCCGCGCACTCTTCCCCGGAGGTGTCCAGGTCCAGGTGGGACAGGAGGTGCGGATGACGAACTCGAACAGCGGCACCCGTCTGAGAGAAGGCGCAGGATGCCCTGGTCCCCTCCTTCATACGCAGGTCGCAGGGATCCAGACCACCCGGATCGACGGCCTATGAAGGTCTGGGTGGCGCTAGTTTGTCCTCGGCGTAGGCACGTGAGGGCGGCCTTCTCGCCGGCGGCGTCGCCATCGAAGGTGAGAGATGACCTCGCCTCCGCGGGGCCTCGCGCCCGCCCGGTGACGACGCCTGCCGCGGGGTCGTCGACATCGCCCAGCAGACGGCGCACGGCTCGCACGTGGTCGGCGCCGAACGGCGGTGCCGCGCGTGCGCGGCGGTGGTCACCCCCGGACGAGGTGGGCGGCCACGACGTCGGTGTGCCAGCCCTCGACAACAGACGATGCGGTGGGGAGCAGGCGACTCCCGCTTGGCCAGGTCCAGCCCGTAGAGGACCTGGCTCTTGTGGAAGACGGGGGTCTCAGGGGATTGTTGAGGTACTTTGCCCTGGTCATCCTCCGAGAGCTTGCGGGCCTGAAGCCGACGGTCGCTCCGGTCACGTCGCGGATGGGCCAGATGAGGCGGCCCTGGAGGCGGTCGTGACAGGCGCCGTCCTGTCCGCCCCGGCTGCACAGCCTGAGTCGACCAGCTCGGCCTCGGTGTAGCCGGCACTGCGCAGGTGGCGGGCGAGGTTGTCCCAACCGGTGGGGGCGTAGCCGACGCCGAAGTGCGCGGCGGCATGGCGGTCGAAGCCCCGGGAGGTCAGGAAGTCGCGGCCCGCCTGGGCCTCCGGGGTGGCGAGCTGCTCGCGGAACCAGGCCTCGGCCAGCCGGTTGGCGTCCATGAGTCACTGGCGGGTCCCCGGCTCCACTCCTCGCCGGACCGCGCCGCCCTCCTCATAGCGCAGCTGCACCCCGGTGCGATCCGCCAGATACTCGACGGCCTCAGCGAAACCGAGGTGGTTGATCTTCTCGATGAAGGTGATGACGTCTCCGCCCTCACCGCAGCCGAAGCAGTGCCAGTAGCCCAGCTGGGGGCGGGACGTGGAAGGAGAAATTGCGCTCGTCGTGGAAGGGGCACAGCCTCTTGAGGGAACCGACCCCGGCGCTCTTGAGGGTGACGTGCTCGCCGACGACGTCCTCAATCCGGGCACGCTCGCGCACCGCCTCGATGTCCTCGCGCCTGATCAGTCCCGCCACAGGGCCATGGTAGGCGAGGCGGCCGGCATCCCGGGCAGGTGGTTGCGGCACCCCTGCGCACACCGCAGAGAACATGCCGCACAGCCGGGCGTGCCAAGCGCGCGCGGAGGTGTCCGTCAGCGCGGCGATCTGATCGACGACCACTCGCAGACGCGCGTCATCGTCCTCAGCCTGGTGCCAGGCATCGGTCAGGACGGAGTCGATGGCCTTCCCGTTACCCGTCATGAGGGCGTCGGCCAGGTCGAAGATGAGGGTGCGCTGGCGCAGGTAGACCGGTTCGTGCTCACGCGGCTCCATGACGTAGCGCACGGCGATTCCTTTGAGCAGGAGGATCTCCGCTGCGGTCTCCTCGGGGATGACGAGCTCGGCCTCGTACCGGGTCAGGGGTCCGCTGCCGTAGGTCTGACGGGTCGAGGTGGCGACCGCTGAGACGAAGCGGCCGATGATCTCGCTGGTGAGGTTCTTCACGTGTGCGGCGTCGGCCACCGTGCCGTGGTAGGAGCGGATCCAGTAGGGCTGAGCGGACAGCCTGTCGAAGGCCGCCCCCAGGGCATCGGCGCTGAGGTCGTTGCCGTACCAGCCCCGGGTGGCCTCGAGCAGCTCATCGACCTCGCGCGGCTCGGTCAGGCAGGCCGGGTCCAAGCGCCCCAGGGCGATGGCGTCCTCGACGTCGTGGACGGAGTAGCCGACGTCGTCGGACAGGTCCATGATCTGGGCCTCGATGCGGCGTCTCGCCCTCCGGCGCCCCCTGACGCATCCAGGTGAAGATCTCTGCGTCGTCCCTCGTAGGCGCGGAGTACTTGCGCGCGCTGCGCCCGCCCGGCCCACGCGGTCCCCGCCCCGAGCCAGGGGTGCGGCGACGGCGTCGAGGCTGGCCCGGGTGAGGTTGACGCCGACCGCTCGTCCGGACTCGGCAAGGGTCTTGGGCTCCAGTCTGGTGAGAATCCGGAAGGTCTGGGCATTGCCCTCGAAGCCCCCGATCTGGCGAGCGACGACGTCGAGCGCCTTCTCCCCGTTGTGCCCGTATGGCGGATGGCCCAGGTCGTGGGACAGACAGGCTGCGTCCACGACGTCGGGGTCGCATCCCAGCGCCTGGCCGAGCGCACGCCCCACCTGCGCCACCTCAAGGGAGTGGGTGAGCCTGGTGCGCACGAAGTCGTCGGCCGACGGCCCCAGGACCTGGGTCTTGGCGCCCAGGCGACGCAGCGCCGAGGAGTGCAGGACCCGGGCCCGGTCACGTTCAAAAGGAGTGCGCTGGGGATTCTTCGCCTGCTCGTGAACAAAGCGCTCGGCGTCCTCAGATCGGTACCCGGCCGGCCCAAGTACTCCGTTTCCATCGAGACGCACAGGCTCGGATCCAGAATGCTGCACTGACATGGTCACAAGGTAACGCAGAAGCGGGTTACGATGGACGTCACCATTGCGACGCCTCCGACACCGTCTCAAGGGAGCAACGGCATCCGATCTCCTCAGTATGTGGTCGACACACCCTCGAGACACCGACGAAGCACTCTTGGGAGGACGCTCCTGGGCGCGAGCCCGGCGGAAGGGAGACACCTGCCGTGACCACGACCACCACCCTCGTCCACCGGCCCTACGACGGTCCGGAGGAGTGGTGGCGCCACGCACTGGTTTACGAGGTCCCGTCGCCGGCCCTGGGAGCCGCCGATCTAGAACACACGGATCCTATTATCGAGCACGCCCTGCACCTGGGAATGGACGCGGTTCTCATCCGTCCGAGCCTGCTTGACGTCGGCTCCGAGCTGGACTCGATCCGCCGGTTCATCGATAACGCGCGCCCTGGGGGCTGCGCACCGTCGTGCGCGTCTCCGGCGCGCTCGGGCCGATCACGGGTCCCCATGCACGGCGGACCACCGGCTTCATCACGGGCCTGGAGGGCCCGGGCGATGACCTGCTGCGCCGCTCGGAGGCCTATCTCCAAGCCGGTGCGGCCGGCATCGACCTGGGCACGATCGTGCCTCCCAGGTCGCCAGCGAGACCCGGCTGGACCGCCTGAGCGCCCACTTCGCCATGCTGCACGGCCAGCTGGCCGAGTACGTGGAGAACGGCATCGTCGGTGCCGACGTGACCGCCGACTACCCGGACTCGCTACGCCACCACCTCCAGGACGACTGGGGTGCACCACCTGCGTGACGACTGCCTGACCTGACGCGCTGGAACGCCGAGTCGCTCACCGCCCACCTGACGCGGTCGCTGACGAGCACGACCGCTTCGGGGCACCGCCCACCTGGCGTTTCCTGCCTCCCCACATCCTGTCCGAGCACCTGCACCCGGGGGACGGACAGCGCTGGTACTCCGTCGACCACGACGAACGGCTGCTTCGGGGGTTGGCGCGCAGAGCCATGATGCTGGCGCTGCCCGGCTCGCTCTACCTGCGCCGGGGTGATGAGATCGCCCTGTCCGACGCCGACAAGCCGACCACTCCCTGGAGCTGGCCAGCATGGTGGCCAAGCACGCTCAGGCACAGTCCTCGCAGTTCGGTTCTCCCGCCGCAACCGTGCGGCACGCGGCTCATGTGCGGGACGAGTACAACCTGGCGTGCGCCCCCATGGCCTTCGTCACCGGCCTGGAGTGGTGCCCGCCTGAGGCCCTGGTCTTCCTGGTGCGCGGCGTTCTGGTCGTCGTCAACACCTCCGACTCCCCAATCATCCTGTCAGCCGAGGCGAAGGGTGCTGCTGTCGTCTCAGCCCTGCGACAGGACCAGGGACGCCTACTCGTCCCTCCGACGACGACGACCTGGTTGGAAGCCGTCACTGTGGCGTAGAACATTCGAACGCAGAATTCATTCAACTATTTCAATCACTGCAACAGCCAGTTAAATCGTGGCGCCAGACGGGGAAGACAGCGAGGGAGCAGGATCTGCGACCGGGGAGCTGCCACTCCTGATTCACGTAAAGCAGTGCGTGATCTAGCGATGATTGCGAATGGAGGCCCGGGCGGCGAGCCGCCGATGGTTCCCGCCAAGAGGCCCCTGTACCCCTCACTGATCCTCGTAGGATTCACTCATGCCACAGCGACTCACCCTCACCGACATCGCCGATCAGGCCGGTGTCTCCACCGCCACCGTCTCGCGTGTGCTCAACGGAAAGTCCAATGTGGCCGACTCGACTCGTCGGCAGGTGCTGGCAGCGCTCGACATCCTTGGCTATGAACGGCCCGAGTCCGTGCACCAGGCCTCCGGGGACTCATGGGACTCATCGTGCCCGAGCTGAGCAACCCGATCTTTCCTTTGTTCGCCCAACAGATCGAGCAGCTCCTAGCCCCCTCCGGGCACACTCCCCTGCTGTGCACGCAGACACCCGGTGGGATCAGCGAGGACGAGTACATCGAGATGCTGGTGGACCGCGGCGTCGCGGGAATCATCTTCGTCTCCGGACGTCCGCGGACACCACCGGTGACGTCACCCGCTACCAGCGTCTGCGCGAGCGCGGCGTCCCCTGGTGACGGTCAACGGCAACGCGCCGACCATCAAGGCCCCGGGCTTCGCCACCGACGACCGTCGAGCCACCCACATCGCGGTGGACCATCTCATCGCCCTGGGACATCGACGTATCGGACTGGCCATGGGGCCGATGCGCATGGTGCCGGCTCAGCGCAAGCGTTCCGGATACGAGGACGCCATGAGCAAGGCCCTGCCCGACGAGCCGCTGCGGATCGTGGAGACGCTCTATACCTACGAGGGAGGCGTCAGTGCGGCGCTGCACCTGCTCGAGCAGGGGTGCACCGGCATCGTGTGCTCCTCGGACGTCATGGCACTTGGCGCCGTTGAGGGCGTGCGCCAGACCGGCAGGTCCGTGCCGCAGGACGTCTCCGTCATCGGCTACGACGACTCGCCGCTCATCCCGATGACCGACCCACCGCTGACGACGGTGCGTCAGCCCGTGGACGCCATCTGCCGGGCCGCCGTGTCCACGCTGCTCACGCAGCTCGACGGTGAACGGCCGGCCGACACTGAGATGCTGTTCGCCCCCGACCTCATCATGCGCGACTCGACCGCCACGGCTCCGACCGACTGACCCGTCCGCACTCCACGGGGGCAGCGACGGGCTTGTCGGTTCAACGCGACCATGTGCGAGCCAGTCGCGCCCCCAAGTCCGTCAGCCTCGTCTCCAGCGCATCCGGGCCAGCGCAGTCCCAGGGCTCGACAGCGTGGGGCTCCTGCAGGCTGTAGGCATTGGTGACGCCGGCACCGGCCAGCTCGCCGCGGGTGGTGGCGCTCCGTCCGCACACGAGGACGCAGGGCAGCGCCTGCGAGGCGGCGTGCTGCCCGACGACTCCCACGATGCTGTCGGCCAGGACGTCGTAGAGCTCGCCCGAGGCGGTGACCACCAGGTCCTGGTCGCGCACCGACCCCGACAGATCGAGGATCTCCGCCATGACGCGGGCTCGGGCGACCCACGCTCCCAGGGACCGCAGCACCATGGCGCTGCCCCCTGCCGCGCCGGTCCCCCAGGTTGAGGCGCTCATCCGCCGCCCTTCGAGCTCCAGGTTCCCAGGAACCGACGACGTTCGGGTGTCGTCGAGCGCAGAGACGACCGGAAGCATCCTCTGCGCTCCGGAGGAACTGTGACGGATGGTGTCGGCCGTGTTCACGGCTTCCATGGCGACGGCGCAGGCACGGCGGTCCAGCTCCTGGGCCTGCTCGGGACTCAAGGAGGTGACCTCCGCCAGGGACGCCCCGGCGCCGTTCATGCCTCCCAGTGCGACGTCGTCGGCCAGGACCAGCCCGAGGCTGCGACCGGCCAGGAGGTCCATGGCCGCAGTGGCACCACCGAGGGCGTCGAGCGCTCCGGCCCCGCCGTCGTGGACGGCCGATCGCGACAGCCCGACCAGAAGCGTGTCGGAGGGACGGGTGCGCCGCAGAGCGGTGCCGATGACCTGTCCCAGACCGTAGGTGCTGCCCTGAAGAGCCTCCTGGGCCCCTCGCCGGAGTCGGTGGGAAGCGCCAGGAGGCGGGCGGCGTCGAGGAACCAGGTTCTGCCCTCCCCGGGGCGCCGGCTTGCGGCCCGCCGCGGGCCGCGAGCCAGTCGTACCAGATCGACCTCCCGGACCTGTCCGAGCGGCCCCTGCCCCTGGATGACCTCGCGGGAGACGATGCGCTCCGGAGCAATCACCTGAGCCGAGCCCGGACCGCCATCGGCCATGGGTGTCAGCGTCAGAGGATCGTCGGGACGCACCGTGTACCAGCCGCGCGCCAAGCAGGCGGCGACGCGGCCAGCTGGAAGATCGCGGCCCGAGCCGGCCAGAGGCACTCCGGCCGGCTCGGGCCACAGATCCCACCGAGGGGCGAGAAGGGCCCTCACGTGATCATCCTCCGGCGGCGGAGTCGGTAAGCGGTTGCCATCACGAGGCGATGGCGCCACCGAGACGGGCCAGGAGGAGGACCTCGGCGACCACGATGTGCTCGAGCTCGCCCAGATGCATGGACTCGTTCTCACTGTGGGCGCGGGTGTCGGGGTCCTCGATCCCGGTGACGAGCACCTGGGCCTCGGGGAAGGTCTCCTTGAGGGTGGCGATGAAGGGGATGGAACCGCCCTGGCCGATGTTGACGGTCTCGGTGCCCCAGGCGGTGGACAGCGCCCAGTGGGCGGCCTCGGACGCGGGGTGGCCTCGGATCCGTCGAAGGCCGGCCCCGCCTCGCGGCCGATGACGGTCAGCCGCCCCCGAAGGGCACGTGCTTCTCCAGGTGGGCGACCAGCGCATCCTGGGCCTTGGCGGGGTCCTGCCCGGGAGCGATGCGCAGCGAGAGCCGGGCCGTGCACGAGGGGGCCAGGACGTTACCGGCCAGGTCCAGGGGAGTGACGTCCATGCCGATAAGCGTCAGCGAGGGCTTGGTCCACAACCGGGCGGTGAGGTCGCCGGTGCCGACGAGCTCGACGCCGTCGAGGACCCCGGCGTCAGCGCGGAAGTCGGCCTCGGATAGTCCGGGAAGTCGGCCTCGGCCTGGGACTGGCTGACCAGTCCGGCGACGGCGACGTCACCGGACTCATCGTGGCAGGAGGCGATGAGGCGGCACATGGCCGTGGCGGCGTCCAGGATGGGACCGCCGTACTGGCCGGAGTGAAGCGCGTGGTCGAGCATGTCGAGACGAACATCGACCTGGACGACGCCGCGCAGCAGGGTGGTCAGGGCGGGGGTGCCGACCTTCCAGTTGGAGGAGTCGGCCACGACGATGACATCGGAGGGCGAGCCGGTCCCGGTAGGTGCTCAGGAAGTTCTCGAAGGAGGCTGCCGACCTCCTCCTCGCCCTCGATGAAGACCGTCACCGAGCAGGGCAGCTCGCCGTCGGCCAGGGACGCCAGGGTGCGCAGGCGTGGGCGTGGGTGATGACGCCGGCCTTGTCGTCGGAGGTACCGCGCCCGTAGAGCCGCTCACCGCGGCGCTCGGCGGTGAAGGGATCGGCCTGGTCCCAACCGGCCGGGTCGCCGACGGGCTGGACGTCGTGGTGGGAGTAGAGCAGGACGTGCGGGCTGCCCTGGGGTCCCTTCTCAGGGCCAGGACGGCCGGCCGGCCGGGAGGCGCCGTCGGGGGCGGGTACGGAGAGGATCTCGGCGTCCAGGCCACTGTCGCGCAGGAGCGCGGCCACGGCCTCGGCGGAACGCTGGACCTGGGACTGGTCGTGGCTGGAGGCGGAGACCGAGGGATCGCGACCAGGTCGGTCAGGTCGGAGACGATAGCGGGCATGGAGTGTGCACGGCGGTGCGCACGGCATCAACAGTGATCATGGTTTTCAGGGTATCGCGCCGCTACCGCTGAGTCTGTGCACCGTGAGCCTGTTCAAGAAGCGCAGCCAGACCCCTGAGCCGGAGCCCGTGGCCGAGCCGGCCTCCAAGCCCGTCGGCAAGGGGCGCCCCACCCCCAGGCGCAAGGACCAGCAGGCCAAGAACCTGCACCCCGTCGTTCCCAAGGATCGTCAGGCCGCCAAGCGGGAGGCGCGCGCGGCCCGGGACGCCGCCTGGAAGCGGCAGAGCGAGGCCATGGTCACCGGTGAGGAGAAGTACCTTCCGGCTCGGGGAGAAGGGGCCGGTCAAGCGCTACATCCGCGACTATGTTGACGCGCGCTTCAACCTGGGTGAGTTCTTCATGCCCCTCATCTTCGTTCTGCTCATCGCCTCCTTCGGCTTCGGCCGCATTCTGCCGCAGTACCCGCTGGTGAGCTTCTACACCGTGCTGGCGATGAACGGCTACCTGCTGCTGGCGATCGCCGACTCGGTCTGGTGCTGGACCCGGCTACGCCGCCGGCTCAATGAGAAGTTCGGGGCCGACCGGGTCAAGGACGAGGGAACGATATTCTTCTACATCATGTCGCGCTGCTTCATGCTGCGGCGCTGGCGTCGTCCCGCCCCTCTGGTAAAGCGGGGCCAGTATCCCTCCTGAGCCCCGGCTCGTTCCGCCCCGTTCCACCCGGTCCCACGACGGTTCCCCGTCGTGGGACCGCGTCGTAGGGTGGTGGTATGGAACATACGGTTGGATACAGGCGCTTGGGCGCTTCAGGACTGAAAATCACCGAGATCACCTACGGCAACTGGCTCACTCACGGCTCCCAGGTGGAGGCGGATACCGCCATCGAGTGCGTTCACACGGCCCTGGACCTGGGAATCACGAGCTTCGACACCGCGGACGTCTACGCCAACACGGCCGCCGAGGAGGTTCTGGGGCGGGCACTGGCCGGCCGGCGCCGCGAGTCCCTGGAGGTCTTCACCAAGGTCTACTGGCCCGTCGGCCCGAAGGGCCCCAACGACGTGGGCCTGTCGCGCAAGCACATCATGGAGGGCATCAACGGTTCCCTCACGCGCCTGGGAATGGACTACGTGGACCTCTACCAGGCTCACCGCTACGACCATGAGACCCCGCTGGAGGAGACCATGCAGGCCTTCGCCGACGTCGTGCGGGCCGGTAAGGCCCTCTACATCGGTGTCTCGGAGTGGACGGCCGAGCAGATCCGGGCCGGTCAGGAGCTGGCCGCGCAGATGGGGCTCCGCCTGGTGTCCAACCAGCCCCAGTACTCGGCGCTGTGGCGGGTCATCGAGGGTGAGGTGGTCCCCACCAGCCAGGAGCTGGGGCTGGGACAGATCGTGTGGTCACCCATGGCCCAAGGGGTCCTGTCGGGCAAGTACCTGCCCGGGCAGGAGCCACCCGCCGGGTCACGCGCCACCGACGACAAGGGCGGTCGGCAGATGATCTCGCGGTGGATGCGCGACGATGTGCTCACCGCGGTCCAGGCCCTGCGTCCCATCGCCCAGGACCTCGGGCTGACGATGCCTCAACTGGCGATCGCCTGGGTGCTGCGCAACCCGGCAGTCTCCTCGGCGATCGTGGGTGCCTCGCGCCCCGAGCAGCTGGTGGACACGGTCAAGGCGTCGGGCGTAAGCCTGGACGACGACGTCATGGCCGCAGTCGACGTCGCCCTGGGCGACGTCGTCGAGCGGGATCCGTCGTTGACCTCCTCCCCGGACAAGCGCCCGCCTGACGGGAAGCGGGGATCAGCGCGATGCGCGGCTCATTGAAGCGGCCGATGCGGTGGCCAGGGCGCGGTTGATCCGCCCCTGGCCAGGCCGGCCCGTTGTAGATGAAGGCCGTGCAGGCCTGGAGCAGGTCCGCTCCGGCGTCGAGCATGAGCTCGGCGTCCATGATGGAGGAGATGCCGCCGACGCCGATGATGGTGGGCTTCTCCCCAGCCTGCTGCGCAGGCGGCGCACGACCTCCAGGGAGCGAGGCAGGAGCGGTGCACCGGACAGACCGCCCTCCCCCAGGTCGTGGTCGATGGTCGTGTTGGTGGCCACCACTCCGTCCAGCCCCATGTCGAGGACCAGGTCGGCGACGGCGTCGAGGTCCTCGTCGGCCAGGTCAGGGGCGATCTTGACCAGGAGCGGGACGTGCCTTCTCGCGGCGTGGTCCGCGGCCTCGCGCACCGCCTCCAGGATCGGGCGCAGCGCCTCAACGCTCTGCAGGCTGCGCAGCCCTGGGGTGTTGGGGCTGGAGACGTTGACGACGAGGTAGTCGACCCAGCGAGCCACTGCCGTGGCCGAGTAGCGGTAGTCCTCAACCGCGTCCTCCAGTGGCGTCACCTTGGTCTTGCCGATGTTCGCGCCGACGACGATGGAGCGTCCCCGCGGCGTGCGTCGCAGGGCGCTCAGCCGCTTGGCGGCCTCGTCTGCTCCGGAGTTGTTGAAGCCCATGCGGTTGCGCACGGCCCGCATCTGCGGATAGCGCCACATGCGGGGCTTGTCATTGCCGTTCTGAGCGTGGGCGGTGAAGGTGCCGACCTCGATGAAGCCGAAGCCGAGCATGTCCAGGCCCTCGACGGCCTGCCCCTCCTTGTCCATCCCGGCGGCGAGCCCCAGGACGCCGGGGACGGGCCGGGCGAAGGGACCACCCTGATTGGCGGAGGGGACCGGGAAGGCCGGCCGGCGCCCCCACATCTGGCGCACCACGTCCCTGACGAAGGGGACCTTGCCGGTCACCTCGATCGCGTCCAGGCACACGTCGTGGATCAGCTCGGGGTCGATGCGGGTCAGGACGGTCTTGTACAGCAGGTCGTAGAGCACGGTGTCAGGCTACCCCGGTACGGTTGGTGCGGGCGCTGCGGCCCGCCCGGCCCGCCGGCGGCGCTCCTGCTTCGCGCTTCGGGCAGTCTCCCGGTAGCGTGGAGTCGTTCCAGCCCCGCTCGCAGGCGTGTTCTCAGAGGTGGCCCGTGTCCTTCAACCGTGATATTCAGACCGATCCCAATCGGGTTCAGACCCGTTCCGGCGGCGGCCGGGGCGCGATGATCGGCGGTGGCTCGATCCTGACCGTCATCGCCGTCGTCCTCATCTCCCAGCTCACCGGCGTGGACCTGTCCTCCTTGCTGGGGCGCAGCAGCAGGCGGGGACGACGCAGTCGACGGCCTCGTCGATCGACACCTCCGTGTGCACCAGCGGGGAGAGTGCCAACAAGTACACCCAGTGCCGCATGGTGGCCACCGCCGAGTCCCTCGACGCGGTATGGACGGACCAGTTGCCCACCCAGGCAGGGATCACCTATGCCAAACCCGAGTTCGTCCTGTGGGACGGGACCCAGATCTCCTCGGCCTGCGGCAACGCATCCTCGGCCGTGGGCCCGTTCTACTGCTCAGGGGACCAGACGGTGTACCTGGACATGAGTTTCTTCTCCGAGATGGAGAGGTCCTTGGGGGCCACGGACACGCCCCTGGCGGAGGAGTACATCGTGGCCCACGAGTTCGGGCACCACATCCAGCACCTGACCGGTCAGATGGCGGCGGCCGACCGCTCGGGCAGCGGCGCGACCTCGGACTCGGTGCGATTGAGCTCCAGGCGGACTGCTACGCAGGGATCTGGGTCAACCACGCTTCCTCCACCCCCGACCCGGAGACCGGTCAGCCCTTCCTCAACCGCCCGAACAGCGAGGAGATCAGCGGTGCGCTGGGAGCGGCGGAGGCCGTGGGCGACGACCACATCCAGGAGCGGGCCAAGGGGCGTCGACTCCGACACCTGGACCCATGGCTCCTCCGAGCAGCGCGTGCGCTGGTTCACCACCGGGATGAATTCCGGTTCGGTGCAGGCCTGCAACACCTTCGCCGTCGACGCCTCCCAGCTCTGAGGCAGCCGCGGCGACGCCGATCGCCGCCATATCACTCATCTCCTCTCCCCACCGATCTCCGCGGTCTGACGGGGCCCGCCGCCTTCTGAGCGGCGGGCCCCGTTTGCGTGCGACGTGGCGTCACACCCAACAGTGGGTTCATGACGCACACGTCAACAGCAACACCGCCGGTACCGGCCCTCAGGAGGACACCATGACCAGGGCACTCATCATTGTTGAGTCCTACTTCGGCAATACCCGGGCCATCGCCGAGGCCGTCGCCACCGGACTGCTTGACGGCGGGGCCGAGGCTCAGGTCGTCGAGGTCGATCAGGGCTCCGAGCACCCTGCCCGCAGACCTGGATCTGCTCGTGCTGGGAGCCCCCACCCACAACCGGGGCTGCCGACTGCGACCTCGCGGGCCAAGGCATGTGAGCAGAAGGGGACGAGAGGGTCCTCCCACGGTATCGGCGAGTGGCTGGGAAGCACAGCGCTTCCAGCATCCCTCAACGTATCCGCCTTCGACACAGTCGTCTCCAGGGGCTGGCTCAGCGGTTCAGCGGCCAAGGCGATTGCCAAGGCGCTGCAGCGTCATCAGGGTCGGCGGACGGCATCGGTCAGGAGCTTCGTGGTCACAGCGAACAAGGGGACCGCTGGCCGGTGGCGAGGAGACCGACGCCCGCAGCTGGGGACGCGAGCTCGCGGATTCGGCAAACGACGGATAGCGACAGACGCCCTGGCGACAACCGCGCATCGCATCATCGAAAGGAAAGCAGCAATATGACAACAACGAACCATGACAAGTCTCCCCGGCTACAACTGAGCGGACGAAACATCGCCGGAGCCTGCCTGGTTGTCTGCGGCCTCCTCATCATCATCTGGGGAGGGACGCTCGAGCCCGTCAACGTCACTGACCCCGACTTCATGTCCCTCGCCGTCAGCGGGCTGGTGCTGATCGCCGCCGGGGCATACCTGGCGACGGCGCTTCCTCCTGCTGCTCGTGTCGCGCTCATCTGGCTGGCCACGCTGACGTCGATGCTCTATCTGTTCATCCTCGGCATGGCGGTCATCGTGTCCCTGATGAGCTGTGTGATGATCGCCGGAATCGCCGCCTGGCTGACCATCAGAATCCTGAGATGAGGTAAGGCAGCCGACTCGGTGCGGTAACCGACTCGGTGCGGTATCAGGGTGACGGCGAAGTCGCTTCGGAATGATTCGGACCGAACCGACTTCGCCGCCTCGTCCTGGTTCAGTAGTAGCGCCACTGCCGCATGTCTCGGTTGTAGACCTCGACGATCCGAGGATGCAGGAGCGTTGAGGGCTCCATGATCTCAGTACGGGCAGGTTTGGTCCGCATGATGAACTCAGGGTCTCCCGGTCCTGATAGGTCAGTCCCTCGGGCAGTGGCTGGCTGATGAGATTCTGCGGCGTCTTAGTGGACAGTACGAAGCCCCACTCCCCGAAGGAGGGGATGTTGGTCGAGAAGGGCAGAACCTGGCGATCCGGCTGGGCGGCGGCAACGGTACTGGCCACGGTGGAGAAGGCATGGGGCGAGAAGAAGGTGGAGGTGGCCTGGGTGACCATGACGCCCCCGGGTGCCAGCCGCGCCTCAACATGCCGGTAGAACTCGGTGGCGTAGAGCTTGGCGAGCTCTCGTTGGAGGGTCGACCAGGTCGATGAGGACGACGTCGTAGGCGGCGTCGGAGTCCCGGACGTAGGTGAAGGCGTCGTCGCTGACCACACGCACCCGGGGATCGGACAAGGAGGCCTTGTTAAGATCCTTGAGCAGGCGGTTGCTCCGGGCCAACTCGGTGACGTCGGGATCGATGTCCACGATGGTGACGTCCTGACGCTGGGGTAGCGCAGGATCTCTCGCGCCAGCAGACCGTCACCGCCCCCGAGCACGAGGACGTGGGCGGGGTCCTTCACCGAGGTCATGGCGCTGGCGGACAGGGTCTCGTGGTAGCGGGCCTCGTCCAGGCTGGAGAACTGGAGCTGGCCGTTGAGGTACATGCGCAGGTCGTTCTGGTAGTCGGTGAGGACCACCTTCTGGTAGGCGGTCTGCTCGTAGTAGACGACCGGGTCGTTGTAGGTCAGAGCCTCCACACTGCGCTCGATGCGGTTGGCGGCTGCGAACATGCCGACCAGTGCTACGACGGCAGCGGTGGCCGCCCACAGGATCCTACGAGGTGTGCGCACCTGGAGCAGGACGAGCACCGCGACCAGGACGTTGAGCGCCCCCACGAGGTAGGCCCCACGCATGAGGCCGAGCTGCGGGAGGAGTACCAGGGGGAAGACCAGCGAGGCCACCAGTGAGCCGAAGTAGTCGATCGCCATGACCTTGCCGAGCAGCTCACTGGTCGAGCGGCGCCCGAAGGCGGCGAAGGTCCGCACCAGCAGCGGGATCTCCAGGCCGATGAGGATGCCGATGGTCAGGCTGATGCCGCCGAAGACGACCCAGTGCAGGTGGGTGCGTCCGAAGGCCAGGTACAGCAGAAGGACGGAGTTGCCGCCGATGAGGCCGAGGAGCACCTCGCTGACGCCGAAGACGACCGCTGGTGCGGAGCGGAAGCGGTTGACCAGCAGCGAGCCGATCCCCATGCCGAACAGGGTGATGCCGGTAGCGAGGCTGAAGCTCAGGACGGAGTCACCCAGGAGGTAGGAGGTCGCCGTACCCAGGATGAGCTCATAGATGAGCCCACCGATCGCGGCCAGCAGGGCCGCGGTGAACAGGGCGACGTTCTCCGCCGCCCGATTCGGCCATGGGTCATGGTGAGCCGCTCAGCTCAGGATAGTGGCCGCGATGATGATAGCGATGGCCACCGCCGTGCCGGCGAAGGCGAGCCCCAGGCCGATGTTCTGGTCCTCGATGAGCTCGCGCCTGAGATCAAGACGGAAGATGCGGTTGACGAGCAGTGCGAACACCATGAGCAGAACGACTCCGAGCACCGCGTAGACGATGGTGCTGAGCAGGGACTGCCAGTTGAGGTCGACCGTTGAGTGGTGAGCGATGGTCATGAGCGACATGTCTTCTCCTTCATGTATGACCGGTGAGAGGATGAGGATCCGAGTTCTTCACTATTTTCCGACGCCGCCACCCCCGCCTCCGTAGACTGAGCGGTTCCGGAAGAATGAGCCGCCTTCCGATGGAATGAGACCGTCATCATCAATCCACTCGATAAGCACCATGACACCGAAGAGCAGGACGAACCAGAAAAGAGGGGTCAACCAGCTTCCGCTCTCCCCGGAGATCGCCGCTGGGAACCACCGGCAGAACCTTCGCACGAAGCCGGGAACCCACCATGGCCGCGACACGGTCCTGCCGAAGACCTTGGACTGCTGCGAGGGCGACAGGACCGTTCTGCTGTAGGCCTCATGCTCCCGGCTTCGATGCTCATCGATCACTATGCTGGAGAGCGACTTCCTCGCACCCTTGACATGAAGCTCGACGCAGGTCGTCGCGGCGATAGCTCCCCTCAGATGCGTGATGGATCCGGTCTCATGGTCAATATCGGCTCCGTATATGTCCTTGACCTCAACGGTATAAGGTTGACCATTGACCTTCAGCTGCCGGGTCTGACCGACCTCGAGCGCGAGCGGATCAATCGTCGGCTGAATAGGAACCGGCTCGTGAAGTATGACCTCATTGGCGTCACGATTGATCTCAAGCCAGAGCTGCTTGCTGTTGTCGTCGATCAGGCGCCATTGCTCCCACCGAGTGAGGCGCCGGCTTCTTTTATCCCGGCGTTTCAGGAGAATTCGACCCATGACGGTGTAGGAGCGACTCTTCTTCCTCAAGGAACCCCGAAGCGTCTCGCCAACTCTCAGATCGCCTCTGATGCTCACAGCGTGGTCCCGGAGCTGGTCACTTGCCGGGCTCGCAGGCGCCGACGCACCATCTCCCCCACGGCCTCGATCTGCACGGGTGTCAATGTGCGGCAGCTGGTGAGGGTCACGTAGCCGGTGCCGGACTCCGGGCCAGGTGTGGGCGGCGATATGCGACTCGGAGAGGATGACGACGGCGCTCAGTCCCTGGGGCTCGAACCGGTGGTGCGCACTGGATACGGCAGTCAGTCCCGCTTCCCGGGCGGCGTCGAGGAGAATCGACTCAACGGTAGAGAGATCATTGAGCGCGTGTGGCTCAGCATCACTGATCTTGTAGCTGACAGAACACAGGCTCACCGCACTCACGCGAGCACGGTAGCAACGTGGCCGGTACCCGACAAACGGGGCGAGGTCCCCATTCATGCTCACCCGGCGCCGGGAGCGCATGGCGGGCACGCCGTCGCTGACGGGTGCGGGCCTACTTGCCAACTCCGCCTCCGCCGCCTCCGTAGACCGGGCGGTGACGATAGGTCCGTGAGGAGCTCGAGTCCGAGGTGCTGGTGGAGTCGGCTCCGCCGCTGGAACGACTGCTGCTGGAGCAAGCGGAGAACAGCCCGACGGCGAGCACGATGCTGACGATGGCAGCGACAATGGCGCATCCGATGTTCCGGCCCGTTCCGCCACCGACGGGTCGGCTGCTGCACAGGACGCGCCCGAAGAGCTGCTTCTGCTGGGCGCTGGACAGGGTGGTCTTGCGGTAAGCCAGGAGATCACGGAAACGGTGGCTGTCAATGGTCAGCCGGCTGGTTACACTGGCCGGGTCCGTCAGCCGCAGCTCGACGTAGGTCATGGTTTCGCCGATGTTCAGGGGGCACACCGGAGAGCCGATGACGCTTTCGAGCGTGCCGGTAGTGACTTCCTCAACGAGAGCCTGGTGCGGGGCACCATTGATCGTCAACTGCAGTCTCTGACCAACGGCCAGGGCCCATGGCTCAATCGTCTCCTGGAGACGAACGGGTTCGTAGAAGAGGATTTCACCGGGGTCGTGGTCAAGCTCGACCCAGGTATCGGCGTTGCTGCCACCGATGAGCTGCCACTCCTCCCAGTAGTAGAAGCAGCGATCCTGGGTATCCCACTCCTTGAACAGCAGGCAGCCTCTGACCGACAGGTTGCCCGCACTTCCCTGAAGCATCTCGCCAACCTGAAGATTGGCCCGCGTACCGCTCACCAGACCCCTCCCATCTGCGACGGGCGAGACGGTGCAGCACTGCCACCGTCGAAGCCTGATTCGCCTGTCATCACGCGGGCACAGTAGCAACGTCGGTGGGGCCCGGCAAACGGTTCGCGCTCCCCATGGTCTGACCCCACCAAGCGGAACCGAGCGGATCAGAATCCGGCCTGCCCCATGGGCACGGTATGAGAATCAGGATCCAGGCGCCGTGTGAGACTGTCCCCATGCGCGTTGCAGAGATCGCCGAGCTGACCGGGACGACGGTGCGCACGGTGCGCTACTACCACTCGCTGGGGCTGCTGCCGATTCCCGGTGAACGTGGCGGCTGGCGCGACTACGACCTGGGTCACGTGGCCCGCCTCTCCCGGATCCGTTGGCTGGTCCAGGCCGGCGTGTCCCTGGAGACCATCAAACGCGTCCTCGACGAGCCCGAGGCGACCGGCGTCCAGCGGATCGACGACGCACCCGCGGCTGGAGCGACTGGGACACGTTCAGCGGCCGGTTCCGTTGTCGAGGACCTGGCCGGGGCCCTGTCCGCCGTGGAGGATCACCTGGCCGAGGTGACCAGGCAGAGAGACATGCTCGCCGGTCTGCTGGAACGAGCCAGGACTGGGTCGACAGTCTCACCGATGTCCCCGCGCATGGCGGCCTTCTTCGACCGGCTGGAGCAGGCCGCTCCCGATGAGGCCACCCGCTGCGCTGTGCGCAAGGAGCGGGACCTGACCGACCTGGCCTGCTACCGCGGTCAGATGCCGCCTGAGGCAGAGTTCCTCTTCGTCGATCCGGATCCTCGCTACGACGCCGAGTCGCTAGCGCTCTACTCGCAGGATCCTGCCAAGCTGTCGGACACGCAGATTGAGCAGCGTGCACGGGCCATGGTGTCCCGCATGGAGGCCCAGCTGACGCCTGCCCGCCTTACGGCCCTAGCGGCCAGCGTCGACACCGAGGCGGTGCATTCACTCTTCCGCCTCATCGCCACTACCGATTACCCCGATCCGAGACTCGCTCATGCCCTGGAACAGGAGTTCCTCACCGCGATCGATCGATGGAGCCGGGGCGAGTAAGCCGCCCGTGCCCGGATGTTGCTGCGCCGGCTTTGCGTACGACGCCGCGTCACACCTCACCCTGCAGGCATGCCAGCCACCAAAGCCTCCCCACCAGCGTCCGTACTGCCCGCCCGGCGCCACTCCCCTGCCATCGATGTCTCAGGGACTGGTCAAGACCTTCGGTTCCTTCCGAGCGCTCGACGGTCTCGACCTGGAGGTGGAGACGGGGCAGATCCACGGTTTCCTGGGCCCCAACGGTGCGGGTAAGTCGACAACGATCCGCGTCCTTCTGGGCATGTACCGCCACGACAGCGGTGTGGTACGAGTTTTGGGCATGGATCCGCGCCACGACGCCAAGCGGATCACACGTCAGTGCGCCTACGTTCCCGGTGACGTGGCGCTGTGGCTCACGCTCACGGGAGCACAGACCCTCGATGCCCTCGCCGCCCTGCGCAGCGGGCGGGACCGGGCACGTGAGGCCGACCTCATCGAGGCCTTCCGCCTGGATCCCCATAAGCCGGTCCGCTCCTACTCCAAGGGCAACCGGCAGAAGGTCATGCTCGTGGCAGCGTTGGCGGCACCATGCGACCTGGTCATCCTCGATGAGCCGACCTCCGGGCTCGACCCACTTCAGGCGGAGGTGTTCGTCGAAGCCGTGCGGCATGCAGCCAGCCAGGGCGCACGGTCCCTCATGTCGAGCCACATCATGGCCGAGGTCGACCGCCTGTGCGACTCGGTGACGATCATCAGGACGGGCGAACCGTGGAGTCGAGGGCAGCTGAGGAACTGAGACACCTGCGAACCTCCCGGATCGCCTGCGTGCTGCCTCCTGAGCAGAGCCCGCCTCCCGGGCGCCGTCGATGGGCACGGTTGCTGCACCTCGAGCGCGACACCCACCGGAGGCCGGCCAAGGATCCCACCCAGGTCGACCTGCCCCAGCCCGACGCCGACGGCCACCTGAGCGTCTCGGTTCCCGCGGACCGCGTCTCGGCGGTGTTGTCAACAACTGCTGGCTGCCGGGGCACGGAGGTCACTTGCACCCCCGGCATCCCTGGAGGTTTTCCTCCAGCACTATGAGGCAGCAGCGCGATGAGAGCCGTTTCGCAGAGTCTCGCATCGATCTGGCAGTCAGTCCGCCTGTCGGCCTCCCAGGAGCGGGCCTGGCTCACGGCGCTTCCGGCGACGACGGGACTCATCACAGCACTGCTGGCACCGAACTACGAAGAGACCTACACCTCGTCGGCCGATCTGACCCGGGCCGTGGCCTCGGCCCAGGTCTCCGAAAACCTTACGCTCTTTACGGCAGGCTCTCCAGCTCAGCGGGAGTGGTTCAGATAGCGACGTGGGAGCTCGGTGGCTCACCTGTCTGGTGCTGAGTGCCGTCGTCGTTCTGCGCTCGATCTCGCTGACGCGCGCGCCGAGGATCTGGGACGCGCGAGCTGCTCCGTTCTGCGGGAACCGGTCCTGTGGCAGGGTCTGGTGGGGCGGGGACTCGTCCTGGCGCTCCAGTGCCTGTTCTTGAGGGTGGGCGCGGGTGCGGGGCTGCTCGCTCTGGAGGAGGCTGACGGCGCCGATGCCACTGCCTGTGGCGCGGTACTCGCCGTCACCTTGCTGGCAGTGGTCTGTGCGACGCTCGTTGTGGCGCAGCTGGTTCCCGACGCCGCGACGGGCCGCACCTTCGCGCTGGGGGTGGTGGGGCTTATGTACGCGGGCAGCGGTATGAGGGGCCTCAAGGACTGGAACTGGGCGGGCTGGGCCTCTCCCTTCCGTCTGAGGACGGCGGTGGATCCAGCGGAGACAACTCCTGGGGCCCTGTCGTCATCACGGTAGCGGCCAGCGTCGCGGTGCTGGCACTCGCTGGAGTGCTGGCCTCTCGCGGGGATCTCGGTCAGGGGGCTGATGCGGCTGCCCGCGAGGCGCTCACCATCGCTGAGGGTGGCCGGGCCCTCACCCTGGCCACCTGGCTCAACGCACGTCAGTGCCTGGCGTGGGCGCTTCTGGTCTCCCTCGTGACCGGGGTGCTGGTGTCGATGGGAGGAAATGTTGTCGACCTGGCTCGGCAGGGCGGCATCAGCGGAGGTCGTTGGGATCCCTTCTGGCTGGAGACAATCCCGGCGAGGCATTTCTGAAGTACATCGGACAACTCGCAGGAGCACTGGCCGCGGCCCAGGGTGTGTCGCTGGCGCTGCGCTACAGCGGTGATGAGCGCTCCGGACGTCTGGAAACGGCGGTAACCACTGGGAACCGGCCTCTGCAGATTCTGCTCTCCTCATGGCTGGTGGCCGCTCTCGGATCCGGGCTGACTCTCATCTGCGCGACGGTCGCGGCCGGGCACGTCGGGCACTCCGAGCTGGACACGGACATGATCGACGCCGTGCGTCTCGTGGCCGGCCAGTGGTCCGCCGCCCTGGCGTCGGCGGCGGTCGCCACGGCGCTGTGCGGGGCATGGCCCAGGGGACGCGGGCTCGCCTGGGCTCCGGTGCTGGTGGGGCTGGGAATTGCGCAGCTCGGCGGTGTCCTCGACCTGCCGACGTGGATTCGGGACGCCGGTCCTTTCGCCCAGGCGGGTGAGACGGGGAGCCTGGGGCTGGTTACCATCACCGCAGCCAGCCTGTTGATCGCGGCCTACTGCGTGCCCCCACCGGAACATGGACCTGGTTGCCTCATCGCGTCATGGCATCGCCCGGTTCGCCTCCTTCTAGCGCTCCGCGTTGAGAAACTGGGCGCGCTAACGGAAAAAGGCTCTCAACGAGTTCCCAACTCACCGCATGTACCGCTCCCAGTAGCCGGCCTCTGACTCGATCTGCTCAACGACGTCGATCCACAACCCACTGGGGTCGGCGAACCCGAACCGGCACTGGCCGAAGAGCAGATCGATCAGCGGGTACGTCACTACCAGTCCCCTGCCCGTCAACTCGGCATGGGCCGCTGCTGCGTCGTCGACCTCAGCTCAAAAGCACACACCGCGCCCAGAGAAGGTCTCCGATCCAGGCGGGGCGGAGGGATGGTCCGGTGCCATGAAGGCGATCGACGCGCCATCGTCGTGCGCCATCAGGGTGAACCAGGAGCTGTCGAAGACGGTACGAAAACCTAGGTAATGCTGCCAGAGTCTCGCGACTCCTCCTTCTGCGCGGTGACGACGATCGGGTAATGGTCTCGCAAACGCATATCTGACCTCCTGAGCGTCCAGCGAATGATTCACATACTATGGGTACGCCCAAGCATTTCCATACTCTCAGTATGTCAATGATCGGAGGATGCATGCCCGGAACTCGTCGGGCACAGCGCGAGGCGACCGAGACGGCGCTCATCGCCGAGGCTCGGCAGCGCTTCGCCGCTGAGGGCTACGCCTCGGTGCGCTTGAGTGACGTCGTGGATGCTCTGGGACTGACCAGGGCGCGCTCTACCATCAGTTCGCCGGCAAGAAGGATCTCTTCCTCGCAGTCCTTCGGCAGGTGCAGCAGGAGGTCGCTGACCGGGTTCAGGCCGCGGCCCAGCCATGCGCGGATCCATGGAAGGAGCTCGTCGCAGGCTGCGAGGCGTTTCTTGCCTCCTACAGCAATCCCGAGATCCGGCAGATCATGCTCATTGACGCGCCGACGGTGCTGGGGTGGCGCGAGTGGAAGAAGATGGACGGGGCATGCTCCGAGAGGCTCCTGACGGAGGTGCTGACCAGCCTCATGGCGGATGGCATCCTCGTCTCCCGGCCGGTGGAACCCGTCGTTCATCTGCTGTCCGGTGCAATGAACGAGGCCGCGTTGTGGCTTGCTGAGACCGACTCGCCAACGGCGCTGAAAGACACCATGGATACATTTCGGTGCATGCTCGGTTCACTGCGTACCGATGGGATCGCACCGGCAGCGGAGGCGGGTAGCGTGGAAGGCATGAGCGGGCGGCTTCCCTCTTCAGACAACGTGGTCCTCAAAGGCATCCGCGAGGAGCCCAACCCCGAGGACGGAGCACGGGTCCTGGTGGACCGGCTCTGGCCCCGGGGCATCTCCAAGGATCGCGCAGACCTGGATGAGTGGGGCCAGGACGCCACCCCACCACCGAGCTGCGCCGTGCCTTCCACCACGGGGAGATGCCCTGGCCCCGGTTCGTCGACGCCTACCGGGCAGAGCTCACCGAGCGGCCTGAGGCGGCTACCGCCGTCGAGCACCTGCGCGACAAGGCCCTCAAGGGACGGGTGACGCTCCTGTTCGCCGGTCACGACCACGTCCACAGCCACGCACGCGTCCTGCGCGAGGCCGTCCTCGGCGTCGAGGAGGACCTGTCGTGAACCCCGCTACCAGCCAGCACTCCGACATCATCACTCCGCACCCCTCTTCCAAGGACAGGAGATTCCACCCATGAACTGGTTGATGGCGCTCAATGCCGTTGTCGCGCTGGGATCAGCGTTATTCGGCGTCGTCGCGTTGCTCAGGCCCAGTGCGATGCCCGGAGGGCCATTGGCCGCCGGTCCCGGCTCGGAGATGAAGGAACCGAGCGAGGCGACGACCTACTTCGCACGCATGTATGCGGCCAGAGCCGTCCCATTCGGGATCGCAACGGCGGCCGTAGCCATCCTGCTGCCGAGTCAGGCGGCGATCTGGTTCCTGGTGGCCGGAGCCATTGAGCTGCTGGATGCGATGGTCGTGGCGAACCGCAACCCACGTGAGGCGGCACCACCACTGCTCGCCGTGGTGGTCCACATCGGATCCGCAGCGTGGCTCATGACCTCCTGAAGAACGCAGTCCTCGAGGGGCCCGTTCCGACGTCGTTGAGAGGCCTGACCTGCGCGACGAGGCCCTGACGGGGACGCGTGACGCTCCTGTTCGCCGGCCACGACCACGTCCACTGCCACGCGCGTGTCCTGCGCGAGGCGGTCCTCGGCGTCGAGGAGGACCTGACCTGACGGCGTCTTCGGCAGGGTCAGGGGCTCAGACGTTGAAGCCCAGGGCGCGCAGCTGCTCGCGGCCCTCAGGGGTGATCTTGTCCGGCCCCCACGGCGGCAGCCACACCCACTGGATGCGGACCTTGTCCGCGATGAGGACAGGGCCTGCTGGGCCTGCTCCTCAATGACATCGGTCAGCGGGCAGGCAGCGGTCGTCAGGGTCATGTCGAGCACGACGGTCCCGTCGGGCTCGATCGACACCCCGTAGAGCAGGCCGAGGTCAACGACGTTGATACCGAGCTCGGGGTCGATGACGTCGCGCAGGGCCTCCTCGACGGCGGCGACATCGACGCCCTCGGTGCTGGCGACGGGGCCGGCGGCTGCTGGGCGGCCATGGGGTTGTCGGCGGCGGCCGGCACCCCGCTGGGGTTCTCGCTCATGGCTTCTCCTTCTTCCTCGGAGGTCAGACGGTGGTCAGGCAGTGGGACGGCCGGGTTACTCGGGGTCTGTCCGCTCGACAGCGGGTAAGGCGACACCGGACTTGGCCAGGGCGTCCTTGAGAGCCATCCAGCCCAGCAGGGCGCACTTGACGCGGTTGGGGTACTTCGAGACCCCCTCGAAGGCGGCACCGTCCTCGAGGTCGTCCAGGACGGCGTCGTCGACGCCCTTGCCGCGTGAGTGCATGAGGGTGTCGAAGTCGGCCTCGAGTCGGGCGACAGTGGCCAGGTCGGCGCCGTCGACGAGGTCGTGCATCACCGAGATGGAGGCCTGGGAGATCGAGCATCCGTCCCCCTCCCAGCCGACGGCCTCGATCTTGCCGTCCTTGACGCGCACCCCCAGGGTCACCTCGTCACCACAGGTGGGGTTCACCTGGTGGCTGGTGGCGTCCGGGGCGTCGAGGGCGCCGGAGCCGTGGCGCTCGCGGGAGTGGTCGAGGATGACTTGCTGGTAGAGCTGGTCGAGTTCGTTCATGCTCACCTCTGGAAGTAGCGTCGGACGTCGGCGATGGCGGACAGGAAGCGGTCCACCTCCTCGGGCGTGGAGCAGGCCCCGAAGGACAGGCGCGAGGAGGCGTGGATGCCGAAGTGCTGGTGGATCGGCTGGGCGCAGTGGTGACCGGTGCGCACGGCGACGCCGGCGGCGTCGAGGACCTGGCCGACGTCGTGGGGTGGACTCCCTCGATGGAGAAGGCGACCACGCCCAGGCGGTCGGTGGTGTCGGTCGGGCCGACCAGGCGCAGTCCCGGGGACCTGGGCGAGGCCCTCGAGCACCTGCCGGGTCAGGGACCTGCTCGGTGGCGTGGAGCCGGTCCAGGCCGATTCCCGCCAGGTACTCCACGGCGGTGCGCCATCCCGCGGCCTGCGCCAGCGGCTGGCTGCCGGCCTCGAAACGGGCGGGCTGCTCATGAAGGTCGACGACCCATGGTGACGACCTCGATCATGGAGCCTCCGGTCAGCACCGGCGGCATCGCCGCCAGCAGCCCTCGGTGGCCACGAGCGCGCCGATGCCGGTGGGGCCGAGCATCTTGTGGCTGGAGAGCACCATGGCGTCCACGCCGGTGGCCTTCAGCGCGCGGAAGTCCAGCGGGAGGTGGGCGGCGGACTGGCAGGTGTCCAGGACGACGAGCGCACCGACCTGCTGGGCGCGCGGCACGATGAGGTCGAGCGGGCTGATCGCACCGGTGACGTTGGAGGCGTGGGTCAGGGCCAGGACGCGGGTGCGCTCGGTGATGACGTCCAGCGTGCCGGTATCGATGCGCCCGTCCTCGGTCAGGTCCAGCCAGCGCAGGGTGGCGCCGGTGCGGGCGCACAGCTCCTGCCAGGGCACGAGGTTGGCGTGGTGCTCGGCACGGGTGACGACGACCTCGTCGCCCTCCCGATGATGAGGCGCCGAGCCGGGGTCATCAGCCGCGGCGGCCCCGCCACCGCGGGCGGCCGACCGGCCCAGGCTGGCGTGCCCGATGGCCAGGGCCACGAGGTTGATGGCCCTCGGTGGCGTTCTTGGTGAAGACGAGCTCACTGCCGCGCGCCCCGACGAAGGCGGCGACGGCGTCGCGGGCGTCCTCGAAGGTGGCGGTGGCCTCGTCGGCGAGCTGGTAGGTCGAGCGCCCCGCCGCACCGTTGGAGATGCGGTAGAGTCGGCCTCCGTGGTGATGACGCCGGCGGGCTTCTGGCTCGTGGCGGCCCAGTCCAGGTAGGCCAGTGCCTCACCGTTGCGGGCGGGCCCGCTCCAGGTAGGGGAAAGTCGGCGCGATCGCGGCGACCTCCTCAGCGCTGAGCGCGCTGGCGAAGGCGCCCCGGTGAGCGGGGCCGTGGACTGGGTCATGACGTGCCTTCCGATTCGGTGCGAGCGTTCCGGGCATGGTCGCCGACGGCTGGGGCCTGAGGTCACGAGGAACCTTAGTCCCCCTTTGCTCAGTGCCGGGGCCGGCGACGACGCCTATGCGCGGCGCGCCGTCGTCGGCCCCTGCACGGGTGAGGACGGTCAGGCCAGGTAGCGGTCGTAGCCCTCTTCCTCCAGGCGGTCGGCCAGGTCGGGGCCGCCGGCCTCGGCCACGCGCCCGTCGACGAAGACGTGGACGTAGTCGGGCTTGATGTAGCGCAGGATGCGCGTGTAGTGGTGATGAGGAGGAAGCCGGCGTCGGTCTCGTCGTGGAGGCGGTTGACGCCCTCGGAGACGATGCGCAGGGCGTCAACGTCCAGGCCGGAGTCGGTCTCGTCCAGGACAGCGAAGCGGGGACGGAGCAGCTCCATCTGGAGGATCTCGAAGCGCTTCTTCTCGCCGCCGGAGAAGCCGGCGTTGACGTCGCGCTGGGAGAAGGCGGGGTCCATCCGCAGGTTCTTCATGGCCTGGTTGACCTCGCCGACCCACTGGCGCACCTTGGGGGCCTGGCCGTCGATGGCGGTCTTGGCCGTGCGCAGGAAGTTGGCCACGGTGACGCCGGGGACCTCGACGGGGTACTGCATGGCCAGGAAGAGGCCGGCGCGGGCGCGCTCGTCCACGCTCATCTCCAGCAGGTCGACGCTGTCGAGGAGGACCTCGCCGTCGGTGACCCTCGTAGTCGGGGTGACTGGCGATGGAGTAGGCCAGGGTGGACTTGCCCGAGCCGTTGGGGCCCATGATGGCGTGGACCTGGTTGGAGTCGATGGTCAGGTCGACGCCCTTGAGGATGGGCTTGGGAGCCGTCAGCTGGTGGCGACCTGACGTGGAGGTTCTTGATCTGCAGAGTGCTCATGCGACGTTTCTTTCAGCTGGTGATGGGTCTGGTTGCGGGTAGGGCGGACCGTCGTGCGGGTCCGGCCTGTCACTCGGCTGCCGGTCGGCGGCGGGGTCCTGGTCGGTGCGGGCGGTGATGAGTCCGGTGAGCTCGAGCTCCTCTCGATGGCGGCCGCGAGGCGCCCTCGACCTCATCGACACCGATCTCGGCGACGATCTCGTTGAAGAAGCCCAGGACGACGAGGCGACGGGCCCTCGGTCTCGGGATGCTGCGGCACGCAGGTAGAACAGCTGCTGGTCGTCGAAGCGGCTGGTGGCGCTGGCGTGGCCGGCCCCTCGATGCTGCTGTTCTCGATCTCCAGGTTCGGCACGGAGTCGGCCTTGGCCCCTCGGTGAGGACCAGGTTGCGGTTGAGCTCGTAGGTGTCGGTGCCGCGGGCGGCCTGACCGATGAGGCAGTCCCCCACCCATACGGCGTGCGCGCCCTCGCCCTGGAGGGCGCCCTTGCAGGTGACGCGCGAGTAGCAGTGGGGCTCGGTGGGCCACGTAGGGCGGTGCCCTGGTGCTGGCCCGGCATCGGTGAAGCAGACGCCGTAGGCGTCGATGTGCCCGCCCTCGCCGGAGAAGCCCAGGTCGGGGCAGATGCGCACGTCTCCGCCGAGGCTGACGACGACGTGCTTGAGGACGCCGCGGCCGCAGACCCTGACCCGGTGGTTGGAGGCGTGGACGGCCCGCGTCCTCCCAGCCCTGGACGGTCACCAGGGTGAGCTCGGCGCTGTCGGCGACCGTCACCCGACGCCCTGGGTCAGGGCGGCGGTGCCGGTGTGGTCCAGGACGACGGTTCCCTTGGAACCGGCCTCGGCGGCGACGAGGATGTGCTGGGCAGTGGGGCGGGCGAGCTGCGGTGTCCTGGCCGACGATGTTCAGCCGGGCGGCCTGCTCCAGCTGGGCGCCGGGCTCCAGGGTCAGCACGGTGGCGGTCTCGGTGCCGTTCCAGGCGGTGACGCCGGTGCGGTCGACCGGGGCGCCCACGGTGCCGATGCGGGCACGCTGCGCGCGACGGTCTCGAGGCTCGCGCCGTCGGGCAGGTCCGCCTCGATACGGACGACGCGGCATCGCTCTCGCTGCGGCGGTGGCCGCGCGGATGGCGTCGAGGTCGAACAGCGGGGCGAAGCGCTTCATCGGCGTGAAGCGCCACCTCCCTCACGGCCGCGCGGCACCGGGATGTCGGCGGGGTCGAAGGAGGGGCGGTCGGCGCGCGAGAGACGCAGCGCGGCCCGCCGTGGGAGTGGGCGCCTCGAGCGTGGCGCCTCGAGTGGTCGGTGGAGAGTCCAGGCATGGGAGGTGCTCTTGGCCGGCAGCAGGCCGGTGTGATGAGGTGGGTCGAAGGCTGAGGGGCTGACGAGGAGGATCCGCTGCGGTGGGTCAGCCCACCGAGTTCTCCATCTGCAGCTCGATGAGCCGGTTGAGCTCGAGGGCGTACTCCATGGGCAGCTCCCGGGCGATGGGCTCGACGAAGCCGCGCACGATCGTGGCCATGGCCTCGGTCTCGGTCAGCCCGCGCTGCATGAGGTAGAAGAGCTGGTCGGCGCTCACCTTGGAGACGGTGGCCTCGTGGCCCATCTCGACGTCGTCGGTGCGCACGTCGACGTAGGGGTAGGTGTCCGAGCGGGAGATCTCATCGACCAGGAGCGCGTCGCACAGCACGTTGGACTTGGAGTGCCGGGCGTTCTTCATGATCTGCACCAGTCCGCGGTAGGCGCTGCGGCCACCGTGGCGGGCGATCGACTTGGAGACGATGTGGCTGGAGGTGTGGGGCGCCATGTGGACCATCTTGGCGCCGGTGTCCTGGTGCTGGTCCGCGCCGGCGAAGGCGATGGACAGGGCCTCGCCGCGGGCGTGGGGGCCCATGAGGAAGACGGCCGGGTACTTCATGTTCCGCTTGGAGCCGATGTTGCCGTCGATCCACTCCATGGTGGCGCCCTCCTCGCAGGTAGCGCGCTGGGTCACCAGGTTGTAGACGTTGTTGGACCAGTTCTGGATGGTCGTGTAGCGCACGCGGGCGTTCTTCTTGACCACGATCTCCACGATCGCCGAGTGCAGGGAGTCGGTGGAGTAGATGGGGGCGGTGCAGCCCTCGACGTAGTGGACGTAGGAGTCCTCGTCGGCGATGATGAGCGTGCGCTCGAACTGGCCCATGTTCTCGGTATTGATGCGGAAGTAGGCCTGCAGCGGGATCTCGACGTGGACGCCCTTGGGGACGTAGATGAAGGAGCCCCCGGACCACACGGCCGTGTTGAGGGCGGCGAACTTGTTGTCACCCGGCGGGCACCACGGTCCCGAAGTACTCCTGACGAGCTCGGGGTACTCGCGCACGGCGGTGTCGGTGTCGACGAAGATGACGCCCTGCTCCTCCAGGTCACCGCGGATCTGGTGGTAGACGACCTCCGACTCGTACTGGGCGGCGACGCCCCGCCACAGGCGCTCGCGCTCGGCCTCGGGGATGCTGATGCGGTCGTAGGTGTTCTGATGTCCTCGGGCAGGTCGTCCCAGGAGTTGGCCGGGCCGGTCCGTGGAGCGCACGTAGTACTGACGGCGTCCATGTCGAGCTGGGAGAGGTCCACGCCCCAGGTGGGCATGGGCTTGCGCTCGAAGGTGGAGTAGGCCTTGAGACGCTTGGCCAGCATCCACTCGGGCTCGCCCTGATGGCGGAGATCTCGCGGACCACCTGCTCATCAAGGCCTCGCTTGGCCTTCTCACCGGCCTCGTCGGAGTCATGCCAGCCGAAGTCGTAGCTCGTCGAGATCGAGTCGATGATCTCGTCGTCGGTGCTACGCGTGGTCTCGGTTGTCGGCAGTGTCATCGGGTTCCTTCCATTCGCTTGGTCCTCAAGGCCTCGCGTCTTAGCCGCCGCCCGACCGCGCGCTTGAGCAGCGCGGGCATGGCGATCGGAATGGGGTGGTACAGACGTGCTCGCCTCCGGCCAGGGTGGCCAGACGCTGACCGGGGACGCCCGACGAGCCGGGGAGATGGCCTGGGTCTCGGCGTCGCACAGCTCGTGGAACTCCCCGGCCACGTCGCGCACCGGGCAGTTGCCCTGGCACAGCTGGACGGCGAAGGAGCCGTCCCCGACGTCGCGCACCGAGGCCGCGTAGCCGTCGAGAGTCAGGGCGTCCGCCAGGGCGCGGGCCCTCTCGAGGGGATCCTTGCCGGCCGCCTCGACGACGGTGGCGTAGCGGCGCTCGAGGTCACGGCCCCCTGGCCGCGGCGAAGGAGTCGACCGCCTTGTCACCGGCCACCTGGGACAGGTAGTGCAGGCGCGGTTGGCCAGGTCGGAGTAGCCCTCCGCGAAGGAGGTGCGGGCCTTGGGCGTCAGGACGTAGTGCCGGGCCGGGCGACCGCGGCCGCGCTTGCCCGTCTGGGCCGGCGGTGTGACCTCGATCTGCTCGGCGTCCTCAGAGCGCGATGTGCCTGCGACGGCGGCCGGGCGTCAGCCTCAGGACCTTGGCGAGCTGCGCCGCCGACACCGGTCCCTTCTCAGCGATGAGGTCGAGAACGCGTGCCCGGGTAGAGTCGTCGTCGCTCTGCGTCGCGACGGTCTCTCCCCAGTCGCTGCGACGCCTCACGGCTCGCTGACCACGTTGCGGCCGGTTCGGCCATGCCCTGGACCGGCTCCAGGCACTGACCTGCGCAGGGCGTCGCTGGTCGTCGTGCCACGAGTTTAACCAAGATCTTGCTTTGCCGAATTCAACACTGGC
>BNJU01002368.1_pt1 | contig 72129 bp, 112 predicted proteins | sample 8539281 | NCBI WGS metagenome assembly BNJU01 (sample SAMD00202456, study PRJDB9452) | human saliva metagenome | isolation source: human saliva | place: Japan | reverse complement strand
TTTCCACGAAGCCTGTTATATCAATGGTTTCGTGGTTTTTATTTTCTGATTTTTGCTTTTTGACTATCCTTTTGACTTTCTTAGACATCAGTTTATCAAATTTATCAATCGTAGTATCTCTTTTATTGTTTGTAACGTGTGTATAGATATTAGCAGTAGTCTGTATATCTCCATGTCCTAATCTGTCTTGGATGTCCTTTAAATCTGCTCCAGCTTCTGCTAATAACGATGCGTGAGTGTGTCTGAAACCGTGAGGAGTGATTCTAGGGAAGTTAGTGCCTTCTAGTATCTGATTCAACCAGTACACGGCTGTATTAGACGAATAGAACGAGTTATTGCGATTCTGAAATACATACGTTTTATTTCCGGATAATTCTTTCCATTCATTAAGTAAATGCTCTAGGCTGTTATTTATGCGAATTATACGCATTCCATTCTTTGTTTTAGTCTGAGAGATATATTTATCTTCAATCGAACGTGCAACCGTCTTATTAACGTTTATAGAATGATTTTTAAAGTCAATATCATTCCAAGTGAGGGCAAAAGCTTCACCACATCTTAATCCAGTATAACTTAATAGATAAAAGAAGGTATACACTTCTCAAACGGTTCAATATATTTAAGAAATCTGATTAATGTGTCCTGATCATAATACTTTTAATTTATCATCTTTAAACTCATCTGATTTAGGAAGGTCAACTAAACTCATAGGATTTTTATCAATCAGATTAAGCTTTTTGAGCATACTTAAATATCATTTGAGCATATATCTTATAGGACTGAGTACTTTTAGGATATTTTTACATACCATTGATTCACTTGAGCCTGGCAATCTTGAATGGTAATTGTATCGATATAGTAATCGCCAAACGCGGGTAGTATGCTTTTTAAAAATAAGTCACAGTCGCTTGAAATGTGCTAGGTCTTACGCGTTTCTGATACGTTACTACCCATTCGTTATATAGCTCTCTGTAAGTGAACTTTTCTTAACCACTAATCCAGTATCCATCAACTCAACTTCTAGTCGTTGAAGTGCAGTAGTTGCTGCTAAGACAGATTCAAATCCGCGTCTAGTAGTATACTGCTTTTTACCTGTCTTAGGATTAGTACCACAATAGACTTGAAATTGATAATAGGCTTTACCGTCTTTCTTCTTATATGGCTTGATTCTATCATCGATTCTTTTCCTTGCCATTCTTTACCATCCTTTCTGTTTATGGTAAAATAGGGCATAACAAATAGCCCTATTTTAGGGTGATTTTTGACATTTACCACACTTGTTTCTTGGCGGAGGCAGTGTGGTATTTATTTATAATAAGATTAATCATTTAAATTTCTAGCAAGCTTATCTATTACATCAATAGGTAACTCTAATATATCGAATGCCGTTTTGCCAGAGAATAATTTTTTTAGGGGTTAATGAACCTTTTTCTATATAACTATCCAAAGAAAATAGAGTAAGTAAATCGTTTAATAAACGTCCGCGTAAAAAAATCATCATTTAAAAAAAGCAAAAACTAGATATAAGCAAGTAACCAAATCTTTATTTCTATGATTTTCAAAAAGAAATTTCACTAAATAAATTAGGGAAATAAGAATTTAGACAAGTTCTTCTTCTAGCTGAGTTTTTTTAATTTTTCTTTAAAGTTACGTTTGCTATGTGCAAATAAATTTCGATATTCCCTAAGGAAATTTAATGTATCCGAAAATTCTTTTGATTCAGCACTATTTCTATCATTGCAACGGATATAGTCAGAACGTATTTCTTTTTGAAGAGTAGTAGGTAGGATGTTATACAATTGTATAACCCTATAGAAATCGATGTCTTGAAGCAAAATCCAAGGCGGTATAGATGCTCAGGGGCTCTCTTTGATGAGAAAAATAATAAGAATAACTTTGAGAATGCGGTTGTAAAAATAATCTCATCTAACGCATCTAATACAGCTTGTTTATTTTTATGTCTGTGATTTTGATATAGGTCAGGATTAGTATACACAGTATCGTCTGTTCCAAATTTCTAGAAATCACATAGGAGACTCTAGTTCTGAAACCTTGTTCAATTACTAATAAGTACTTTAATAGAATTGATGATAAATCCATTTCGATAATTTTAGATATATAAAAATAATCAAACCTAGTTTCGTCAATCATTTCGTCTTTTTCCATCTTTTTAGAAAAAATTGGCTTGTATCCATTAATTAACGAATAGTATGAATGATTCTTTAATATCTTAATATATTCAGACTTAAATTCTTCATTTAAGTCAATATTCTTTTTCTAATCTGTTCTAATTGTTGTTCTCATGATTTAAAATGGAATTATTTGTTTTTTTCCGTCATATAAAGTAAAACACCCTTCCGCAACAATGTTGCAAAAGAGGTGAGTAATAGCAATCAAGTTGCTATCCATTTCAAGTACACACATAATACAACATCTGTTTAAATTTGTCAATTTTTTTAAATTATTTTTAGTCTAATAATACTTCCTCATTTCTTCTTTGATTCCAAAACGTTGCTTTCAACTTATCAAACGTTTCTGGAATATCTTCATACCTTTCCTGATAGAAGAGTAGCATCAATTCCGTAGCAAATCTATCTGCTTCATTCTCTAGTTTCCCTTTTCCATGATATGCAGCAGTGTAAAACCCATCTAACCCATAATGATCTAGTGCATGTTTCAATTCATGAGCCATCACTAAATATCTCAAACTACAATCACGGATATTATCATTAATCCAAATCATTGGTTTATCATTCGAGTCGATAACATTAACCCTTGTAAATCGCTAGGTAACGGCACAAATCTCACTTCGATATTTTCATATTCAGCGATTATAAACGGATTAGCCGTATTGTGACGATTAACTAACTCAGTTACTTCCAATTAATTCCCACCTTTATTTTGTTGAATCTTTTCCCATAGCATAGCTTTAATCATGCCCTCTAATTGCAATTTATCTTCTTCAGATAATTCAATTCCATTATAAGACATAATTACGCTATTACGTTTTAATGCTTGGTCAAAGACAATTACGTCTTCATTAGTAGCCCATTTAGGGATATCTGAACGACCAAGTAAGTAATCTGTGATACATCAAAGTATTCTGCAACTCTTTGGACTTTATCTACACCAGGATAGGTTTTTATCCCTAATGGCGAATGCTTCCTCGACTAAAATCAAGTTTTCTTTCCAATTCAGCAACTGTCATTTTACGTTGAGACACTAACTCTTTTAACGTTTTCTAACAGCGACATATCAATCACTCCTAAAATTTACAAAATAAAAAAATAGAAAATTTTACATTTACGTGTTGACAAATGGAAAAATATTGCATTATTATTATCTTGTAAGTTGATTAAACGAACAAAAACAAAAGAAAAAGCAGATAAATCAAATAGTCCGGCAAGACTGATATAAAGCTATTCGTTTGTATTGTTTATTTTGTACGCTTACATAATAGAATATATTACATTAAATGTCAACGAAAAATGTAATAAATCAATAGAAAATTTTTCAGGAGGTGCAGGATGAACGAAGAGCAAAAAGCGTTAAAAAGAAATTCTCAAAGCCTTAATTGATAGAGATTGACTCCTACTGATTTAGCAAATGAAATGGGAATTTCAAGGATGTATTTAAACGACTTGTTGAACTTCAGACGCGGAACTGTCGCACGTATGGAACAAATTAAAGAAATCTTAGGATTGAAATAGGAGGTGAGAGGATGGAAGAAATTAAAATAATCGAAGAAATAATGAATTCAATCTTCAAAAATCTTTAGAGAAGCGATGAAAAACGGATTACGGTCGAGGATTTATAGATGGCTTAGTATTTGGGAGACAATTAAAAAAAGAGCCTCCTAGGGAAGACTCTAAAGATTAATTACCTTTGTGGAAATTTATCTTGTAATTCCAAAACCTTATCTAAGCTAATATCACCGCGAATTATTTCTTGAACTATAGGAATCATACCTTGAGATTTGATAAGTTCCAAATCAGATTCTCGTTGTTTCTCCAGTAGTTTGATTTTAGATTCGTATTCGACTTGAATTTTAGCTATTTCGTTTTTGGACCGATTACGACTAGCAAGATAAGACAAAACAGCAGTAAAACAAGACACAAGAATAGAAACAAGCAATTCAATACTCATAAAAACACCTCCTTTCCTAAGTCCAATTATAGGCTTGAAAGAGGTTTGAGACAATATGAAAAAAACATGAAATAGGAGGTGACACGAATGAGCCATAAAGAAATTGAAACTTACGGTCTATATCCACAATATGTTTCAAAACCCAAAAGAAAGAGAATTAAGAATTACCAAGGTTAAAAAATGAGAAAAGCACACTCACAAATATCGAATGTGCTTAACAGAAGCGGATTAACTTATAAAGAAATCAAAAACTTTTGATGTCATTTTAAATGAAGCTGATTATTTTTACAAAGTAAGAAAGTTACTTTTAGAGTTCAAAAAGTAGATTGAGGGTCATATTCATGATCTAACTTATAAATATGACTGTACGCTTTACAATATTCCTTATACCAAAAGTCGTACTCAGTAGACTCGTTCCACGTCTCTTCACTCATTTTTTTAGTAGCTATAGCAAGAGCGATGTCGTGGATTTGATTATCTGTCAGTGTACGCCGATATGGTTGAGTGTATGTTTCGCACATATAAAACACCTCCTTTTCCAACACAATTATAGGCTTGAAAGCAGGTTACAACAATATAAAAAAACATGAAAGGAGCCAATATAGTGAATTTATTAAGCGCTGATTTCGAATCAACACTAAATTCAAAGGTTGTTGAAATCGTAGCAAACGCGATAGAACGATTTCCAACGAACAACACTCAACAAAGATACTTAAACAAGAAACAGGCAAAAGCCTATATTGGAGGAATCGACGATAGAGATTTCGATGAGTGTGTATCGATGGGGTTGAAACAAATCGTAATTAAGAGACCAAGCGGAAGCGCGACAATTCGATACGATGCCAGGGATTTAGATGAGTTCATGGCTAAATACAAAAATTTAAGGAGAACAGCATGACACGAGTTGAAATAGAACGTACTAATAAACTAAAAAAAGAAAACATATTGAAAAAATTTTAGAAAGAACTTTATAAAAAGTATTTAAAATTTCTTAGCTATTTAGGATTAGCACTTATTGGTGTAATAGCGTTCATGCATTTATGGGTAGGCGCAGCAAACCAAAATTACGACCGTTTAGAACAAATCAGAAAGAATGATCCATTTTATGTTAAGTCTAATTGAGAATATGTTTGATGATACTGAATTTGATGTGCTACAGAATAGTGAAATTGTTGGTTCAGTGAAATTAATGAACGGAAGATATTTCCTATCAGTAAAAGTGAAAGGAAGTAAGTATTCAAGCAGAAGCACACATAAAAACATTAGAAGCTGCTTTCAATACTGCAGTGGAATTGTTAGAAAATAAAATGTGGTGACTAAAAATAGCCACCACACTCAAGAATTAAATAAATTATACCATAAAAATACACAAAATCAAACGTTGGGAATTTTATAGAAAGGGGTTGCTTGGATGAATCTATTGAAACAAATTTTAGCGTTCAACCAGCGACAAATGTCAAATCCATTGTCTGCAGGTCAATTCATTTTATGGCACGCATTATTAAATGTTCATAATGATTGCGGAAAGCAAGAATGGTTTACAGTAGCGAATTTGCGCTTGGAATTGTTCACCGGATTATCACGACAAGGAATTGATAAAGCAAGAAACACTCTAAAGCAATTAGGGTTTATTGAATACAAACTCAACGGAACAAAAAGCAACTGCTTACAAAATTAATCTTTTATATAACGATAGTTTACAACCTAGTTTATGTTAGTTTACAAGATAGTGGTCAAGCAGTTGGCAAAGAAGTTAGGAACAGTTGCCAAAACGGTTGGCAAAACGGTGGAACATTAAATAAAGAAAATAAAAAGTAAAGTAAATGAAAGTAAATCTAATAATAATATATCCGCTAAATTGCTAGAAAATCAATTCAATGATTTGTGGGATATCTATCCAAGAAAAAGAAAAGAAAGAACGATGCATTTAAGGCTTATACAAAAAGCTATTAAAAAGGAGTTGAACACACGACAATTCAGAATGGCTTAAAAATCATACATCGAATATGTGAAAGCTAATCAGACTGAAACTAAATATATCAAACAAGGTGAACATGGTTCAATCAAGAGTGTTGGAATGATGAATACAAAATAGATTCTAATCCAAAAACTAATTATTCAAATTATCCAACCAAAACTAAAAGGCTATGTTGAACCACTGCCGGATTGGTTATTTAGACAACAGAATGAAGAGAGAGCGCAAAGGGGTGTTAATTGATGGAAACATCGATGGAAAAAGAACTAAGGGTTTACAAAGAAAATCCGAACGCTACACATCTATCATCAAAGCCATTTCTGAATTGAAAAACAACTGGTGATAAAGAAGCTTTATTTAAGCAATAAAAAGAAAATTGATTACAGGAAAAATGACTGAAGAAGAATACAATAAAAAAACTTTGGTTAAGGTTGAGTAAAGGGGAAAAATAAATGTTTGTAATTAAGCATAACGGGATGTACTTTACAGGGTTTAATTATTATTTATCCATGGAAGGTTACTTAGATAAAAAAAGCATCCAAAGAAAAACATTGAAATTTTTGTAAGAATCAGCATAAAGCGTTGGAATTTATTTCGTATGAGAAAGCATTTGAGTTTAAACATAAAAACAACGTGTTAGGAACAGTCACATTAATTCAAGCAGCACCAAAACTGTATGAGCCAATCAAACCGGATGCAAGTTTGATGTTTGCGGAAGTTAACGATTATAACATTCAATTGTTAATGGCACGCGATGAAATAGAAAAAGATGATTGGAACATCATCTAACAACTTCTACCACATGCAAAAAAAGATATTTTTAAAAAGTAAATGTTAGCACGTTGAATAAGTTTTTAAAACAATCCATACAAATTATTTCCAAGCACTAGAAAGAAGATTACAGATAATTTAAAAAGCATATTTTGAAGGAGTTAAGATGGCATGAATTTAAATGATCCAATTCATCAAAAGAGAATTGAAGTTGGTATAAAGAGGGATTTACAAGAAAATGCACGAATTAAAAGAAGCGGTAAACAAACCAAGTCACTATGTTGGAAACAAAGGATTAGAAGTTAAAGAAGTTCTTGAAAACTTTGTTAAAAAAACAAAAACGGTATGGAAGCGCATCGGTGGTGTAGCGCGGTTGAATATTTATTACGATATGCAGAAAAACGGTTTGGAAGATTTAAAGAAAGCTAGAAAAAAATATTGATTGGTTGATTGAAGAAGGGGATATTAAATGACACTAACTTTATTTTTTTAAAAATGAAAAGAAATTGATTTTCTACGGTATAAGGAAATACGGTATTGAATATGGAAAAATACCTTAAATTTACTTATGTAGGAGAAAGTGACGCTTAGTGTTTTAGAGATTCAGAAGAAGTACATGAAGGATGTTTTTATGTTAGATGCAATTACCGGTTACTACATTAATAGATAGGGAGGATGAGTAATGGACACACTAGAAAAAGAAAAAGTATGGGAAATGAAATGCCCTGTATAAAGAAGGTGATGAGTATTGAGTTTATGTGATGATGGGTATGTTTATAAAGAATCTTGGTGGTTTATAGGAGATGATGAAGAAAGATTTGAGCTGAAACGCATTTCCAACCCAACAAGCAGCACAACGAGAAGCAAAACGCAGAAACTTACTTACACGATTCAGAGCGTTTCGTGATGAGTGCAATGGAGATTGAAGGCTGATTGGAAAAAAAGCAAGATAAAAAAATACTTTTTATATTATTCTCAAAAATTCGATATCATTTCTATCGACTATATTAATATTTGTGAGAAATTCAACCTTTTCGGATACTTTAAAAATGAAAAAGATGCCGAACGTGCTATTAAATTGTTTGGGGATGAAATTAAAAAAACTATTTATTGATTGTGAGTGTGACTAGATGACGGTAATTGATGTAGATAAGGCTATTGATTTAAAAACTTGAAGGCTACTCATGGCCGGCAGTCGCACAGAAAATGGGATTTAATGATTCACAAGCAATTGACAGAATCCGGAATAGATGTAGAAGGCATCCAAGATACATGGAAATTCAACAAGCGAATTCCGGTAATAAACAAAATGAAACTAGATATCAAAAAGAAGGATATCAAGGCGGATGGCTCAATTGGTTCAGAAATCAAGATTGGAAGAAAGAATAAGAAAGTATTCACGGATGAAGAACTTCTAAGATTACACGGGTTTGATCCAAAGATTTTTAAATTAAAATCTATCACATCCAACGAATGGACTACTCCTATTTCCGGCTCAACTTACTACAATTACCAATCAAAGATTGTGGCAGTTAGAAAAGAACCGGAAATCACTGCAGAAGATATTGAAAGAGTTCTAAGCAAGTTAAAACCACGAAAAATAGAATTATCGTATAAAGAAATACCGGAAGAATATCTATTGATTCCATTATCAGATATGCACTTCGGATTGAATTCTAAATATGACTATGCTGCATTACAACGTGAAATCGCAGATAGAATATTGAACAGATATGAAGAGATCCTAATCACACTGCATGGTGATTATTTCCATGTAGATAATCTATTGAACACCACTGAAAAAGGAACGCGGATTGATGAAGTGGATTTTGATGCAAGCATTGAAGATGGATTTAATTTCATCCTACCATTACTAGATTTAGCACTAGAGAATAGCAGAAAGGTAACATTGGTTTATTTAAAAAGGTAATCACGCACCTTCTACAGATTTTGTATTTGTCAAAGCATTACAAAGGCTTTATACACAAATCAAATTTGATTTGAAATTTGATGAATATAAGCATGCTAGACTGGGGCCACATTCAATCTTTCTACATCATGGAGATAAGATTAAAAATCCGGAAAAGTTGCATCAAGTGATTACTGCTAAATTTAGCAAGGAATGGGGAGAGAGCCAATCACGGTATTTAATTACAGGGCATTTCCACCATGAAAAATCACTATCCTTTGCAGGGCTTACATGGTACCAATTGCAAAGCCCAAGCAAGCCATCAAGCTATGATAGTACTTATGGATATGATATTAGCGAATCCGGACAAATGTTGTTTGAATTCACTAAAAGCAAACGTAGTGCCATCTACTTTGTATAGATGAAAGGGGAATTTAAAATGGAGAAAAAATATAACGGTTGTGGATTAAGTTTTGTAGCAGTTCTAAGCTTAAGTTTAATTTTTATTGATTCTGAAGTTGATGGGAGTTCCGTTGAAATGGATTGTGGTGGCAGCACCGTTAACAGGTTCAATTATGATTTTCTTAATCTTGCTATTCTTCTCAGCAGTAGCACAATTATTTTTTTACAAGCAGTAGAAAAATGCGGGGTAACATGAAAGTAACTAGTATATAGTAAAACCATCTTGCATTCAATGAGATGACTAAGATGTATTTAGATCAGAATAAAATTAAATTTGAAACAGTTGATGTTTTTGAAACCGAAGAGGCATTAGAGAAAAATTAAATCATACGGATTTCAAGGTATGCCAGTAGTAGTGATAGATGATAATTTTGAAAAATGCGTGGGTAGGCTACAATCCGGATAGATTGGAAGAGTTAGAAAAAGGGAACAAATAAACATGAAACGATTAGGGTTGGATGAAAGAGCAGTATTAAGATTAATTCCAAATAGTGATACTAAAAGAATTAACAGGGTTGACATTATGAGAATTACTAAGTTTTCAGAAAGACGGGTTAAAAAGATAATTGATGTCCTTGTAAATGATTTTGATATTGTGATTATTGGGGAAAAGAAACGGTAGAACAGGCTATTTTATTCCGGTTACTGATGAAGCCAGAAAAACGGAATAAAAGCAATGAGAGCGCAGGCCTTTAAAGAATTAAAACGAGTAAACAAAAATTCTTAAAAGGTGATTTGAAAATGCATGAACAATATTTGGGGGTTTAAATATGATTAACAATGTATGTTTAGTAGGAAGATTAACTAGATCAGTAGATTTAAGATATACACAAAAACGGAACCGCTTTTTGGTTCATTCACATTAGCAATTGATAGAACATATAAAAATCAAGCAGAGAAAGGGAAACAGATTATATTAATTGTGTAATTTGGAGAAAGCCAGCAGTGAACTTATCTAACTATACTAAAAAAAGGTTCATTGATTGGAGTTGAAGGAAGATTACAATCAAGAAGTTACGAAAAATAAAGAAGGTCAAAAAGTATATGTGACGGAAGTGCTAGTAGAAAACTTTTTCATTACTAGAATCCAAAGCAGTAACAGAAGGTAGACAACAAGCGCTAATTGGAAATGTAGAAACAAGTTCAATTTGGAGAAGTTAATGATGACGATTTACCATTCTAAAAAAAGGAAGGTGTAAATACTTGGAAAGTATAGAATTGTTTGATTATCCGGAACTGAACTACATCAAAACAAAACAAGCAGTAATGCAAGTAATTGGCAGATACAAAACTGCTTTGAACAAGCTATACTTGAAAAAGTATGCCTAGCATTACGCCACATTATACAATCGTACCGCCAAGCTTCACTAATCAATTTCATTCATCAACTGAAGATGCTGCATTGTATGCTGATACAGTTGGAAAGAAGTTCAAAGATTATGTAGATCGTGTAAACACTGCATTAAATAGTATTCCGCTACTAACCGGATAGTGATTTACAAATCATTGATATTAGAACAAAGTGATGTAAAGATTGGAAATGAATTGAATTACAGTGAATTCACAATACGTGATTTAAGAATGGAAGGTATTACGCAACTAGCCTATGCGCTTGGTGTGGATGTTTACGATTAAAAATTGTAGATTTTACTAAAAAGTTTGTAGAAATACAAAAGGGATATATATTAAAATATGTATTGTAAGAAAGTGTAAATAAAAGGAAAACATGCGGAAACATGATTCCAAAGCCAGTCCTGAAAAAGGTGTATCCAAGTTAATGGTGTGGGCGACTATTAACAAGTGTGTCGTAGGACGTAAGGAAGGTTCGATTCCTTCCACGACAATTCCCTTAAAATACCCAACCTAACTGTCAGAGCGTACAAATATGTACGCTCTTTCTTTATAGAGAAAGGAGAGAGACATGAATTATGTAGAACCGATTAGAGATAAAGATGATATTCAAGCCATGAAAGACTACTTAAGAGAATGGAACGAAAGAAACTACATGCTGTTTCTCTTAGGGATTAACTCAGGCTTACGAATTAGCGACATCATTAATTTAAGGGTTAAGGATGTTCAAGGATGGTATATCAAAACCAAAGAACTCAAGACAGGAAAACCATTAAAAAGAAAGATGCCTAAGATATTAAAGAAAGAGCTTAGAGAGTATGTAAAAGGCAAACCATTACATCATTATTTGTTTCAAAGCCGAAACGGGAAGAATCAACACATCAGTAGATGCACTGCATATTTAATCATTAAGATTGCAGCAGACGAATGCGGAATCGATAACGTAGGAACTCATACAATGAGAAAAACATTTGGCTATCATCAGTATAAAAAGAATAAAGATGTAGCTACTTTGATGGAATTGTTTAACCATTCAAGTCCTGCGATTACTTTTAAAAATATATTGGCATTCGACAAGATCAACAAGATAAAGTAATGACTAATTTCGGTTTATAACATCCAATTAAACATAATGAGAAAAGTGTTAGTTCATTTTTAAGAGTTTGAAGAAAGCTTTATACATCAAGTAAAAATGAGAATCGTGAACTAAACAGAATATAAGATATGTTTTAATTCAAAGGAATAATTCCCAAGAGAGGAGCATGAGATGGCTAGGAAAAACATTGAATACATCTCGATGGAAAAAGGTTGAGAAATTTTGTCATGGCTCGTGACGGATATAGATGTCAAGAGTCTTTGCGATTTGGAAAATCAGTTCCGGCAGAAATGGTTCATCACATATATCCCGTCAGGAATATCCAGAGTTAGAGTTCGTAGCTTGGAATCTTGTGGCGCTGTCGAACATTCAACACAACAAGATGCATAATCGTACTACGGACGAAGTACGAAAAAGGAAAAGAATGGCAAAAACGGAAAAAACGCGAATTTGAAAAATTCTATTCATCCCCTGCCACCTTTTCGTTAAAAAAATTTTTGAGCTTCGGAAACCGAGGAAAGGAACTTTTTCCAACCGCGCGGTAAATTTGGAAAAAGGGATAAAATCTAGGCTGTATCGGGAAGGAGGACGACTTTTGCAAGGCCGATTACAAAGAAAACAATTGAAAAAGCAACAGAAAAGAAAATGAAAAGTTTAGGTACTTATCGCAAAGAGTATGCGGACTTAATTAGTATTTATGCTGGCTTGTTATTTCAGTATATGAAGTATGAAAAAGAGCACGCTGAACGTGATTACGAAGTGGCAGAAATATATGTGAACAAGGCTGGAGCTGAAAATTACAGAAAAATCCCTCTTGTTAATGTTATGGAGACTCTAAGACGTGACATTTTAACATACTCAGACAGATTAATGCTGAATCCAAAATCGTTAGGAGAGATTATAGCTCAAGATTCTGATTCGTCCATTATTGATATTATGAACAAACTTGGTGGTAAGCGATGAATCCATACGTTCAGAGAGCTATCAATTATGCGAATGATGTCATTGATGGAAAAATAGATTCCTGTGAAGAAAAGATACTTGAAGCAAAAACGATTTTTAAAGAGATTTAGAAAATCCAAAATTCTATCTAAACGAGGATGACATTAATGTTGCTGTTAACTTCATCGAAAACGTAATAGTTCATTATCAAGGCGAAGACGTTAGTGCAGTAAGCCTGCGTAACGCTCCAATGAAATTACAAGAATGGCAAATGTTCGTTGTTGTTAATCTTATTGGATTTTTACAAGACAGGTACTGTAGAAAACTAGATTTAAAGAATCGTTAGTTTTTATCCCTCGAAAACAAGGGAAGACAGCTTTCACAGCTTCACTTGCTCTATGTAGATCACTAATGGAACGTAAGAGTTCGTCTAAGTGCTACATCGTAGCAGCAGGAATTAGACAATCGCTAGAAGCGTTTGGTTTTATGCGATTTAATGTAGACCGTTGGCATGATAAACATATCAGCATTAAAGATAATAATTCAGAGCATTCTATTACTGGCGAGTTTGGTAAGGAAGGCTCTTTCTTTGTACAAGCACTTGCTAATGACGAATCTCGATTAGATGCATTGAATGGAAACTTCATCATATTAGACGAGGCACACACTATGCGTAGCTCTAAGAAGTACGGGAAGATGAAGAAAACATTAAGTGCTTATCGGAATAAGTTGTTATTTATTATTAGTACAGCAGGAGATATTCCAAATGGATTCTTAGCTAATCGATTGAAGTACTGCAAGAAAGTTCTTGAGCAGAGTATTGAGAATGACGAGTTATTTATTTTTATTTGTAAAGCTAATGAAGATAAAGACGGAATGCCAATTGATTATATGTCAGACAAAAACATTAAGAATGGCTAATCCATCATGTGGCGTGACAGTGACTATTGAAGAATTAAGAGCTGAAGCTGAGATGGCGCTTAATGATCCACAAACGCGAATGGAATTCTTCAACACAACATTGAACGTGTTTACTAACTCGATGAATACTTATTTCAATGTAGATGAGTTCATCGCAAGTGATGAGCAGTTCAATTGGACAATTGAAGAATTGGCTAAATTGCCTATTAAGTGGTATGGCGGGGCTGACTTATCGAAAATGCATGACTTAACTGCATCAGCACTTGTTGGTGAATATGAGTTTGAAGGAAAGAAAATTGATATCGCAATAACACACGCATTCTTTCCAATTGCGTCTGCAAAAGAAAAAGCGGAAGACGATGGAATTCCATTGTTTGGATGGAAGGATGACGGATGGTTAACGATGAGTAATACGAAGATCTGTCCTGTATGACGATGTCGTTAAATGGTTCATTCAAATGAGGCAGCTTGGATTTAATATTCGAAGTATCGGCTTTGATAGAAAGTTTGGTAGAGAATTCGTTAGCAAGATGAAGAAGAACAAATTTAGAATGGTTGACCAACCACAGTATTTTTGGAAAAAATCAGAAGGCTTTTAGACGAATTGAAATGAAAGTAAAAACAAAGAATTCTACTATGCACATAGTGAGGCATTTGAATATTGTGTTGGGAATGTTCGAGCAATCGAAAAAACAGACGACATGATTCAATACGAAAAGGCCGATGGTGACGGTGGAACACAGCGTATTGATATTTTCGATGCGACTGTTTTCGCAACTGTACAAATGCTACAAGAAATTGATAGCAAAGCAAATCGTGCAAAAGATTTCTTTGGTTTGAAGGGAGATTAAAAATGGGATTATTCGATTTTTGGAATAAAAGAAATAAAAATGTTTTTGCCACAAGTGGGATTTATGTCGCCATTTGAGTGGCAAAATTTAATATCACAAGATGATACTTATATCCCTCTAAACAAGCATCCTGATGTTGTGATTGCTGTTGATAAGATTGCGGATTTAGTATCTAACATGACAATTCATTTGATGGAAAATTCAGATAAAGGAGATGTCAGAGTTCGAGATGAATTATCTCGAAAAATTGATATTAATCCGTATAAGTACATGACTAGAAAAACATGGATTTCTAGAATTGTAAGAGATTTGCTATTGAACGGTGATGGGAATGCAGTGGTTCACGTTAAGCTGATTAGAGGAACAGATTTCATTGGCGATTTAATGCCGTTGAATATGCGTAGCGTTGAGTTTATTGATGAAGAAGACGGAGGATATTACATCCGATACGGTTCTGTAAGATTAAATCCTGACGAAGTAGTACACTTCACAATTAATCCAGATGAAAAGAGACCACATATTGGGACAGGATACAAAGCACTTCTCTTAGAGACGTCGTTAAGAATCTTACGCAGGCGAATAAAACGAAGAATAGTTTTATGCGAAATAAAAACATTCCTAGTGTAATAGTGAGTGTCAATGGGGATGCCGATGGATTAACGAATCAACAAGGCCGTGAAGCCATAATGAATAGTTATCTAAAAACTACCAATGCTGGAGAACCGTGGATTATTCCAGCGGAGATGATGAGAGTTGACCAAGTTAAACCATTGACTCTAAAAGACATCGCGATTAATGAATCTGTTGAAATTGATAAAAAGACAATTGCTGGCCTATTTGGAGTGCCGGCTTTTTATTTAGGCGTAGGAGAGTTTGATAAAGAAGAATACAACACGTTTATTAACACGAGAATTCTTTCGATTGCCGAAATAATTGCGCAGACGTTAACAAGAGACTTGTTAATCAGTCCTAAAAGATATTTCAAGTTCAATCCAAGATCATTATATTCGTACAACATTACTGAATTAGTATCTGCAGGAAGTCAGATGGTTCAGTTAGCTGCGATGAGAAGAAATGAACTTCGAGATTGGATTGGATTAGTTCCTGATCCTGAAATGGAAGACATTATTGTTTTTAGAAAAATTATCTAAATCAAGAAGATTTAAGCAATCAAAACAAATTGAAGGGTGGTGAGAATAATGAATAAAAGGAAAGCTATCTCTACAAACTTTAATACACGTAGTGAAGAAGATGGGAAGTTTTATATCGAAGGTTATTTCATTAAATACGGAGTAGAAACTAAACTGTGGGAAGGTTTCTTTGAATTAATTGAGAAGGAGGCTGTAGATAAAGCGTTAGAGCGTAATCCAGATGTTAGAGCTCTATTTAACCACGATACAAATATTTGTTTAGGAAGAACTGGAAACGGAGCTTTAAAACTAAAAATCTGACAACGTAGGTTTGTTTGGAGCTTGTGAGATTAACGCCGCAGATCCTGATGCAGTTGGAGCATGCGAGAATTAATCGACAAGATGTAAAATGGTTGTAGCTTTGGGATTTATTGAACTAGCTTATGAAATCGAAGAACGAGATGATGGAACGATACTTAAAAAAGTCAAAGATATGGAACTTTTAGAAGTTAGTCCATGCACATTCCCAGCATATCCGCAAACTGAAAATCGCAGCACGACAAAAAAGCTATGATAACTACAAAAAGAAATGTTAGCAACTAAAAAAACAATTACTAAAGGAGAGATTAAAGAATGCAAAAATAAAGGCTTATTAATTAAAGCTAAATTATCAATGCGAAACAAATCGCTAGAAAAATTAATGCTGAATTAGCAGAACTAAACAAACGTTCAGAAGAAACTGAATTAGCTATTGATTCTGCAGAAAACGATGAAGATTTAAGTGTTGTTGAAGCACAAATTGAAGAAATTCAAAAAGAATTATCTGCTAAGAAAGAAGAAAAGAAAAACTTAGAAAAAGAAATTTCAGATCTAGGAAACAGAATTAAAAGAATTAGAAGAAAAAGACCCAGCAAAGGAGAATAGAAATATGAATAACAACAACAAAACATTAGAAGTAAGAGAAGCATTAAACAAATTCATCCGTACTAAAGGACAAACACGAGATGGATTAAAAGTCGTTGATGGTGGTGCAGTTGTACCAGTTGAAGTGCTAAAACCGCAATTACAAAAAGTACGTAACGTTGACTTAACTAAATTAGTACGTATTATTCCAGTTAACTCTGGCTCAGGTAAATACGCTGTAGTTAGCAAATCTAAAAAACAAAAATGATTAAAACGTCTGAATTAGAAAAAGAACCCTGAATTAGGAAAACCAAAATTCACTCCAGTTGATTGGTCAGTAGAAACGTATCGTGGACAATTATCTGTATCACAAGAAATGATTGACGATGCAGATTACGATATTATGGCATTGGTTGAAGAAGATGCAGGAAATCAAGATATTAACACTAAAACTATGCAATCGCAGAAATTCTTAAGACAGCTAAAGCAGAAGCTGCTTCAGGGTTTGATGGATTAAAAGATATTATCAATAAGAAAAATTCCTTCAGTATATGAAGTAGTTTTTAATTGTAACTGATTCAATGTTCGCAGCATTGAGACAAAGTGAAAGACAAACAAGGTCGTTACATGCTTCAAGAAGATGTAACATCTCCAACTGGCTACCGTTTCAAAGGTAAAGTGATTTACTCAGTTCCAGACGAAATGTTAGCAGCAGAAGGAGAAATGAAAGGTTTCATCGGTGATGCGTTTGAATTCATCACATTATTTGATCGTATGCAAACAACAGTTAAATGGACTCCAAACGAAATCTATGGAGAAACATTAGGATTATTTGCTCGCTTCGTAGCTAAAGCAACTGACAAAGAATCAGGCGTGTTTGTAACATACACTGATGCAGTTTAGAGTAGTTATGAAGTACGAAGTAATTCGTGCATTTGTTGATATGGCCGACCGCTCGGAAGAATTTCCGAATGGTCGGTTTTATCGTGTCGGAGACGTATATCCAGATCGTGGCAAGGCAAGCAAAGCGCGAATATCAGAATTGTTAACTATGGATAATACAGCTGGAGTTATTTTCATCAAACAGATAGAAGGAGATGATAATAATGGAACAGAGGGAGATACTAGCTATTTTGAAAGCTAAATTAGGAATTAGCGGAACATTTAGAGATGAGTATTTAAATCATTTAATTTTTATCAGTACAAGATGAGATTAAAAAGCAAAAGAAGATTAAACTTGATATTAATCGATATGATCACATGGATTTCTTAATCGATTATGCAGCGTTTAGATACGACAATCGTGATAATAATATTCTTATGCCTAAGCATTTACAGTATCGACTTTCATAATCTACTACTAGAAAATTTAAGGAGTGATGTGGATGTGGAATAAGGAGATTGTCTTAATCAAAAGAGAATTAATGGAACGGATGAAATCGGGAATCCAATCGTTGAATTGATTAAACGAAAGATTCTTGCAACTGAGAAAAGCGTAACAAATGCAATGTTGTTCTATGGAGCTCAATTCGGATATAAGCTCAGTATTCGTAGTTCAAGTTCGATGGTTTGAGTATGAACACGAATCGTTCTTAGAATGCGATGGCATCAAGTATGTTATCCGAAGAGCGTTCAAGCCAGAAAAATGGAGAATTCACTGAGCTGCAAATGTGAAGAAATGGTTGAGAAAAGTATGAGCTTTAATCTCGAATCAGAAATTGCAAAAGCTTTATCAAATTTCAATCAAGAAGTCGCTCAAGAAATAGGAGATATCGTTGATGATTTTAGCAGACGATACTGTTTCTAAATTAAGAGGAGCATCTCCAAGACGTACTGGAGGCTATGCCAATGACTGGATAGTAAATTGAATAAGCGTGGAGACCGTATAATCTATCAACCAAAAAGAATATCGAAAAGCACACTTACTTTGAGTTTGGACACGCCCTGAAGGAATGGAGGGCGAAATGTCGAGCTCAACCACATATCAAAGAAATTGAAAACGAAGTTATTACTGAATCTGAAATAAGAAGGAGGTTAGGAAGCTAAATGATGACACTGCAGAAACTATATACACAGCTAAAAACTCTACAACTACCTGTTCAGTATTATATGTTCCAGGAAGGGCAAGCTCCTGACCTTCCTTATATTATCTATTATAATCCATCAGAACAACATGCTAACGCAGATAATTTCACCTAGCACGTAAGTAAAGATGTGATTGTAGAAGTCTATTCAGAATTTAAAGATTTATCATTAGAAGATAAATTGAAAACAATTATTCGACAAAAACAAGTTAACGTATACATTCCAAGAAACTTATTTAAAAGATGAAAGAATGTATATGCTAGCGTATCAAATTACACTATAAGGAGAGATTTATAAATGGGTGCAGAACAAACACAAACACTCAACAAAAAATTGAAAATACGATCACATTTGGTTTAGAAAATGTTCACTGGGGAAAGTAACTAAAAGCCCTACTGGAACAATTACTATACTAAGCCTGAAAAATGGCTGGAGCTGTAGATTTAGAATTAAATCCAGTTAGTACAGAAATCAAATTAAAAGCTGATAACATTGACTATTATGTATCTGAGTTCAATCGAAGGATCACAGGAAAAATGACGTTCTATAATGTTACAGAATCATTCTCAGAATATGTTAATGGGTTAGAAAAATAAAGGTGATTTAACTGTAGAAAAAGAGTACCTCTCAAAGTAATCCAATCGCACTGCTATTCCAAATGGAAGGGGATAAACATGCGACACGATTCTGCTTACCTCAAGTAGTTGTTAAACGTCCCTAAGTTTGCACTCAAAACTAAAAATGGAGCTGATGTTAATACAGTAGAACTAGAATTCACAGCAAGCCCTCGTTCGACTGATAAAAGCTATTCGCTACAAGACAAACTTTGAATACTTCTGATGAAGTTTACAACAAGTTCTTTGATGAAGTTAAACAAGCATTAAACTAAAGGAGATCGTAATGAAAGAAAAACTATTGAAGTTGGAGAAAAGCAAATCGCGCTAGAGAGTAATGCATTTACTCCTCTAGCGTATAAAACAATTTAATAAAGATTTCTTTCAAGAATTATTTGCACTAGCACGAATTTTGCAAAGGCAAAAAAGAATTTTCTATGGAAAAATCTATCAGAAGATTCTGTTCAAGCGTTCGATACAGAATTGTTTTTATCGCTTCTTTTTGGATTTTTGCTTTCACTGCAAATTCACAGATTCCAAACTTTTTAGAATTCTACAACGAATATTCAGATTTAACATTTGAAAGTATTGTTACAAGCATCGTTTCTTTAATCGAAGCATCGTTTGTGACTAAAAGTAGATTCGAGCGAAGACGCTAGTGAAGAGACATTCACAGTTGAATCGTTCATTCTGCAGTTGTAAGGAAAAGCGGACTATCGATTGATGAACCAAAGTATTTAACGGTTGGCGGAGCGTTAGACTTCCAAACGGATTACGTTGATCTTCATTCTCAATCGAAGAATAAAAGAAAACGCGAAAAGCGACACAGGAAGATATTGATAATTTCTAGGCTACTGGTTTCAGTAGCCTTTTTAATTTAGAGAGGTGAAAAATGGCTGGAAACATCAAAGGTATTACAATCGAATTGCAAGGAAATATTCAACCACTTGAGCAAGCTTTTAAAAAGCGAATACGGTAGCTAAGAGTACAGCTAGTGAGATGCGACAAGTGGATAAAGCTTTGAAATTTAATCCTGCCAGTATCGAATTAATCACTCAGAAGCAAACGCTTTTAACAAAGCAAATTGAAAATACAAAAAGAAAAATTAACGACTCTAAAAATGCTCAAGCCGAAGTTGAAGAACAGTTTAAGGCTGGAAAAATCGGTGAAGAAAAACTATCGAGCGTTTAAACGCAGATTGAGACTACTGAGACTACATTAACGCATTACAAGACGCAGTTAACTAATCTCAATAAGACAACAAGAGAATCTTGGGAAATCCACAGAAAGATTATCTCGATTCTTCTCAGCAACTGGAAAAAGATATTGAGCGTATAGACATGTATTAGGTGATAAACTTACGGATTCTATTAAGAATGGTAAGGCATCAAGTAGGAGACATGGAACGCGCATTAGAGTTAATGGCCAAAGAAGCATCAAATGGCAAGGCTGATATTAATGCGTTAAGAGACGCTCTCGATAAGCTCGATGATGGTAGAGCATCCAGAACGTTAGAAAGAACTTGAATCAGTAGGAGATGCGTCTAAGAGTGCAAGCGATAAAACAACAAATTACTCACTCAGAGCAATCTTCAACAAGCCTCTCAAGTCGCTTCTCAAGCTGGACAATCAATGGTTGAGTTTGGAAGGAGCACTCAAGAAGCGTTCAAGAATGTAGACGCTGGATTTGACATTATCATAACTAAGACTGGAGCAACTACAGACGAAGCATTAGACGGATTTAAGAAAATTTATGATCAATTATCTGTTGATTTGCCTGTGGATTCGTTTGAAAAAGGTCGGCTCCGCGATTGGTGAAGTAATACGCAATTTGAGTTAACTGGAGACGCGTTGAAAGACGCTTCGAAAAGTATTATCCAATTCTCAGAGATTAACGGAACTGATATTACTAATAGCACGATTAATGCTAAAAAGACTATTGAAGCTTACGGATTATCAGTTACAGATTTAACGTCAGTATTAGATACGATGTCGTATGTGAGTCAAACGACTGGTGTTTCAACTGACGAATTATTCTCTAAGATTGTTGCTGGTGCTCCTCAAATTAAAGAACTTGGACTATCATTTGATGAAGCAACTACACTAATCGGTGGAATGGAAAAAAGCCGGTGTAGATTCAAGCGCTGTCTTTCTTCAATGAGTAAAGCTGCGTTGGATATGCTAAGGAAGGAAGACTTTATCTGCTGGATTACAAGAAACGATTGAAAAATCAAAAATGCATCCAGCTCAACTGAAGCATTAACGGAAGCTTCCAAAGTGTTCGGAACTAAGGGAGCCACTCGGATGGTAGATGCTATCAAACGTGGCACATTCTCGTTAAAGAATTTAGCAGGCACTGCTGAAGACGCTGGAGGAACTGTTGCTCAAACGTTTGAGGCTACTGTAGATCCAATTGATAAGCAACAACAAAAATTTAATGCAGTTCAGTTAGCACTAGCCGAAGTTGGAGCGACTATAGCAGAAGCGATGGAGCCAATTTTAAATGTAGCTATTCCAGCAATTAAGCAATTAGCTGATTGGTTCAAGAATCTTCCTGAACCAGTGAAACAATTCATTGTCGTTCTAGGTGGAGTATTAGCAGTAGTTGCTATACTATCTCCCGTCATTGTAGCGCTGGGAATAGCAGTGACTACATTAGGGGCTAGCTTACTTCCAATTATTGCTATTATCGTAGCTGTAGCTGGAGGAATAGCCGTTGCCACAGCTATAGTGACTAATTTTTGGTTCGATTGTCGAATGGCTCGAAGGAGTCTTTCCAGGATTTGGCTCAACAGTTGAATCTGTATGGAACGGGATTCAATCAGTTATTGAGACAGTTGTGGGCGCCGTGTCTGGATTTATCCAAAACATATTTGGAACATTAGTATCTTGGTGGGAAGCTAACCATGAACGTATCCAACAAGTAGTTGAGACAGTTTGGAACTTTATCTCAACGATTATTCAAACAGTTCTATCGTTTTTAGCTCCATTCATTCAAGGAGTATTTGATGGGATATTAATCTATATTCAAACAGTTTGGACTGTAATCACTACTGTGATTCAAGGAGCACTCGATGTAATTCTAGGAATTGTACAAGCAGTCTTACAAGTCTTAACAGGCGATTGGTCAGGAGCATGGACACATTATCAAATGTTGTATCAACTTATCTAGGGACTATCTCATCTACAATCAGTCTCAATAATGGGCGGGAATTGCTCTATCATTTCTGGAATATGGGATGGAATCCTAGCAACGACTTCTAGTATTTGGGAAGGAATTAAGGGTGCTATCTCTGGAGCAATTGATGGAGCAGCAAGTGCTGTAGGTTCAGCTATTGAAGCAATCAAAGAATTCTTCAACTTCCAAATTAGCTGGCCACATATCCCGCTACCGCATTTTAGCATTAGCGGTTCAGCAAATCCATTAGACTGGCTAAGCGGTGGACTCCCTAGTATATTGTAAAGTGAGTGCGCGAAAGGTGGGATTATGACTAAGCCTACTATTTTCGGTCAAAACGGAAATAATTTAATGGTTGGTGGAGAAGCTGGAAAAGAAGCTATTCTTCCATTGAATGATCATACACTTTCAGGAATCGGAAAAGGAATTGCAGCACACTTAGAAAAATAATGGTGGAGTGAATGTTAATATTTATCCGCATGAATTGATAGTAAGAAATGATGAAGATGTACTTCAACTAGCCACTAAGCTAGCAGAAGAAATTATCAGAAAGATGAAAATGAAAGAAAGACATGCTGAAAGAGCGAGAGGAGTGGTTCTGTGATTGGATTTGAAATGAGTATTAATCATGTTAAGAATACGGATTTGCCGATTCAAGTTGTAGTCGCAGAATATGAGCGTCTCTTCTTCTCTGAAAAGCAATAACTCGATTCAAAGACGTGAAAACGGGAAGTTTGTATTTAAGAAAAATTATGAACGAAAAAGAACAAGTGAAGACGTTTGAAATTCATATTCATACGACTAAACAAACAGATTTAGATAATTTTGATCGATGGATTATGAAGGAAAATGTGGAGTTTGAGCCGGACACATCATTGAATCGTGTTTATACGGCTTATAAATTTAACGTTACTTCGATTACTAAACACGAAAATATATACATTGTTCAATTATGAGTAACATTCTCGTTTGAAGGATTATCAAAACAGAGAAGAATGCTACTAGAGGAACGAATACAGGAAAGATTGTATACGTTTGATAACAGAGGGGTGCTTCCAACAGCGCCTCTTTTAGTTTCACATCGGGCGGAAATTACAAAATGATTAGCTTCATCCATCCAAGTGGTCAGTACGTTCAGTATGGTCATGAAACTGGAGATGTAGTCATTAAACCAAACGATGTAGTAGAGTTTGATTTTAGAAATAGAACTCTGACAATCAACGGAAAACACACTATGTTTAATATGAGCAGTTCTTGGTTCAATGTGGACGTTGGACAAACTGAAATAGCCGTATTAACTGAACCAAATACAGATATTTATTTAGATGCTAAATTCAAGGAGGCTTGGCAATGATTACCCTAACAGATAGAGAATATAATAAGCTTTGCCAGCTTCATTTTGGATCTAGCGGAGGATTAATTGCATATAACGATTGGTTCGAGCAAGACTTAGATACTGGAATCGGAACTTATGAATTCACTGTAGATAAAACTGGAAATCCTGAAATCGAAAAAATTAATGTAGGTTGTTATTTGATGGTTGAGGACGGTAGCAAGCTACGTTCATTCGAAATCATGAGGATTGAAGAGGATAAAAATTCGAAAACAGTCTATGCGGAAGACGCTGGATTAGACTTGTTAGGAGAACAAGTTCCTCCTTACACGGCTGATAAAAGCTATCCAATCACTCACTACATTGAAGAATTCACATACGATTCAGGCTGGGAAATTGGAACCAATGAAATTCCAGCAACAACTACACGAAAATTAGAGTGGCAAGGAACAGAAACAGCTACTAAAAGATTATTACAGCTTGTTAAACGTTTCGATGCTGAAATATCATACGATTTTTGAGTTTTTAAATGATAAAATCTATAAGAAGTTAATTCATATTCATAAACGAATTGGTGAAGATAAAAAAGTAAGATTAGAAGTTGGAAGAGAAGCATCAAATGTAAAACGAACAATTTCAATCGAAAATTTAGCAACTACTATTGTTGCTACTGGAGCTGATGGAATTACGTTAGCAGGCGTTGAATATAACGAAGGGAATATTCGGTCTACGAAAAATTCGATTTATTTAATCGATTATGACGCGGTAGCAAGATGGAAGCGCGCTGGTTACGCCCCTGCGGGTGGAAGGGTTGCGTTATGCAAAGGGAAGCTAAGACTGCTCAATCTTTAATGGTTGAAGCTGTAATTAAGTTAAAACAATGGAATCATCCAGAAGTTACTTACGATGTTCCAATCAATATTCTTCCTAGAGAAGTGAATATTGGAGATACAGTGGTCATTGTTGATCATCATTATGAGCCTGCTTTGATTGTATCAGGAAGAGTATCCAGTATTAAGAAATCTCTTGCTACTAGAGAGAACGGCGAAATTAAAATAACTAATATTCAGTCTAAAGAAGATACGATTAGTGAGAAGGTAGACGTTTAAGCACGTTGGTGCAAGAACGTCTTTTTGATTTCACGAGCGTGCCATTCGTTATGACAATTCAGTCGACCGACGGAGTGGTGTTCAAAATAGTAATATCGCTACTCAAAATTAATTGCTAACGTAAGCAAGATGGACATTCAAATGAACAGTCGATTCACATATCGTTGGAAACGAGTAAGTAAATATGGAACGGATGACACAGCATGGAATGAGCAGCACGCAAATGGCAGCAATGAATTATCAATTACAGTGAACGATGTTGATAGAGAAGCTACATTTATTTGTGAGGCTATCGAAGGTAATCAAGTAGTTGCAAGCAACTCTATAGTCATTAAAGACTTCATCGTTAACAAGTCAATAGGCTCAACTCCTCCAGCAAATCCAAGCGTTGGAGATTTATGGACCGATACGCGTATACCTGGTAAGGATGTTCCTAAGATTTACACGAATGGTAAATGGGAACCTGTCTTGAAGAAAGATGACAAAGAACTGGAACGACTTCAAAAAGAATTTGAAGAGCGTAACAGAGAGCACGCTGATCAATTCGCTAATGTCATGGAAATCATCAATAAGTCTCAAGTCACAGAAGATACACTTAGAGATTTGACTGGGAAATTTAGCAATATGGAAGATACGTATAATCGTATTCTAGCAACTGCAGACGAAATCAAAGGACTTGGCCAACGAACAAAAGCTGTAGAACTCAATCTAGAGCAATCACAGCTATTGATTAATACATTAGCATCAAACTTTAGTCTTTCCGAAGATGGTTTCTTACTCGGCAAGAATGGCAGTAAGTTGCAAATGAAGATGACGAATGAACGAATGGAATTTATCGATAGTGGACGTGTAGTAGCTTATATCTCAGGCCAACAATTAAACATTGTAAGTGCGACATTTTGGAATTCCGTTACTATCGCAAACCATATCTTTGAACGTTTCGACAACGAGTTCACAATTATATCTTATGTGGGAGGTGCCGTAAATGGCTAATTTCTCTAAAACGACTAGCAACGGATACGTCCGTTTAGTTTTTCAAGTTACAGAAGCAAGCACGAGTATTCCTTCCAACACATCCGAAGTGGTTTATCATTTAATGCTCGAACGCGGAAGCACTATGGGCATTCGATTTAAACGACGAGAGTCTTGCAGAAGCTGAAATCAATGGGCAAAAAGTTATTAGTAAATACGTTAGTTTTGACTTAAGAGATAGAGAGTGGGTTTCTCTTGGAAAGGGAAGTATAACAATTCCGCATAATGAGGATGGAAGCAAGAGTATTTCAATCCGTGCTAGATTAACGAACGTTTCCAATTTAGGAGACATTGGTTGGTTTAGCGGGACACTTAATCTTTCTACTATCCCTCGCGCAGTACAATCCGTTCTGTATCAGCAACAGAACTAGGAAAAACAGTTACATTGGAAATTGAAAAGAAAGTTTCTGGATTTAAACATCAAGTTCTTTGGAAAGTCAACGACAGCGGTTGGAATGATTTAGGGACTGGGCATGATTCTAGCGTTCAGTTCACAGTTCCAATAGATTATGCAGCGTATCACTAACAGTGATACTGGACTGCTAGACGTTTGCGTACGAACTTTTCAATATGACACACAAATTGGTTACGATGAGTTTAAACGAGGGATTCCGATTAATGTTCCCGCTTCCATCGTACCTACACTTGAAGATATCACTATAACTGAAAAAACAGCACGATTAGCAGAATTCATCCCTTCAGGAAATTATGTTAAGGGAAAATCTGTGATGCGGGTTGAAGCAATTAATGCAGCTGGCTCTCATGGCTCAACTATCATATCTACTGAGTTAACTGTGGATAATTTAGTCGTAAGAGCTCCAACTGGAGATTTCCCTGCTAATAAAGCTGGTAATTTAGAAGTTACAGCGAAGGTTACTGACTCACGAGGAAGAACGGCTACTAAATCGAAGGCGATTAAAGTATGGGATTACTATGCGCCTAAAATTATTGCCTTTCTTGCTAACAGAACAGGAAACGGAACCAATAAGACTATTATTGCGACTGTAGCTGCTAATGTGATCCCGTTAGTAATTGATGGAGTGAATAGGAACCCGTACACGCTTAAAATCCAGTACTCAGCTAAGAAGGCTAATAGATGGATTGATGCCGTAAACCTCACGAATGAGACTACAGAAAGAATTAATCGTCAAATCGACTGTGGCGCATTTTATGAGCTTTCTAAGGCATACAATGTAAGGTTAGTAATTCAGGATAAGCTAAGTGATTTAGTAGACTCTGTTCTGGTAGTACGTTCATCAAGAGTCCTGTGGGCATGGGGCGATAATTGTGCTGCTGTAGGAGGATTCCCAGAGTTGGATGGACACTTCGAGTCACATCTTCCAGTTGCATTCCACAGTAGCCTAAATGTTGAAGATGGCATTATGTCTAATGGAAAGCCAATACAGGAATTTGCATTGACATCCAAAGATGGCAAATCAAATAAATTTACTGGTGATTTAAACAATCTGAAAACAGCAGGGAATTACCATGCTTTTGGAGTGCAACATAATCCGCAAGGCGCTAACAATTATGGATACGTAAATGTAATAACTCACAGCAGTGATTCAAGCTACTGTGTGCAGTTTTATGTTCCGTTTAATGCAGACCAGCTATATATGCGCAGGAGCGAGTCAAATCGTTGGAGCGAATGGATAAGAGTTGTTACGACTGGAGTTGATACTGGTTGGAAAACAGCCGTTTTGCAAAGCGGTTGGCAAAACAGAATGGAATACGGTCCTGTTCAATATTCTAAGAGTATTGACGGAATTGTTCACATGAGAGGCGTTGCCAAAGATGGTAGTACATCAAAAGAGACAGTAGTACTAACATTACCAGAAGAATATAGGCCTAAGACTCAAGTTTACACATTCGGGATGAACGACAGTTTTGAGCCTGTGTCATTGGTATTAATGAGTATGAACCGTTACAATCAAGCGTAACGCTGACGATAAATGGCTTGGATTTCATAGTGTTAGCTTTAAAATTTAAAACTAAAGAAAGAAGGAATTAAAATGGTAAACAAAATCAATGAAAATTTAATGGACGCAGGACGTTTAGAAAGTATCGATTTCGTGGTGATTCATAACGATGCAGGCAGTATGACTCCTGAACAGTATGTGAATTGGCTAAGAAACCGTGATAAATCACTAGGGATTGCACACTACTATTGCAATCGCAACACAATCGCACGAGTGATTGATACATTTAACATTGGGTATCACACTGGTGACTGGTGGAGTAATTGCCGTTCAATTGGATATGAAGTATGTGAGAGCATGAAGGTAAGTGATGAAGATTTTCTTCGAAATGAAGATATGACTCTGATGCAAGCGACGGAAGATTTAATCTATTATGGATTGCCAATCAATACTAGCACTGTTAGATTACATCACGAGTTCGTGCCAACAACATGTCCTCATAGAAGTATGGAATTGCACGGAAATTCTACTGAGAGTGTTAAGAATTATTTCGTATCTCGTATGCGTTATTTCGCAACGCTCGGAAATACAGTAGATGAAATGCTAGGTCAAGTATCGGACGGCCCTACTACGCAAGAAACAGTTACAACAACGAAATCTAGCGTAAATACTAGCAATCAAGGTAAATCAAGTGAAACAGTTGCACAAGAAGTCCTTCAAGGCCTATGGGGCAATGGCCAAGATCGTTATGATAATTTAACGAATGCTGGATACGATGCAGACCACATCCAAGATTTAGTAAATAGCATGTTGAACGGTGATAGTACAGATAATAGCACTAGCACAGACCTTGATAGTGTAGCACAAGAGGTTATTCAAGGATTGTGGGGCAATGGTCAAGAACGCTATGACAGTTTAACTAACGCTGGCTACAACGCTCAAGCGGTGCAAGAACGAGTTAATAGTATTTTAAGCGGTGATGATTCAGATACAAGCGACTACGATATTGACGTAATCGCAAACCAAGTCCTTCAAGGCGTTTGGGGAAATGGGCCAAGAACGTTATGACAACCCTAACAAATGCCGGTTACGACGCTCAAGCTGTTCAAAATCGTGTGAATGAATTACTTTCTTAAAAAAGGAGATTGACTATATATGGAATTAGAACAAATTAAAAACAGAATTACTGCATTAGAAGCGAAAGTGACTACTAAGCAGGCAGATATTAATCGCATGAACGAAGAAAAAGCGCAATATGAACAAAAAATTCAAAATCTTTCAGAAGATATTCAACGCTTAGAGCAAGACAACTCAAACAAACGTGATGAAATCAAAAAATACAAAACTGTCGTAGAAGTCATGGAGTTGTAGTAGATGGTAGATGTAGAATTTAACGTATTGACCATGTATTTGCAAGGGTTAATGCGCAGTCCGTATATTCAAATCTTGTTTTGGTTAATTTGCTTTGATGTAGTTTCTGACTATATCAAAGCATTTAAACTCAAAAGATTTGACAGCAAAACAAGCACAAATGGACTATTAAGACATGCGCTTGTTTGCGTTGTAGTTATTGTGACTCATGTATGCGAGGCATTAGGACCGTGAAATCGGTGAACTACATGCTTATTTTTATCTTCAGTTATGCAGTATCACTTGCTGAGAATTGGGAGCATTAGGGTTGCGTTCCCAGAATCACTTAAACCGTATCTAAAACGATGCGACAACAACAAGAAAATAAATTTAAAAATAACAAATAAGAAAGAGGTTGAATGATTATGGAACAATTACAGCAACAATCGTCAATGGAATCGTGAGCGTATTAGTAGTATAGTTGGCTTAGCATTTACTGGATTGAAAGGATCTCATCGAAACTAAATCTGCTGAATTAAAAGCAAAAACGGATATTAGAACTACGAGTTGGCGAAATCAATCACTAACACGGTCGTGAACTCTGTGGAACAAATCTTCAAAGATGTGCATAACTGGTGAAGACAAGTTCAAGCAGCATTCGACAATGTAACGAAAGAGCTTGAAAAAGCTGGAATCAACTTGGATGACGAATCCAAGAAGGTATTGATTGAATCTGTCGTGAATGGATTCAACGAATTGAAGAAGATTGAAGGATAAGACACGGATCCACAGAGGGCTCATTGGAGTCCTCTTTTTATTTATAGGAGGGAGGAACGTATGGAAAAACAATCGAAAAACATTTAACTATTACGTCTGTTTATCGAGACGTTGAAAAATTAGGGGCATGAAATTTTACAGTCAAGACAAAGGTACCGCAACATTCAAATTTACTGTTGATAAATTAACGGCTTCAAAAAGTTCTTTGCTTGTTTTATTTCAAATATACAAAACGATATATAACTGTTGAAGCTATAATCTCAGAAAATACAATTACAGTTCCATTCGACAGTACTTTAATCATTGCCGATGAGCCTGTGGTTGGTTATGTATATTTCGAGAAGGTAGAACAATCTACCGACGTTTACTCATTTGCATTTAATGTATGGGTTAGTGCTATTGATAAAGCAAAAAAAACACCGTTAGTCGAACGCACGACAGGCCGCATTGTAGACGTTGCAAATATTGTAACGAAACAAGAATTAGACGAACTCTTTACAAAAATCAAAGAGCAAGGTGGCACTTATGACGATAGAAACCTGCGTACTGAAATCGGGCGAATTTCAACCGAAATTGAGACTTTAAAGACAAAGACGGATAAAGACACTATATATGATGATAGTGCCTTGAAACAACGTATATCAGCACTAGAATCAAAACCAAATATCGACACAAGTAACCTTGCTACAAAAGATGAATTAAGAAACATCTCGTTAATGCCAGGGCCAAAAGGTGATAAAGGCGAAACTGGCGAACGTGGGCCGATAGGATTGACAGGACCGCAAGGATTGACTGGACCTAAAGGAGAAGCTGGGGAACGCGGACCTCAAGGAGATGCTGGGCCAAGAGGAGCAGACGGACTCCAAGGACCAATGGGACCTCAAGGTTTACAAGGAGAACGAGGGCAAGACGGACAAAGAGGCGAACGTGGGGAACAAGGACCAATCGGACAGACTGGGCCTGCCGGACCACAAGGTATCCAAGGTGAACGCGGACCGAAGGGTGACGACGGTATTCAAGGACCTCCAGGACCTAAAGGCGCTGACGGAGTCGGCATTCCGCAAACACTATCGCTTAGCGGTAACACGCTAACACTATCTCACGGTGGTGGAACAGTAAATCTCACCTGCTTCCAGTCAAAATGCACCTACTCCATCAACTTCCTCTAGCGAACTAATCGGCGAAGGAATGCCAAACGGTAAAGTCGATGGTACTATCGGACAGACATACGTTGACACCAAGAAAACTAACGGAGCTTTGAAATGGATTAAACGTACAGCGTCAGGTAACCAAGGTTGGTTTGTGTTAGACGGTGATACAGGTTGGAAAAAACTAAACATACTGTCTAAATTAGGTAATTCTTATATGCAAGTCCGAAGAGTTAATGATAACGTATCTTATCAATTCGGAGGACTACAATGGGGTTGGTTCGGAATTGTTAGACGGGGTAATCCAGCATTCATCGCACATCCAGGGAACCGTGAAAAGAAATGCTTCATTATAGCAAACGGCGGTATACCTTTAGGATATAGAACGTCTGGTTCGCTAATCGGTCAGATTTTCAACGATGACGGCGTTCCATACGGGACATGGTATGTAGGCGGTTATGGTGATGCAAATCACATGCGTTTCCAATTCAACGACCCAGTACCAACCGATAAAGATATCGGAGACATAAGGGTGTCTAATATAACTTATATTACAGACGACCCTTGGCCCAGCAGTATAATGAAGAGTAATCAAAAAGCCTACCTTAATTGGTAGGCTTTATTTTTGCATTTTTCTCAAATTATTTTAAAAAGTGTTGACATTATATGCCAAATGGTATATAATATAATTGTAAGGAGGTGAGGAATGGAAGAAAAATCACAACTCTAGTAGCGATCGTTGGAAATTGCGGTTGCAATATCAAAAGAGGCTAGAGAGTGGTACAAAAGCCACAAAAAGAAAAACGACAAAACCCAACACGCAAAAAGAAGGATATGACGTTTTTCAAGAGGGGAAGGATAACTTCCTCCCCTCAATTATACTATATAGAAAGAGGAAATCAAGATGAAACACATTATTATTATTTTTAGTAGTAGCTTTAATCAGTATGGTATGCGGGAAATAAAAAGGATAACTAAATGGATTATTATTAAAATTATAAAAAGTAGGAGGACAATATGCTAAGAGCGGATGAAGAAAAATACTATAGTTATTTGAACATTATTCAGGATATCGAATCTCTAAAGAGAGTGGTGTTTCACAACCACTCATTGCAAAGGCTAATCAATGGAACTAGAGAATTGAAAAACGTTTCTTTTGAAACAGCAAAGCAAATTAAATCAGTGTGCAGAGAGACTTATAAAGATGACTTTAAGGTGAATAGTTAAAAGGATAGTCAACGCTCTTGCTTTTGACTATCCTTTGACTTTCTAACTGTCTAAAATAATACATAGTTTTCTAATTTTTGCAAAATGAAATTGTTGTTATATCAACGTTTTCTGCACTTTTCTTTGTAATATAAACAGTAAGTTTTTATCCTCCCAAATAAATATTTCTAATCCTTTTTTCCACCGGCCGTGAGTCGGTGGTTTTTTATTTTCTTTAAAAAAGGATTGATTGAAGAAAATCTCCGTACTATACTAGAATCATGGAGAAGTACCCAAGAGGCTGAAGGGGTCGCACTCGAAATGCGATAGGTCGTGAAAGCGGCGCGGGAGTTCAAATCTCCTCTTCTCCTTACTTTTACGGAGAACAAAATAGTGGGGGCGAAAAACGAATGACAAAAGTGAAATTAAATCTGAACCAAACGCATTGTTGCGGTATTTATTCTGATAAGACGGTGTATAGTTTTACGGCGGATAGTTATCCAGAGTTGTTTTACCTTCTTCAAAGACGTGGACTCATCGAATCTTTTATCGATGGAGACTTCATTGTTTATGACGAATTAAGACAGTATTCAGATTTACCGCCTTATCAAAAGCTGACTGAAGATGAATTAGAAGCAATTGATTTTGATACAATCATTCAAAAACTCAGTCCGGATCAACTGAAAGCAGTGATCGAGAAGTTCTTTGAATATCGCTTTGAATGTGAGTTTCAAGAAGTAGACGAATAAATTTGTAAAAGAAAAAAGCTGACGGCTCATTTGAGCTGTCAGCTTTTGTAGTTTCTGTAGTTTATTCTTAGCGAATAACTTCCTCAGTTTCTTTGTCGAAGAAGTGAGATTTGTTTAAGTCGAATGCTAATTCAACTGTTTCGCCTGGGTTGTGGAAGTCACGTGCATCCACTTTAGATACGAATTCAGTATCGTCAACACGAGTGTAAAGCATTGTTTCTGCACCAAGTAATTCTGATACAACAACTTCTGATTTCACTGTTGCTGCTGGATAAGTATCGATAGCGATTTGAGCACCTTTGATATCTTCTGGACGGATACCGAAGATTAAATCTTTTCCGTTGTAACCTTTGTCTTCAAGAAGTTTTCTCTTCGCTTCAGGTAATTGTAATGATAAACCTTTACCATTTGAAATCACGCCATCTTGTAATGTTACATTGAAGAAGTTCATTGCTGGTGATCCGATGAATCCAGCTACGAATACGTTGTTAGGAGTGTTGTACACTTCTTGTGGAGTACCGATTTGTTGTACGAAACCATCTTTCATGATAACGATACGGTCAGCCATTGTCATCGCTTCTGTTTGGTCGTGAGTTACGTAAATTGTTGTTGTTTCTAAACGACGGTGTAATTTCGCAATTTCAGCACGCATCGCAACACGTAATTTAGCATCTAAGTTAGAAAGAGGTTCGTCCATTAAGAATACTTTCGCATCACGAACGATCGCACGTCCTAAAGCCACACGTTGACGTTGACCACCAGATAAAGCAGCTGGTTTACGTTCTAAGTATTGAGCTAAGCCTAAGATTTCTGCTGCGTTTTTAACACGTTTGTCAATTTCAGCTTTGTCGTATTTACGTAATTTCAAACCGAATGCCATGTTGTCATATACGCTCATGTGAGGATATAGGGCATAGTTTTGGAATACCATCGCGATATCACGATCTTTTGGAGCTACGTCGTTCATTACAACGTCGCCAATTTTTAATTCTCCTTCAGAAATATCTTCAAGACCAGCGATCATACGAAGAGTTGTTGATTTACCGCATCCTGAAGGGCCTACGAATACGATGAACTCGCGGTCTTTGATGTGTAAGTTAAAGTCTGTTACGGAATAGTTTTCCGCGTTGTCATATTTTTTGTGAATATGATTTAATTGCATTTCTACCATTAGGATTTCCCCCTATAATTTGTTTTACAGTAACAGTTTACGATTTTTAGGGAAAAAGAGATAGAGGAAGGTTGCACAAAAACGACTGTAAAAATTGTGCACTTTGCCCAAAAAGTGTCCCTTATTTTTAAAATTTGGACGTAACTTATAATAAAGAAGTAAAAAAGTATTGAGAAGGATGCAACACGTGGCAAACAATGTTATGATAGGGGTTAGAAACTTACATGAAAAAGGTGATGAAATGGAAAGAAAACGTGGATTTGAAATCGTATCTGCTTATGAAGGAAAAGGAATCAATGTTCCAAAACGTTCGACAAAAACATTCAGCAGGATATGACTTCGAAGCTGCCGAAGATATCGTATTACCAAGCATTTGGAAAATGCTTTTCAAATTTGCAGCCACTCAATTAAAACAATGGATTTATACAACAGATAAAGAAACAGTGGAAGCGGAACTTGCAAAAGAGCAAAAAGTCTTAAAACCAGTGCTTGTTCCAACGGGAATTAAGTCTTATATGCAAGAAGATGAGTACTTACAATTGGCGAACCGCTCAAGTAACCCATTGAAACACTTCCTTGTCTTACCAAACGGGTGTTGGAATCGTGGATAGCGACTACTACAACAACCCTGACAACGAAGGACATATTTACTTCCAATTATTAAACTTCGGATTATTCGATAAAGAAATTAAAAAAAGGCGATCGTATCGGCCAGGAATCTTTCCTACCGTTCTTAAAAAGCGGATGCGGATGAAGAAAACGATATGAATGAACGTACAGGCGGTTTTGGTTCTTCTGGCGTTCGTTAGAAAGGAGCCAAAATGGCAAAAGCAACGACAAGTTTTGTATGTAGAGAGTGTGGATATAATTCACCAAAATATTTAGGAAAATGCCCAAACTGCGGCAATTGGTCTACGATGGAGGAGTTCAAGGAAACAACCAGTAACGCGAAACGTCCTTCCTTAGTGCAACATTCAGAAGAAGTGCATAAGACAAAACCCATGCGATTAGACCAGGTTTCTTATGAGCGCGTGAATCGTGTGAAGACATCGATTAGCGAGCTCGACCGCGTTCTTGGAGGTGGCGTGGTACCAGGTTCCTTAGTATTAATCGGCGGGGACCCTGGGATTGGGAAATCGACTTTATTATTACAAGTTTCTAGTGAACTCCAACAAACACAAGGGACAGTACTCTATGTATCGGGAGAAGAAAGTGCGTCTCAAATTAAAATGCGTGCGGAGCGTCTCGGGATGCAAGCAGACGGATTTTATATTTACGCTGAAACAAACTTAGAAGATATCGTTGCGCAAGTAGAAGCGTTGAAGCCGGACTATGTCATTATCGACTCGATTCAAACGATGACACATCCGCAAGCCAACGGGGTAGCCGGAAGCGTGTCTCATGTGCGTGAGGCGACAGCTACGTTGATGCGACTTGCGAAACTCAATCAGATTGCCATTTTTATCGTTGGTCACGTGACAAAAGAGGGAGCATTTGGCAGGTCCTCGTATGTTAGAACATATGGTGGATACCGTTCTTTATTTCGAAGGGGATAAACATCATAGTTTCCGCGTGCTTCGTTCCGTGAAAAACCGTTTCGGGTCTACCAACGAGATTGGCGTCTTCGAAATGCATCAAGAAGGGCTGAACGAAGTAACAAACCCTTCCGAAGTCTTCTTAGAAGAACGTCTGGCTGGCGCAACAGGTTCGGCAATCGTCGTGTCTCTTGAAGGGACAAGACCGATTCTAACCGAGGTGCAATGTTTACTATCACCAACGGCCTTTGGAAATGCGCGCCGTACCACAAGTGGTCTGGACTATAATCGTGTCGCGCTCTTGATGGCGGTACTTGAGAAACGTGCAGGACTTCTATTACAAAACCAAGATGCTTACTTTAAATCAACAGGTGGTTTGAAACTGAACGAACCGGCAGTCGACTTAGCGATTGCGATGAGTATCGTTTCAAGCTATAAGGAAAAAGAAACGCAAATGGGCGATTGCTTTATCGGCGAAATCGGCTTGACTGGTGAAATTCGTAAAGTGAATCGTGTCTATGACCGTGTTCGCGAAGCTGAAAAGCTCGGATTCAAGCGTGTCTTTATTCCAAAAAATAATTTAGATGGATGGGAACTTCCAAAAAATATCGAAGTCGTTGGAGTATCTTCTGTCAAAGAAGCTATTTACAAAGCCTTCGGAAAAGAAAATTAGAAAGGAGAACTGTTTATGGAACAACCTAAAAAATTTCGAGCATACGGAAGAAAGTTATTACAACTGATTTTCGTATTGCTCGGAGGGTCTTTAGGTGCAACGTACTTTCCAAGTCTATGGCAAGCGTTCAACATTACGAATGAATGGTTAACATCGCAAGTTACGAATATTTTGTTAGGTGCTATTATTTTATTCTTTATTTCCCTATTCGTGACGGATCCGATTTTAGCGGGCATTCGTAGACTTGAAAAACTCGTTAGCCAACTTTCTGTGAGCTATTTACTCTTTGGAATGATTGGAGCACTGATTGGACTTTTAGTAGCATGGCTCGTTGGATTGCCATTTACAAACTTACAAATTCCAGCAATTACACAAGCTTTACCAATTGCCCTTAGTATTATCTTTGGGTACCTTGGCTTTTATGTCGGAACGACGCGTCGTGAAGATATTTTAAAAGCTTTTACGGGGACAAGAAAGAAAACGGAGGATTCTCCAGTGCTTGAACGTAAAGCAGGAGATAACTTTAGAAAATACAAACTGCTTGATACAAGCGTCATTATCGATGGACGAATTTACGATATCGCTAAAACAGGCTTTATCGAAGGGGTGCTGGTGATTCCAGTATTCGTACTGAATGAATTACAATATATCGCCGATAGCGCAGATAGCTTAAAACGCGTGAGAGGGCGCCGTGGATTAGATATTTTAAATGCTCTTCAAAAAGAAGAGAATATTAAAGTAGAAATTTACGATGGAGACTATGACGATATTAATGAAGTGGACCGCAAGTTAATTCGCTTGGCAAAGGCGATTGACGGCATTATTATCACGAACGACTTTAACTTAAATAAAGTCAGTGAGTTCCAAAATGTGCCAGTCTTTAATATTAATGCGTTAGCGCAAGCCATCAAGCCAGTTGTGATTCCAGGAGAAACCTTGAAGACGACGGTTGTTAAATCGGGAACGGAGCGCCAACAAGGGGTTGCGTACTTGGATGATGGTACGATGATTGTCGTGGAAGATGGACAATATTATATGAATCAAGAGATTGAAGTGGTCGTAACGAGCGCCCTTCAAACTGCAGCAGGTCGTATGATTTTCGCTAAACCACTGCATAGCCAAAAGAAAATTAAACAATAAAGTGCAAAAAGATTACTTCGAATCCTTGCGGATTTGTTTATAATAACGGTAACGTTGCACCGGCTCGAGCCTAGTGTCTCTCGCCTAAAAAACTCAAAAAGGGAGTACGGAATAAATTCCGAACTCCCTTTAATTCGTCTTTTTTGCGAAACACGTTACTGTTATTATAAAATCCGCACGATTCTTCGTAATCATGGTGCTTAATTTTCTTTTGGCTGGAGCAATCAACGACCTGCTGACAATTTGAATAAATAGAAAAAGAGGATGGACGAATTTCGTCCATCCTTTTTGTTATTCAATGTCGATTTCAAATGGTTCGTCAATGGTTTCTGAGACGTATTTACCATCTTTCTTACGTTGCTTTCACGCATTCCGTTAATAAGTATTCGATTTGTCCGTTGACTGATCTAAAATCATCTTCTGCCCATGATGCGATAGCAGCATATAATTTAGATGACAGTCGTAATGGAATTTGTTTTTTCTTTAAATCAGCCATAATTAGTATAGGCTTCCTGTGTTAACGATTGGTTGAGCATCATGATTGCCGCAAAGAACAACGAGTAAGTTAGAGACCATCGCAGCTTTACGTTCTTCATCCAGTTCTACGAGTTCTCCTTCGTTTAAGCGTTCTAACGCCATTTCAACCATTCCAACAGCACCGTCAACAATCATCTTTCTAGCGTCAATAATTGCAGAAGCTTGTTGACGTTGAAGCATTACTGCAGCGATTTCTGGAGCGTAAGCAAGGTAAGTGATACGTGCTTCGATGATTTCAAGACCTGCATTTTCAACGCGTGCTTGAATCTCATCGCGAATACGTTTTGCAACGACTTCACTTGAACCACGTAAGCTTCCTTCATCGGCAATGCCATCACCCGTTGTGTCGACGTTTGGAGCTACATCATATGGATAGATACGCACGATATTACGAAGCGCGCTATCACATTGAAGAGATAAGTATTCTTTGTAGTTATCTACGTTGAAGACTGCTTTAGCCGTATCGACCACTCTCCAAGTAACAGCGATTCCGATTTCAACAGGGTTCCCTAGGCAATCGTTAATCTTTTGACGAGAGTTGTTTAACGTCATAATTTTTAGAGAAATTTGATTTTTTAAGGCATTTAAGTTCGCTTCAACGCCGCCTGTAGTGCTAATTGTGACAGGAGTGCTTTGACGGTCGACATCACCGCTTTGGCCTAATTTTGTTTTGGCAGCAGGGTTTACAGACACGCTAAATGGATTTACAAAATAGAAGCCAGGTTCTTTAATACTTCCTGTGTACTCCCCAAAGAGCGTCAAAACAATCGCTTCTTGAGGTTTAACAACTTTTAGTCCTCCAAAAAGGATAAGACTACTGATAAATACTAGAATGCTGAGGATAATACAAACTACTTGTAGGCCTTCATTTTTTATCAACGCAATTGAGGAAATAAAGCCCACAACTGAAAGGATGAGTAGAAGTAAAATGCTAAACAACGCAGCAAAACCGTTAGACTTTGTTTTTAAAATTTTTTCGTTCATAAAAAAGATTCCTTTGTCTATTTGATATCTAAATGATATCACTCTGAAATCCAAAAAGCAATATAAAAAGAATTATTGGTAAAATTTCCCAATAATTCTTAGAGATGATATTTAAAACTATAAAACAAAGTAGTAAAATGAACGTTACAATCGCTAGTCCACCTTGTTTCCAGAGGATGCTTCCAAAGCCCGAAAACATTGACGGAGTGCACTCAATATGCTATTCTATCCATTGTATAAAAAGAATCACTACGATTTAGAAAGGAGAAAGGTATGAGTTATATTTCAGTAGAACATCTTTCTTTCTCATATGAACAAGAGACAGTACTTGAAGATATTAGCTTTACGGTGGAACCAGGGTCAGTTTGTCATTTTGACTGGGGAAAATGGAGCAGCGAAGTCTACTTTAGTAAAAAAATATATTAGGGACTCTTAACACCAAAAGAGTGGGAAAGCCACGATTGCAAAAGAAAAAAATAGCAATGGCGAGAAGTTATCGATTGGATACGCTCCGCAACAGATTTCTTCTTTTAATGTAGGGTTCCCATCAAATGTGTATGAACTTGTGGCGTCGGGTCGTTACCAACAAGGTCGCTGGTTCAAAAAATTAAATGCAGAAGATCATGAACATATCGAACGCTCTCTCAAATCCGTAGGAATGTGGGATCAGCGTAATAAACGTATCGGAGATTTATCAGGAGGGCAAAAACAACGCATCTGTTTAGCAAGAATTTTTGCGACAGATCCAGATTTATTCGTCCTCGATGAACCGACTGCCGGTATGGATAAGGCTTCGAGAGAGAGATTCTATCATTTATTACACCATGCATGCGCTCATCACGGGAAAGCCATTTTAATGGTCACTCATGAGGAAGAAGCGCTTGAACAATACGTGGATAAACATATCCATCTGCAACGAAAGGAGGATTCTCCATGGAGATGTTTTTCTATGGTTTCATGCAAAGAGCATTCATCTCAGGAATAGCGATGGCTTTTATCACGCCGATTCTTGGATTGTTCTTAATTCTTAGAAGACAGTCGCTGATGGCTGACACCTTGTCGCACGTGTCCCTTGTTGGGGTGGCGCTAGGATTTCTTTTGGGGATGAATCCAACACTCACAACGCTAATTGTGGTGATTATCGCAGCGATTTTTATTGAAGCGATTGGAAAAATACTTTTAGAGGATATTCTGAAATTACCGTTGCAATACTAATGTCGGGAGGAATGGCGATTGCCCTTATCTTGATGAATATGCAAAAGGGACGTTCAACATTAAGTGTGGACCAGTTCTTATTCGGTTCTATCGTGACGATTACAAATGAGCAAATGTGGATTATGATTCTATTAGCAGTTGTCGTCGTGGGGCTATACGTGATTTTCCGTAAACCACTATATGTATTATCGTTTGATGAAGATACAGCGATGACAGCAGGGTTACCCGTTCGCTTGATGACGAACCTCTTTACGATTATTACAGGAGTTGTGATTGCAGTGATGATGCCAATCGCAGGGTCACTTCTAGTGTCAGCCGTTATTGTACTGCCAGCATCCATTGCACTTCGAGTGAGCAGTAAGTTTAATGGCGTGATAATCGGAGGGATTATCATCAGTCTGATTGGTTTCTTTGCAGGACTTTCAGCATCTTATATTTACGAAGCACCTCCGGGAGCCGCGATTACATGTGTGTTCCTTGTGATTTTATTTATCTCATTTATCGTGAGTGCCTTCCGTAAAAAAGCATAATAACTAAGCTTACCATTTATTTGGTAGGCTTTTTTTATTTCTTGACTTGAGTGAAAAAAGGGTTTATATTACGTGATAACCAGTGGTTAGTGTTGACAGTTGAGGTGTTGAAATGAATCAATTGATATATCGTTTAATTTCAAAGAGAAAGAGAATTAGTCCACATATTGAAAAATTCGAGTTTGATATTGGGATATTCATTGTTAGTATTTGGGTTGTTGAAAAGAATAACCAATACTTCTTAATTGATAGTGGTTTAGCTAAATTATTACCCCGAATGGCAGAGTATGTTGTTCGTAATTTTTATGATAAGGAAAGAGTTTCTGGAGTATTTTTAACGCATGGGCATTCTGACCATATTGGGGGAATTCCAACGTTAAAAACATTACTACCAAATCTTCCTATTGTAATCGACAGCAGAGAAATTCCTTTTGTCTCAGGAGAAAAACCATATCCTGGTCGAGAGAAGCTAGAGCCTTTCACTTTTAAAAAACAGGATTTCATTGAGTTAGGAACTCCCGAATCAAATGAGTTGTTAGAACAAGCCGGACTCAAAGCAATTTATTCACCAGGGCACTCACCGGGACATACCTGTTATTATCATGCAGAGGATAATCTATTAATTGGAGGAGATCTTCTCACGACGAACAGAGCTGGAGTGTTAAGCGCACCAATGAAAGAATATACAGCAGATATGCCGAAAGCTTTAGAAACAGCTCATTCAGTATTGAAAGAATATAGCCATGCTATACTTTCTGTTGCTCATGGTGGAGAAGTGAAGAATGCATTTGCAAGAAATGGAGAAAAAGTGAATGGTTTCAGAACAGTTAACAAGAGATAGAATTTTAGAAGCGGCAAGTAGTCTTTTTGCAGAAAAAGTCTTTTCAAGAGGTTGGGATTCGTGAAATTGCCAAACGTGCAGGATGTTCTCATACAACTATTTATCTTTATTTTAAAAAAATAAGGATGAAATTCTGTTTGAAGTTGCTAGTGCCCCACTAGAAAAGCTATATCAAACGTCATTAGAAATCTATCAATCGAGCGAGAGCATAGAAAAATAGATTGTTAGAGGTATGTCATCACTTCATACGCTTTTGGGTTTCAATATGCAAGCTCCAATCAGCTTTTTATTTCATTGTTGAAGGGAAGAAGTTGATTTACCCGAATTCACAAAAACCAATTAATCAGTTAAGAATGAAGAGTTTCAACATACTAAAAATCTTTTAATTCAAGCAGTATTACCTCAATCAATCAGTGAAGAGAAATTATTCAATATCGTCCGGGGAACCTATTTGTTTTTACAAGGAATGGTGATTAACTATGCTTCTGGGGATTGTGGATATAACGAAAGACTGCAGACAATTGTTACAGATTACTTAACCTTCACATTATTGGATCGAAAGAATCTGTAAAAAAGTAACTATTTTTGGAGGACAAGCATGTGATTATACAGGCGTTATCGAGTATGGTGACGATACTTGCGGTCATCGCGCTCGGCTATCTCTTGCAGGCCAAGGGATGGTTTAAGGAAGGATTCAGCAAGAGCATTGCGGATTTGATTTTGAAAATTGCTTTGCCAGCGTCCATCTTTGTTTCAGTATTAAAATTTATTACAAAAGAACAACTCGTGAGTTTCTTTGGAGCGAGCCTTTATCCGTTGATTACGGTGATTCTAGGGTACATCGTGGCATGGGGCGCTGTTGTCTTATTCAAAGTTCCGGTTGGAAGACGCGGAGTGATGCTCAATACATTCGTAAATGCGAACACAGTTTTTATGGGGCTGCCGCTCAATCTTTCTCTCTTTGGTGAAGAAGCGATGCCGTACTTTTTGGTTTACTACGTCATTAATACATTGTCGATTTTTACTGTGGGAACTTATGTTGTAGCGATTGACCGTCCTGATGGAACCAAAAACAAAGGAATCGAGTGGAAGAACCTTTGTTCACCGCCGCTTATTGCGTTCTTGGTGGCATTAGCAGTTGTGGCACTTGGAATCCCAATTCCATCATTTGCACAAAAATTCCATTAGTATTGTGGGCAGTTTAGTGACGCCATTATCCCTTATGTATATAGGGATCAACCTTCAGCAAAGTGGGCTTGGAACATTGCGCATCGACCGCGATACAGTCCTCGCATTAGCAGGGCGCTTTATTATTTTCCCAATGTTAATGGTATTGGTGTTACTTGTTGGAGGAGCGGATAATCCCTTATTAAAAGAAACCTTTATTATTCAATCGACCATTCCAACGCTCGTGATTATGCCGATTTTGGCGGCAGAAGCTAAAGGAGATGTCGATTTTGCGACGAATGTGGTGACGATGACAACCATTGCTTACTTAGCAGTATTGCCATTGTGGTCGTTATTCTTATTTCTAATTTAACGCAATTACCATATATGGTAATTGCAGCGTACATAAAAAAAGCGAAGAACCAATTTGGCTCTTCGCTTTATTTCATTTTATCTTATAAAAATTCATGTTTATCAAAGAAGTTACCAAGTTCTGCTTTGATTGTTTGTGCTTCAGTATCAATCTCTGTAATCTTTGATGATTGAAGAGTAGTCTGTTACGTTGTGGTTTGAAACTCCTGATTCACAGAATACAACCGCACCTGCTGTTGTTGAATCAAACTCTTGAATAAGACTACGCATACCGTTGATAGTACCGCCGGCTTTTCAAGAAATCGTCGACGATTAATACGTTTGATCCACTGGCTAAGGTACGTTTTGATAATTCCATTTTCTCAACGCGAGAAGAAGAACCTGAAACGTAGTTAATACTTACAGTAGAACCTTCAGTAATTTTTGAATCACGACGTACGATAACGAATGGTACGTTTAAGTAGTTGGCAACTGTTTGTGCGATTGGCACCCCTTTTGTTGCAACAGTCATAACTGCATCAATTTTCTTATCTTCGTAAGCAGACGCAATCATTTTCCCTAAATCATGTAATACATCTGGTTTTGCAAGTAAATCAGAAAGGTAAATATATCCCCCTGGCAACAAACGACTTGCATCGTTCATTTGCTCTTTTAGTTTTTCCGCAGCAGCCAATGCTTGTTCGCGTTTGATTTTCGGAACAAAAATCACGCCCCCTGCAGCACCCTGGCACTGTGCGAATAATCCCTACACCTTGCTTTTCAAAAGTCTTCTTGATAATAGCAATATCCTCACTAATAGAAGATTTTGCGGACTGATACAACGCTGTAAATGTTGTTAATGAGATTAACGTATGTGGGTTATCTAATAGACGTTGTGTCATATCGATTAAACGTTCACTTCTTTTTAATTTCATTGCCTCGTCCTCCTTTTTTTGTTTAAGACACTATTATAGTATACACAAAAGTACGGAAATTACAATTTTTAAACCTGTAATATTCGGGAAAATGAGCAAATTAAAAACCTTGAAAATCAAAAAGAATGTTCCTAATTCATTTAGAAAAAGCTAAAAACTAGTCTTCTTTCAGGAAATCTACGTCACTATTCCTGAAAATAATAAAGAAAAACGAGCCTAATAGACTCGTTTTGTTATATACGTTTGAGTTCGATGCCAACAACGCGTATTGAGCTTGTTTTTCCTTCGAATAGTAAGTCAACATGTCGTCAGGGATGTGCATTGACCACGTCTTCTGGAGTATACCCACATTTGTAGTAGCGGAAGGCTTTTCATACAGTTCTGCAAAGTCTTTTAAAGACATGCAACTGAACCACTTCGCAGAGTGTTGTTTGCGAAGCGTCCGGTATTGGTAAATCGAATGTGATCACCAATTTGAATCGATTGACGCTTCTCATCGTAGAGACGAAGTTCAATCGTTTTTTGACCGGAGGCGATGGAAGCATACGGTTTTGGGAAAAAGAGTCATCTCATGAAGCATGACTAGTTCTCCTTGTTTAAAACGAATTTTTTCAACGGCAACAGCAACGCCATCTTCATCGTTCGTTGTTGTCACGAAGTTTAGCGATTTCTTTAATCGAATCAATCGCATTTCCCATCGCAACGCCCAAGACCAGCGTATTCAATCATGTCACGATCGTTTTTCGTGGTCGCCAAGGCACATTACTTCATCGCGTGTAAGGCCAAAGTTTATCGGCTAGATGATGCACGGCTTTTACCTTTTGCTCGCTTCAGGGTGAATCACTTCGAGGTAGAAGCCAGCACTACGGAAGATGTTGTAGCGGCTCTGAAAGTCGTCAGAAAGATTTGGATTAATTCTTCTAACACTTCAGCTCATCCACAAACATGATTTTGACGAATTCTTTATCGGTTGGAATATCTTTGTATAATTGATGAATGATTGGCATCTACAAGTTCACTTTCATGAATCGAGTATTTACGACTGTTTCTGTTGGAACGTAAATCGCTTCTTCGTCGATGGCGTGGTAGTGCACATTGTATTTTGTAGCATAGTCGTTCACGCGCTCTAGGTCATCATGTGTCATTGAGAAGCGAACGAGTGCTTTTTTCGAACCTGTTTGTTGCACCAGAGTTCCGTTGTAAGTCACGACATAATCGTGGTCGTTTACGAGTCGAGTTCTTGCAGTAGTCCTTCAACACCAGGATATGGGCGTCCTGTACAAAGAACCACATAGACCCCTTGTGCGCTTGCGGCGTTTAAAGCAGCCTTTACGCGTGGTGTGATTTCGCGTTTTGAATTGAGTAGTGTGCCGTCGATATCGATGGCGATTAATTTGATAGCCATAGTTCCTCCTTGAAAATTGATCAATAGCGTTAAGTAGTGTTTTGAGCTGGATAATTGGACGTCTTTAAAATAAGAATCTGAGCAAAAATACAATGCTTATACATAAATCCATTACGTAAAACTTTCGGAGAGCTCCGTAAAATATGGAAAACACAATATACCTTATAGGGTATATTGTGTTTTTCTATTTATAAAAAGTAATTGGTAGATGATGCTCACATCCTGTGTAGTTGAACTCGGGCTCACAGGACTGACGTCCACTTCCCGAAACGTACGCAGAACGTTACACGTTCCTTCCGTCGTTTCGGTCCAGTGATTCAGTCCTGAGCGTTCGCCCTCGTATCCTGTTATTTCATCTGATTAGAAAACACATCCAGTTGTGCGGCGATATTTTGAAACTCTGCATAGTCGTCCATGAAGAGGCCGTTTTGCATTTCGCCGCTGACCATTTCGCGAGGGAAGTAGAGGCGTTCGTCACCACGTACTTTTCCGGAAATAGCATCTACAATCGAACTGACTTGAGACAGTTCAACCATATTACCGTTGCGTTCTACAAGCTCGATTTGCGTTCTTGGTTTAATCGAATCTGGACGATAGAAATCGTATGGTAAGTCGAAACTGTTGTTAATGGCAGTGTAGTATTCTGGATCGAAGCCCAACTTCTTCTACGATTTGTTTCATGCGTTCGATTTGGGCGCCATCGTTTGTACGGTTAAATGGCACTGATTTGAACGGACGTCCGGTTGATGAAACGATCTGACAAGTCGCTCAAGATGGCATCTTCTTCTAGTAACCAGTGAGAGAAGTATGTGTTCAATACGCCATCATCGAGACGTAAGTAGTCTTCCAATGTCCATGTTCCCTCGAAGAAAGGCTTCAAGAACGTTGCCGAGTGTCTTAATGGATTCAATTCTGAGTGGTAGCAAGCGGACGCGCGTTTCAATAAATGATTTAACACGACTTCCATCCCGCGAGAAACTGGGTGGAAGTATACTTGCATGTACATTTGATAACGACTCACGATGTAGTCTTCCACCGCGTGCATTCCTGAATAGGTAAAAGCAATGCCGCCTTTATAAGGACGAATCACACGAAGGATACGCGTGAGATCGAAAGTTCCGTAGTTTACGCCTGTGAAATAAGCGTCACGAAGCAAGTAGTCCATACGGTCTGCATCGATTTGGCTTGAAATCAATTGCACCACTTGAGGGTTTGGATGAGTTTTTTGAATCACGCTGGCCACTTCTTGCGGGAAAGTAGAAGAGACTTTACGTAAAATTTGGTTCACTTCTGTTTCCTCAGACAAGATGATGTCAATCGTGATTTGTTCATGGTTTGTATCAAAGATTTTCTCGAAAGTATGAGAGTATGGCCCGTGCCCGATGTCATGGAGAAGGGCAGCGCAGAGCACAACAAGGCGATTGCTGTCGTCCCATAGTCCGTCTCCTTCTTCTTGTGTCGCGTAGTTACGTGCAAAGTTATCGCAAATACGACGGGCGATTTCATAGACCCCTAGAGAGTGAGAGAATCGTGAGTGTTCCGCTGTATGGAAAGTGTACATCGAAGCTCCGGTTTGTTTGATTCTGCGGAGTCGTTGCAGTTCACGACTATTAATTAATTCAAGAATAATTGGATGTTGCACGTGGATATAATCGTGTACTGGGTCACGAAATACTTTTTCACGTTTAAATGCTTCAGTCATGCGATTAACGCCTTCTTTCGATTAGATTGTGAATAATACTCATAAGCACTTTCAGTTTATGCTATTTTCGGTAGAAAAGCAAGAGGGTCGAACCTTTTAGAAAAGCTTTTATACCGCGTTTTTATACGATTATTGTCGTTTCACAAAACGCTCAAGTGCTTTTTGGAAATCTGGAGTGTGAATAAAGTCTGTTTCGTTTTCTTCCAGCGTGCATCCAAGCTTCGTTAATGCTTGTAGGACGCGGACTTGAACGTCTTCAATGGTGAGGTCGATTCCAAGAGCGTCACTAATGTTCCACATGCTGTCGGCGTTGACTTCTGGGAAATGCCATTTCGTTTCCTCACCTTGGATTGCGTGGTCATAGAAATCACGAACGACAAGCCCACGACGATTTTGGTCACCGTAGACGCTGAGGTAAATCGAAACACAGACAACATCTTTCAAGCGGCGCTGTGCAATCCCGGCAATTTTACGGTTTTGAATGCTTAAATCATAATCTCCCGGGCAGTATGAGTCTGCTACTTCAAAGCTTGAATCCCACCAAGGGCCTCCGATTCTGGGAAAGTCTCTTGGATGAGTTGCTGCATCCATTCATAGGCTTCGTTAATCGTCAGGCATTTGTTTATTTTTAAAGAGAAGGCTGATGTTTAAGATGCCTTCGTTACTCACAACGGCCAGCCCGCCTGCTTGACGCACAATCGGAGTAAAATCCGTTGGCACGCAGTCTTTCTAGTCCCTTGTTCAAGATAAGGAACTTCGTATCGGTCATCCCAAGAATCGCGATATCTTCAAGCGTCCAGAAGTGAACGAATGGCCCGTCTTCTTCTTTTGTGAGATGACGAATCAGTGTCTCATCGAGCGCGAACGGCGTCAGCATTTCTTCGAGTTTTTCAGTTTTTGGAATTTGTGTCGCAACCAATTGAATGGTTTGCTGCCTAATAGGTGATTGAGTCTTACGATTCTCCTTTAGAGTTCTTCGTGTTTTCATTATAACAAAAGTTCGCGTGATGGTCGTGTTGGAGGCCGTTTTTAAGCCATTTCTTAGGAATTTATTAAGTAAAAGTCAAGAATCGTAAAAATTACTAGCAAAAATGGTTTATTTTTAATAGGATAAAGTAGAAAAAGAATGAAAAGAGGGAATGCTCATGAAAATTTTAGTAGTAGATGATGATCGCGAAATCGTTGAATTATTGACGATTTACTTAAAGAACGAAAATTATGAAATTGTAAAAGCCTATGACGGGAAACAAGCCCTTTGAAAAATTAAAAATGTATCCAGATATCGATATGATTATCTTGGACATTATGATGCCACGCTTAGACGGAATCTCTGTGGTGCATGAAGTGCGTAAAGAAAATGCACAATTGCCAATTCTATTATTAAGCGCGAAATCAACAGATATCGATAAAATCCAAGGGTTAACAAATGGTGCCGACGACTACGTTACAAAACCATTTAACCCACTTGAAGTCATTGCGCGTGTGAAATCATTATTACGCCGCTCAACAATTACGCAAGAAGGCCCAGCCAACGAAGAAATTACCATTGGACCTTTAACGATTAAGAAAGAATCTCACCAAGTGACAACAACAGATGGCACTGAAATTCAATTAACCGTATTAGAATTCGGAATTCTATACTTACTTGCAAGCCATCCAAACCGCGTGTTTAGTGCAGATGAAATCTTCGAAACGGTATGGCAACAAGAAAGTATCGTTTCAACAAAAACGGTAATGGTACACGTAAGCCACCTTCGCGACAAAGATTGCCGAAGCGACTGGCGGAGAAAAAGTCATTGAAACAGTATGGGGAGTAGGCTACAAGATTGAAGACAAATAATAAAAAAGTTCTTCACCTTCGAAAAGTCAAAAACGAACCGACACTCTTGACGCTCACGCCAAAGGAAATCAGCGAACTCGTACTAGAAGGAATTGTGACGCTCTGTATCGTATTCCTTTTATATTTAGGAATTCTCGTGATGGTCAGCCAACTCATTAACGAGCCAGGGTTCATCTCAGTGGAGTTCTCTGCTCGTGAAGTATGGCATATCGAGCGCGAACAAATTGCGTTCTACAAAAATATCTTTACGATTACATCGGTTGTGTTTGCAGTGGCATTTACTTACTGGCGCTTGATGCGAAGATACCAACAAATGCAGTTAAACCACATTTTGGAGGAGTTGCATTTAATCGCGGACGGACAGTATGACAGACGAATTCCGTTCAGACTCTCAGGAGACATGGGGCAAGTCGTAAACTCGATTAACCGCTTGGTAGATTCGACCGTAAACGCGTTAGAGGATGAACGTGCGATTGAGAAGTCGAAGGACGAATTGATTACTAATGTATCGCATGATATTCGGACACCGTTAACCTCGATTCTTGGATACCTTGGGTTGATTGTAAATCAGCCAAATGTCGAGAGCGCCGATGCGAAACGCTATGCGGAAATCGCGTATTCGAAGGCGGAACAGATGAAAGTACTCGTGGACGACTTATTCGAATATACGACGACGCGTCCAAATGGAGCACCACTCAGACTCAATGATATTCCAATCGTGAATTTCTTAGAGCAGGTAGCAGCGGACTTCGAACTCGAGGCGCAAAAACGCAAAATGGCGATTGAAGTCTTGCCGAATAATCGCGATGTCGTACTTGAACTCGATGCCGAGAAAATGGTGCGCGTGATTAATAATCTCTTATCGAATGCGATTAAATACGGCCACGAAGATTCTGTTATTACGATGGAAGTCTTAAGAAATGATGGAGTCGTGACGATTGCCGTTCGAAACGCCGGAGATCCAATTTCGAAAGAAGTGTTGGAACAACTCTTTGCACGTTTCTACCGTGCAGAAGCATCCCGTTCAAAAGAAACAGGCGGAACTGGACTTGGTCTTGCGATTGCCGAGAACATTGTAAAGTCGCATGGCGGTATGATGTATGCTGAATCTGAAAATGGTCAAACAAGCTTCTATGTTTGCTTGCCAGAAGAAAATCAAGGTTCACTGAAACAATTTAAAGAAAAACTCAAATAACCAGAAGGAGGCAGAAATGCTTTCTGCTGGTTATTTTTATTCGCAAAAAGGCCCTAGAGTTGATACTATGGAAGGGACGTAATGGAGGGAAAACAATGAAATTAGCAACGTGGAATGTGAACGGAATTCGTTCTGTATTAAATAAAGGGGCTCTACAAGAGTACGTATTAGAAAGTAATCCAGATATTTTATGCCTACAAGAAACAAAGGCGCAACGAAAACAAGTGGAACTCGGGATGGAGTTTAGCGAGTATGATGTGTATTTCAACTCGGCTGTGAAAAAAGGTTATTCTGGAACGGCCATCTTCACCAAAGTAAAACCACTATCGGTAACGTATGGCATCGGCATCGAAGAACATGACCAAGAGGGACGTGTGATTACAGCCGAATTCGAGAAATTTTACTTAGTGACGGTCTATACGCCAAATGCGAAGCGCGACTTATCGCGTCTAGCGTACCGCCAAGTATGGGAAGATGATTTTCTTGCATACATCAAGAAGCTAGAAGAGACAAAACCCGTGATTTTCTGTGGCGACTTGAACGTGGCGCATAAGGAAATCGACTTAGCGAATCCAAAGACGAATGTGAATAACGCCGGATTCACTAAAGAAGAACGTGCGAAATTCGACCAAGTTGTCGCAAGCGGCTTAGTGGATGCGTTCCGCTACTTACATCCTGATACCGTAGGGGCGTATAGCTGGTGGAGCTACATGGGTGGCGCTCGTGCACGAAATATTGGATGGAGAATTGACTATTTTGTCGTATCCGAGGCACTCGCACCGCTTCTAAAAGAAGTCGACATTCGTAGCGATGTCACAGGAAGCGACCACTGTCCAGTAGAAATCGAAGTGAAAACTGTAAGAACATTTGTTCGCGTGCAGAAAGTTTGATCAATAGAGGTATCGATTAAAAAGAGGTATAGAAATGGCAAAGACCATATTGTCGTGCATGGTGCACGATCTCATAATTTAAAAAATATTGATGTAAGCATTCCTCGTGACCAGTTTGTCGTGATTACAGGGATATCAGGGTCAGGGAAGAGCTCGCTTGCGTTTGATACATTATACGCAGAAGGTCAACGTCGTTATGTAGAGAGTCTTTCTGCATACGCACGTCAGATTTTTAGGGCAAATGGATAAACCAGACGTGGATAGTATCGACGGCTTGAGTCCAGCGATTGCCATCGACCAAAAACAACGTCACGTAATCCGCGTTCAACAGTCGGAACGGTGACGGAGATTAACGACTATTTACGTTTATTATATGCGCGTATGGGAAAACCTATCTGTCCAAAATGACGGTACGCCGATTGAAAAGCCAGTCCTTTGGAACAGATGGTAAACCGCGTCATGGCGATGCCAGAAAAGACTAAGATTCAAGTGCTAGCGCCGGTTGTCGTTCAGAAGAAAGGCGAGCATAAGAAAGTCTTCGAGAAGATTCAAAAGACGGCTATGTGCGTGTGCGCGTGGATGGCGAGATGCATGAAGTCACTGAAGAATTCAATCTCGAGAAGAACAAGAAGCATAATATTGAAAATCGTCGTGGACCGTATCGTCGTGAGCGATAAGAGTCGTTCACGTCTATTCGATTCGATTGAAGCGGCCCTTCGTTTAGCGGAAGGTTATGCGATTGTTGATGTGATTGGTGGGGAAGAACATCTCTTCAGTGAACACCATTCATGTCCTATTTGCGGATTCACTGTGGGCGAATTAGAGCCTCGTCTCTTCTCGTTTAATGCGCCGTTTGGAGCGTGTCCAGAGTGTGATGGTTTAGGGTCAAAACTGGAAGTAGACCTAGATTTAATCGTTCCAGATAAGAACCTGACATTGGAAGAGGGAGCGCTTGTTCCTTGGAATCCAATTAGTTCGAACTATTATCCAACGATGCTCGAGCAATTTTGTAAACAGTTCAAGATTCCGATGAATATTCCATTTGAGAAATTGACGCAGTCGCAAAAGAACATGGTCCTTTACGGTTCAGGAGATGCGACCTTCAAGTTCCATTATGAAAATGAATTTGGTGGCGTGCGTGACGTGGAAATTCCTTTTGAAGGAGTGGCCGTGAATGTCGATCGTCGTTACCATGAAACCAATAGTGATTTTACGCGTGAACAAATGCGCCAATATATGACCGAATCCGAATGTAAGAGATGTCACGGTTTCCGTTTAAATGAACAGGCACTCTCTGTCAAAGTCGGAGGCAAAAACATCAGTGAAGTGTTGGCACTGTCTGTAGATGATGAGATTGATTTCTTCAAAGACTTAAACTTATCGGAAACGGATGAGCAAATCGCAGCTCCAATCTTAAAAGAAGTAAGTTCTCGTCTGAAATTCTTACGCAATGTCGGCTTGCAATATCTAACATTGAGCCGTGCTGCTGGAACTTTATCAGGGGGCGAAGCACAACGAATTCGTTTAGCGACTCAAATCGGTTCAAACCTTTCTGGCGTCCTCTATATTTTAGATGAGCCATCAATCGGACTTCACCAACGCGACAATGACCGCTTAATCGAGTCATTGAAGAGTATGCGTGACCTAGGAAATACGCTGATTGTCGTAGAACATGACGAAGACACGATGCGTGCTGCGGACTACTTGATTGATATTGGTCCAGGTGCGGGTGAATTCGGTGGCGAGATTATCGCTGCAGGTACTCCAAAAGAAGTGGAGAAGAATGCGAAATCACTGACAGGACAATATTTAGCTGGGAAGAAATACATTACAGTCCCAGATGAGCGTCGTACAGAAGATAAGGGCTGGATCCATTTAGAAGGTGCTGCGGAAAATAACTTGCGCGCTATCGATGTGGATGTGCCGCTCGGACGTTTCGTAGCCGTGACAGGGGTATCGGGTTCTGGGAAGAGCTCGCTTGTCAACAGCTGTATTGAAGAAAGCCTTTAGCGCGTGAGATTACACGTACGAAGGAAAAAAGCCAGGAAGTTCAAGAGCATCTCAGGATTTGAAAGCCTCGATAAGATTATCGATATCGACCAAAGTCCAATCGGAAGAACTCCACGAAGCAATCCTGCGACGTATACAGGTGTATTTGACGATATTCGTGATTTATTTGCGACAACAAACGAAGCAAAAATCCGCGGATATAAGAAAGGACGCTTCAGTTTCAACGTGAAGGGTGGACGATGCGAGTCATGTAAAGGGGACGGCATTCTGAAAATCGAGATGCACTTCCTGCCAGACGTATATGTGCCGTGTGAAGTGTGCATGGAACGCGTTATAACTCAGAAACGCTCGAAGTGAAATACAAAGGAAAGAGTATCGCGGATATTCTTGAATTGACGGTCGAAGAAGCGGTGGAATTTTTCCAAGCCGTACCAAAAATCAAACGTAAATTACAAACGATTAAGGATGTTGGACTCGGCTACGTCACCCTTGGCCAATCTGCCACAACGCTCTCTGGAGGGGAAGCGCAACGGATGAAGTGAGCCAGCGAACTCCAACGTGTCTCAACCGGCAATACCTTCTACGTGCTCGATGAACCAACAACTGGCTTGCATACAGACGATATCGCACGCCTACTTGAAGTGTTGAATCGTTTAGTTGAAGCGGGAAATACCGTGCTTGTCATCGAACATAATTTAGATGTGATTAAGACCGCTGACTATATCATTGATATGGGTCCAGAAGGCGGTAGCGGTGGTGGACTTGTGATTGCGACTGGTACGCCTGAAGAAGTGGCGAAGGATAAAAATAGCCATACGGGTCGTTATTTAAAACGCGCCTTAGAAGCAGCCGCATCGCATAAAAAGAAGTAGAAATTTACGAGAAGAGATAGTTTGAAGAAGCTAGTTATGCTATACTCAACATAGATCATTTCTCAGGGGGAAACTTGAATGAACATGAAAGAATTAGTCGGCAAGAAAGCCGCAGAATATGTAGAAAGTGGAATGACGGTTGGTCTAGGAACTGGTTCGACAGCCTACTATTTTGTAGAAGAAATCGGTCGCCGCGTGAAAGAAGAAGGTCTTGAAATCGTGGGAGTAACGACTTCTTTAGCAACGAAGAAACAAGCAGAAGCGCTTGGAATTCCGTTGAAGAGCGTGGATGAAGTGGATTATATCGACGTAACGATTGACGGCGCAGACGAAATCGCTCCAGATTTTTCAGGAATCAAAGGGGCGGCGGTGCGTTATTATTCGAAAAAATCGTTGCCGAACAATCAAAAAGTGTTATCTGGATTGTAGACGAATCAAAAATGGTCGACTACTTAGGTCGTTTCCCATTACCAGTGGAAGTAGTGCCTTATGGTTCAGAACAATTATTCAAACGTTTTGAAGCGCTAGGATACAAACCAACATTCCGCGAACGTGACGGAGAACGTTACTTAACCGATAGCAAAAACTACATTATCGACTTGGATGTCTATCCAATTAAAGACCCAATCGCATTTGGAGAAAAAATCAAAGGCATGACAGGCGTGGTAGAGCAAGGCCTCTTCACAAACATGACAGATATCGTGCTTGTAGGAACTCCTGATGGGGTTGTCGTAAAACAATTCTAAAAAATAACCGCTTAGAGTCAGCATAGATGCGTGATTCTAAGCGGTTTTTGTTATAGTGTATTTTTAATTTTTTGAATCTCTTCCTCAGATAATCCAGTGTGTTTCATGATTTCTGTAATAGGAAGATTCATTTTAAGAAATGCCAAAACTTGACCTTCTTTAAGTCCAGCTTCTCTAGCGGTCTCTTTGGCATATTCGATTGTTTTCCAATAGACTTCTTCGTATTTTTCCATTTGTTCCGCCATCTTCATTTCCTCCGAATCTAAATTATAGAAATCAACAACAGCATAAGCGTCTTGAATTTCTTTGGATGCTTTTGCCGTGATTGTACCATTTTTAAGGAAATTTCTCCACTCATTGAAGGCTTCGTCCTGGTTGGATAATGTGGTTGCTAAATTGACGAGATAAACACGCTCGAAAGGTTGACCTTTCTCATTTAAAACTTCTCGATTTTTCTCTAAATTTACAAGACCGATTTCTACTCTTGGTTCAGGATCTTCTTTAAAAACAGAAAAATCGGTTACGACAATCGAAACAACAGGTTTATAGGTTTGATGGCCTGCAGAATAACTCTCCATATAAGTTGATGCCATATAATAGCGAATGCGTTCAAAGAAGCCTCGATGCTTGTATAGTTGCATTTCAATGATAATATCAATTCCTTCTTCTGTTGTTGCGGCAATATCCACGATGGTTTGGTACATTTCTAAATTTACTCCAGCGAGATTCTCACGATATTTTTGAATTTGATATGGATTGGTTGGTTTTACGTTAGATAATTTCATCCCAGTCACAACTTGAATAAAATTTTGTAAGATATATTCTTTCCCTCGCTTGTCATCATTTTTAAACATTAAATCATTTGTTGGTAAAATCTTTCTCATTTTTCATCCCTCCTATTTTGAGATACGACAAAAAGGGAAGGGTATTTCAATTTGTGTAAGAAAAATCAAGGCGGAGTGTGCTATACTAGTAAAGATTTAGTATTGAAAGGATCTGATGAAATGTCATCATTCATGGAAAGAAGAAAAGGATTGCTGTGCACATTTGCCATTGCGGTGGTCGCAGTGATGCTCGATAAGCTATTCCCAGTTATTGGGAGTGCGGTATTTGCCATTATTTTAGGGATGGCCTTAAACCAATTTTGGAAAAATCCCAAGTGATTTTTAGACCAGGGATCAAATTATTCAGCGAAAAAACTATTACATTATTCGATTATCGCGCTTGGATTTACAATGTCGTTTGCGCAAGTGAGTCAAACAGGTGCGTCATCGTTCCCAGTGACAATCGTGACGATTTCGATTGCGTTTCTAACAGCGCTATTTGTAGGGAACTTCTTCAAATTATCCCGTCCGTTGAAGATTCTTGTTGGATTCGGGACTGCGATTTGCGGGGGCTCTGCGATTGCGGCAGCTTCACCGATTATTAAAGCAGAAGATGATGAAGTCGCGTTGTCGATTTCAACCATTTTCCTATTCAACGTCATCGCGGTATTCCTCTTCCCATTCTTAGGACATATGATGGGCATGGACGCGTCGCAATTCGGACTCTGGGCAGGAACAGCGATTAACGATACATCAAGCGTGGTCGCAGCCGGCGCAAGTTACAGTGCGGAAGCCTTAGAAATCGCAACAATCGTGAAACTTACTCGTGCGTTGATGATTGTTCCAGCATGTCTCGTGTTATCGTTAGTCGAAGCACGTCGTATGAAACAAGAAGGACAAAGCGTTCAATGGAAGAAAATCGTGCCAATGTTTATCATCTGGTTCATGGTCGCTTCCATCATTACAAGCGTGGGCTTATTCCCAAATTTCCTTGTACCGTATGCAAAATTAGCATCTAAATGGTTGATGGCGATGGCATTAGCCGGTATCGGAATGCAAGTATCGTTCCAACAATTCAAAGAAGCAGGGGCAAAACCAATCTTAACAGGTTTAGCAACTTGGTTTATGGTGGCTGTCTCTAGCTTGATCATGCAGTACTTCGTTTTATAGAAAGGACGTCTCATGAAAAGATTATTAGGACTCGGGTTCTGGATTAGCGCCTTGTACTTTGTCTTATATACGAAAAATCCCAGCGCTACAAGCTTTCGTGAATACACCAGTAGGACCGTATGTGCATGTGGCGATGGTCGTGTTACTCGTCGTGGGAATTTTCTTCTACGTACTGCGCATTATCCATTACTTTTTTTTCCCGTAAAATTAGAAAAGAGCTTAGGCACTGCCTAAGCTCTTTTTGTTTTTAACGTTGTGCAAGATGTTTCCAATCAATCCCGCGGGCATCACACCAGTTTTGGATGCTTGGTGCAACCACGATAGGAGCTTGTTGGAGACTAGAAATACTATCAGCACCGACAAGCGTTAAGATGGTTGTCAGCTGCTCTTTCCATGTTTGAACCGTATTGATTGCGTCTGGAAGGGAGTCGTCTTTACGTACGAGATGCAACATTTCACCAGACAATCCGACCAGGCTGGCTCCTAGCGCGAAGCATTTGGCCATGTCCATTGGCGTCTTCACACCGCCGGAAGCGATGATTGGGGTGCGGCTTCCTTGGGCTTCCATGAGCGACGTCAAGGTCGTTTGGCCCCAGTCTTCAAGGAAATCAAGTTTATCTTCCTTGCGACGGCCGTTTTCGATTTTGGCAAAGTTCGTACCTCCAGTACCGCTAATGTCGATAGCGGCTACGCCAATACTTTCTAGTTGTGCGATAGCTTCGCGGCTAAATCCGAACCCGACTTCTTTGACGATAACGGGAACGGCACTTGTTTTAACGATTGCTTCGATGTTTTTAAGCCAATTGCTAAAGACGCGGTCACCTTCTGGCATGACGAGTTCTTGTGCACGGTTGACGTGAATTTGAATCGCGTTCGCTTCGATGAGTATCGACAGCGCGTTTAGCAGCTTCAGCGTCGTAATGCGCACCAAGGTTCGCGAAGAGGATACCGTTTGGATTTTCCTGGCGAATCACCTTGAAGCTTTCCGCGCTTTCAGGAAATTTCATCGCGATACTCATCGAACCAGTAGCCATTGTCATGCTTGTTTCACGAGCCAGGATGGCTAAGCGCTGATTTAACGCAGTCGTGAGCGGACTTCCACCTGTGATGGCATTGATGAAAAATGGAACGTCGAAGGTGAGACCGGCGAGCTTTGTCTTTAGTGACACATCAGCCACATCAACGGTCGTGAAGGGATGATGTACGAAGCGCGTTTCCACGAACTCGGGAGCGCTCGTTGCACGGTATTGCTGGTTCGCATGACCTACATGCTCGTCCTTTCGATTCATTTGTTGTTGAAATAAATCCATCATTAATCTCCTTTACCAGGCTTCAGCGATGGTGAGCGGAAGCACTTGAATTTGAGCCTTGGCCCATTGGTTTTCGATTTGTTGTCGTTGTTGTTCGTTTTGTGTAAAGCAAATGCCGCAGTCACCACCACCAGCGCCGGATGTTTTTGCGCAGGCACCGACTTGTTCTGCGAGGTCGCAGAGTGTTTGTAGTGCGGGTGTTTCAATCTCTAGCTGCATCACTTGTGCAAATTCATTTAATAGTGCACGGTTCGCACGGATGCCTTCTTGTAAGGCTGGGATATCTTGTTGGTTCCAAGCATTTTGTAGACCTTGAACGATGGCGTGACTCTTTGCGAGAAATTCCTTGTAAAAGGCGCTATCGGTTTCGACTTTGCGTTTCTTCTCAGTGGCTTGAATGAGTGAATCGGTGATAGCGACTTGTCCTGTCCATCCGACTAAGAGGTTGAAGTCTGGGATTTCTGGAAGGTTCATAACGGTGAGGTCTTTCCAGTCAGCTTCACAAATGGCTTTTATCGATTGGCTTTGTAATTGTTCGAGTAAACTGCTTCGGTCCGGGCTTGTATAATACACCATTCCTCCAAAAGAAGAGGCAGCAATATCTCCAAAGGATCCACGTTGGGATAAGCGGAGATTCGTTAAAACACTCAGCTTATAGACGAGTAGAGGTGTGCGAGGAATCTTGTAAAAATCAAGAACGGCTTGAATCGTTGCGACTACAACGGCACCACTTGAACCTAGGCCGTATTTAATACCACGCTTAGCGTCATCGAGTTCACTCGTAATCGAAAGCGAGTAGAGGGCGTTTGTTGGCTTACCACTTTCTCGAATATACTGTTCAGCAACCAAAATCGCTTCTTCGACTAGTTTATAGGGATGTTCTCCTTTTGCATGGAATAGTTCTCCTTCGCGTGTCCATTCCACAATCACGTCTGGATTTTGAGTAGACGTTAAAGTTCCTACACTAGTAGCTTCGTCGATTGTGACGGTTAAGTAGCGCGACACCGCTGCAACAATGGCACCGTGTCCGGGTTCGACAACCGCATATTCTCCGGCGATAAAGAGTTTACCGGGAGCTTTTGAAGTAATCGTCACATGCTCACTTCCCTTCAAAAGCCGCACGAGAAGCATTCCATTCGTCTTCTGTCAATCTACGAATGCCTTCTCCTGGAAGCGTAGGGATGAGTTTTTCACTCGGGAATACTTTGCTAAGTTCTTCCATAATCGCTGGAATATCACTCGCCTTGCAAATCACTTTGACGTTTGGCCCAGCATCCATCGTGAAGTAGGCTGGAATGCCTCGTTCTTCTCGAATTGTGCGAATCGTTTGTTGGGCGATAATACTCTCCGGTTCGAAATAACAGAATGGAGGGATTACTTGCCAGCATCGTAGCGTGCATTTTCATGCCGTTAAATTCCGCAATAGAGCCGATACGATGAATGTCGCGGTCCTTGATGGCCTCTTTGATGTCGGCTAAATCGGTTGCAGCTGAAGTGACCCAACCTTCGTAAAACTGGAGAAGTAGAAACGGTCAGTTCCATGCCGGCGCGACTCGAAATTTTCTTCTCGGCCGCGCTCACGACGATAATAATCATCCCGATGTCAAAGTTCGCATCGTCGACAGGGATGGCCATACTGTTCTCGTTGGAGTCGCCCTTGATTCCATTCTACAAATCCGCCAAAGAGACTACGAGTAGCACTGCCGCTTCCACGACGCGCGTAAGTCGATAATTGTTGAGCAGGCATACGAAGGCCTGTCGCCTCGTTCATCGCGCCTGCTAGTGCCGCAAAGGCGGAAGCAGAGCTCGCAAGGCCGGCTGCTGTTGGTACGAAGTTCAAACTCTCAACACGAGCACGACGCGTATCCCCAGTTTCAGCGCGGAACAAGTCTAAGAAGCGCGTGATCTTAGCCGTCGCCGCTTCGTCTTGTTTCACCCCGTTAAGATAGAACTCGTCTTCAGTTAAGGCGTCTGTGAGTTCAACTTTTGTATCGGTATAAAAGGCTTCGAGGGTCAAAGAAAGGCTACTATTCATCGGAATGAAGAGCTCCTTATTTTCCTTTCCCCAATATTTAATCAGTGCGATATTCGTATGCGCACGCGTGATTCCAATGTTCGATGTCATTTGGTATTCTCCTTTTTCGCCAGCGACTGAATCCAGACCGCCTGCGCTCCTTGTTTCATGAATTGCTCTTGTAAATGAAGGGCATCTTCCTCGGTTTCGACGAGGGCAATCATACATCCGCCAAGGCCACCGCCTGTGACTTTTGCCCCAAGTGCGTTGTTTTGATGGGCCGTATCGACGAGTGTATCAATGACGTCATGCGAAACGCCGAGTTGTTGGAGGCGTTCATGATTTTCGCTCATCAGTTTCCCTAGTTTTTCTGGGTCTTGGTCCTCGATAGCCGCTTTTGTTTCGTTGACGATAGCGCCAATCGATTGGACCGCATCCGAACCCGTCTCCTGTGTAGTAGGGTCAATGATGCGTTCTTGCAGGGTACTCACATGTTGCACCGCTTGCTTGGTGTTTCCTGTAACCCCAGAGTCGGCAATCACGAGGTAGGCCGGCATATCGAGGTCTAACGTTTTTAGTTCTTGTTCTTTTTGGAAAAATACAGGACGCGTTCCGCTCGTTGTCGCCGTATCCACGCCGCTTGGATTTCCATGCGAAATCGTTTCGGCTCCTTGAACGATGTCCCATAAGGTTTCTTCAGGAAGAGTCGCATCGCAGAAATCAAAAATAGCACGCACGACCGCAACGCTGACCGCAGCGCTCGAGCCCATTCCACGTTCTGCAGGAATCGTTGACTCAATCGAGAGCGTAAACGCATGAGCCGTCACTTCTTTTGAAGAGGCTGCTTTGAACGCTTCGGCAATCGCAAATTGTAGCCCTGCCATCGAAGTAGGCATGTCTGTTACGGCACCTGTATAAAGTTCACATTGAATCGTTTGGCCTTCTTTTGCAGAGACGATATCCGCCTTCACGTAAACCGCGTCAATTGGCAAAGCAATCGCTGGTTCGTGGTACACAACGGCATGTTCACCGGCAAGAATAATCTTCCCGTTTGCCAGGCCTGTTCCTGTTTGTGGTTTCATACGACAAATCCTTTCCTTATATTCACTTTTCATTCTACTAAATCCACGCCCTTACGTAAACAAACACGGCGATTTCATGGGAAAAACTTAAATTTATAAGAAATAGAAACCGTGTTCAACTTGTGGTACAATTCAAGAATAGGACTCAGTAGCTGAAGGAGACGAATCCGTTGAAAGAAAACGAGACGTATTACCAAATTAAACGAGAAGAGTGGAGCCAGTACGAAGGCGCACATCCATTCACAATGACGAGAGAAGAACTTGCGCACTTAACATCATTAAACGACCGCATTTCCCTACAGGACGTGCAAGAAGTGTATGTGCCAATGCTCGATTATTTCGATTTATACTTTAAAAAAACATATTGAATTACGCACGGAGGAACAGCAATTTCTTCATCAAACGAAGAAGACAGTGCCGTTTATTATCGGGGTGTCTGGGAGTGTGGCCGTTGGGAAGAGTACGACAGCCCGCTTGATGCAAACGATGCTGCAACAACGCTACCCGGATAAGCGCGTGTTCCTAATGACAACGGACGGATTCTTATTACCGACGCAAGAGCTGATTAACCGCGGAATCTTGGATCGCAAAGGGTTCCCGGAAAGTTACGACATGGAAGCTCTCGTTCATTTCTTACTCGAAGTGAAGACGGGAAATCCAAGCGTGGATGCGCCGGTGTATTCGCATGAGATTTACGATATTGTGCCAGGGGAAGTGCAGACGATTGAGTCGCCTGACATCTTGATTGTTGAGGGGATTAATGTGTTGCAACTACCGCCAAATCGTGAAATTTACGTGAGTGATTTCTTCGACTGGTCGATTTTCGTAGATGCTGATGCGACGCTGATTGAGCAATGGTACTTGGAGCGTTTCGAGCTCTTGATGGACCGTGCGAAATCACAGCCGGATAACTATTACTATCAATATGCGATTGGGAATCGTGCGGACGCGATTGCGATGGCGAAAGATGTGTGGCAGAAGACTAACCTGAAGAACCTTAAAGAATACATCTTACCAACGAAAACCCGCGCCGACTTCATCCTACATAAAACAGTGGGACATCATATAGATTTTGTGCAAATTAAAAAATATTAGGATACGAGACCGAACGCTCAGAAATGGAACGTTGGACCGGAACAACGCAAGGGACTCGGAACGAGTCGTGCGGATGTTTCGGGAAACGCACGCCATTTCTGTGAGGTCGAGTTCAACTTCATAAAAGAAAACTTACATATCGATTACTCAAAATCCTTGCGGATTTTTTTATAATCACTGTAATGGGGCACCGGATTGAGCCTACGTCTCAATCTCTACCAAGCTTCAAACTGACTCTACGGGTTTTACCCTAGAGTCAGTAATTCACATTGGTTGCTATCACCCATTACTGCGATTATAAAATCCGCTTGATTTTTCGTAATCGATTATTTTTTTACAAAAAATTGTGTCACTGTTTTAGTAGGTGAAGCGGTACGGATTTCTTAGTAAGAGTACGGAGAATCGTAAGAAAGAATACATCTGCAGTTCGTGCTGAAAATTTATTTTTTTATCCTTAAAAATCCTGTTTAAAACGCGAAATAGTAGTGGTAAAATGTAGGTGAAAAATTGTAGCTTGTAGTATGGTTTCTTGAACAATGAGGTGAGGACATGTACTTAAAAAGTGATCAAGATAAACATCAAAAATTACCGACTTATGGTGTTGGGCCGTATCTCGTGGTGTGTATAATTGCGATGAATTTGACTGGATGGATGCTGAGTAAAGTCAGTGCTCGAGAGTGGGCTGTTAAAGGGTGGGATTCAAAGATTTGTTTTATTTGATTGGATTCCTCTTAATGTTCGTTGCGACGAGAATCTGGTGGCTTAGCGTGGTGAAGTCAGATATTGATACGAGCATCCAAAACAATGAACTCAAGACGACTGGAATTTATGCGCGCACACGCAATCCGATTTACTTTTCGTGGTGGCTCTGCGGCATTGGGAAGTATCCTAACCATGCATAATGTGTGGTTGCTGATTCTGATTCCAATTCAGTGGGTGATCTTAACCGTCGTGATTCGTAATACCGAGGAAAAATGGCTCTACGAAACTACACGGAGAGGCCTATAAGGACTATTGCGCGAGAGTGAATCGATGGATTTCCGATCAAGAAAATTTGATTTTAGAATCGCCAAGACAAAAGAATCAAGGTGAGAGCGATGGCGAAAAAAGATTCTTTAAAGCAACAAAAGTTTATGTCGTTTATGTTTAGAGGAAAAGAAATTTTCAAACCACTAAACACGGGGCCATATCGACGAAAGAGTAAGTTGTATCCGGGAATATGTGGCCAACATTTACTTTTACACCAAAGATGGCTACACGATTATGATTGATGCTGGGTATAACTATGACAGACTTGCTGAAAAAATGCGGTGGCTAGATATTCGTCCAGAAAGTATCAACGAGATTCTCATTACGCACCAAGATACGGACCACGTTGGAGCGATAGAAGTCGATAGCCAGGGGTTGTTTAAAAAGGCAAAAATCTATGTGGGTCGTGTGGAGAATGACTACTTAGAAGGCCGAGTTCGTCGCAAAGTGTACTGGGGGCTCTATAAACTTCCGCAAGTGCATATCGAAAATGACAAAACATTGATAGAAGATGGGGAGATTTTCTATATTCACGATATTAAAATCGAAGCCTTTCTTGTACCTGGTCATACGTGGGGACATTTAGTGTATTTAATCGATGATGCGTATTTGTTTACTGGAGACACGATTTGGTTTGGTGCGGACGGTGGTTATGCGTTTTTAAACACGCTCGCAGAAGATAGAAAATTACAAAGTGTATCGTTGAAACGACTAGAAGAAAAGCTCAGAAGAGAAAATCTTTCGCTAAAAATCATTACAGGTCATACTGGATGGACAGATGATTTTGAGTTTGCATTTCGCCATGTGGATGAAATCTGTAATGCCTTGAAGCGTAAACCGAAAGTGCAAGACCCGAAAGCGCCATTTGATGGGTTCGATGAAAGTGACGATACCGAGGAAAAAGCAAGAACGGTAATTCTTGAAAAATGTTAAATGAATACAATCTCTAGCCAGTAGCATGTCTATTGGCTAGTTTTTTGGTAAAAAAGCAAAAAGTAGCATATTTGCTACTGTAGCATATATGCTACATTTTAAAAAATTAAAACACAATTTTTGGGCGTGATGTCAACAGTTAAAAACGTTGATGTGGCAATGTTTTTGAAGGTCGCGATCGAGTGAGTGTACACTCTATATACTAATTTATATATCCGAATGAAAGCTTGGTGTGACGCGGAAAATGGGCCTAAAAAAATCCGAACAAAAAAATTCAGTTTTTAAAAGTAATTTTTCGTGCTTTTTCTGTTACAATAAAAAAAGGACTAAAAACTAAGGAGGCCTCTTATGACAGCTCAAACCACTTCATTAGAAAAAGATTATCGTGCTCGACTTCGGTAGTCAGTACAATCAGTTGATTACGCGCCGTATTCGTGAATTCGGTGTGTTCAGCGAGTTGCTACACAACGACATTACAGCCGAAGAAATTAAGGCACATGGCAACGTAAAAGGGATTATTTTCTCAGGGGGACCACATAGCGTTTATGCAGAGGATGCTTTTACCGTGGATCCTGCGATTTTTGAATTGGGAATTCCAGTGCTTGGGATTTGCTACGGGATGCAACTGACAACGCATCTGTTCGGCGGGAAGGTAGAATCGTCTACAACGCGTGAATATGGTTCTGCGAAAGTCGATGTCTTTAACACGACGTCAGGCATTTTCAAAGGGTTAGCTGAAGAGGAAGAGGTACTCATGAGCCACGGCGACCGTATTACAGCGATTCCGGAAGGCTTTAGCGTGACGGCTTCGAATGCGCACACGCCATTTGCGGCTTTTGAAAACCAAGAACGTCGCATCTACGGCGTACAGTTCCACCCAGAAGTTCGCCACAGTATTCACGGGAAACGACATGCTTCGTAACTTCGTGTTCGATATTTGTGGGAGCAACAGGCGACTGGTCAATGGACAGCTTTATTGAAATGGAAATTGCGAAAAATTCGCGAAAAAAGTGGGCAATAAGAAAGTCTTACTAGGGTCTCTCAGGTGGGGTAGACTCTAGTGTCGTTGGGCGTTCTCTTGCAAAAAAAGCAATCGGCGATCAACTGATCTGTATTTTTCGTAGACCACGGCTTGCTTCGTAAAGGGGAAGGCGACCAAGTGATGGAGAGCCTTTCTGGTAAATTTGGCCTCAATATTATCCGCGTGAACGCTCAAGAACGTTTCCTATCGAAACTAAAAAGGCGTGAGCGACCCTGAACAAAAAAACGGAAAGATTATCGGAAATGAGTTTCGTGTACGTATTCGACGACGAAGCGGCAAAACTCACGGACGTGGATTTCCTTGCGCAAGGAACGCTCTATACAGACATCATCGAATCCGGAACGAAAACAGCGCAAACCATCAAGTCTCACCATAACGTAGGGGGACTTCCAGAGGACATGCAGTTCGAACTCATCGAACCGCTGAACACGCTCTTCAAAGACGAAGTGCGCGCTCTTGGAACGGCGCTTGGCATGCCAGACTCTATCGTATGGCGCCAACCATTCCCAGGACCAGGACTTGGCATCCGTGTGCTTGGGGAAGTGACGGAAGAAAAACTTGAAATCGTCCGCGAATCAGACGCTATCTTACGTGAAGAAATCGCCAAAAACGGCCTTGAACGAGACGTATGGCAATACTTCACGGTTCTTCCAGGCATCCGCAGCGTTGGGGTAATGGGAGACGGCAGAACGTACGACTACACGATTGGAATCCGTGCCGTAACGAGTATCGACGGCATGACGAGTGACTTCGCTCGCATCCCTTGGGAAGTGCTGCAAACCATCAGCGCTCGTATCGTCAACGAAGTAGCCCACGTCAACCGCGTCGTCTACGACATCACGAGCAAACCGCCGGCTACGATCGAGTGGGGAATAACAGAAGCAAATATGTTGCTGTTATGAAAGTGTTGAAATTTGTGGGAGATAAAAAAAGTATGGATATTATATACAAGAAGCAACGATTAGCACTTACACGATTTTTGGGGCGACAATAGATTGTGTCTAAGGGCTACAGAACCGAAGCAAAAAAAGAAATGCCTAAAATGCAATTTGTTGGTGGGTATCCCAATGAATGGTACATATTTATTGATGATCTTACAGATGAAGAAAAAAAGTGAGATTACAGATATTTATGGCAACTCTATTAGAATACAGGAATTTGATATATAAATCCCAGTTTTGGAACCTTCTGCAGAATGAAAAAAACTTTGAAGTTGCTGAGATGAATGAAATGAATCGTATCTTCAAATATCTAATTGCAAGTATAATTATGGGAGTTACCGTATTCTATGCCGTTTATTATACAAAAAGGTGAATATAACTATATGGCATTTCCGATAGCTTTCATTCTTAACGGACCGATTTATTTCAGTAGGAAGAAAACCTAGTTTAGTAAGCTAACTTTTAAAAAAATAAATGGAATAGGCTCTGGAATTTTTAGTTCCGGAGCCTTTATTATTGAGGAGGAGAGAATGTATTTGAAGGGAGTAGAGGTCATGGACGGAAAGATTGAAATCAAGAAGCAAGATTTCTATGAGATGCAGTAAATATATAAATTAGAATTGTAGAGGTTAGATATGAATAAAAAAATTTCGAGCAAATGAGTTTAAAAGAGCTTTTGGCAACTGTTTCCGATATTTTTTTAGTCAAACATAATAAAGAGTGGACAAAATGGTATGAAGAAGAAAGAAAATCAATATTATCAGCATTGCCGAGTAAAAGCACAAAAAGAATATCTCATATCGGAAGCATTTGGCTATATCAGGAATATGGGCGAAAAAAATATTGTGGATATATTAGTTGAAGTAAACGACAAGGCGGATTTAGATATTGTTAAAAAAATATTCTAATAAACAAGGGTTGGCTATGTATGAATATGACTGAAACCCGCATTACATTAAACAAAGGCTACACAGAACAAGGATTTGCGGAAAAGAGTATTCCATCTTCATATTAGAATTGTCGGAGATAATGATGAACTGTATTTTAGAGATTATTTGAATGAGCATAAGGAAATAGGCAAAAGAATATGAAGTCTTAAAACTATCGCTTTGGAAAAAAATTTGAACATGATAGAGATGGATATACTGAGGCAAAAACAGATTTTATAAGAAAAATATACAAATTTAGCAAAAAGTTTATATGGGAAAAGATACTAACCAAATTTTTCATTTGTAAGAAGAGATTAGGATAGTTAGATAATGTTTGATAAAGAAATAATGGCAAAGGTTCTGGAATTTTAGTTCCGGAGCCTTTATTATTGAGGGTTGAAAGCCTGTATTTGAAGGGAGTAGATTGGCATGGATGAAAAGATTGAAATCAAGAAGCAAGATTTCTATGAGATGATGTATTTAATGGAGAAAATTCTTTATATCGCAGAACGCTCAGGGGCCAGAGAGGATAGCGACAACAACGCGTATTCTCTAGCCATCACCTTTGGAAAAAGAGAACGTTGTGCAGGAGCTGCTATCGCTTCGAAGAAAAAAATGGTTGATTATTTAGATGAGCAGGGCGAAGCGGGAGTTAGAAAAAAATTCTCGAACCAATTGATGACATTACAATTCCCTATGGACTAACACTCGAAGTCTTACGAAAAGAACTTGAACCGTACTTGCCGAAGAGGGTTGAGGGGTAGAATAAATATAATAGAACACCGTAATTGGATACGCTTCTTACTATCGGTCTCGTATGGACTATCTTTAAGATTTGTTCAGTATGAATCCGCAAAATAAAGAATAGGCAAAAGGTCAGTCGTAACAACGGCTGGCTTTTTCTTCTAGAAAAAGGGTGTATAAACTAGTTCAAAGTGGTATACTTCAGTGTGAAGGGTTTATTTATTAAGTGTATAAATTTATATCAATTTGAGGGGGATTACTTTGGAATTTGGGAAAGTTGAAAGAAGTAGATGTGAGAGAATTATGGAAACATGAGCAATATAATTTCTCTGAATGGTTAGCAAAAAGAAGAAAAACATAGAAATGCTTGGGGATGAGGTTGGAGTAACTTTTGCTGAAATTAGAAAAGAAGTTTTTGTTGGTGCATACAGATGTGATCTAGTTGCACAGGATGAAACTAGTGGAGCAAAGATTATTATTGAGAATCAGTTAGAAGCGACAAATCACGATCATTTAGGGAAAAATTATTACTTATGCTTCAGGTCTAGAGGCAACGGTTGTTATTTGGATTGTTAAGGAAGCTCGCGAAGAACATCGCAGTGCAATCGAGTGGCTAAACAGTAAAAACAACAGAAGATGTGTCATTTTTTTCCTAATTGAAATCCATGCTTATAAAATTGGAGATTCATTACCTGCACCTAAATTTGAAGTTGTTGAAAAACCTAACGATTTTGTCAAAACAACCAAAGGAAATTCAAGGAGTGGAGAATTAACATTTATAGAATCAGAACGCTTGAACTTCTGGACTCAGTTTAATGAGGTTATTAAAGAAAGAGACAAAACCTATTAACATATGTAAAGCTACAACGAATCATTGGTATAATGTTAGCTTAGGAAGTTCTAAAGCTAATTTATCAATAACTCTAAATACAAAAAGAAAAAAAGCAGTAGGTATTGAGGTTTATATTCAGAATGATAAAACTTTATTTGATCAATTATATGCTTTATGAGAACAAATAGAAGACGAGACAGGGTTAACATTTGATTGGCAAAGATTAGACGGTAAAAAGCCTCAAGAATTCGTTATTTAATGGATGGGTTGGACTTTGAAAATCAAGAAAAATTATCAAGAATTAATGAATGAAGTACTTGATCAAGTTATAAAAAAATGAGAAAAAGTATTTAAAAAAAGTACATTAAATAGAATATTATCGGTTAAATAGGTAACTTAAATTTTGTTACGGTCTCCTTAATATTTTATACTATCGTTGTATAAGATATTAAGGAGGCTTTTTATATTTTTATCGGAAGAGTTATTACAAGAAATTCATGAGCGTGCACCGCGTTATGACAAAGAGAATGCGTGGCCTGCGGAAGACTATGCAGCGCTAAAAGAGGCGGGATACTTGAAGGCGTTCGTGCCAAAAGAGTACGGCGGTTTCGGTTTGTCGCTGAAAGAGACTGCGCAAGAACAAACGCGTCTTGCGATGGCGGCTCCAGGGACTGCGCTTGGGGTGAACATGCACCAGATTATTGTCGGCCTTGGCAAGCACATGGTTCGTTTTGGCAACAAGAAGGGAGAACAAATCCTTCGCGATGCTGCAGAAGGCAAGTTGTTGGCGTTTGGGATTTCTGAACCTTCGAACGACCGCGTGTTATTCGGTTCGATTTCTGAGGCTCGTCCGGAAGAGGGATGGCGCGTATCGTTTTTACGGCAAGAAAGTCTTCTTATCTATGGGCAAAATATTGCGACAAGTTGGTTTCATTTGGGCAAGATAATACAGGGGAGTCACCACTCTCAGTGTTTGCGTATTTAACACCAGACCAAGAAACGTTTATCGTAAAAGACGACTGGGATACAATGGGCATGCGTGCGACGCAATCAAACAGCGTTGAGTTGAAAGGCATCTTCGCAGCAGAAGAGCAAATCCTAACGAAAGTCGCTCCTGGACCAAGCTTTCGATCCAGTGGTATTCGGTATTTTTCGCGTACTTCGAAATTTTTACTAGCGGCAACGTACTTTGGTATCGGGAAACGTGCGCTAGAAATCGGGAGTAGAGACAGTGAAGAAACGTCACTCTGTATCGAATGATGCGCCTTATGCCAACGATAAAAACATTCGCTGGAGAATTGCGGAAGCGGCGATTATGCTAGACGGCATTCAACCTCAAATTAACGAGTTGAGCGACACGCTTGAAGCAAGCACGGAATACAGCTTCATCTGGTTGCCTCGTTTGTCTTCGATTAAGAACCGTTCAGTGGAAGTATCGAAGAAAGCCGTGGAAGAAATCGTTCGTGCCAGCGGCGGAAGTTCATACTTCAACCGTACAGAGTTATCTCGCTTATACCGCGACGTGTTGGCTGGATTGTTCCAACCAAGTGACCAAGAGTCATTACATGATGCGTGGGCAAATATTCTCTTAGGACCGATCCAATAATTTCATTTATAGTAGAAAAAGCTCGCTTGCGTAGTGCAGGCGAGCTTATTTGTCGAAAAGAAATAGCGAAAGGATTAACGAATTAATTGCATATAATACTCAACAACCACTTCTGGAGGAAGAGACATTCCGTTACTCGACCACCATTTGACAGTTTCTGCAAAACTCGTCACATAATGATTAGTGACGAACGCCTTAGGGATGGATTTATTTGCGCTGTTAGAAAAAATCAGCAAAAAAGAATGGTTAAGTGTTGCTTAAAGTATCTTAAAAAGAGTTCACTGTTTTCATCAATCAGAAATGCGCTAATCTTATTTTTTTGCTCTCGTAGATGCCATAATAGATGAGAGAGTTTACTGGATAATGCGCTGTTTCGATCCTTTAAAGTGCATGAATCGTCAGTGGGAAGACTTTCGAAGATATGGTCAAAAATCTCTTCGCAAATAGCGTTTAATAATTCGTCTTTTTGTCTCGAAGTGTGCGTAAAAAGTGCTCCGTCCAACATTGGCGGTATCGATAATGTCTTGCACAGTAATTTTACTGTAACGCTTCTTTTCTAAAAAGAAGACTAAAAGCTTCAAAAAATAGCTTTTCGTGATTTTTTTGTTGTCGTCGATCCATAGGAAGAAATCCTCCGTACAATTTATTTAAAAATGTTTCGTTATCTTACAGAAATACTAAAATGACTGTTGTTTTGAAAAAAATTATAATTCTATATAATTACGATACAAAGTGTTCGATAGTGTACAAAAATATACAGTATTTATTATTAGATTTCAAGGGGTGAGTATATGAAACAAGAGATGCGGAAGGGATAATCATGGCGATACTTGCTGCAGTACTATATGCGGTGAGTTCTCCTTTTTCAAAAGTATTATTAAATGAAATGCCACCCACATTAATGGCAGGATTTTTATATTTAGGTGCAGGTATTGGAATGAGCTTGATTGCAGTTTTAAGAAGAGTGAGACAAGCTGAAATCACTGAGATTCATCTCAGTAAAGCGGAATTGCCGTATACGGTTGCTATGGTCTTGTTAGATATAGCAGCGCCAATCTGTATGTTGATAGGGCTAAGCGCAACAACTGCTGCGAATGCCTCTTTGTTAAATAATTTTGAGATTGTTGCGACTGCGCTGATTGCGTTAGTAGTTTTTAAAGAACGTATCAGTAAACGGTTATGGATGGGAATTCTTTTCGTAACCTTTTCTAGTGTTATCTTGTCTTTTGAAGATTTTTCGAGTCTAGAGTTTTCCTATGGTTCTTTATTTGTATTATTGGCTGCTGTTTTCTGGGGATTGGAAAATAATTGCACCAGAAAACTTTCTTCCTGTGATCCGTTAGAGATTGTCTTGTTAAAGGGAATATTTTCTGGAATTGGCTCTATCGTAATTGGTTTAGTGCTTGGTGAGAGATTGATGAATCTTTGGAGCGTCATTGCGGTTATGGCTTTAGGCATTGTGTCTTATGGACTAAGTATTTATTTTTATGTCCATGCTCAACGCCTTCTTGGGGCGGCAAGAACCAGCGCTTATTATGCTGTTTCTCCATTCATTGCATCTTTCCTGTCTATTCTAATTTTTGGTCAGATGCCAGAAGTTACTTATTTTATTGCACTAATATTGATGGCAGTGGGAGCATGGTATTCTTCCCACGATGGTATTGAAGAGTAAAATATAGTAGAAAAAGCTCGCTTGCGTGGTGCAGGCGAGCTTATTTTTTTGTTGAACAACCGAAATGTAACATATAAAGTTACGTAACTTTTTATGTTACATTTTGCTTTTTAGAAAAGTATGTCTTTAACAAGTTGGAGTTCTGCTTCGTTCAACTCTCGATATTCTCCAGGGTGCCAGAGCTTCATCTAACACGAACTCTCCCACGAATC
>BNJU01004150.1_pt1 | contig 72130 bp, 99 predicted proteins | sample 8539281 | NCBI WGS metagenome assembly BNJU01 (sample SAMD00202456, study PRJDB9452) | human saliva metagenome | isolation source: human saliva | place: Japan | reverse complement strand
AGAAACGAGCTCAAAGTTGCGTTTGCAAAGAAAGATGCCGTAACTGCATTCCCCATGCATTCAGCCCCAATCTATGGAAAAGTCATTCTCCTCACCGGTGCGAGCAGCGACAGCTACGCAACGGCGGGCTGTTGGCGACAAAAGGGCACCGGTTACGGCGCGGCACGCCGAGTCCAACCGATGGAGCCGCCAGCGATCGGCGTGAAAGCCTTGCGGCTGGACGTGACCTCAAACGAAAGCATCGAGGCCGCTGTGGCCGAAAATCAGCATCCTCGAAGGGCGCATCGACGTGCTGACGACAATGCCGGCTACGGTTCGTACAGCGCAGTGGAAAGATGCCCATCGACGAAGCGCATCCCGGCAGTTTGAAATCAACCTCTTCGGGTTGCTGCTGGTACAGTGTGTCCTGCCCATGCGCCCGCCGGCAAAGCGGGCACAATCGTGAACGTGGCTTCGATGTGGGTGGGCATTTCACGGTCTCGTTTTCGGCGCGTGGTATCACGCCACAAAATATGCGCTCGAAGCCTTCAGCGACGCGCGCTGCGCATGCAAACGCGCGCGCCCGCCGGCATCCGGAGTGGCCATCATCGGACCCGCGCAATCAAAACGCCGTGGGGCGACATCGCGGCCGACCACCTCGAGGAGAGTGCCCGCGGCGGGAGCTACGCCGCGCAAGCGAGTGCGGCGGCCGCTGCGCAGCCGCCGCATCTATCGACGCGAGACTGGGCGAACCGTCGGCAGGCTGGCCAGAGCCATCAGCCGCGCGGTGAACGCCCGACGTGCCGAGCGCGCCACCGCGTGGGCTTCGGCGCCAAAACCGCTCGTGCAGCTGCACACGCTTTTGCCCACTCGGTGGTTTGACCACTTCATGGCCCGTGCTCTTCCTGCTGATTCGCAACGCCACACGTGCAATAGCTGTTTGCTGTCCGGTGAACTTCAAAACGGCACAGTCCAGCCTGAGACCCTGTTAAAAGCAGTGCGAGAAACTCACGATCAGACAGTGTGACTCTTGTAAGCACAACGACGTTGGCTATGGTACAGCAAAGTAGACATGCGAGACAAAGAAAAGGACAGCAATTAGACTAGGTTGCTTGGTGGAACTTTCGTGGTTAAGGGTTGGGGACTAATTTCAAAGATGCGACAGGAACAAGGAAGAACATCTCTTTACAATTATGCGTTTGATTTTCTCACTATGTTGTTTTCCTGATAGTACCAAAGGTTGATTTAGAGGAAGGGTAGCTAAAGAATGATTCTTCAGCATACTCACCTTTGCAATCACCACAAAAGATGATCTTCCCGGAGAAGTGGAGGTACACACAGTATATTGGGGAATAATGGTCAAAACGAAATCAAAACAGAGCGGCTCTACTCCCCAGGCGTGATTGGCGGAGAGAACGTCTTGGTCGCCTATGACAGTATTGCTGGTAGATCTTCGGGAAAAGTGTTTTAGCCGGGGCTTACCCTCGAAAAGAGAGACTATCAGAAAGAAAACGGAACGAATTTTCTTTCAATCAAGAATCCTGTCTTCGACCGTCCTTGAGTATGCCGTAATCGGTAACCACAGCCTCTTGTTTTCACATACCCGGCGGAATTAAAAAGAATACCAATGATTTCACTGACTTTAGAAAAGATAAACAACACCAAAGGTGGCAAAAGAGCTCAATCCACTTTGAAGGTATTCCTATTTTATATCTCCTGCCTATCCTCAACTGTCAAGTCAACCGGTACTATATTTTACTCAGTGTTGGGCATTGTCGCCAGATGGAAAGCTTACAACACTCAGAAAGTACCTCACGCAGCGTATTGACGTGAAAATCAACAGAGCATACTATTCAGAAATAATGAATTTCACAAAGAGGAATATAGCCACGGCAACACGCTATGTGTGCAGACTGTACAATGATTACGATTTCAAATGTCAAAGATATAAAGGTTTGGCCTCGTTTGAGACATGAAACTTACGCGAAATGCAACCGGAGTCTTTATTACGCTGGACAGATGTGGTTTATCAAACACAACTTCGGGAATGAGGGGCATCCGACACCTTCAAGCTCTTTCAATACCGATAATGATATGCGGGTCACACTACTGCCGTCTTTTATTGGCGCGATGATTGGGGTGCGCTGAAACAATCAGCGCACTATCTCGCAACGTCTCAACTTTTACCGGACAACCATATATTATTGCTGTCCGGTAAAGTTTAGACGCAGCAAATTTGTCGTTCTGACCTCCACTAAACAGGTTGATTCATCTTACTTCATCTAAAGTTCCCCTCTTTCTGTTCTTCTTGAAAGCGTTTTTAGCGGACAGCCGTTGTATACGGTGATCCGATCCACGAAAATCAATAGAATTCGCCATACTCTAAGGCTCTCAGAGGCTTAAAGAACACATTTGGCCACATCTCGTGTCTTCAATTCTCTCGTTTTAGCGGACAGCCAATGAATGATAGTCGGAAAGGGGGGCTTACTTTTCCAAAAAGAAGTCCGCAACGCCTATTGATGGGCATTGCGGATAATGAACTTAGTGGCGTTTTGAAGTTTACCGGATCAGCAATAATATGGCGTCCCACAGGCTCTGTCAGGAGCATGGGGACGCTTATTTGACTTTCAAGCAATGAGCTGTAAAACTCACAGCTTCGCGCTTTATTTCGCCTTTGCGGCGGAAATAGGGGCGTGGCCAGTTGGTGTTGCAAGATGAGAGCCAATTCTTTGGCGACTTGCGGGCGGTGTTCGATCACGTTTTTCGTCTCGCCCTTGCGCCCACTCATTTCATAGAGCTGCGGTTGACCGAAAAACCGGTCGATTTTTGGCCCGCGAGGCACCCTATCGGGGCCTTTTTCATGGCGGGAATGTATTTCCACTCTCGGGTGCGCAAACTCACTTCGCGATTTGTAGGACATCGAGAGGATGTAGTCGCGCGATCGGTCGGTGCGTCCCAACCAAGCGTTGCTGAAATCGCGATCTGTCGCAGGCCAGCGTGTCGGAGCGCCACCGGCGATGGGCGCCAGCGAGCGCACACCGTCGATGAGCGAAACCAGGGCTTTGCTCTCGCGCCCACGAGGCACGCCGCCGGCCGGCCAGCTCACGATGAAGGGCACGGCGCTGCCGGCCTCGAAGGCGCTGTATTTTGCCGCCGCGCGCCAGAGTCCGCCGGGCGGTCGGATGCCGGCGAGTCCTCGGCCTGGTCGCGCATAGCCGTCGTCGAGCACGGGGCCGTTGTCGGAGGTGAGGATGACGAGGGTGTCGGCAATGCCCAACTCACGCAAGTGGTCGAGCACGGTCCCACCGTCCAATCGAGTTGCAAGATGGCGTCGCCGCGCAGTCCCATGGGACTCTTGCCGCGGAAGCGCTCGTGCGGCCAGCGCGGCACGTGCACGTCGTTGGCAGAGACATGAAGAAGGGCGCTTCAGCGCTTCGGCGGTCGGTGGTTGCTGCGTGGCGTCGATCCAGTTCAACGCATAAGACACAATGGAGTCGGCAATGTGCTCATCCTTCCAGCGCATTGCCGCCGCCCTTCATGTAGCCGATGCGCGAAATGCCGTTGACGATGCTCATGTCGTGCCATGCGGAGGGACGCAGGCGGAGCAACTCGATGGGTCTTGCCGGTGGCCTCGCCGGCGAAGTTGCGCGATAGCTCACTTCGATGGGTGCCGAGGGATCGTAGTTGCGCACACGGCCGTTTTCGATGTAGACACAGGGCACGCGGTCGGCCGTGGCCGCCATGATGCAACTGTAGTCGAAGCCGAGTGCGGCAGGGGTGAGATCGATCTGTCCGTTCCAATCTTGTTGCGCGCGTACGACCCCTCAAGCCGAGGTGCCACTCGATGGCGGCGGTGGCATAGCCGGCCGTTTGAAATCATCTCGGCCATGATGAACTGCTCGGGGCGAATGACCATGGCGGCATTGCCGGCGGCCACATCCGTGCCGGGACGGCGGAAGGGATATTCGCCGGTGAGGAATCCATAGCGCGAGGGCGTGGAGGTGGAGGCGCAGGCGTGGGCATCGGTGAAGCGCGTTCCGTTGGCGGCGAGGCGGTCGATGTTGGGGGTTTTCACCCGGTTGGCACCGTAGCAGGAGAAGTCGCCATAGCCCACATCGTCGGTCATGATGACCAGCACGTTGGGGCGTGCAACCCTGACGTGGGGAGCGTGCGCACCGTCGCGTGCCGCCATGCCGGCGGGGAGCAATGCGAGCGCAAAAAGCGGGAGAGTCGTTTTGTTCATGGAATGAATTAGCGTCAAACAGGAAAAAAGAAAGGAGCGGGCGGCGAAGCGCGGCGCGACTATTTGGCTTTGCGGAAGGAGCCGATGCGCTGTTCGTCGCTCATGCGACAGATGAGCAGGGCGTCGTCTTTTTCGACCACGATGCAGTTGTCGAGGCCTTGCACCACCACGCGGCGGCCGGAACCGACGTGCACAATGCTGTCGCGGGTGTCGCAGAGCGTGACGCCTTCGCCCACCACGGCATTGCCGTAGCTGTCGCGGGAGTTCGGCGTGAAGCGACGACCAAGTGCCGAGATCGCTCCAACTGAAAGAGGAGGGACGCATATAGACATCGTCGGCTTTTTCCATGATGGCGTAGTCGACGGAGATGTTTTCGCAGGCGGGGAAGTGCTCTGCAATGGCGGCGCGCTCTTCGGGGTGTCGTAGACGGGCAGCAGTTGCTCAAAATGCGCGAGATGCCGGGCGCGTAGACACGGAAGGCGTTGACGATGGTGGAAACGCTCCACAAAAATGCCGGAGTTCCAAAACAGCCCGTCTGTTCCAGGTAAACGCTGCGCGGTGGCGAGATCGGGCTTTTTCGCGGAAGCCGTCGACGGCATAGATATTGCAGTTTGCGCGAGGAGGAATAGCTGAGGTCGGCCTTGATGTAGCCATAGCCGGTGGAGGGGTGCTCCGGGTGAATGCCGAGGGTGACGATGGCGTCGGTTTCGGCGGCGAACTCAATGCACTCACCGATGCTCTGTGCAAAAGCAGCGGTGTCGCGCATTGTGATCGGCGGGCGAAACAACGAGCGTGGCACGGGGATCTCGCTTTTGATGCGCCAGCGGCGTAGCAGATGCAGGGGGCGGTGCCGCGCATGCAGGGTTCGAGCAGCACGTTGTCGCGCGGCACGTCGGGAAGCTGTTCGGCGACGATTTCGGCATAGCGCTCGAGGTGACCACCCAAATGTTTTCGGGCGGAACAATGCCGTTGAAAGCGGTCGACGGTGAGTTGCACGCATCGTGCGACCGCAACCGAGAATATCGAGGAATTGTTTCGGCGAGCTTCACTGCTCATGGGCCAGAATCGACTGCCGATGCCGCCGGCCATAATGACAAGATGAGGTGTGAGAAGCCATGGTGAGGAGAGGGATGTAAGGTGTAGTCGATACATGCCGGGAGCGGACGGTTTGAAAGTCCGCTCCCCGGCACGCCGCAAGCTCAGTTTACTTGCTTGTAGTTGGGATCTTTAGGCTTGCATGTCGCCCTTGATGTACAGACGCACGGTTTCGTTGGAGCGTCATCTGCGCACGGTGATCACCTTTGGTGAACTCGCCGTACTTGCCACGACCGTTGTAAACCACCTGATTTCACCACGCTTACCGGGAGCGACGGGTTCCTGAGAGTAAGAAGGAATGGTGCAACCGCAAGAAGCGAAGGCCCGCTTGATCACGAAGGGGCGATCGCCGGTGTTCTTGAACTTGAAGGTGTAAGTCTGAGGTTTCTCTTCGGGGAATTTGCCGAAGTTGTGCTCGGTCTGGTCAAAAGTCATGACACCCTGAGCAAATGCCGTCATGGCGCTGAATGCGAATGCACCCACGAGGGCAATTAATTCTTTCTTGAACATAATCGATGATGATGTTTTGATGAATTGGGGACTGCAAATATAAGAAAGATCTGTTATACGCGGCGCTTTAATGCGCTGTTTTTTCGTGTTTTCGCCGCGAATCTGTATTTTTGCCAAGTGAGAACAACAGCATCGACAGCGCAAGAGCGCATCATCCTCGGCATCGACCCCGGCACGAACGTGTTGGGCTACGGCCTATTGTCCATCTGCGGCAAGAAAGCAGAAATGATCGCGATGGGAGTGATCGATTTGCGCAAGGTGAGCGATGTTTACCTCAAACTCGGACGCATCTACGAGCGCGTCGCGGGCGTGATCGATGCGTTTCATCCCGACGAACTGGCGATCGAGGCACCGTTTTTCGGCAAAAATAGTGCAATCAATGCTCAAACTCGGCCGGGCGCAAGGCGTAGTCATCGCCGCCGCCATCGCCCGCCAGATGCCGATTCACGAATACGCTCCGACGCAAATCAAACAAGCGATCACGGGCGCGCGCGGCGTCGAAAGAACAGGTGGTCGCCCTCATGCAGCGCATGCTCAACATCGCCGACGAGCGCATGCTCCTTATCTCGACGCCACCGACGCACTGGCCGCTGCCTACTGCCACCACATCCACACCACACCGCAAGGGGGCGCGGCGAGTGGCGACGGCGCAAAGCACAACAGCCAAAGACGCTGAAAAGCCACCGTAGCACGCGGCACGGGAGCGTCGTGGGACGATTTCGTCACAGAACTGCGCACCGCGTGCGCCACAACTAACGCGCAAAAGCCTGTTTTCGACCAAAACCCTCAACTTTCTCCCAAAAGCAGTGGGTTTCTCGAGCCGTCTTGCGTTTTTCCACCCAAAAGCCTCAACATTTTTCTCGAATACGCTTGCCATTATGATCATCACTCGTTTTCGTCACGAGTTTCTCTTCGTGCTCACGCTCCTCACCCTGTCGGGCGCATGGCAAACAGGAGGCTTCTGCTCAAAAGAGTCTTCGAATACGAGATGCAGACAGTGCATCGAACGCCAACGTAACAGTCGCTGCGGGATTGCAACTACAAAGCCTTGCGTTTTTCAGAAGAATGCGCCCTCATGTATCTTTGGCACCGCACCTCACAGACGCGAAAAAGAACCTGGACGCATTCAACAAGAAGGTGGATCTTCAGGCGAATTTCCTCGCAGAATTCTTGTCGATTGTACAGACCGGCTTGCGAACAACGCGCAGTTCACCGAAGCACAACAAGAACAGTGGAGACGGTTTTTCACGGAAACTTCGCTGCGCCACCCGATGTTCAATGACCTCAATGAGACCATCACGCTCCAGTTTTTAGACAAAGAGAGCGTTCTCCCTCCCCCTTCTCGCTCGACACGGATTGGGAAAGCGGCCTATCGCGAAATCACACGACAGGCCAAGAAAGAAGGCATCAACCTGCAACCTCAGCTTGGGCAATAGAACGCGATTCTCGCCGAACGCACTCCACAACGAAAAACACACGCAGCACCTCCTGACGAATCGAAGCCGTCGGGAGCTAATTCGGCAGGGAGAGAATGCAAGTTTCGCACGATACAAAACGGCGTGAACACTTGGCCTTTCCTTATTATTTATGTATATTTGCCCCACACTGCCAAAAGGCAAATACTTCTTCACACCACCCGGTGAGAACGCTTTGAAAATATGAGATTTTTCCATTATTGTCCCTCGTCTACAACCGTCCCCAACGAGTGCGACGAGTTACCCGACTCCTTGACGCGCCAAAGTTTCACCGATTTTGAAGTGCTCATTGTCGAAGACGGCAGCAGCGTCCTGTGAAACGGTGGTCGCTCGCTACACCGACCGACTCCGCGTCCGCTATTTCTCCAAACCCAACAGCGGGACCGGGACAAACGCGCAACCACGGCGCCGAACGCGCGGAAGGGCGACTATCTATTGATCCTCGACAGCGACGTGCTCCTGCCCGAAGTTTTTTTGGCCGCCGTCGATGCCGAACTGCTCGCCGCCCCTTGCGACGCTTTTGGCGGCCCGGATCGCGCCCACAGCTCGTTCACCCCGATGCAAAAGGCGATCAACTACGCGATGACGTCCTCACCACCGGCGGCATTCGCGGACAAAAAGGGAATGGACAAGTTCTACCCCCTGCTCCTTCAACATAGGGGTGTGCCGCGAGGTGTACAGCACTCGGCGGTTTTTCGAACATGCGTTTCGGCGAAGACATCGATTTCTCACCCGCATCTTTCAAAGGCGGCTATCGCTGTCGCTCTTCCCCGAAGCGTGGGTGTATCACAAGCGCCGCACCGATCTGCGCAAGTTTTTCAAGCAAGTCCACAACAGCGGCATCGCCCGCATCCACCTCTCGCGCCGCCATCCCGGCACGCACAAATTGGTGCACTTACTTCCCGCCATTTTCACCCTCGGTATGGTCTTTCTTTTATTGAGTGCCGTTTTGTTGGCCATCTTCGGCCACGGATGTCTCGCCCTCACGGCACTTTCTCCCTTCTTCCTTCTCGCTCCTCATCGGTCTCGACGCCACGCGCCGCGAACACTCACTCGGTGTGGGTTGTCGCGCCGTTGCCGCCGCCTTCGTCCAACTTTTTGGGCTACGGTGGCGGCTATCTCCGCGTTAGTGGCAATGTCGCGTCTTGCACAGCGGCGAGTTCGGAAGCTTTCTCCGACAGCTTCTACCAATAAGCCCACCCACTAACCTTCCTACCGTGAAACTCCTCGAACCCTCGTCGCCCGCCTTCGACCACCCGCGTAAGAAAAGCCATCCACGAGTGGGACACCGGCGATCGGCCGCGCGAAAAATTCATGAACGAAGGCGCCGACGCCCTTTCCCGGCCGAACTGCTCGCCATTCTCGTCGGCAGCGGCAACGACCGCGAAGACGCCGTCACCCTCATGCAACGATTGCTCGACGACTGCCGCGGCAGTCTGAAACTGACTGGGCAAACGCAGCATCGAGGAACTCTGTGCCTACCGCGGCATCGGTCCCGCCAAAGCCGTCACCGTCTTGGCCGCCTGCGAACTCGGCGCGCGCCGACACACCGAAGACGCCGACACCGAACAATTCGACTGCTCGCAGAAGATCTATCGTTTTTTCTACGAGAAGCTCCGCGACGCACCCGTCGAAGAAGCCCACGTGCTGCTCCTCAACAACAATCTGCGCTTCATCCGCAGCGTACAAGTTTGCCGCGGTGGGATCGACAGTACCACCGTTGATGTGCGCATCGTCCTGCGCGAAGCCCCTCGTTTCCAAATGCCGTGCACATCGCCCTCTGCCACAACCACCCTTCCGGCAACCCACAACCCTCACGCGCCGACGATCATCTCACCGACGAACTCCGACGCGCCTGCGATGCCGTGCAGCTCCGCCTCATCGACCACATCGTTCTCGCCGATGGCAACTATTATAGTTATGCCGACGCCGGACGACCCTAATATATAACATTCTCCAACACAGTATTCTCCCTATGACTCCTGAAGAAAAATTGAAACTCGAAGAGCAAATCGTCGAAATGCTCAAAACCGTCTACGACCCTGAGATCCCCGTCGACATCTACAACCTCGGCCTCATCTATAATATAGACCTCGCCGACGACGGACCGCTCGACATCGACATGACACTCACCGCGCCCAACTGTCCCGCCGCCGACTTCATCGTCGAAGACGTGCGCATCAAGACCTCGAGCATCGCCGGTATTAAAGATGCGCATCAACCTCGTCTTCGAACCCGAATGGGATCGCGACATGATGAGCGAAGAAGCCAAGCTCGATCTCGGATTCATCTAAAAACTCCCCACCGCGTGAACTTCCGGCAAGCCCTCCGTTCCGGCCTCGCCCTCCTCTTTGGGCGAACGTTGCGTGATGTGCCGGCGTCCGCTGTCCGGCGCCGAGTTTGCCCTCGTGCTGGCTCCACCCTGCCCCTACACTCGTTTCGACGGTCTGCCCGGGCAATCTTGGAACGCCTCTTTTGGAGCGAACCCAACGTGGAGCGCGTCAATGCCTACGCCTGGTATAAGCCCGAATACGCCGTGGCGCACCTCGTTCACGCCTTCAACACCACAACCGCCCCGATCTCGCCCGCCTTGTCGGGCGAGCTCGAGGGCGGAACTCACCGGCGACTTCTTCGACGGCATCGAGGCCATTGTCCCCGTACCCCTCTCTGCCCGCAACGCCAACGGCAGCGCGGTTACAACCAGCGAGCACATCGCCCTCGGCATTGCCGAGCAGCTCCGCGTCCCTGTTCGCACCGACTGGATCGAACGCACCGTCGACAATCCCTCGCAAACCACCCTCGCTCGAGCGAACGTCATCGCCAACGTCGAAGGCATCTTCGCCCTGCGCGATGTCGATGCCATCACCGCGCCGAGTGCTCGTCGTCGACGACGTCATCACCCTCGGCGCCACCCTCACCGCCGTGGCACGCACCTTTTCGCGCCCTCCCGACTGCCGCTTGCGCCTCCTCACCTTTTGCCGCCGCCGGCCGTTACCATTTCGGACGCCCCGAGCCGGCCGATCTCCGCCGCCCGACCACAGCGCAACGTACGACAGCCGCGAAATTCGTCGCTATCACCCGCGATGCACCCGCTCCCCACGTCCCCACCCACAACCTCCACCACATGGTCATCTATTTCCTGTCGGACGCCCACTTGAGCAGTTCGCCATCCAAAAGCCGCCGCATGCAAGAACGGCGTTTGGTACGTTTCTCGACTCCATCAAACACAAAGCCGGCGCCATCTATCTGCTGGGCGACATGTTCGACTTTTTGGTTTGAATACAAACCGTCGTTCCAAAAGGCTACACGCGTTTCTTTAGGCAAACTCTCCGAACTCACCGACCTCGGTGTCGAGTACACTACTTCACCGGGCAACACGACCTGTGGATGCGCGATTATTTAGTCGAAGAGTGCGGTGTCGTGCCCACACCTCGCCCAGCACCGTCGAAATCGCCGACAAGATTTTCTACCTCGCCCACGGCGACGGTCTCGGTGTCGAAAGTCGCAGTTTCACCTTTCCTTCGCGCCCTCTTCCATCAATCCCGTGGCGCAATGGCTCTTTGCCGCCCTCCATCCGCGTTAGCGTAAGTTTCGGCCTGCAATGGGCCAAACACAGCCGCCTCAAAACGCGAAGACGCCGCGAACCGCCCTTCAAGGCGAAGACAAAGAGCTCCTCATCCTCTTTGCCAAGTCCTATCTCAAAGGATCACCCCTGACATCAACTTCTTCATTTTTCGGCACCGCCATCTCGACTACGACCTCATGCTCTCCCACAGCGCAGCGTCGTCCTCCTCGGCGATTGGATCCAACTCTTCACCTACGCCGTGTTCGACGGCGAGCAACTCTATCTCGAAGACTACGATCGAAGGCGAATCCGAACCCTGATCCGTTTACGTCTTCCTCCTAGTGCCTGCGGTCGGCTCTCATTATGCCGCGCCGCAGACTTTCTATTCAAAGTCCCCGCATGAACGATCTCATTCTCTCCGCCTCCCACGTCTGCAAACGCTTCGCCACGCACACCGCCCTCGACGATGTGAGCATCGACGTGCAACGCGGCCACATCTTCGGTCTGCTCGGCCACAACGGCGCCGGCAAAACCACCCTCATCCGCATCATCAACCACATCACCGCCCCCGACAGCGGCACCGTCACCTTCGACGGACATCCGCTCACGCAAAACGATGTGGCACGCATCGGCTACCTCCCCGAGGAACGCGGACTCTACAAGAAAAATGAAAGTCGGCGAACAGGCCGTCTACCTCGCTCAACTCAAAGGCCTCTCTGCCCGCGAAGCCAAAACCGCTGCAAGCCTGGTTTGAGAAACTCGACATCGCCGATTGGTGGAACAAGCGCCTCGAAGAACTCTCCAAAGGCATGCAGCAAAGAGTGCAATTCATCACCACCGTGGTGCACCGCCCGCCCTTGCTCATTTTCGACGAACCCTTCTCCGGCTTCGACCCCCTCAACGCCGACCTCCTCAAGCGCGAAATCCTCGAACTCCGCGACGCCGGTCACACCGTCATCTCTCCACCCACAACATGGAGAGCGTCGAAGAACTCTGCGACGACATCGCCTCATCAGCCACCTCGCGTGGTACTCAGCGGCGAAGTGAGCGACGTGCGCCGCCGGTTTCCGCAACAACACCTACTCCTCACCGCCGCCGGCGAAGTGCTCCAACCCGTCGACCGGCTTTTTGAGATCACCGAAGCCGGCGCTCCCGATGCCGAAGGCCACCGCACCTACCTGCTGCGTAAATCGCCCGACGCCACCAACGCCGAACTCCTCCGCCACCTCGCCGCCCAAGTCGAACCCATCGCCTTCGCCGAACACCTGCCCACCATGCGCGACATCTCGTGCGCACCGTCGGCGCCGACCTCTCCACCCCCTCAGCCCCCCGACCATGAATAAGATACTCTCATCATCCGCCGCGAGTTTCTCACCGCGTGCGCAAAACTTCCTTCATCGTACTCACCCTCCTCATGCCCTTCCTCTTCGTGGGCATCATCGCGACGCCCGTTCTGTTGAGTCGCATCGGCAATGACGAGACGGCACGCCAAATCGCAATCATCGATCCCACCGGCCGCTATGCCACGGCCTTCAACCCGATGCGCGTTTCTCGCTCACCGTCGACAGCGTGTTGCGCCCCGGCTACAAAGCCGCCGACAGTCCCTTCGAAGCCGTGGTCGAGATTCGCGGCGATCTCTCCCGGCACCCCGACGCGCTGAGCATCTCCGGTGCCAGAAGTGCAGCCCGACCTCATCGACTATGTGGAAAACAACCTCGACGAAGCCGTGCGCCAAGAGAAACTCCAACACTACAACATTCCGCAGCTCAATGTCATCGTCTCCGACATGCAGCGCAATGTGAAAGCCCACACCAACAAGTGGGATGCCAACGGCCGCGACACCACTTCGTCGACCGCCCTCGCCCGCGTCATCGGTCTTGTCACGACCACGCTCATCTACCTTTTCGTCATGTCCTACGGCATGATGGTGCTCCAAGGCGTGCTCGAAGAGAAAAACCAACCGCATCATGGAAATCATGGTGTCGAGCGTGCGCCCTTCCAACTCATGATGGGCAAAATCATCGGTATCGCCCTCGTCGGCATCACCCAGTTGGCCATTTTGGGGAGTGCTCGTCACCCTGCTGCTCACGGTGGGTAGCGTCGTTTTCGGTTTTCTCCGCCGACGGAGGAGCCACGGCCACCCATGCCGCGCGCGCCGGCGCACAACTGCACAGGCACGGCGCCCGCCCCTTCCCGAGGACATCACCCAAGCCCTCACCGCAGCGCTCAATCTGCCCCCTCCTCGAAATCCTCGTTTGCTTCGTCCTCTACTTCATCGGCGGCTACCTCCTCTTTCGCCTCCTTCCTCGCCGCCGTCGGTTCGGCCGTCAACAGTCAGAAGACTCACCCAGTTCACCCTTCCCGTCACCCTCCTGCTCATCTTCGGCATGTATGCCGCCATCGGCAGCAGTAGCAACACCGACGGCCCCTGGCCTTTTTGGACTTCGCTCTTCCCCTCACCTCCCCCATCGTCATGATGGTGCGCATCCCCCCGGTGTCCCCCTTGGCAAGAAGTGCTCAGCCTCGCGCTCCTCTACGCCTCAGCCTTCGGCATGACGTGGCTCGCCGGCAAAGATCTATCGCGTCGGCATTCTCATGTACGGTAAGAAACCCACCGTGCGTGAAATCTGAAATGGGTGCGCTATCGTTGAACGCCAATGACTGCACGTACTGTCCCGCCCTAAAGCTCCAATAAATAGTCCCCGCCGATGAAATGATTTCATCGGCGGGGATTTCGTTACAGCACACGATAAAAACAGCATGAAGATAACAGCTCAATCATTTGGGAGAACAACAAGAATTGAGTAAAACTCCAATCAGATTTGAGTAAAATCCTGACCAGATTTGAGTAAAATCCTAACTAGATTTGAACCTGAGTTCGGTCTAAGCATCTCTAAAATAATCCCACCGACTAAGTAATTTAATCGGTGGATTTGCCTGAATCTCATGGCGGCCATGGCGGCATATAGTTTCTTGCCCAAGAAACCCTCGCTTAATATCGAGATCATCGAAAGAGAAAGGAGAATTGCTTTGACCGAACTCAGGTCTAATAGAGGTTATAGATAGAATATTCTAGATAACATAACATCTGAAGCGAATCCATAGAGGGGAGATGCCAAACTGTGAGTAAACTGTCTGAACGGGAAGTTTGCCAAGTATACTCCATTACTTTTTATATTGCGACTGCGCCGTTGTGATTAGTGTAAAACAGTTTAGTACAGAAGTCCCTAAACTCATCTTGCTGTTCTGTTATTAAATACGAGGAGATACCTTTAGGAGCGCCATATAAGGATTCTATCTCATTAACGCTGTATGTAGTAGGTTTAATGGTATTTCTTTTTCTGAATATGATTAGACTTTTTACAGCCACAGAGAAGTAAAACCAAAAGTAATTAAGATGCTGCAATACTTCATCTATCTAAAACCTTAATCCCGTAACTAAACTGAAAATTTGCTATTTACATAACAAACAAGCCCCAAGGAACAATAAATACCTCAGGGATTTTGCTATTCGCAGAATTATTACCAAATTTATTCCATAAAAACACCTACTGTTTTCTCAATCCTTCCAAAACCACCAGTTCAGTCGTTCTTTTCTCTATGCTCCGGCGGTGTCTGCGCGAAATAAACGGCACATCTGAAAGCGTACAATACACAACGGTCTTGCACCACTCCGGCATAGTCGTTGGACAAGGCAAAGAGTACTTCGGGGTCTTTACCTTTCAAGTCGTCAACGGAGGATATTCCAATATTCCACAAGTCGGTTGCAAGCGACTTGCCTATTCCGGGAATTACCATCAGTTCCTTAATGGTCTGCTCTTTGGTCATTGCGTCTAACGATCTCACATAACGAGGTTGCCTCGCTGTCAATTTCACAAAAAGGATTGTAGGCAACCTCAAACACATAGCCGTCCAAATCCTGAAATAGCCGTCCGTAACCTCCCCAAAATACTTTCTGCGCCGGTTTCACAACAGTTGCCCCGAGTCGTTCGGCTTCCTGCATCACGGCATCGACTTCTTCCTCCGATGTGGCGTTATAGCTGATTGTCATGCCCGAAAAGGATGTTTGCTGATGGCTTAGTGTAGTGTCCTTTTTCCAATTCATGCAGTGGATACAGTCCCAAAAACTATCCCTGCCGAGAGGGAACAGTGCATAGGCTTCCTGACTTTGTTCCGACTTCTTCCACCCCAAGCCCTCATAGAAAGCCAATGCCTTTTGAAAGTCTTTTACTCCCAATGTGATTAAAGTGAATTTCTGTCTCATAAGTAGTAAATATAGAATTTGCCACAAAGTTACTCATTCATAGCGAAGATGGCGAATAAAAACAACAAGAAAACGCCCCTTGCGAGCTTAGAAATGTCGCAACTTGAATAAACAACCCTACACCCTCAGAAAAGCTCCCTCGCGCGTGATACGCGCGTCCGGCGTTTTTCGTTTTTATGTTCACCTTCACCATTTCGCCGCAACACGCTTATGATCAACGCATGCGGGTGAAGGTTTCACCTTCATAACCTTCACCGAAAGTTCACCGATTTCTTCACCGCAACCCACTCATTACAAAATAGTTATGAGCGAGGTGAAGGGTGAACATTGAAAATCGAAACTCGGTGATGTGCGCGAACGCGATCGCGACGTGCGTGGAGGGGCGTGTCCGCGAGATGAAAACACCGCGGCGAGTGAAGGTGAAAATCGAGAGGGCGAGACGAAAGGACGAGAAGTGCGGTACGAGTCGGTTCGGCTGCCGCGACGGAGGGCGAACTCGGTGAGGGGCGCTCGGAAAAAGTGCGCAACAAAGACGAAAAAGTTCCCTTGTTTTTCGACGAACCTCCCACTTTTTCGAAAAAGACGTCGCGTTTTCGCAGCGGGTTCTCGGGCGACGACAAAGCGCAGCTCCGTTTCACGAAGTTCTGCACAGCGCAAGGTCGGGCGGCGAAATTCATTACATTTCGTTGGCACTTCCACCAAAAATCCTTTATTTTTGCAGGAAAACATTTGCTGCGGCGGCCACCTTGTGCCGCCCTTCCCCCGATATGAAGAAACTGCTGTCTCTCCCCAATGTCGTGGACTGTTTCACACGGTCAGCGACCCGCCCACGGCTGAATATTTCTGCACCTCCGATCCCGTCGACTGCAAACTGGGCAGCGGCGGCGGCACCACGTGGCTGCTCGAAGAAGCCGCCCTCGCCGAGGGAGCCGAAGACTTCGACAAATGGTTGGCGCGCGAAAAGCGCATTCTCCTCCACGCCGGCGGTCAGAGTCGCCGCCTGCCGGCTTATGCGGCCTGCGGCAAAGTGCTGCTGCCCGTCCCCGTGTTTCGCTGGGCACGCGGCCAGCGCCTCGACCAAACGCTCCTCTCGCTCCAACTCCCGCTCTACGAACGCATCATGGCAGCCGCCCCCGACAGCCTGCGCACGCTCGTGGCCAGCGGCGACGTCTCACATTCGCGCCACCGAGCCCCTCCTGCCGGTACCCGAAGCCGATGTGGTGTGCTACGGCCTGTGGGCCGATCCCGCTTCGGCGCGCAATCACGGCGTGTTCTTCATGCACCGCGACCACCCCGAGCGTTTGGACTTCATGCTCCAAAAACCGAGCATCGAACAGCAGCACGAGTTGGCCTCCACCCACTTGTCGCCTCATGGACTTGGGCATCTGGCTGTTGAGCGACCGCGCCGTTTTCGCTCCTGCGCCGCCGTTCGTTCGGCGAAGGCGGCGACCGCGTGCCTACGATCTCTATTCGCATCTCGGTTGCGCCCTCGGCGCGAACCCCACCGCCGACGATGAAGAACTGCGCGGCCTCACTGTGGCTGTCTCCCCTCACGGGCGGCGAATTCTATCATTTCGGCACCACACCTGAGATGATCAGCTCCACGGCCGCGCTCCAAAACGTGGTGAAAGACCAGCGCCTCATCCTGCGCCGCGGGTGAAGAAACACAGCACCATCTTCACGCAAAACGCTCGCGTGGAACAGCACTCGCCCCTGAACTCCAAAGCATTTGGGTCGAAAACAGTCACCTCCCGCCGGCTGGCAGTTGGAGGGCGACCACGTGCTCACCGGCATTCCCGTGAACGACCGCGCCGTACACTTGCAACGCGGTCAGTGCGTCGATGTCGAAGCCTTCGGCGACAGCCAGTTTGTGCTGCGCCCCTATGGTTTCCACGACGCTTTCCGCGGTGACGTGCACGATGCCGCCACCCATTACCTCGGCCGCCCCGTCGGCGAATGGCTTTCGCCCGCGGCATTACCACCGACGAGCTGGGTCGCACCGACGACCCGCAGGCCGCCGCACTTTTCCCCGTCTGCGACACCACCGACGAGCTGTTTGACCTCCTCGAGTGGATGTTGGCCGAACAACCCGACCCGGCGCTGACGGCATTGTGGCGCAGCAAACAGCGTTTGAGCGCCGACGAAATCGCGGCGCGCGCCAATCTCGTGCGCCAAGAACAGCAGCGCCGTGCCTTCCGCCGCGACAACCCTGCCGCCTCGCCGAGCACTACCAACGCAGCGTGATGTATCAGATCGACCTGCGCGACGCGGCACAGAAATTTGTCAACGCCCACCTCGATTTGCCGCCCGCCTTGACGGACGAGGCTCCGCTGATGCACCAAATTCGCGACGCCATGTTCCGCGCGCAAGTGCACCGCCTGCGGAATGAGGACGGCGACGGCGACGAAACGCGCGCCTTCTCGCTCCTGCGCGACGGCTTGATACATCGGCGCGCGGCGATCTCCACCGTGCCTCGCCTCGATGTCTACCGCGATCAAATCGTTTGGGGTCGTTCGGCCGTGCGCATCGACGTGGCCGGCGGTTGGACCGACACCCCACCCTACTGTCTCAATTCGGGCGGCAATGTGGTGAACTTGGCCATCGAGCTCAACGGGCAACAGCCCTTGCAGGTCTATGTGAAGTCGACCCCGGAGCCGCAGATCGTGTGCCGCAGCATCGACCTCGGTGCGATGGAGGTGATCACCACCCTACGAAGAGTTGGCGCAGTTCAACAAAGTGGGCTCGCCCTTCTCCATTCCCAAAGCTGCCCTTGCACTCTGCGGTTTCCTCGCAGTTTGCCGCCGAACCGCACCGCACCCTCCGCGACTGCCTCAACGCTTTCGGCGGCGGTATCGAAATCACGTTGCTCGCCGCCATCCCCGCCGGCTCGGGACTGGGCACAAGCAGCATTCTTGCCGCCACGGTGCTCGGCGCGCTCTCCGATTTCTGCGGTTTGGGCTGGGATAAATTCACCGTGGGCAACCGCACGCTCATTCTCGAGCAACTGCTCACCACGGGCGGCGGCTGGCAAGACCAGTTCGGCGGTGTGCTGCACGGTGTGAAGCTCCTACAGACGAAAGCGGGCTTCGACCAAACGCCGGTGGCGCGCTGGTTGCCCGACACGCTCTTCATGGCGCCCGAACAGCGCGCCTGCCATTTGCCTCTACTACACGGGCATCACGCGCACCGCCAAGAATATTTTGGCAGAAATCGTGCGGGCATGTTCTCAACTGCGGCACGCGCTTGCGCCTGCTCGACGAAATGAAAAGAGCACGCCATGGACATGTTCGAAGTCTTGCAACAAGGCGATCTCGAACACTACGGCCGTTTGCGCAAGACGTGGCAGCAAAACAAACTCCTCGACGCCGGCACAGAACCCGAGATCGTGGCGCAACTTTGCCGCCGCATCGACGACCTCTGCTGGGGCTATAAACCGCCCGGTGCAGGCGGGTGGCTACCCTCTACATGGTGGCGAAAGATCCCGAGGCGGCCGCGCGCATTCGCACCCCTGCTGCTCGACAATCCCCTCACGGAATCGGCACGCTTTGTCGACATGAAACTTTCGCACAAGCGATTGCAGGTGAGCCGTAGCTAAACCACAGTTTCATCGCCGAGTTTCCTCAGCGATTCTCAAAAAGAATAATAACACAGTCAAAGCACCCTGCCATGAGGGGCTTGGCACACTATTGGCTATAAGCCTACAATAGCTTAGCCAGTCAATATCATTCCATTTACGACGTTCATCACTTATGACAAAAGACCTCATAGACATCATCATCGAAGGTATTCAAGAAAAAAAAGGCCGTGATATCGTTGTGGCCGATCTGCGCACATCCGACGGCATCGACCGATGCCTTTGTGATTTGCACGGCCGGTTCGCCGGCGCAGGCCGACAGTATTGTCGACAGCATCGAGAACATGGCGAGAACGCGCATGGGCGAACACCCCTGCCGCCATCGCCGGCCGCACCAACGCCCAGTGGATCGCGATGGATTTCGGCAACGTCAGCACATCTTCCCTGCCCGACACGCGCGAATACTACGATCTCGAACACCTTTGGGACGACGCAGCGATCACACAGATCGCTGATCTCGACTAAATACGACACCCACACACGGCCACGTTTTGCGGCCGTGAACAAATCAGACGCCCATGTCCAAAAAGAACAATACATCTCCGCAGGAGCCCAAGATGCCAAGATTCAACCTGACTTGGTTGTATTTTTCCATCATCGCCATTATGGCCGGCTTCCTCTGGTTCGGCAACTCCAATCCCGGCAGCTCCTCAAAAAGAGGTCAGCTATTCGAACTCAAAACAATACATCGCCAAAGGCTGGCAATGAAATCATTGTCGACAAAGGCGAAGGACAAATCAGTTTAGCGGTTCGTCCGGAACACATCCGCACGGTTTTTCACCAAAGTGCCGAACAAGTGGGCGCTCACCCCAGGTGCGTGCCAAATACCCCTCTGCCGATCGAGTAGATGACTACCTCAACTCGATACAATACAAAGGCAAGGTGACGTATGACGAGACGCACAATTATTTTATGACACTCTTGGGCGCCGTGCTGCCCATCCTCCTCTTTGCCGCCATTTGGTTGTTCGCCTTGCGCGGCATGGGCGGCGCTGCCACGGCATTTTCGGGGTGGGTAAGAGCAAAGCCACGAGTACACCAAAGGCGAAGGCGTGAACATCACCTTCAAGGACGTGGCCGGTCAAGAGGCGCGAAACAAGAGGTGAAAGAAATTGTGGACTTCCTCAAGAATCCTGATAAATACACCGAGTTGGGCGGTAAAATCTCCCAGGGTGCGCTCTCGTCGGTCCCTCCGGGAACCGGTAAAGACCTTGTTGGCGAAAGCCGTTGCGGGCGAAGCCGGCGTACCCTTCTTCCATGTCAGGCTCTGACTTCGTCGAAATGTTTGTCGGCGTGGAGCGAGCCGCGTTCGCGACCTTTCGAAAAAGCCAAGGAGAAAGCGCCTCAATCGTGTTCATCGACGAAATCGACGCCGTGGTCGCGCCCGCTCCAGGGAGCAAGCTTCGGCGGCAACGACGAACGCGAGAATACGCTCAACCAACTGTTGACGGAAATGGACGGCTTCGGCACGAACTCCGGTGTCATCATTCTCGCCGCGACCAACCGTGTCGACGTGCTCGACCAAGCTTTTGCTGCGCGCCGGACGTTTCTGACCGTCAAATCTACGTCGATCTCCCCTGATTTGCCTGAACGCATTGCGATCTTCAACGTACGTTGCGTCCCCTCAAGCTGCAACCCGGCTTTGACATCGACCTCCTCGCCCGACAAACGCCGGGCTTCTCGGGCGCCGACATCGCCAACGTCGCAACGAGGCCGCCCTCATCGCCGCACGCCACAACCGTGAGGCGGTAACAAAGCAAGATTTCCTCGATGCGGTGGATCGTATCATCGGCGGTTTGGAAAAGAAGACGCGCGTCATGACCAATGAGGAAAAACGCGCCATCGCCATTCACGAAGCGGGTCATGCTTTCGGTGTCGTGGTTGCTCGAACACGCCAATCCCTCGTCAAAGTCACCATTGTGCCCCGCGGTCAATCGCTCGGTGCCGCTTTGGTATCTGCCGGAAGAGCGTACGATCACCACAGCGGCAGATGCTCGACGAAATCTGCGCAACACTGGCCGGTCGTGCCGCCGAAGAAGTCTTTCTCGGCCGCATTTCGAGCGGTGCGCTCAACGATTTGGAGCGCGTCACGCAACGTGCCTACGGTATGGTGGCCTTATTTGGGCATGAGCGAGAGTTTGCCCAATCTCTTACTACTCCAACCAAGAAAGTTTCCAAAAAGCCGTATTCCGAAGAGACCGGTCGCCGCATCGATGCGGAAGTGTCGCGCCCTCATCAACGAACAATACGAACGCGCCAAGCGCTTGCTCACGGAAAATACGGCGAAGCACAACGAACTCGCCGATCTGCTCTGCGAGCACGAGGTGATTTTTCGCCGCCGACGTGACCAACATCTTCGGTCCGCGTCCGTGGAAGAGCCGCGCCGAGATCATCATGGAAGAACAACCGCCCGTTCACCAAGAAACACCGGCGGATGCAGTCGCTCACATCGGCAGAGGCCATGACACCCACCGCCGACTCGGCAACGGAACCCGCAAAATCTGTAGAAGAAAGCGGCAACATGCCCGAAACCTCAGGGACTTCTGCCTCACACCCCGTGGATGCGCCGTTCTCTCCCAACTGATTCATTTCCATCCTCAACATGAACAATCTCGTGCTTCGCGCCATCACGGGCGCACTCTACGTGGCCGCTCTCGTCGGCTGCACTTTGGGAGGTGAAATCGCGTTCTTCATCTTCTTCACGCTGGTCGGCGCGCTGACCACTTGGGAGTTTATCACCAACGTCAACGCGCACGACGGGGCAACGGCCAACCGCTTCATCGCAACAGCTGCCACGGTGGCATTTATGGTCGCCTTCCGCGAATGCTGCTACCCCGGCCACCCTCACCTACGCGCACTTCCTGCCGTTTGTAGCACACCCTGCTCTATCTGCTCATCAGCGAATTGTATCGCAACGAACCGCATCCGCTGAAAAACTGGGCGTACGCCTTCGCCGCACAATTATATATTGCGTTGCCGTTCTCGATGATCTTCCTGCTCGGTGTGCACTATGATCCGGCGGCCAGTACGACGAGTTTCAACGGCTGGTTGCCGCTGTCCGTTTTCTTCTTCCTTTGGACGAGCGACACCGGCGCCTACCTTCTGCGGTTCGGCCTTCAGCCGGTTCGTTCCTCGCCAAACTCTTCCCGCGCATCTCGCCCAACAAATCGTGGATCGGCTCCGTGGGTGGCGGCGTGCTCGTGGTCGTTCTCGCCTCGTCCTCAGTCAGGTGCTTCCCGACGTCGCCCTCAGCCCCCTCGGCTGGGTCGGTCTCGGATTGACCGTCTGCGTTTTCGGCACGTGGGGCGATTTGGTAGAAAGTCTTTTCAAGCGTCACCTCGGCATCAAAGACAGCGGTAAGATTCTCCCCGGACACGGCGGCATGCTCGACCGCTTCGACTCGGCGCTCTCGCCATTCCGGCCGCGGTGCTCTATATGCAATTCGTAGCCAAAGCATTTTGATTTTCGTTCCACCTCGCAACGAAATTCATTCTCTCCTGATTGAATAAGCGTGCATTTCTTTGAATGCACGCTTTTGTTTTCCACCTTCACCGCGACGACAGCGCCGAACCTTCTCCATATCGACCTCCTCCAACCTATGCTTTTGCTATTTGGTAGGGGCAATTCTTGGTAAATCCAAAGAAAAAACTACTTTTGTCGAATAAGTACCTCATCCCTTTCCCTATGTCAGATCCCGGTTCCCCTCTCACTTCCACTGCCGCCCGACAACCCCACTGGTTCATTCTCTGTGGAGCCCGTATGTGGGAAGAACAGGCGCGCGAACTCCTGGCAGCCCGCGGTTTTCGCGCATTTGTGCCGCTGCGTCCTGCATCGCGCATGAGCAAGACAGGGAAAGTGGTGCTGCGTCCGCAACCGCTGCTCGCCGGTTGGGTCTTCGTCTACGCCACTTGGCAAGAACTCGAAGACTTCAAGCAGTTTGTGCAACACCGTCACGGGAAGAAACTCTACTTCCACGTGCGTCGACAAACCTTGCAGCCGGTGGCCGGCTCCCGGTCGCACCACTCCCATCACGCGCAACCGCATCACGCTCATCAATGAGGCGGAGATGGAGCGTTTCATCACCTTCTGCACCGCCGCACAAGACGATTTGCGCTTCTTCACTCCCGAAGAAGTGAAACTCAAAAGCCGGCGATCGCGTGCGCGTCATCGGTGGCCCGTTCAACGGACAAGAGGGCTATTTCCTGAAAAACAGCCGGAAAGCGCTCAAAAAGTCTCGTCATCGAACTTCCCTGGCTGCCTCTTGCCGCCACCACCACTGTTCTTCCCGAACTGGTTCAAGCGATCGAACGCCGGAAAGACTGAATGCAACAGAAAAATAGCGCACTCCCTTCAAAAGCGCACAAGTTGTAGCCAAAGCCTACTCGACTCTCAGCCAAAAAGCACTCCACTTTTTGAGTAAAAAACCTCTACTTTGAGCAAAAGTAGTCTACTTTCGGGCAAAACGTCCCACCTTTTAGCATAACATCATCACCATGAAAGGAATTGTCCTTGCCGGAGGTAGCGGCACGCGCCTCTATCCCATCACCAAAGGGATCAGCAAACAGCTGCTTCCATCTTCGACAAACCGATGGTCTACTATCCCATCTCAGTACTGATGCTCGCCGGCATACGGGATATCCTCATCATCTCCACCCCCACGACCTGCCGGTTTTCGCCGCCTGTTGGGCGACGGTTCCGACTTCGGGGTGCATCACCTATGCTGAACAACCCTCGCCCGACGGTCTGGCATAGCCTTTCTCATCGGTCGCGAATTCATCGGCGAGGACAGCGTCTGTCTCGTGCTCGGCGACAACATCTTCCACGGCGCCGGCTTCAGCGGCATGCTCCAATCGGCCGTCGCCACGGCAGAGCACGACAACAAAGCCACCGTGCTCGGCTACCGCGTCAACGACCCCGAACGCTACGGTGTGGCCGCCTTCGACGCCGAGGGCAACTGCACCTCCATCGAAGAGAAACCCGAGCAACCGAAATCCAACTATGCCGTGGTCGGTCTTTATTTCTATCCGAACTCCGTGGTCGACATCGCCGCCGGCATCCGTCCCTCGGCACGCGGCGAACTGGAAATCACCACCGTGAACCAAGAATATCTCGAACGCGGGCAACTCAAAGTGCAAACCCTCGGTCGTGGTTTCGCTTGGCTCGACACCGGCACGCACGAGTCGCTCTCCGAAGCCTCCACCTACATCGAAGTGCTCGAAAAGCGCCAAGGCTTGAAAGTGGCCTGTCTCGAAGACATCGCCTACACCCAAGGTTGGCTCACGGCCGACGACCTGCGCCGCATCGCCGAACCCATGCGCAAAAACCAATACGGGCAGTACCTTCTCAAGCGTGCAGCCGAACAACAATAAAAAACGGAGTTCTCTCCTTTTCAATAGTCAAGGAGCCAGTGCCATCGCAGCGCCATAGTTTGCGCTCCCACATATTAGTGGTTCGCCCTGCTCCAGTTTCACCTACAATGAACGTCATTTTCCACCTCGCTCGAAGGAGTCGTCATCCTCGAACCCCGTGTGTTCGAAGACGCGCGCGGCTATTTCTTCGAATCATTCTCCCAACGCGAATTTGACGAAAAAGTTCGCCCCATCCGCTTTGTCCAAGACAACGAATCGCGCTCCACACGCGGTGTCATGCGCGGTCTCCACTATCAGCGCATGCCCCACACGCAGAGCAAACTCGTGCGCTGCACCCAAGGCTGTGTGGTCGATGTCGCCGTAGACATCCGCCACGGTAGTCCCACTTTCGGACAACATGTGGCCGTCGAACTCTCCGCCGAAAACCATCGTCAGCTCTTCATTCCGCGCGGATTCGCCCACGGTTTCGCCGTGCTCAGCGACATCGCTGTGTTCGAATACAAGTGCGACAATTTCTACGCCCCCGAATCGGATGCCGGTATCTCATTGCTCGACGAACGCCTCGACATCGATTGGCGCATGCCCATTGCCGACGCCCTGCTCAGCGAAAAAAAGATCTACACCATCCTCTCTTTGACGAAGCCCCCGCCGACTTCCACATCGACGATCGGCTCTATTGAATCCCATCCCCCCCATGCAAATTCTCGTCACCGGCGCGGGCGGTCAACTCGGCAGCGAAATTCGTCGCCTCTCCGCCGCCACGCCGCACAGCTTTAACTTCACTGATGTCGCCGCACAAGCCGATCCGCTCACGCTGCCCCTCGACATCACCGACCGCGAAGCCGTTCTTCGCTTCGTGAACGACAACGCTATCAACTGCATCATCAACTGCGCCGCCTACACCAACGTCGACGCCGCCGAAAATGATCCCCGAGCGTTGCGACCTCATCAACCACCTTGCCGTGAAAAATCTCGCACTCGCCGCCCACGCAGCCGATGCTTGGTTGGTGCACATCTCCACTGACTACGTGTTCGGTGCCGAACCCTACAACACCCCCTGCCGCGAAGATCAGCAAGGCACGCCCACCGGCGTGTACGGCGCAACGAAACTCCGCGGCGAGCAAAGCTCATTCGGCGCGTCGACTGCAAGCACCTCATCTTCCGCACCGCCTGGCTCTACAGTCCCTACGGCAAGAACTTCGCCAAGACCATGCTCCAACCTCACCGGCAGCCGTCCCTGAAGTGAAAGTTGTCATCGATCAGTGTGGCACCCTACCGCCGCCGCCGATCTGGCCGGCGCCTCCTCACGATCCTTTCCCGACCGCTGACGGCCGACCACATCGGCACCTACCACTATTCAGACGAAGGCGTTTTGCTCGTGGTACGACTTCGCCGTGGCCGTGGCACGCGAAGCCGGTCACATCGACTGCCACGTGCTGCCCCTGCCGCTCCTCCGAATATCCCAGCCCCGTGCAGCGTCCGGCCCTACGCGTACTCGACAAGACGAAGGTCAAAAACCACCTTCGGCCTCGAAATCCCCTATTGGCTCGACAGTCTGCGCACCTGCATCGCCCGTCTGCGCGACGGCGAAACGGTCTAACCCTTGCTTTCAGCCCCAACACCCCACGCTATGCACACCATCGTCATCACCGGCGGCGCCGGTTTCATCGGCAACCACGTCGTGCGCCGTTTTGTTCAGCAATATACCGACTACCATATCATCTGCCTCGACGTCCTCACCTACGCCGGCAACTTGGCCAACCTCGCTGACCTGGAAAACGCGCCGAACTATGAGTTCGCCCGCCTCGACATCTGCGACTACGCCGCCGTGCGCCGTCTGCTCGAAGAGAAGCACGTCGACGGCATCATTCACCTCGCCGCCGAAAGCCACGTCGATCGCTCCATCAAAGATCCGATGTGCTTCGCCCGCACCAATGTGATGGGCACCCTCAGCCTACTGCAGGCTGCCCGCGACTATTGGGAGTCGCTCCCGAACGCTACGAGGCAAGCGCTTCACCACATCTCCACCGACGAAGTGTACGGTGCCCTTGACATCACGCGCCCCGGCGACACCGCCCCTCTACGGCGACGACTTCTTTGTCGAAACCACCCCTACATCGCCCCCACTCCCCTACTCGGCGTCGAAAAGCCTCGAGCGACCACTTCGTGCGCGCCTACCACGACACCTACGGCATGCCGACGCTCATCAGCAACTGTTCGAACAACTACGGCCCCAACCAGTTCCCTCGAGAAGCTCATTCCGCTGCTCATCAACAACATACGCCACCGTCGTCCCTCCCGTCTACGGCAAGGGCGAAAACGTACGCGACTCGGCTCTATGTCGTGGATCACGCCCGCGCCATCGACCCTCATCTATCACAAAGGAGTATCGCCGACACCTATAATATAGGCGGCTTCAACGAATGGCGCAACATCGACATCGTACGCCTCGTGGTGCGCACCGTCGATCGCCTGCTCGGGCGCCCTGAGGACGCCGACCTCGACCTCATCACCTACGTCACCGACCGCGCCGGCCACGACTTGCGCTACGCCATCGACTCCACAAAGCTCAAAAACGAACTCGGTTGGGAACCCTCCCTCCAATTTGAACAAGGCATCGAGGAAACCGTGCGCTGGTATCTCGACAACCGAGACTGGATGGATCGCATCACCTCGGGCGACTACCTGCGCTACTACGAAGACATGTACGCCGGTCGTTGACGTCTCGCCCGCCCCTACGCCTTTCAGCCCCTTTCCACACAGCGAGTGGGAAGTAAATGACAACTAAACTTGCCATTTACTCCTCTTTTTGTTTGGTCGTTCGTGGAATTTGCTTTATATTTGCGCACACGAACAAACAATATAACACCATATCCATGAAGTTATTTACGCAATTTGCTCTGCTCTGCTGCCTCGGCCTGCCGCTTTCGGCACAAGCCCAAAGTGGTTTCAGCCTCAACAGCAGACCCTCCCCAACCCGGACAACGAACCGGCTCCCTGTACATCCCTGTGCCCTCTCCTCGCCAGCTCAAGTGGCAGGAAACAGAGTTCTATGCCTTCTTCCACTACGGCATGAATACCTACACCGGTTTGGAATGGGGTAAAGGTAATGAAGACGTAAATCGTTTCGCCCCCACCCAAGTACCCAACCCCGAACAGTGGCTTCAGGCCGCCAAAGACGCTGGCATGCGCGGTGGTATCGCGGTGATCAGCACCACGACGGTTTCTGCCTCTGGCCCACCGCCACCACCAACCACAACGCCACGGCCTCTTCCAACGTCAACGCCAAGAAGACCAACATTCCCCGCGACTTCGCCGATGCCGCGCGCAAGCTCGACATGAAATATGGCTTCTACATCTCGCCTTGGGATCGCAACTCGGCTCTCTACGGCACCGACCGCTGCGTAAAAGAGGTGTTCTTGCGCCAATGTCTCGAAGCCGCACAATACGGCAAAGACCAATTTGAAATGTGGTTTGACGGCGCCAACGGCGGCGACGGCTACTACGGCGGCCAAAACAAGACCATCAACGTGGGCGACGCCAATGTCTACTACGACGTGCCCAACCTCCGCGACTCCGTCCACAAGATCCTCCCCTGACTGCGTGATGTGGGGTGTCGGCGGCGAAGCTCGCTGGATCGGTAACGAACAAGGCTGGGCCGGCGAAAACCAACTGGTGCATGGGCGACGGCACAAGCGGCAACATCAACGGCTGGTACTGGCACCCCTGGTGAGAGCGACGCCAAAGCCACCAACCGGGTTGGTTCTGGCACAACGGCGAAAGCCCGCCTCGGCCGAACGCCTTTTCCAGATGTACTCGAAACGGTGGGTCGCAACGCCACGCTCATCCTCAACCTCCTGCCCGACCAATCGGGTCTCACTGCCCAACGCCACCGTTAGAACGATGAAGCAACTCGGCAATTACATCAGCAGCGCTTCGAGACCAACCTCGCCAAGACGGCCACCGTGGTTGCCAGCGAGACGCGCACCCCGGCGCCGGTCGCAACTATGACGTGAAGAACCTCTTCGACGGCAGCACCACGACCCACTGGGCCACGAACGACGGCACGAAGCAAGCCACCCTCACCTTCACTTGGGACAGCTCCCTCAAACCCTGCGCTACGTCGACCCTCATGGAACTTGTCGCCAAGGGACAACGCGTCAAGAAGTTCAAGATCGAAGTCACCGAAGACGGCACCACGTGGAAACCCACGGGCGGCAACATCGCCACGACCACCATCGGCTACAAGCGCATCATCCCCTCAACGGTAGCACCGATCACAGCTACGACCGTGGCACCAACGCCGTCGGTCTGCGCATCACGATCGAAGATGCCAAGGCTTGCCCTTGCTCAAGAGCGCAGCCATTCATTAATCTGTAAAGCCCACCCACAATGAAATTCAAACATATCCTCCCTGTGGCTGCCCTGGCTTTGCCGATGGCCGCCTCCGCACAAAACGTCTACCTCCCTACCCTCGATTTCGAACAGACCACCTGGAAAGCCCTCGGTGTGTTCGACACGTGGGAGGCCTCCCCTTCCGCACCGGCGCCCTCACCGGCAACTGTGCCCTGCTCGACAACCCCACCACGAGCGAACTCAATCCCATCGACGGCACGCCCGTCAACAGTTCGGCCAAAGTGCTCGCCGTGCAGCGCTCACGCTACGGTTCGAACACCTTCGGCGCCCGCATCACCCTCAACGAGCCCTTCGACCTCACCGCCACGCCCAAATACGTCCACGCCTGGATCCACGCCCAAAGCCGGACGTGCCATGATCATCGGCCTCGGTAAGCGCAAGGATCGTCCCGGTCAGAGCGACGACATCGTGCAGTTTGCTCAAATCACAGGTTCAGCGCTCGAAGCCAACCAATGGCAGGAAGTCGTGCTTCCCGCCGCCGGCAACGAAGGCGTGCAGATTCACAGCCTCCTCATCGTGCCCCACTGCGAAAGCCCGCACGATCTCACTGAAGACTTTGCCGCCTACATCGACAATGTCAGCGTCAACGACAGCCCCACCCCGTCGCTCATCACGGGCTATTATCCCACCGCTGTCGACAAGAAGCAAGCCTACACCCGCAACGACCGTCACCTCGACGCCGTTCGTCTCACGGTGGACGGCAAGACGCAGGCCTACAACGTACCCACGCCGCGTACGGTCTACACCAACGCCGGCGCCGCAGCCCTCTTCGCCAAGCCCGGCGACGTCGTGACGCCCTCCGTGTCCTACACCGGCACTTGGATGCACAGCTACGTCTACCTCGACAAGAACCAAGACGGACAATTCGATCCGCAAACCGAACTCGTCAGCTACTCCTACTATCAAGGTAAGAACAGCGAAGGTCAAGCTGTGAGCAACGGCAACACCATCCAGCCGCGTCCCTTCACCATCCCCGCCGACCTCGCCCCCGGCATCTACCGTCTGCGCTACAAAGTAGACTGGGACAACAACGATCCTCTCGGCTCGGGCGACGTGCTCAAACACGGCGGTGCCTTCGTCGACATCCGTCTCAACGTCCACGGCAACACCGCCACCCTACGCCAGCAGAACCTCAACGGCGAAATCATCACGCCCGAAGGTGCGAAGCTCGAAAGCTACCAAAGCGCCCTTCGGTCAGCCCTTCACCGTGAAGATGAACCCCGCCGACGGCTTCTGAATACGCCGGTAGTGATCGTGAAGCACGGTTATCGCCTCACCGCCGACAGCTCTCGAAAGACAACGTGCAGTGGGAAACCATCCGTGTGCCGCGCAGCATCTTCAAAGGCCGACAACACCTTCACCCTCCCGGCAGAGTGGATGGATGGCGAGATACTCCTCCAAGGTCTCTTTCATCGAAAAACGGCAAGCACCAACCCGAACCCGCTCCCCCAGTGGTATTCGCGTTTCACCCCCGGTGAGATCGTCAATGGCAAGTTCGCCACCGGTTCACAGTGGTACTCCATGCAGATCGGTCAACAGGGCTACGTCCTCAAAGCCGACGGCACGCAGAAGACCCTCGAGCTCGCCGACACCGAAGTGAATCCCGAAGATGGGAAACAACTCTGGTGCTTCGTGGGCAACAACGCCGAAGGCTTTCGCATCTACAACCTCGCAGCCGGCACAGGCTATGTCCTCGCCGCGCCCACCAACATGGGCAACGACAAAGGCGGTAGCTCCTTTTCCCACTCCCTGCAACCTGTAGGATCCATTCCCCAAGGCTATTCGGCTGTTTGGCGTTTCTCCGACTCTAACGACCTCGGCAAAGCGGTCCCGCCTACGCCTACATGTACGAAGACGGTATCCCCGCCAACAAAGTGAACAACCGCAACAACAAGTTCGCTCTTCTGGAACGGCGGTGCCGACAAGGGTTCGACCTCACCATTCTGCCCGTCACTCCAACCTCACCACGAGCGTTACCATGGACTTTCAGCCCACCGCAGCTGCTACCACCTACGACCTCACGGGTCGTCGCGTAGCGCAAAACACCCGCGGTGTCCTCGTGCAGAAAGGCAAAAGTAGTCGTTCGCTGATTCCAAAGTCCTTTCGCGGCGCACACGCACCCACTCATTCCCAAGCGGGCAGCCACTTCCCTGTGGCTGCCCGCTTCTTTGTGTTGATGCGACAGCAGCCATCCGACAATAGACGCTTAGCTGGTCACTTGCACAATACATGCATAACACATCGTATAAACAAGAAACTATACAAATTCAGCAACAAAAACCGGTCACGCAGCGTTTATAATTGCATTTTGCCAAACACGAATAGCAAAACGTCTAAAACGCACACAGAATCCCACTTTTCAAGACAAAAACCACTCAAACGTTTAGCAAAACACGACATCATTTCAACATTTTGAATTTGACTTCCTAAAAATGCAAACTTAGAATTAGCATTTCGGACGCTAAAAGTTAAAACACACCCCTGTGCTTCATTTTTCAGCGTGTAGCTTTTGCCAAAAGTGTGTATAATCCTATATTTGCAAATACATACAATCGCAAGTCACAAAACAGGTGGTTCACTTGTCTCGAGCGCAGCGATTGCTCTCCTCTGTAACATAGATCAGCAATCCAAATCAACAATAAGATGAACAAGAAGTCAGTCACACTCGGCGTAGCGCTCTTTTGATGAGCGGCGTAGCTGATGACAGACGGCCGTGTTGGGTCACGTATCCGACAGCGAAGGCAATCCCATCGTCAACGCAGCAGTACGCATCGGCACCCGCACCGTGGCCCTCACCGACGGTAAAGGTAAATTTCGTTAGCCAAAGTGCCCGCCGGCACGAAGTCTCACGATCGCCTACGTGGGTATGAAACCCCGCACCATGGAGATTAGTAAGAACGGCACGGTGAACGTAGTGCTCGAATGGGACGACTCCAACCTGAACGAAGCGATCGTAGTGGCTTATGGCACGGCGAAGAAAGCCTCGTTCACGGGTTCGGCCGCGACGATGAGCGCGCAGAAGCTCGAAAAAATCGTCAAGTTGCTGACGTTCGCGCGCCCTCAACGGCACCGTGGCCGGCGTGCAGACCACCAGCAACAACGGTCAGCCCGGTACCTCCGCCACCATCCGCGTCCGCGGTTTCGGTTCAATCAATGCCGAGATGAAGCCCCTCATCGTCCTCGACGGCGTTCCCTACGACGGCGATCTCTCGTCGATCAACCCCAACGACATCGAAAAACATCTCGGTACTCAAAGATGCCGCCTCTGCCGCCCTCTACGGTGCGCGCGGTGCCAACGGTGTGATGCTCATCACCACCAAGAAGGGTAAGTCGGGCGATGCCAGATAGCAGTTCGAAGGCCGCTGGGTGTGAACTCGCGCGAGATTTCGAACTACGACGTCATCCGCGACCCGAAAGCCTACATGACGCACCTCTACCAAGGCTTCTACAACGAAAACATCTATAACAACGGCCACATCGCTCAGGGCAACGACCGACGCCAACAAGCGCATCGTCAAGAAGCTCGGCTACCCTGTCTTCACCACCCTCAAGGGTGAACAGCTCTTCGACACCAACGGCACCTTCAACCCCAACGCCACCCTCGGCTACATGGTGCGCGACGAGCAGGGCAACGCCTCTATTATCTGCGTCCCGACAACTGGGAAGACGAGACCTTCCGTCAGAATACGCGCCAAGAGTACAACCTCAGCGTGTCGGGCGGTAACGAGCGCTTCAACTACTATTGGGGCAGCGGTTACCTCAACGACGAAGGTATCATCGACAACTCGGGCTACAAGCGCTACAGCACCCGCCTGAACGTCGACTACCTGGCCAAATCGTGGCTCAAGGTCGGCGCCAACCTCGGCTATGCTTGCAGCAACAGCGCCTACCCCGAGTCGCAGACCAACAAAGACGGCACCAGCTCCGCCAACGCCTTCTACGTGGCCAACAGCATGGCGCCCGTCTACCCCATGTATGTGCGCACCCCCGACGGCAACATCATGCACCACCCCACCACGGGACAGCAGATCTTCGACTTCGGCGACGGCCAATACGTGCCTTACGAGCGCAACTTCATGTCGATCTCCAACCCCGTGGGCGACTTGAAGAACAATGTGCACGAATACCTCACCGACCTCTTCACCGGTCGTTGGTATGCCAACGTGATGCCCCTCAAGGGTCTGACGCTCACGGCCTCTTTGGGTCTCACAGTCGACAACACCCGCGAACACTCGGCCACTTCGCCCCTCATCGGACAGTCCGCCAATTCGGGTGGTGAAGCCGGTCAAAGTCTCACTCACCAACGCAGCCTCAACCAGCAGTATCTCGCCACCTACAAGACCTCCCGGGGTCTGCACAGCGCCGACTTCCTCCTCGGTTTCGAACGCTACGATCGCCACACCGAAGAATTCTACGCCAACGGTCAATACCTCTACCGCGACGGCGTTTGGGCGGTGAACAACACCATCAACCAGCGCAAGGGTGGCGGCAAGCACAAAGAATACTCCACCGCCGGTTTCTTCGGTCGTCAACTACGACTGGTCTGAGAAAAGTATTTCGCCAGCTTCAGCTTCCGCCGCGACGGTTCTTCGCGCTTCCATCCCGACCACCGTTGGGGCAACTTCTGGAGCCTTTCAGGTGCATGGGACGTGGCCAAGGAATCGTTCATGAAGCCCTACCGCTGGGTCGACCTCCTCAAGGTGAAGGCCCTCGTTCGGTCAGCAGGGTAACGACGACATCGGCAACGACTACGCTTACCTCAACCAATATAAGTTGACGGGCGCCAACAGCAGCCTCAGTGACGCCGACCTCACCTCAAGGGCAACAAGGACCTCACTTGGGAAAAAGAGCAACTCGTTCAACGTGGGCGTGGACTTCAGCCTGTGGAACGGCAAACTCGCCGGTTCGGTTGAATTCTTCAATCGCCAAACCACCGACATGCTCTACAACAAGCCCGTCGCGCTCTCCAACGGCTACGCCACGATGCCCATGAACATCGGTTCGATGCGCAACAGCGGTGTGAAATCGACCTCAGTTCGGTGGTGCCCCACAACAGCCACTTCAGTGGACGGTTGCCGCCAACGCCACCTTCTTGAACAACAAGATCCTCAAGCTCCACCCCGACTTCGCCAAGGAGGGTATCAAGAACGGTTCGCGCCTCTACCAAGAAGGGCAAAACATGTTCCAGCTCAACCTCGTGCAATATGGCGGTGTTGATCCCGTCACCGGTAAGGCCATGTACTGGACGGTGAAGAACAACGAACGCGTCCTCACCGACAGCTACGACGATGCTTACAACAAAGGGCGCCTCGCCATGGGCAACCTCCTGCCCACCGTCACGGGCGGTTTTGCAGCACCACGCTCGAAGCCTATGGATCTCGACCTCTCGTGTCGGCTTCCTACCAGCTCGGCGGTAAGGTGTTGGACAATGGTTACCAAGACCTCATGCACGTTGAGACCCGAAAAACCGGTCGGGCTTTGGCACAAGGACATCGCCCGCGCTTGGACACCTCAAACACCCATACCGATGCTGCGTCTCGACGCCGGCGACAGCAACGTCGACGCCACTTCGACCCGCTTCTCGTGTCGTCCGACTACTTTTCGCTCAACAACGTCACCCTCGGGCTACACCCTGCCGCGCCACCGTGCGTCACGCCAAGCTCAGCGCCGCTCGCCTCTATGCCGCCGCCGACAACCTCGCCCTCTTCTCTGCACGTCAAGGTGTCGACCCCCGTCAGAGTCAAATCTACGTCTACGGCAACTCTTACACCGCTGTGCGTACGGTATCCTTCGGTGTGAAACTCACCTTTCTAATCCTCCAAACCGATTCACAATGAAATCACTATATCAATGGAGCCGGTTGTCGCTCGGCCTGCTCCCTTCTCCGCCCTCCCCGGCTGCACTGATCTCGACACCGCACCACAGGGCAACACCGTCACCGAAGACCAGAAAACGGAACTCTATCGCCGTGTCCCGAACGTGCCTCGGCCGCCGTCAACGGTATCATGAGTCTTTTCCGCGCTACGAAGCCACCACCGGTGGCCACTTGACTTTCGGTTACCCTCCGTGATGCTCGGCTTTGACTGCCGCGGCACAGACGCCGCCCTGCATCACCTCGGGCCACAACTGGTTCAGCAACGAAACCCTCCTCGACGACAACACAGTCATCGACCCCTTCCCTCGCATGGTTTGAGCAACCGCTACGACCAGATCCAGTGCCTGCAACGCCCCTGCTCGCCGTGGTCAAGAGCGACGACACCAACCCCTGTCACGCGCTACAACCGCGCACAGGCTCAGGCCGTTCGCGCCTTCGACTACTTCACCCTCGCTCAGAGCTTCCAGTTCACCTGCTAAGGGACACGAGCAGTCAACTGCGTACCGGTGATCACCGAAGACAACCAAGCCGAAGCTGAGAAGAAGGCTTCGCTCTCCACGGTCGAAGAAGTTTACAAGCGCATCAACGATCGACCTCGACTCCGCCGCGGTCAACATCAAAGCCTCCGGCACCCAGCGCAGCGACCGCCGCTATCGTCAGCGCTGCCGTCGTTCACGGTCTCCGAGCCCGTGTCGCCCTCGTGCAGCAGCGCTGGGCCGATGCTGCCGCCGCTGCCGACAAAGCCATTACCGCCGCAGCCGCCGAAGGCATCACGCCCGCCTCTCGCGCAGCCGTGAGCCACCCCACCTTCACCTCCATGAGCGAAAAACAACTGGATGTGGGGTATCAAGATCGAAGAAACCGATCGCGTCGTCACCTCGGGCATCGTCAACTGGCCCGCGCATCATGTGCACCTTCGCCTACGGCTACGTCTTCGTCGGTGCCACCAAGAGCATCAACAGCAAGCTCTACGCCTACCATCCCTGCCACCGACGTGCGCAAAGGCTGGTTCCTCAACGAGAAAGGCCAATCGCCCAACCTCTGCCGCCCAGCAGAGGCTATGTTGACCGGCAGAAAGAGGGCCTTTACACCAACGTGAAGTTCGACTTTATAAGAGCGTCCTCCGTCAGTCGACCAACGCCCAGGACATCCTGCTCATGCGCGTTGAGGAGATGTACTCGTCAAGGGCCGAAGCCCTCGCCATGAGCGGCCAACCCGCCGCAGGTGCTCAGGTGCTCACCGACTTCGTCAAGACCTCACCGCGATCCCGCCTACACCCTCGCCGCCGCCTCAGCCGAAGCCGTACAAGACGCCGTGTGGATGCAGCTGCCGCGTAGAACTCTGGGGCGAAGGTTTCTCCTACTTCGATCTGCTCCGCCTCAACAAGGGCATCGACCGCCGCGACTGTAGGCTTTCGAGACAGAGCGCCAACTACAACATCGCTCCCGACTCTCCCGTGATGCTCATCCCATCCCGCAGAAAGAACGCGAAGCCCAAGGCCGTGAAAACCGAAGACTACAAACCTTCTTGGCCAAGAAGCCTGAGCCCGTGCCGCTCACCCAAAAATACGTTATCTGCTGAAAACTTCCTTTCTATAAGTGTTTTGCTTGATCCGAGCTCAACGGCTCTCCCGCGACCCCGGATCTTTTAGACGCTCACACAATGAAACCCCATATCCTCCCCCTCTTCGCCGCCGGTCTTCTCGCCACTGCGGTTGCCATATCTTGCAGCCAAGACCCCGCTTGACCGATGCTTCGGCAGTCAAGTCAACAAATACAGCTTCTTCCACTCTTCGCGCAGCTTCTCGTTCATCGACGCAGCCGCTTCAGGAAGTAAAGTCACCCTGATGCGCGGCACCTCCGTCGGACGCTGGGCAGGCCGTGAAGCTCCTCAACGATACGCTCAGTCCACTTCTGTCCGCCCCCACGTGCATGTCAACGGCAGCACCACGGCTGAATATGTGGTGAAAGTGAATCCTGCTCATCTCCGCCGGCAAGCATGCGGTCGACACCCTCGTCCTCGATCTCTACTAATGTTTCGGTCGGCGGTCACGCCCAACCCTCTGCAAATCGAACACAAGGAATAATTTCTATCCCATAGGCAAGTTGTCGCCCTCGCTTCGCCGAACGACAACTTTTGTACCATCAAGAAGAAAGCGGTATCTTTGACTTTTATGCTCGAAGATACCGTTAAGTGTAAAAGAGAAAATGACGAAATTACCTCCAGTCTTTTTCTCCACTTTCTTTAATGTAGTCGCCTTTTCAAATAGTTTCCTTATTCCGGGGTACTTCAGGCTTTCGCTTTCAATCTGCTTTCTCCCGTTTCCTAAGGAACTCTTTATCGCTTTTCATGTCGTTCTTCTCTGCGATCTCAGGATGTTCTTTTCTGAAGTCCTCGATGCCTTCCCATACACGTATAAAATACGTGCAATGAGCAAAGACCGATCCCACATGCCAAATAGAAGATATCATCGCTGATCATAATAACTTAATGCTGAAAGGTTCGCCATATTTCTCCGTTCCGCCAAAATACACGTTTATATACGAAGTTCCAAATCTTCATTCCCCAATCGTATCTTCAGCGTTGTTGCTTTAACAAAAACTCGGCTTAATGGTCAAATGTACGGTTCATCCGACATTTGGGAGTGATGTGACAATCAAGCGATACAACCTCCGCCAATGTCTCCGATGTTAAAACTCTCGTCTACAAATGCCCCACCAACTCTTTTTCTATCTTTGCTTTTTACACGGCTATAACCGCTTTCAACATGGCATTCGGCAACGATAGAACAAGCCACGCAGCATTTCCACAACCACATTCCTCGCAAAGTGGAATGCCGATGGCAAATGGTTCACAGCATAGGACGGATAAAAATATGACCTTAGAAGAAATACAATCTCTGCTATGCAGCACAGAAACGTCTCTGCATAGAACGCACAGAGAGTACCAGAAAACATGGACAAGTTCCAAGAAGCGATTTGTGCATTCAGCAATGACATGAGCAACCGCGACAAAACGGCTACTTATTATTGGCGCCAAAGACAACGGCACACTTTCCGGTTTAAAAAGTAGACGATGCCCTGTTTCATAGCAGGTATTCGAGTGACGGCAACATTCTCCCCATCCCAATGATGACCTGTGAGCGCTATGAATTAAACGGAGGTGACCTGCTCATTGTCGAGGTGCAACCCGCCTTCTCCCCACCGGTACGTTATCGTGGACGAACTTTTATTCGCATCGGTCCGCGCAGAGATATAGCTACCCTTGATGAAGAGCGTTTACTCATAGAGAAGCGCATGAGTAATATGGTCTCGTTTGACGCTGCCCTTGTTACAAAGCGACACTTGCAGATATCGATACCACTTTATCCGCGAAGAATACATTCCCAAAGCCGTAAATCAAGAAGAGGCAAAACAACGATTCGAGAGATCTCAGAGAACAAATGAGCGCCTCGGTTTATACGACTTACAACACGATTGTCCCACCAACGTCTGCATGGTACTTTTGGCAAAAAGGCCGCGACGTTTTATACCCGGCATGTGTCTTCAATTTGTTCGGTTCGCGGGCAAGATAAAGGAGGCGACATTTAGACGAGAAACTCTTTGAAGGCAGTTCTGGCCAAGATGCTGCCGCAATTGGAAGTGCTGATCAATTATGGCATCGTTCGCACTCGCCCCATAGCCATCAGCAGTCTAAGAGAAACCGATCAGTCCAACTACCCCAAGGAGGCCCTGAGAGAACTCATACTGAACGCCTGTATGCATCGCGATTACCAAGCCAACATGCCGACACGCTTTTTACCTGTCTCGACGACCGCATTGAAATCATGAACCCCGGTGGCTCTTCGGCAAGGCACGCCCTGAAAATTTCCCCGACGTCAACGACTATCGCAATCCTCTTATCGCACAAGCCTTAAAGATTCTGGGTTACGTCAATATGTTCAACTGAGGTATTAGCCAGTCAAACGCTTGATATCAGACAATGGAGGAGAAGCTCCACACTTCGATGTTACCAAGATAACGGCTTTTCGAAGTAACCGCTCATTCAGCCATAAAAACAGCTGATAAACAAGACATTAAAAATATCAGCAGGAAACTCTTACCAAGTTGCTTACCAAGTTAATTCCGAATTACTTCTCGGTTCGAGAAGAAAAAAACTTAGTCTTACTCCTTGCTTGTTTAGTAGAACCGCAGAGCGCCTCCGCCCTATCTCAACGCTTAGGGACTTACAGACAGAACACTGCGCAATCGATATTTGAGCAAGCTGCTGCAAGCCGTCATCGAACGAACCATACCGGAAAAACCCACCAGTAGAAATCAACGATACAAACTCAAATAAGAGATCGCCCCGTGGTTTTACAAAACCATCGTCCTCTGCACCGTGAGATTTTCACAGACGAGGTGGTTCTTCCGCCCCTCTCATCACACGCCCCTCCCCATACTAATTCCTCGCACCCAACGGCACGAGGGGGAGTGGTTCGTTTTTCTTCTGCAATCCTATTCCATTTCGCCTAAAATAGGCAACATCTCAATCATCTGTTTGAGCACCCTTCATGAACCGAAGCGTATTCAGACTTGTCGTACTCCCAAGAGATACACTTCTCCCTCCTCTTCCGTCACAAGGACATTATACGTAATCACTCTTGCCCTCCCGACTTGCCGGCTCCTTTAGACTTGATCGCCATTCTAATTTTTCGAATACCGGCGGTCAACTCAACCCTTGTAACGGATTTCGTTCGAGTTCAGCCACAAAGCCTTCACATCTTCTTTCAAAGACCTAGACGCTTCGCCAAGGCTTTTCAAGCTTTTGGCGAAGGTGGGAGTGGAGTCACTAAAGCTCATCGAGCAATTTCGTCATGGAAAGTTTTTCGATTTTGCCCTCTTGCATGAGCTTCACCTCCTGCAGTGCAAGCCGCAAACGCCCTATGAGTCAAGTTCGTTCGTCACACATCTTGTGCGGTGAGGGGAGTGATGCGAAAACTGCCCAACCCTCTCGACTTCAAAATCACTTCCTTGCCTTCTTTGACCATGCCGAGATACTTGGTTTGGTCTCGTTCTAAATTCTCTTGCGCTGATTACTTCCATAGTTGTCTTATTGTGTTCACCGCAAAGATAAGCACAAGCCCATTTTGGCATCCATCATTTCAACATTTAACATCCGAAGCAGTCCAAAGGGGCGACATCAGCCACAAAGCAATACATCGGTGGCCGTCTACCCATTCGGCATCGAGCGGGCCACAAGTTCCCGGGATATTTTCGTCCTCCCTCACACGAAGAAGAGCGCCACCCCACCACTGATGAGCGCCCCACCACTTCGCGGCGCGTCACACGCTGTCCGAAGAGCACATGCGCCGGCCAGAGGATGAGCACGGGCGAGCGACATGATCGTCATCGCCACCCCGTCGAGGTGTATTGCGGCCATGAGCGAGAGCGACACCCCTACGAAGGCCGAATACCACCGTGGCCGCCATGAGCAGCCAACCGCGGCCGTCCGTGCAGGCGCGTCGCAACACGTCGCCCTTTGCCCGCCAAGAAGAGGATGAGCAGAAAGCCCGGCAGCCCCGCCACGGCGCGCATCTGCGTGGCCGCAAACGGCAGGAGAAAGGCCGTCGACGTCCCCACCTTCGCCGCCGTCCACACCACCGCATAGTGTTTCAATGCCCACGGCCGAGAGCGTCAGCCCCAAGCCCTGCCCCACTTTCGGCACCGATGCCCAGCAGCACGCCGCGCATCGGGAGATTGAGGCGCACTTTGCGCCGGCGCCGCCCCTCGTCCCTCCTCATCGGGCGCACCGCGGCCGAGAATCGACACCGCGATGCCCGTCATCGTCACCGCCATCCCTCGCCAAGGCCTGCGCCGAGAGCCGTTCGCCCAGCAAGCCCCACCCCGCCACAGCCGAAACCGCCGGCGCGATGGCTCGCGAAGAGTTGGCCAGCGCGAACCAATGAGCAACAGGCGTTGAACAGGCAATAGTCGCCGAACACATAGCCCACCAGCCCGGACGCCAAGAGCCAGCCCCAGGTGGTGGCATCTGCCCGCTGCGGCAGGGGCGAACCGGTGCAGACCCACAGCAGGGCGCCGATGAAGAGCAACGAGCAGCTCATGCGCAGCACGTTCACCACGTGCGCGCCCAGACGGCGGCTCACCGTTTCGCTCAGCAAGCGCACACACCGTCCACGAGACGGCTACCGCCAGCGCGATCGATTCGTTAAGATAAGCTCCGCCCGCAGCGGAAGACAGGGAGAAAAAGAGGGCAAAGAGAGGGTTCATAGGCATGTGTCGGCCGTTCGGCCGTTAAGGTATCGTTTGAGAGTGCAAATTTACGAATTTCTCCTCATTCGCCCACCGGCGTCCGCCGTTTTTCGTGTGCCGCTCTCGTTTTTCGTCCCTTCGCCGCCACACTCCACGAAAAACCTGCGAACTTTCAGCCGAAACCCGTCTACTTTTCGTCCCTAAGTCCACTCGCTTTTTCGTCGTCCCTCGCCCACTCTTTTCGCAACCGCCTGCGGCACGCAAGGCGAAACCGCCCTTCGCCCCTCGCTCCTCACGCGCGTGTTACGCGCACTCAGCCATTTTTCGTTTTTGCCTTCACACCTTCACCCACCCCAACAACCCACTCGTGCACAACGAATTAGCGGGGTGAAGGTTTCACCCCTTTTTCCTTCACCCTGCGCTTCATCCGCCGCACCGCTCGCCCCTCACAACGACCGCGGGCCAAAGTGGCCGAAAGCGGTGAAGACGGGGGACGCAAGGTGAAGCCTTCACCCGCAACCTCCTCTTTTTCAAACGATTGAGCGACAATCGGCGTAAAAACACGAGGGACGCAACCTTCACCCACAACACACTGACGTTCAATATCTTGCAGGCAAAAAGGTGAAGAGGTGAAGGCAAAATCGGAAAAACGCCGGATGCGCGCGCGTCACGCGTACGTGTTGGGCGGTCGCCGTGCGCCGGCCGGCACCCCTCATGGGCAGGAGACGAAAAACGTCCTCGGCGCGCGCCGCCTCCCGAGAAAAAGATTGTAACTTCGCAGGTGCGCCCTCCGCTCTTCACAAGGAAGTGCACCCTCCGAAAACGTCCCACTCTAAACCCTCTCTTCCCTTTTCCCCATGACCACCACCGCTCCCCAACTCTTGCCCTATCTCGAACGCCTCCTCGACGGAGAAACCGTGGAATGGAAAACGCTGGGGGGGTGATACGCTGATGTTAAAGTAAAAAATCAGCCAACCTCTTCTATGGGGAGTGCCTCACAGAAGAGAATTACTAAGAAGAGACTTTACATATTCACAGACACTACTAGAGTTCGAATCTGATTGATGCTACGCAATTTTCTATATCGCACACAAAATACTCTGTAAAAAAAATGGTAGGACAAAATATATGTGTACATTTGCCATGTCTTTCAACTTAGAATCTTGGTTTTTTACTCGGGATAGGAACATAGTTCTATGAAAATATGATTTCAAGAGATATCAGTGCTGGCTTATATACTTGCTCATACAGCTACCCCTGACTTGTGCCTCTGTAAATCAACTATATAAAAAGAATACCCTAATTTACCAGGATAGGGTAAGGCCATATTATACGCTATTAGGTTGGCAAAGAGTATTAACGGTAATTTCTGTAATCATGAAAAAGATGAAGAGATTCAATCTGGGTAATGCGAGAGTACTTTCTCCCAACAACATAACAGCCTTGTTGGGTGGGGAGTTTCTTTCTTACACTTGCAGTAGAGAAGGTCTGAGTTGCGCCATCCAAGTAGACGGAGGAGTCAACACTGGAAATTGTAAGTAGTACTGCTAGTGAAACCCAGATGAACTTAACGTGCGTTCTTAACTAAGAAGATTTTTAAGAGTTAATTCTTTTGCACGAACGACACTTGAATATCCTCACCTAATTTTACTATTCTTCTTTATGCATTCAGCAGGGTTATTTCTTAATTGCGGCGATTTTTTTCTTGCGACGGTTTCTTACGCTCAGGAGTCCAGGTTACGCTGCAGGGCGGTATTCAAGACGGTTTCTTTGAAGCGCGGTCTCTTTGATTGCCGTGTCGCCCTCTTCAGCTCGGACAGTATTGAGGTGAAAAGCGATATCAAGGTCTATGAGATAGGTGAAGACAGTATGCACGTCTCCACCATCTCATTCCATCAATACTCCCAACGTGTCAGGCAACTACCTGATTCGCGTCCAAAAGCAGGATACGCAGATGGATGGGCACAGGTCGTCATTCCGAAAGACAACCAGAAGGCGACGATAGCTGTGCCTATGATTTCATTGCGCAAATTGATGCACGAAAAGCACTCAGGCGAGGCGGTCAGGCCACACGCATCAAGGTGAAGATGCGCAACGACACCTGGTTTACGATGCGGCAGCGTTCAACCCTTCTTCGGGTTCAAAACTCTCTCACTTGATAGAGCAACTTCCAGGAGCCACGATGAATGCAGCAGGCGAAATCTTTCATCAATGGGCGAAAGATTGATGAATCCCTACCTCAACTCGCGTTCCTTCTTTCGTGGGAACGAAGCCGTGTTGCTGGAAAAACTTGCCCTACTACACTGTGAAAGAGTTGAAAGTCTTCGAGCGCCAACGCTTAGAGATGGTGATGCGTGGGCAGAAAGACGACAGTCCCTGAGTATGTGATGGACGTGAACCTGAAGAATGAATATTCCTGGGAGCGATGGTCATCGAAGCGGCGGGTGGTACGCACGAAAGGTATCTTACCGTATCTTCGCGGTTTTCGACGCCTACCTCGACTGTGGAGCTTTTTGCCAACCTCATCAATACCAACGACATCAGTCGTGCAATAGCGAGAGGATGGAACCAAGGGAAGGATTTATAATGGGCAATCAAAACAAGCCCTCCACACGCAAAGCCGCAGGACTGACTTTCGAGCTACCAATCGACGAAAAAGGCAATGATGGGCTATCCAGCCTTGATGGAGTCTGCACAATTGTCATTCGATCACTATCAGAACTTGGACGCCTCGGGACGCCACAAAGAGAGCTTCCTGCCTCGGGGAGTACTTTCGAGCGTATGCAGCGCAACCTGCAAACGACCATCAAAGCCGCGCAGCTCATCAATAAGTTCACTACTTGCCTTTGGTCTCTTAGCCACTATTTGAGCGTAGGATACAAGGAAGACAAGGAGGCGTGGGACAAAGCTACGCAGCAGTGGGAATGCACAGCAAACAATGGCGAGCCAACAAATCGATGCTTTGGGCAAAATAAAGCATTATAGTATGCTGTCTGTGCTGGGGTTTTTATACCTATCTTCGCCAACTGAGTGTCGGTTTCCAACAGCTTCAGGGAGCGTTCTGATCGAGATTATTTCCACCGCCAAACTACGGCTTTGGCTCAATCAGTCCAATGATTATCGCCACCAGTACACCGATGCTCGCACTACGGAGTATCGCGTGAGCCTTCACTGTCCTTTTACCAGAAGTTATCCTCGCAATGGTCGCTACATTTCAAAGAGCAATACAAACCGAGCGGCAAGCGTAGTGATGACCAAAACTTCCTGTTGAGCGATTTGAAAGGCTGGGGTTTGGAAGATAGCGTGCAGGTCAATCTCTTGCCCTCAATCTCGAGAGGCTTTGGCAGGCTTACGACAAGACGAATAGTACAGCATCGCGCAGCCAACGTCACGAAAACGAATTTTTCAGTTACCTTTGAAACGGAGCAAGAGTGAGCACTTCCCTATCGACCTCACCTTGACTTTGCCACTTTTACTTCCAGCGCGAACGCTTGACTATCATCGTGGGGCGATGGACACGCTTGCCCATTACACGATGGTTGCACTTCATCCTCTTTTTATCTCAGGCACAAAACAGTGGTCGCTTCGTCTCGGATTTACTTCATCCACTCCAGGATTGATGAATAGATTCCTTATCGCGATGCCCGCAACAGCTTGGAGATTATCGAGGGTAATCCTCTCGAAACCAATCAGCGTTGGAATGCCAGTCTTTCGTATCAGCCCAAATGGCAAAGCCGTAGAGTCGGTATGACTTCTGGGACGGGCGGAAACCTCGTTCGTTTATCACCTCGCTCCGTGGCGCAAGGATTTCACCTACCATGCACAGACTGGAGCAACGACCTATCGACCAGAAAACGTACGTGGTAATTGGGCGTGGCAGTCGTCCCATCACACCACCATCTCTCTGCATCAAAAATCAGCAGTGGTGGGTGGATAGCCATACCGCGGCCGACGTTTGGCACTCGGTGGATTATGCCGCCCTTGATGAGATGGCGGATGCTGCGCTCAACAAGGTCGAAACCGTCAATCTCAACGAGTCGCTCAAATTCAGCTACAAAGGTCGTCATACCAAGGTCGACTTGTTGGGAGGACTGCTTTGGCGCCGCACTTGGGGGCATCGCCCCACGCAAACCTCTCTCTCGGCCTTCGATTTTTCGCTGCGGTTTCAACTTTCAGCAAATCATCCCACAGTGGAAAACGACGCTGAATGTCGAAACGACGGTGTTGAGTCGCCGTGGATATGGGAGCAGCGCGTTCAACAAGAGCGAGTGTGTGGTCAATGCCTCCCTCACCCAATCGCTGTGGCGCGATAAGTGGGAACTGACTTTAGAGGGACGCGACCTTTTTCCACCAGCTTTCAATACCACCTACGAGGTCAATGCACAGGGGCGCACCGAAACGTGGTATCGTGTCATCCCCATTACCTCATGCTCCACCTCGTCTATAAAGTTCAGCCCTAAATCCAAAATGATAGGTTCGTTGCTTACTGATTTTAAAACAAGTTGCATGTTTTCAGACACTAATCTAAATATACAATTTGTTCTGCGGTTTTTCTCTTTTTAGAGCCGCATCACTCCAAATGTCGGATGAACCAAAAAGATTTCTCAGAATATGGTGTGCCGGCCATACATTATGGACAAATCTATACTTATTATGGTAACGAAACCGAAGAAACACTCTCGTTTGTTTCGCCCACAATAGCAAAGAAGTTACAAAAAGTCTATCCCGGGAACATCGTAATCCACAAATACGAGTGAGAATATTGAGGATGTCTGTAAATCAGTCCTCTATTCGGAAGTCTTGAAGCAGTAACCGGAGGGGCATGCCACAATCATCCGCACCAAGGATTGTATCCTTCCCAAATACTTGGTCTACTATACTCTCACCCTTGATTTCTTCACCCAAAAAGAAACGATTAGCCAAAGGGACAAAAAGTAATAGATGTTTCTGCCAAAGACCTTGCAAAAATACTGATCCCCCTCTCTCGGAGCAGCGCCGCATTGTGGAGATCCTCGATCGCTTCGACACGCTAACCAACTCCATCAGCGAGGGACTGCCGCGAGAAATGCCCTGCGTCGCAAGCAATATGAATACTATCGCGACGCGCTGCTCCGCTTCCCGCCACTGGCGCCCACCGCCCTAGGGGCGGTCGTTACAGCTACGCGCAAAGCGCGCGCAGAGGAGGGAAAGCGCGAGCTTTTTATCGCACGTGATCTTTAATTCAAAAAGAAAGCCGTAACTTTGCACCCATGAAACCGCTGCACTTTGCTCCGCTTCAAGGTTACACCGACGACGTCTATCGGCGATTGCACCACCGACCGGTAGGCGGCATCGCGGCCTACTACACGCCCTTCGTGCGGTGGGAGCACGGCGGTGTGCGCTCCAAAGACCTGCGCGACATCACCCCCGAACACAACGAGGGGGTGCCGGTGGTGCCGCAGATCATCGCGGCCAATGCCGACGAACTGGCGCGTTTGGTCGACGTCGTTGCCGGCTTGGGCTATCGGCGCATCGACCTCAACATGGGTTGCCCTTCCCTGCAGGCACGCCACGGACGCGGCAGCGGACTCGATGCGCAGTGCGAGCGCGCGGCCGCCCTCTCGAGCGCATGCGCACCTATCCCGAAGTGGGCTTCTCGGTGAAACCCGTTTGGGCTGGGACGACGCCGCGCAGCTCGATCGCCTCGCGCCCTCGTGGCCGCCGCGCCCTTGGTGAGCGTGACGCCCACCCGCGTTTGGGCGTGGTGGGCCAGCAAAGGCACGGCCGACCGCGCAGCCTTTGCGCGCTTTCGCCGCCGCGTGTCCCGCATCCGCTCCTCTACAACGGCGACCTGCTCACGCCCTCCGACGTGGAAGCCTTCGTCGCCGCGCAGCCCACGGTGGCCGGGGTGATGATCGGGCGCGGCCTGCTGGCGCGCCCCTCGCTGAGCGCCGAACTGCGTGACGGTCGCGAATGGTCGGCCGCCGAACAAATCGCCCTGCTCCACCGCCTGCACGACGGCCTGCACGAGGCCCATGCGCGCATCGTGCCGGGCGACGAGGCGCTGCACCGCAAACTCCGCCCCTTTTGGGACTATGCGGAGGCGACCATCGGGCGCAAGGCCTTCAAGAAGGTGCAAAAGGCGGGCAACCTGCGCAACTATCTGCGCGCCGTAGCCGAAATACAATAATGCACCCGCGCGCTGCGCTGCGGTGCTCTCCATGATTTCTCAACACAGACCTAACTCCAATCTTCTATCTCGGATATGAACCCGAACATTACCTCTACCATCAAATACATCGGTGCCGACGACCGCGACCTCGATCTCTTCGAAAGCCAATATGCCGTGCCGGAAGGCATGTGCTACAACAGCTATGTGATTTTCGACGAGAAAGTCTGCATCATGGACACCGTCGACGCGCGTTGCGTCGAAGAGTGGAAAGAAAACCTGCGCACGGCCCGGGCGATCGAACCCCGACTACCTCGTGGTGCAACACATGGAACCCGACCACACGGGCGGTATCGTCGACACGCTGGCGGCTTTTTCCCCTCGCTGCAGGTGGTGGCGAGCGCCAAGGCGATCGAATTCATGGAGCAATTCAACGAGGGGCTCGACTTGACCGGCCGCACCATTGCGGTGAAGGACGGCAGCACGCTCTCGCTGGGTAGCGCACGCTCCACTTCATCACGGCGCCGCTGGTGCACTGGCCGGAGGTGATCATGACCTACGACGACGGCGACCAGGTGATGTTCACGGCCGATGCGTTCGGCAAATTCGGCACCTACGATTCGCATCCCGACGACTGGGCGACGGAAGCACGCCGCTACTATGTGAACATCTGCGGCAAATATGGCCCGCAGGTGGGCAAGGCGCTCGACAAAGGTGGGCAAGTTTGATGTGCGCATGATCTGCTCGCTGCACGGCACGGTGCTCACGGGGGCAAAGATGGCTGAGGCGCTGCGCTTGTACCCGCATCTGGTCGCGCTACGAGGTGGAAACGCCGGGTGTGGTGGTGGCCTTTGCCAGTGTGCACGGCGGCACGAAGAAAGCGGCGCGCCGCATGGCGGAAATCCTCCGCGAGAAGGGCGCGCCCGAAGTGGTGCTCACGACTTGGCGCGCGGCAGCATCGACCACGCTGTGGCCGACGCCTTCCGCTACGGCACGCTCATCGTGGCGGCTTCGAGCTATGACGCCGACGTGTTCCCCCGATGCATTTCTTCCTCCACAAGCTCAACGAAGGGCTACCGCAATCGCCGCGTGGGCATCATCGAAAAATGCCTGCGGGCGGCAACAGCGGCTCGCACCATGAAGGCACAGATGGAAAAGTGGAAGGGCGTCGAACTGCTCGAACCCGATCGTGACGGTGAAGAGCGCGCTCACACCACCGACGTGCCGGCGCTCGAAGCACTGGCCGACGCGGCTTTGGCCTAAACTACGCCTTCAGTCCATCCTCTCTAACGGCAGGTCGCGCCCCGGTGCGCCACCTGCCGACGAACAGAACGACACTAAACATGGCAGGGCGCTCATTCTCGAGAGAATGAGCGCTGCTATCGGTTTAGGCGGCGAAAAGGTGAACGCGGCATTTCACACTTTGCGCTTTAGGCGCTTGGAGCTGGGCTTTGACGGCCTCATCAGGGCGAAGCGATTCGCGAATTTTCTGTAAGGGCTTTGTTGTGCGTCCACAGGGGCAGGCGGTGCTGCTCGAAAAACGGGCAGGGTGTGCTCGGGAAACGGATGTACCTCGGCCACCGCCAGGCCACGGCCATGCACGCATAATACCCCTCGTGGCGCACGGCACAAAGGCGGTCGAGCACGGCGGTGATGTGGTCGGCCTCGATGAAATAGAGCATGAGCAACACGACGGCGAAGCGCACGGTGTATTCGTGGGCGCTGTCGAGCCGCTCGCCGGAAAAGTCCCAACTACGATCGTTGTGCTCGGCCAACAAGCGGCGCGCATCGGCGAGCTGGAAGGCATCGCACACCGACCAAGAATTGACGCGGCACCCAGCGGGCAACGTGCGCGAGATAGTCGTCGACGGACGTGGGCTTGATGTAACCGAGCACCAATCCGTGGAGGGTGCGGGCTTCCAGTAGGGGCTTTGCTCCGCTTCGGGCGTATTTTCGACGGCCTGCAAGTAGGCGGCGGCGTCTTGTCGGGCGATGCGGCGCGCCAAGGCGCGGAGGTCGGCCATGCGAATGCCCAACACGCCTTCCACTCCGGGATGCAGACGGCGCGTGAACTCAAGATTGCCCCGTTCGGCCAATTGCAGCAGGTGGCGATCGAGGGAGGAAATTCAAAGGTGTACATGGGGGATGCGATAATGATGGAGTGCGAAAAAGTAATCCACATTATAAAAATCGAATAGACCTTATAGCGAAGATTGCAGCAAGGAATTATCATTTACTTATTTTGAGCAAGTAATATCCTGCCAAACCACCAATAATGGAGCTGCGAGATTCCGACCTTAGCTGAACATTGCATACAGGTTCGTCGAGGCGAGTGAGGGTGACAAACATCGACATGGTAAAAACCAATCGAGGCAAAGGAATCCCAAAGCCGAAGATGCGGTGCCATGTCATGAACGTTTGCCAAGCTCAACTTGTGGAGTAACCAAACTGCCAAGACGATGCCAAGGGCTTGCCCAATAGCAGTCCGAACATCACACCAAGAGCAACATGATTGGAGAACAGGCTCTGCAGATCCATGTCGATAAAAGGCTACACCTGCATTGGCGAGCGCAAAGATGGGCATGATGACAAAAAGAAACAAATGGATGCATGCCATGCTCGAGGCGCTGAAGAGTGGTACGGCATTGAAGGCTTCAGCTCACCCGGGAAATAATCTCCACTTGTTCTTCTTCTAATGTCCTTACATCATTGCTTTCTGCATTTTCAAACCGATGAAGCTGTCGGCGCAGACGCGCAATAAATGTCGATTCCGGTATCTGTGAATCAGCGGGATTACAAATGCGGCAAGAACAGCTGCTATTGTAGCATGAACGCCTGACATGAGGAAGCGCCACCCACGCACCGCACACGCCAAGGATACCGTAGAAAAAGGGCATGTTTGATGCCTATCTTGCTGCCAATGAACATGATACCAAGAAAAGTCAACCCACGAGGATACTGGGATGGAGATATTAGATGTGTAGAACAGGGCGATAAATAATAACCGATCCCTAGGTCATCGACAATGGCAGCGTGGTGAGAAACACTTTAGCTGATAGCGGCACCTTATCGCTGGCAACAAACAATGGCGAGAGCATAGAGCACTGTCTGCTGCCATGGGTATTCTCCCAACCATGAGCAACAGGTGTCTCGATATTAAACTAAGATGAGATAGCAGCAGGGAAAAAGCATTCCCAAGATAGCAGCTCCCACAGGAGTACCACCTTCTTTATTTCGCGTAACTCTCCTCCGATGAACTCTCGTTTCAACTCCAATCCCGACGAAGAAGCAGAGACATCAGTCTATCGTTAATCCAATGTTCCAAAGAGAGTTGAAATAAGTTTTTCCGTCGAAAACAAAACCCCAAAATGATGCTCAAAGAATTCGAAGTATTGCTCCGCGCCAGAGCGAGTTGGCAAGCAACAGGGCTATGATAACGGCAATACCAAGAACTATTCCACTCGACTTTTCCTGCCGCATGAACATCAAGGTAGGCATAACCAACTTCTATTAATTTTCTGCCTATACATTTCTTTTCATCTTTTCTTTTTATGTTAGCGAGTAGTCGCTGAGTCGCAGACTATCCGACTCAGTACGCGACTTGAGCCATCTGCTCAACCGTTCACGGTCAGTAGTTGAGAAATTTGTCTTGCGCCTGCGATAGCCACAACGTATCTGTAGCAGAGGTGTCTGTCGGTATCTCCATTACCTTTGACAGACTGATGGAGGTAAGACACAATCTGGCATAACAAAGGTAGCAGATTAAAACAAGAATATCACTCTTTCGGTGGAATTAATCACATTACGGACGTTTTCTCAAAGTTGGGCTTTGAAAGACTTACCGAATCTGTATTGGGTAAACGTGGAAGTAGCGGCAAAGCATCTCAGCCATGGAAGTATTTTCGATCGTTCTCAAAGGAAAAATACTGGGAATCAATGTAAAATATGTATTTTTGCCGACGTGAAATATGATTTGCGAAATCGCGCTGCCTCAGAGGGCACGTTTTTTATTGCGCAGTATTCCTCCACGGCTCTCGAGCTGTAAATTTTTCGCGGAATTGTGTAAGACATTTCGAACGGCATACAGCTACCTTTGCCGCATCAAAATCAAAGTAATTCATCATGCGTACGAAATTCTCCGTCTTATCAATGAAAATGTCGCCCTACCTGCTACCGGTTTTCTCGTGGCGGGTTTGTTGCATGCCTTTGTGCCGGGTCGCTCTACAGCCGCTACCTTTCGGGGAGCGATCTGCGTCGCGCTGCTCGCCGCGCTCTTCGGCATTCCGCTTCCACTGTGCTCCTGTGGGTGATTCCCACGGCGATGTCGCTGCGCAAAGAAGGGGCGTCGAAAGGCGCCACGACTTCGTTTCTCATTGCGACACCGCAAACGGGAGTCGACTCAATTTTGGCCACCTATTCGATTCTCGGTCTGCCGTTTGCTATCCTGCGTCCCATCGCCGCCTTGGTGACTTCGGTCTTCGGCGGTGCGCTCGTGAACGCAGCAGACAAAGGCCCCTCCACACCGGTCGACGACTCGGCCGCCGTATGCGACAACGAAGGGACGTGCGCTCCGACGACACCGACCTACACGGGATTTGTCGACCGACTGAAAACAGCTTTGCGCTACGGCTTTGTCGACATGGTGCAAGATATCGGCAAATGGCTCGTGATCGGTTTGGTCGTGGCGGGACTGATCACGCTCTTCGTGCCAAACGACTTTTTCGTTCGCTTTGCCGATCGTCCGCTCTTGGCTTATGTCGTGGTGCTACTCATCGCCATTCCGATGTACGTGTGCGCCACCGGTAGTATTCCCGTGGCTGCAGCGCTGATGCTCAAAGGGCTTTCGCCCGGCGCGGCCCTCGTCTTCCTCATGGCGGGACCGGCATCGAACATGGCCTCGATCTTGGTGATTCGTCAGCGTCATGGGACAGCGCACCTCTGCTCTACTTCGGTTCGCTCACGCTCGGTGCCATCGTTTTTCGGTCTGGGGTCGACTTCCCTGCCGCGCGCGAGCTCTTCACCGCTGCTCCCCCACCGCGCTTGCTGCCACACTGGTACGCCCTGGTGGCAATGGGCTTCGACCGTGGTGATGGGTGCACTGCTGCTCATGCGCCTGGTCGTTGCACCCTCCTGCACCCCGCCTCCCACAAGCACGCACCGGCGGAGAACACAACGAAGGTTCGCCGCTTCGCCGTGGACGGCATGACTTGTCACCATTGCAGTGCGCACGTGGAAAAGGCGCTGCGCAGAGTGGAAGGGTATGAACCACGCGAGGTGAATCTGGAACGCGGCGAAGACTGGTGGAAGGTGACGCCACGGACGAAACGACTGATCGACGCTGTAAAAGCGATCGGCTACACGCTGCGACGCCCCTAAGATGAAACACAATGAACACAACCGCCGCACCACAAACGGTGCTTCACATTAAGAACATGGTGTGCGACCGTTGTCGCGCTGGCCGTGGAACAAATACTTCGTCGGAACGAGTTTGGCGTTTGACCACATCGAACTCGGAAAGTGTATCCGTATCGAAACGCCGACCGCCGATCGGCCTCCCACCTGCGCCACGATTTGGTGCAGGGGGTTTGAGCTGATCGACGATCAGCGTTCGGTGCTCGTGGAAGCTGATTCGCCAAGCGGTGATGGACTGCGTGGCGGATCGCGCCCTGATGGAGAAATGGAAACTCGGCCTACCTATCCGACCGCTTTAGCAAAAGCCATACGCTCCTGAGTTCGGCCTTCTCGGCGGCTCGCGGCATGACGATCGAACGCTTCTTATTTTGCAAAAGTGGAACGCGCCAAAGAACTGCTGATCTACGACGAACTGACGATGTCGGAAATCGCTTTTCGCCTCATCTATTCGAGTCCGGCTCATCTGAGCGGACAATTCAAACAAATCACCGGCATGTCGCCTTTTCGACTTCAAACGTCTCGGCGGTAAACGACACCCACTCGACCAACTACCCGATCTCTTCCCACTCTATACTCTTGCGATGAATCCTCAAACGCTCTATCTCGAACGCTACGAAAAAGAATCTTACGGATCGGCTTTTTGCGCCTTTGTACCGAACTGGGTGCGCTGAACGGGCAACTACTCCGAGACTCCTGACCTCGAAACGTGTGGAGGCGGTGGCACAACCTGCATGGCCGACGCCCTCCCCGAAATTCCCAACATCCGACAGTGGCTATCGGCTGATGGGCTTTAGGGCATGGCGCTCGCACACCCGTGGGAAAACGGGCTGGGCGCCTTGTGCTCAACATCCCGAACGCATCTATCCGGCGCTGCGCAACGCCCGAGGTCTCGACGCACCGGACGACCAGTATATTCTCGACGATGTGCTCGCTGGCGAAGACGCGGCGAAACGCCGCAGTTATGTTTCGCTCAGCAGCGTTGCGCCGAAACGGCACTCGATGCGCTTCGCCACGAAGAGATCGAACCGCAAAGTCCACTGGCCTTCCACGCGTATGTGCGCAGTTTGCACACGCTCTACCGCATCGGGGCGGCACTCGAATTGCGCCGCTTTGGGCCACCACTTTGAAAAGTGGATCTATACGTCGGAGCGCCGAAAGAGTCTTTTTCGATAAAAAACACTATCTTTGCAACGCATGGATCAGTTTGAATTGTGCGACCTAGAGCATCGGGCACGCTCCCACCATTGTGTGGCCGAAGGCTCAATGCAAAAAGTGCCGGCGGGCGGGGTGACGATTCTCCTCGGCGCAACGGCAGCGGAAAAGACGACTTTTGCTCCACAGCCTGGGCGGTCTGCTCCCTCCACTCCGCGGCGAGATTCGACTCGCCGGACAATCATTGTTTGAGTTCTCTCCACAAGAGCGGTGCTCGCCAAGTGGCGCTTCTGCTCACAACGCGCCCCACCATGGGAGTCTGACGGTGGAAGATGTGTTGACCACCGCGCGCCTTCCCCATCGCGGCATCGCCACCGCGCAACAAGACCGCGCGGCGATTGCCCAAGCGGCACAACGCTGCGGCATCGAGGCGCTGATGGCACGGCCGCTCCACACGTTGAGCGACGGTCAGACGCAATGGGTGATGCTGGCACGAGCGCTGGCGCAAGCAACGCCTTCGCTCTTACTCGACGAACCCACCGCGCACCTCGATCCTCCCAATAAACGCGCGCTCTTTGCTCTCCTCTTTGCCGTGGCACAGGAAACAGGGCAAACGATCGTGGTTTCCACCCACGATTTGCTCCCGATCACGCAACAAGCCTCGGCATGGTGGCTCTTGCACGAAGGATTTTTGCACAGCGGCGCTCCACAGGAAGCCGACCTCCGCCGACGCATTGGCGACGCATTGGAAACGATCGTCTGAAATGCACTTCGCGCCTTATTATATAGCGCTCCACTCCTTATTATATATAGTACGTCTTTGCCCTACTTCATAAAATGATAGTCTGCATCGCCGAGAAACCTTCAGTAGCCGAAGATATCGCCAAGATCATCGGTGCCACGCAACGCCATCGGGTGGGGGCGCAATGCCGGTTACTACGAAGGCAACGGCTATCAAGTGACTGGACGTTCGGACATCTCTGCGAACTCAAAGATCCGGATCAATACACGCCCTACTGGAAAGCGTGGTCGCTGTCGGCACTGCCGATGATACCAGAACGCTTCGGCATCCGCTTGAAAGAGGGGGTGGAAGAGCAGTTCGGGGTGATCTGTGATTTGTTCGGAAAAAGCCGACCGCATCATCAACTGCGGTGATGCCGGCCAGGAAGGTGAACTCATTCAACGTTGGGTGATGCAAAAGGCTTCGGCACAATGTCCGGTGGATCGGCTGTGGATTTCGTCGATGACGGAAGAAGCCATCAAAGAAGGTTTCGCCCAACTGCGTCCCCAAGAAGAATACCGCGGACTGTACGAAGCCGGGCCTGTGTCGTGCCATCGGCGACTGGCTGCTGGGCATGAATGCCACTCGACTTTACACGCTGAAATTCGGCGATCGCGAGTCGACGCGGCGCACAACTGCTGAGTATCGGGCGCGTGCAAACCCGACTCTGGCTCTCATCGTACACCGACAGCAAGAGATCGAACGCTGTGCCGGAACCCTGTTGGGTGTCTCACCGTCTACCGCGACGACTTTCACCGCGCGACTCGACAACAGCGAGGAAGAGGAAGAAGCGAAAAACGGCGAACGATCCGGAGAACAAGGGGGCGACGAAACGCGGTTTCACTGACCGCGCCGAAGCGGAAGCCGCGCTGCGTGCAATCGAAAACACGCCTTTCACGGTGACGGCGGTGACGAAGAAAAAGTGGCGAAGCTCCTCCGCGACTCTTTGACCTCACCGCCCTGCAAGTGGAGTGCAACCGCAAATTCGGCTACGGCGCAGATCTCACGCTCCGAGGTCGTGCAACAACCTGTGAAGCCAAACTCCACCACCTATCGCGCGTAGACACCACTTACCTTCCCGACGACATGTACGGAAGAGCAAAACTATTCTCAACGGCTGGCCCGGTCTCTACGAGCGATCTCCTCGCTCCATTGCGCGGCGAGAAGTTGCGCAAATCGAAAAAGGTGTTCGACTCGTCGAAAGTGACGGATCACCATGCCATCATCCCCACCGGCGTTGCGCCGCATGCCCTCACCGACGTGCAACGTCGCGTCTACGACCTGATTGCGCGGCGATTTATCGCGGTCTTCTACCCGATTGTCGTTTTACCACCACCACTGTCGACGGCGAGGCCGCCGATGTGCCGTTTCGCGCCACCGAAAGTGATTCTCGACGAGTTGGCGCGCAGTGTTCCGCCGCGATACGCGAAAGACGAGCGCACCACACAACGCGCGGAAGAAGAACGCACGCTCCCCGATTTCACCCAAGGCGAAAGCGGCCCGCACACACCGACCCTCACGGCGAAAGAGACCACGCCCCCGAAACCCTTCACTGAAGCCACGTTGCTGCGCGCTGCGGAAACGGCGGGCCGCACCGTGGACAATGAAGAACTGCGCGACGCGCTCAGAGAAAACGGCATCGGGCGTCCCCTTCTACCCGAGCGGCCATCATTCAAACACTGTTTCGTCGCGGCTACATTCGTCGACGCAACAAGAGTCTCGAAGCCACCCCTACCGGTGTGGAACTCATCGGCGTGATCAGGAAGAACCTCAGCGCAGAACTCACCGGACAGTGGGAAAACAAATTGCGACGCATCGAACACCACGACTATTCGGCATCGCAGTTCATCGCAGAACTCAAACAGATGGTCTGCGAACTCGTCGACACGGTGCTGCGCGATACCGATGCGCGCCGCGTCACGCGCCTCGGCCGAACTACCTGCAAAACTCTCAGCGAAACAGGGGAACTAACGCCTCTCTGCGACTTCATCTCCATCGGCGCGAGAAACCGACACGCAAAGTGATCCGCGCCGGCAGCACCTGCCCGCAATGTGGCGAGGGCAAGGTGATCAAAGGCAACACGGCCTACGGCTGCTCTCGCTGGAAAGAAGGTTGCAACTGGCGCAAACCTTCAAAAATAACCCTTTCTCCCCTCACACACTTATGCAACGCCTTTTCTCTCTCCTTATTATATGGTTTTTCGCCTGCTTTGGACTAACGGCCTTTGCCGAAACCGCCGAAAGACACCGACAATGCTCCTATTGTCTATCCCCGCACCGTGGTTTGAAAAAGGGCACCGCGACTGGTGCTGGCTATTGCCCCGTCGGTAGTTATGTCTTCGACAAACTGAGCCAGCGACCATCGAACAATTCATCGGTATCGCCCGTGCACAGCAACGACAGAAATGACGACGCATACCTACAACGATTTGCGATTCAGAGCCTATCCTCAAGTACACATCGACAGAAATGTACGCAATGCGTCCTTTTATCTTGAGGGTTTTGAGCAATTTCTCACCGCGGCCGCTCGTCCGCCGCGGCTTTGGTCGAAGCGAGTTTCAAGCGCACCGACGAGCGCAAATTTGAGTTGACCGTGCGCACCACCTACGGCAAAAGATGTGCACAACTTAGACTTGCGCCTCGCCTATGTCGTGCTCGAAGACAGCGTCGGTCCTTATATGCAAGCCAATTACTATTCGCTCAAAGACTTTCCTCAACGCGATCGCCTATCGATCCTTCGAGCGAATTCTACAAATGGACACAACTTCCCGGTCGCACCCGCACCTATTTCAACGATGTGGCGCGCGAAATCTACCCCGACGCCTACGGACAGCCGGGCAGTGTCCCCACAACAATGCAGCGTGGCGTCCCCACAACTTCGTTTTCACCGATTGCTACCCGCCGAGCAGTGTCCACCCTTCAAAAACGTCCACATCGCCGTCCTCCTCCTCGACAATCGCAGCGGGCGCATCGTCAATGCCGCCCATCTTACGAACCGCACCCTCACGGGGGTGAATGCACCCACGTCGTGCCGTGGTCGCGCCCACGCAAGCAGCGGGTGTCTCCCGTCGTTTCGACCTCTCCGGTCGCGCCTGCCTACCACCACACGTGGACTAAACATCGAAAACGGGCAAAAAGTCTGGCGCTAAATGCCCTGTTACGCTTGTCAGTTCGCCTGAAAAAGAGTACTTTTGCAGGGCGTAAAACGGCAGCCACTTCCCGCCTTTCGCATGGAATGGGCACCGCATCAGCTAAACTGAAACTCCAAATGGACGACTATCACGCGGAAAACGAAACCTCATCGTCACGGATAGGAAGAGCGATTTTCTTCCCTATCCGGCTCCGTTCGCACGACGAAAGCTCGCTATGCTCACGTATTGGAACTACTAAGCACGGGTTGCAAAGCCCAAGAAAAACTGGCCTAACTCAATCGTGTGCACAAGCCACTTGCCCCCATAGAAGAAGAGGAAAAATACCTCATCGACGAACTTCACATCCCGATTACTTTCTCAACGACATCCGAGATAAAGATGAGCGTGCCCGCTACGACTACGATGAGGGCTGGATACTCATCATTCTTCGCATACCCTACCAAAAAGAAGGCGCACAGTCGTACGCCCCACCACCATTCCGCTCGGTGTGCTCCTCAATCGTGAAGTTTGCGTGACGCGTTTGCCACTTCGAAACCGACATGATGATCGATTTGTCTCCTATCAGAAAAGACGCGGCTTTGGGCTTCACCGACTCCGTCGACTTCGTCTTCCGCCTCTTCCTGTCGAGCGCCGTTTGGTACTGAACGCCTCGAACAAATCAGCACCATCGTCGATAGTGCCAAGCGCGATTTGATCGCCCCATCAACAACTCCGATCTCATCAGCCTTTCGCGACTCCAAGACTCGCTCACGTACTTCGCAACCGCCATTCGCGGCAACGAAACCCTCCTTTCCAAACTGAAGTTCAAAGCTCCCCGTCGACGAACTCGACGCCGATATGATCGAAGACGTCAATATCGAAATGAGTCAGGCGCGAGAAACCACCAACATCTACGCCAACATTCTCGAATCGACCATCGAAACCTACGCCTCGATCATCAGCAACAACATGAACCAGACGATGAAAACGATGACCTCGGTGAGCATCATTCTCATGTTTCCCCACGCTCATCGCCAGCATCTTCGGTATGAACTTGCTCAACGGCATGGAGCATTGGGTTTGGGAGGCTTCCTGCTGACCATCATCGCCTCCATCATCGTCACCTTCCTCTTCGTGTGGTTCTTCCGGCGCATTGGTTGGATTTAATGCTCCAGCACCTTTTCACAAGATAATAACGACAAAAATGACTTGCCGCCGATTTTTCTTCGCAGAAAACTTGGCGGTTTTAGTTATTTTTGTCGTTATTCTATACGAACGGTTGCAGCTGTTGGCTGCACCCACAACACCTTCTTTACCTAACTCCTAACTCCTGACACTCTCATGAGTGAACTCGACACCTCCCAGCTCGAGTAGCTGCACAAGCCCTCGAAGGTAACGCCTCTGCTGCAGCAAGCCCTGTTTCCGGAAAATACCACGGCGACCACCGACGTCCCCGTTGAAACCTCCGAAGCAGAAAACACCTTCCGAATCTACCGACAAGATCCCCACACCCACCACCAAAGCTGAAGTTCTCGCCCAGCTTCGCCAGTATATGGAGCAGCCCGCGACGTCCGATCGTGCCGTTCTCGACCGCCTGCGCAACGTCTTCTATCGTCTGCACAACGACGAAATCCTCAAAGCCCGCGAAGCCTTCGTCGCAGCCGAAGGCGGCAATGCCGAAGATTTCGTGCCCGCTGCCGATCCCGACGAACAAGAATACAAGCGTCTCGTGGCTTCCGTCAGAAGTGCGCGCCAAAGTCGCGGCAGAAGCCGAAGCTACTCGCCAAGCCAACCTCCAACGCAAGCTCGATATCATCGAGGAAATCAAACAAATGGTGGCGCAACCCGAAGACATCGACAAGAAGTACGATCGCTTCAAAGCCCTGCAAGCCGAATGGAAGGAAATTGGCAACATCCCCGCCGAGCACGTCACCGAAACGTGGAAGAATTTCCACCACAACGTCGAGCAGTTCTATGATCTCCTGCGCATCAACCACGAAATGCGCGCCTACGATTTCAAAAAGAACCTCGAAATCAAAACGCGCCTTTGCGAATCGGCCCTGAAAAAGCTCGCCGAAGACGAAGATGTGGTCGCCGCTTCCACGCGCTGCAAAAGCTTCATCAGGAATTTTCGCGAAACCGGCCCCCGTAGCCAAGAGCAGCGCGAAGAAATTTGGAACCGCTTCAAAGCCGCTTCCACCACCATCAACAAGCGCCACCAAGACTTCTTTCCTCGGCCGTAAGCAAGAAGAGGAAGAAAACCCTCGCCAAGAAGACCAACCTTCGCGAACAAGTCGAGGCGCTCAACTCGAATCCCTCTCCACCATGGCCGAATGGGATGCCATGTCCCAGCTCGTTATCGGCATGCAAAAACGAGTGGAAGACCGTCGGCTTCACGCCTCGCAAAGCAAAAATCAGGCTATTTTCGAGCGCTTCCGCACCGCCTGCGATCGCTTCTTCGCCAAAAGCCCACTATTTCCGCAGTCTGCGCGAAACACTCGCCGACAACCTCGCACAAAAAGACCGCTTTGTGTCAACGCGCCGAGGAACTAGAGACAGCACCGACTGAGCAACACCACCAACGCCTTCGTTGCGCTCCAGCCGAGTGGAAAAGATCGGCCCGTCGCCCACAAAGTGAGCGATGCCGTGTGGAAACGCTTCAACACCGCCTGCAACGCCTTCTTCGACCGCAAGAAAGAAGCCAATTCCGGTGTTCACGAAGAGGAACAGGCCAACCTCACCAAGAAACTCGACGTCATCGCCCGCCTCCAGCAGTTGGCAGACGAAGGCAGCGAGCAACTTCAACAAGCCGTCAAAGCCCTCCAAGCCGAATGGGCCGCCATCGGCCACGTCCCCTTCCGCAAAAAGGAAAAAATCTACCGCACCTACCGCACCCTCTGCGACAAAATCTACGAAACCGTGCACCGCGAAGCCGGTCGCCGTCGTGTAGACAACATCGCCCGTCGTGCTGCGCAAAATGGTGGAAGTGAATTGCAACGTCTCCAACGTGCCTACGAAACCAAGAAGGCCGAAATTCAAACTTACGAGACGAATCTCACCTTCCTCAACTCGAAGATCCAAGGCCGGCAACTCCCTCGTTGCCGACATCGAGCGCCGCATTCAGACCCTCCGCAACGACCTCGAAATCATTGCCGAGAAGATCAAAGAGGTACAAGGATAATTTCTCTCCCCACCCGGGGAAAGCGTTGGGTGCAGTGAGCAGATCACCTCGAAGATAGGGCAGCACCTATCCCTCAACTCACGCGTGATGCCGATGCACATCGGCCACGCGCGCACTGAAATGCCCGCCCAAAGAACAAATTCTTTTTGGGCGGGCATTCTTTACCCCATTTTCCTCCGCCCCGCCCGCTCTTCGCCGAAAGACCACGGGTGTACCCTCGTCATCGACCACCAACGGCAAACAGCCCCCAATTTTTCAGCGGTGTCGCCGCAACATTTGCGCCCTTCTCCCCCACTTCCGAAACATTTCGAGCACAACTCAATACTCATGAACAACTCATCTGCACAATCTCCCATGGAACCCACTCCCCTTCACGAACGCATTCAACAACTCGCCCGAAATCAATACCACGAAAAAGAGGTGTTAAGCCTCAACCCCTCGCCATGGCACTCCGCCCGATTTCCCTTCGGCCGATCTCAGCGAAAACCACCCTGCAACAAGCCGTGCGAGGCCTACGAGCACTACCGCGACAATGCTCTCCGCACACAAATTGTAGACGAAACATTCAGGCGCTCCGTTGTCGATCAGGCAGACTTTCTCGACCGCCTGAGCCACTGCACACAATACGAGTCGACGACCACATCGACAACACCAACGCCCTCGTTGTGGCCCACGGTGAACGACTTTGCAGCAGCATCGATGACAATCTCGAGGGCCGCGAGGCCCGGCTAAGCAATTTCCTCGATCGCCTCACCGGTCACGCGGGAGTCAGAACATTCAGAACACCCTCTCCGCGTTGCGCAGCAATTACGGCGACATGGTCAATCACTACTGCTGCTACAAAGACTCGCTCAGCGGGCTGATCACCAATTCTCGCTCATGCGCGACCGCATCGCCGACATCTACCGCCGGCGCAGCCTCGAGTTGATCGACCTCTTCGGCGATCGCATCAAAGCCGTCGATCCCGGCTCTTCGACTTCGCCCGCATCAGATGGCTCGACGTGCGCGCCATGCAAGAAGCCGCTCATCTCACTACGACCAAGTGGTCAAAAGCAGCCTGCTGGCCATGCGCAAAAATCAACGATAGCCTCAACAAGCGAGCCAACCAGAGTCTTGAAGGCTTCAACAACGGCATCGGCGCCGGGCTGATTTCGCTCGGGCTAAACTTTCATGGGGCATCATCTCGACTCCATCACCATCACTCACGAACTCCGCGCCGAACTCGAGAATTTCAAGCTTCGCCTTCACAGCGACGCCACCACCGTCCAAACCGACGTCATGCGCCTGTTCACCATCTACAAGGCGCTCAACGACGTCGCCATCCCCGCGCCAAAAATTCCACGGGTTTTTCCGATCGTGTCTTCGATCACGCTTCCAAACCCTTGTCGACGCCTACTACAACCGCGGCAGCTGAAAGAACTCCGCCAAAAGCGCAATGAAGCTCGATGATGCTGCACAGGCCGAGCAATTCGTCAGCCGACGCGGGGCGCCATCGAGCACCCATCGCACACAGAGCCGAAGGACTCGACGAGAACCTCAAAGGCTTGCGCCGTTTCTGCACAGCGAGCCAAGAGCGCGCGTCCGACGCGCTGGCCGGCTTCTTCAACCCGCTCACCTTTGGCATCCACAATCACAACTACGAAGAGCGTTATCAGCGGTGGTATGAAGTGCACGGCGCCTTATACGAGGCTTATCGCGGATGGAAGCGCAACACTAGGAACATCGCCGCGAGGTCAAAAACCTACGGCAAAACTTGCCGTCGTAGAAAAGAGAAGCTCAAATTCCAAGCGGAAGTGAGACGGCATGAGTCTGCAAATACGCCGTGCCGAGCGCCAAGATCCGATCAATACGCCCGAAATAGCCCAGCGCTTGGGCGACGTCGTCCGCCTGCTCCGCCTCGCCCGCGAGATCACACAAACCTCACTCGACGAGCGACTGCTCAAAGCCACCGTACCCTATCAGTTCAACCAGGTATCGATGCCCGCTCAAAGCCAACGTGCGCTCAGCCAACTGCAAGCAGAGCTGCAAAACAAGGCTGCCGAATCGGCTCTCGAGACACAAGCCATCGTCCAAGCGCGCCGCCAAGAACTCGCCGAAGCCCAAAATCCCCAACAAGCACGCGCCATCGCCGAAGAAATACGCGCCGAAAAACGCTACGAACAGTTGAACCAAGACCTGAAGCGCACCGCCGGTTCGGTGTTCAACGTCCTGTCGAGCTACCTCGCGCTGCGCCAAGTGCGCAGGCCGAATCCGTGGCACAACAACGCAAAATCGACCAAGACGCCCAACTGCTCCGCGGAGAGTTCAGTCGCCTCATGCGGGCCACCGACGAACGCAGCGCCGTGTTGCGATGAAAGTCTTTGCGGAAATCAACACCGCCGGCAACGAAGAGGAAGTGAAAGACGCTTTTCTTGCCCTTTCGGACGGCACGCTCGCGCTCGACGAACGCGAACTCGACCGCTTTCTCCGCGGCAAAGGCGATCTCACCTCTAAGTCCACCCGCAAACGCGCCCCACCGGCGCAAAGACACAAAAATGCCTGCGCAACCTCACGTTGCGCAGGCACTTTCTTTAAGTCTTAGGGCAAATCCTACTTCACTGAGCGAACAAACTGGCCACCAGATTGCCATTCTGTCCCACTTCGACGGCGAACGTCACGCGGTCACCGCGCTGCAAGTCACCTTCGGCCGTTTTGGTCAGGAAAAACACATTGTCGGGAAACTCTCCTGCTTGATGAAGCCATAATCTCGCCCCACCGAAAGGACAACTCCCTCATACTCTTCCACTTCGTTTTTGCGAATCGGCGTCGCGCATTCTGTCGTTGCTGAAGAGGATGTCGCCTTTCGGGCTGTTGCACACCTGCACCATGTCCATGGGATAGGTGGCTTCGTTCTTCAACGCATCGGAAGCCGAGGTGTAGCGCACCCCCGCCCCGTCGTCCTCATATTCAAACTCCCAGAAGAGCAACATCACCCGAATGCCGAACGCATTGAGTTTTGCGCAGCAACGGAAGGTAGTCGCCGTCGCCCGCCAAGAGCACCACGAGTCATGAGTGCTTGTGGTACGACTGCTCGAGCGCCTCCAAGGCCAACCACACATCGATGCCCTTTTTCCATTTCAGAAAGAGCCGCGTTTCTTCAACGGCAGGTAGTGCGTGGTCACGCCCATGCGGCTGAGCATTTCGTCGAAAGCCCGTTCGCCTCTCAACGCCTCGGCATCAGAATGAGTGAGCCGAGCGGCGACCTTGAAAGAAAATGCGCATCCACAATTTTACACATGCTCAATTCCTGCTCCGACAAGCCCTCGATGCGGGCGATTTCCTGCTTCACAAACGTATGCAGTCCATTGAAATCCAAAAAATGCCATGGCGCTCATGCACACGCTTATAATAATTGCGCACTTGGGAATACATAACTACCGTCATAAAAACACCGATTTTTCTACACGATGATCCATAAAAATAGAATTTAATTAGTCCCTACTTCGAATATAGCGGGCATCAGGAATCCCATACTCAATAAAAGAAAAAATACACAGCTTAGCGCCACGAAGCCCCGTTGCCTCACATTTGGCAGCGGGCTCCACGCATCGCGAGCGGCACAGCCTGCGACGCTCGGCAACGACGCGCCTCAGAGGAGCGTCACGCGCCGTACGACCTTACCGACCTTGACGATGTAAATACCGCGCTCGGCACTGAGTGTGAACGTGCGATCGTCGCCTTCGACGCGATGCACAAATACTCACCCCGGTGATGTTATAGACTTCCACCGTCTGTCCGTCGGCGTTGGTCACGCGCAACTGATTGCCGCGCAGCGATCGAAACTTCGGACGGTGCAACCAAATGCCGACGACTCCGACGAGGGAGCAGAGGCAACCACATCGGCCGCGCGCAAAGCACCGACGCTCGAGAGAGCGACGACACAAACGAGAAAACAGATAGCGTAGAAGTTGCTGCATAGAACGAATGATTTAGACCGCAAATATAAGCATTCGACTGCATTATGCCAAATCTGCCGCGCGAAAAATCTTTTCTTCCGCCGCCTCGCTCTCCTCCGCCGCAAAAGTGGTAGACTTCGAAGAAAGTCCCCAGATTTCAAACACACAAACTACGGATATTCGCGAAACCCTCGAATCAACGATGACGGAAGGCGAAAAAATCGCCGCTCTGAGCGAAAAGTTGCTTGGATACCTGAGTTCGGTCTAAGCCTCTTCTCTAAAAAAATAAGGTTCGTCCGACATTTGGAGTGAGGCCTCAACTACCGGAAACCCTTTCTCAAAAAGTGCTACCGGCCTCCCACTTCTGCCCCCAACGCGCACGCGTAGCGCGCGCGTCCGCTGTTTTTCGTTTTTTGCCTTCACCTCTTCACCATATGACTGTAAGAATCTATGAAACAGTGACTTGCGGGTGAAGGTTTCACCCCTTTTTCCTTCACCGGTGAAGGCAAAAAGAGCATTTCCTTCACGCACAATGCACACTGTATCAACGAATTGCGGGTGAAGGTGAAGGGTGAAGGCAAGAATTTCGAACTCGCTGAGTGCGCGATGCGCAGGGGCGTGTCCGTTCGCGCGTAAGGCGGTGCGGATGAGGAAACAGTGGGTGACACCGTGAGCGAAGGAACCGGGCGTCTTTTTCCCAAAAAGCGGGGAGGAAGAAGAAAAAAGAAGGGGCGTTTCGAAAGAAAGTCCACAAGTTTTTATTCAATCTCCCAGCTCTCAAAAATGGGACATTTTTCTCGCAAAAATCTTCGACAGTTCGAAACTAAATCTCTACTTTTTGCGCTTGATAAAACACAATTTCCTTCATTCCGCCGCACTGCGGCGTCCATATAGCGCAAAGTCGAGATCCTTTTCCCGACCAACCGGCGCAAACGCTCTTTGACTTACTGAACCGGCGCGACTTTGCCATATCCGAACCTATCTGGACAGACAAAAAAGCGCTACTTTCCGGCGCGGGCGCGTCTTTCACGCGACCGCGACGAGGCATATCGAAGCTACCCGACCCCTCTATTCGTTCACGCATGCAATTCACTGTGCAACAACCGTTTGCACCACTTCAAAAGACTTGTCGGCAAGGGTGCCGCCTACGAACGAGGAAACCAAGGAGATCAGCGTGCTGATTTCGGTTGATTGCGGTTCGCGAAAAAAGTTTAGACGCTGCAGACTTCACATGCTGACCTAAGTTCGGTCTAAACATCTCCCCTAAAAAGCATCCCGCCGACCATAGTACGTGAAAAGGTGGATTCCTTTAGACCGAACTCAGGTTATTTAGGATGACGTTCGCTAAAAGAAGCCACGGTACATGTCGATCAGCGTCGAGCTGTTGCAATTTTAGTGTCAATTAGTTCCATCTTTGCAATCCAACTGCCCGCGTTCACTGTCGATCACCTCAAGATAGGTCGCTCTATTATTGAGTGCATAACTTCTGTGCGGCAGAAACGGCACGCATCAGCGCCTCATCCTGTTTCTGCTTAAATTGACGAAGCTGTTTTTAGATTCGTAATTTTTCGACTGCAGTGTACTCATTTCGATGTGAGGCAGTCATCAGCGCCTTGTCGTAGTTGTACAGCGCCTCAATTTGCAGTGCATCTGCCCTGAGAAAAATTGGCCTGTATGGCTTTTTGTTAATCAACGGCGCTGTTAGACTTCCCAACGCACTAAAAATCAGCGATTCCGGCAATTTGACTAAATACTTGGGGTTGAAAGCATTCAGTCCCACCGCGGCAGAGAGGTTAAACGAGGGAGAAATTCTTTGCGAGCGGTTTCAACATCCCATTTGGCTGCTTCGAGTGCATGTTCGGCCTGCACCACATCCGGCCGTTGCAGCAAAAGCTGTGTAGAACAGGGCGTGGGCTGTCGCCGGCATCGGGAGTTGTAAGAAATCGGACTTTGCTCTTGCGATGGGTTGAGGCAATCTGCCCAATAGCAAGTTGAGGTTATTCTCCGTTTCTATGATGGACTGTCGCAACACATACTCATCAGACTGCGCTTTGGCCAACTCCGCTTCAAACTTCTCGACTGCCAGCTGCGTATCAGCATCCGCTTCTTTCTGAATGCGCGCAATTCTTACCGCATTCTTCTGCAAAGCGATGTATTGTTGCATCACGAGCAACTTATAGTCAAGGGCCAATAGCGCGTAATAGTTCTCTGCTACGTCGGCTACCAGTTGGCTTTTTATTGCGCGCTGCCCCGCTTCAGAAGCTAGATAGCGCTCCGGCCGATTTCTTGTCACTGTTCAGTTTGCCCCACAAGTCGATGGTCCAATCCATTTGCAGCGTAGAGCCAAATCAGGGGGTCACCGTTGGGATTTTGCGTCCCGGCGTGAGTTCCGTTCCACATTGCCGGCTCCCTCAGCAGTGTAGCGACCAACTTTGGAGATGCCGGCTCCGAGATTGGCCGAAACGGAAGGCAGCAGCGCCCCTGCTTGGCCGTGATTGCACTTTTGGCAATGGCTAATTCCTGCAACGTGATTTTGAGATCATGATTGTTTTGCAGCGCCGTGTCGATGAGCGACCGGAGCACCGAGTCCTGAAAGAAATCGCGCCAGGCCGGTGAGATCGTCACACTACTATCCCTTGACATCGAAGCGAGCGATGCCTTCAGCGTGTCTTTGGGGAGATGTCGCCTGTGGAGTCTTGCACGCCCCCATGCAGAGGGCGTAGCAAGTACCACCGCGAGTTAAGCACCTTATTCCTTTTCGTCATGACTACTTTCCTTTAACCGTTTGTTCGAATAGCGTTTGTCTTTTTCTTCGCTCAATGGTTTCTCCTTTTGGTAGTGCACCAATTTATCGGCCATTCCGGCAAAGATGTAATAAAGACCGGGGATGAGTATCAGTCCGCCCAGCGTACCGATGAGCATGCCGCCCGTAGCAGCCGTTCCGATGGTTCGGTTGCCCACAGCGCCGGCACCAGAGGCAAATACCATGGGGATCAAGCCGGCGATGAAAGCAATACTTGTCATTAGAATCGGGCGGAAGCGAGCCACCGCTGCAGAGATCGCAGCCTGCGAGATCCGTTCTCCCGCATTCTTACGCTGGACGGCATATTCCACCATTAGTACGGCGTTCTTTCCTAACAGTCAATGAGCATCACCAACGCGATTTGCGCATAGATGTTGTTTTTCTAGCCCACAGACTTTCAGGAAAAGGAAAGCACCAGCAGATGCCCACAGGCAAAAATACAATCACAGGCAGTGGGAGAAGGAAATTTCATATTGAGCAGCCAAAATGAAGTAAACAAAGACCAGACAAACCACAAAGATGACAATTGCCGTGTTTCCTTGTTCCGCTTCGTCTTTTGAGATACCGGCCCAGTCATAATCATAGCCCTTGGGCAAAGTGCGTTGTGCCACTTCCTGAATGGCGCGCAAAGCTTGTCCGCTGGAATATCCCGGCGCCTGCGCTCCCGTCACTTCCGAAGAGTTGTACAAGTTATGTCGCGTGATCTCGCTCATACCATAAGTTTTCGTTAGTGACATGAAGTCGGCGTAGGGTACCATTTGTCCGTCTTCGTTCTTAGTATAAAGCCCTAACAGGTGTTCTGGAAAATCACGATGCTCCGGAGCGGCCTGCACGATCACCTTGTAGGGCTTGCCGAATCGGATGAACCCTGTTTCATAGTCCGAACCCACCAAAACAGACAGATTATTCAGCGCCTTGCCGGGCTTGACTCCCTTTTGTAAAGCTTTGTCGTCATCCACATGCAGCATGTACTGAGGGTAACTTGCAGAATAGAAGGTAAACGCATTGCCAATCTCCGGCCGCTTATTCACTTCCGCTACGAACGCCTTGCTCACGCGTTCCATTTCGTGGTAATCGTTGTTGCCGGTCTTGTCCAGCAGACGCAGTTCGAATCCACTGGCCGCACCGTAGCCGGGCACCGAGGGCGGTTCGAAGAAGTCGATATTAGCTTTGCGTGATGCGTTCGCACTTCTTTTCCAAGTCTTCGATAATTTGCTTCGCCGTGCGTTTTCGGTGCTTCCAATCCTTCAGATTGATCAAGCAGCTACCCGAGTTAGCACTTGTACCCTCGAGAGGATTTTCGAAACCGACCAAGGAAGACACGCTTTCGACACCTTCTTCCTTTTCTGTGATTTTGAGCAGCTGCTGTGCCACCTCATTTGTGCGTTCGATAGGTGGCACCCGGCGGCGTTTCGATCACCGCATAGATCATGCCCTGGTCCTCCTGCGGAATGAAACCAGACGGGAGTCCCATGTTGATCCAATAAGCCAAACCGCAGAAGAGCAAGGTCAAGATCATGGTGAAAGCCTTGTTGCGCACCGTGCGCCGAACGAGTCGTTCGTATCTTAGGCTACCGGTGTCGAATTTGGCGTTGAAACGTTGCAGTGCACGCCCCACGAAGCCAAGCTTTACATGATGTTCTTGCTCTTTGGTGAGGATGAGCGCACACAGTGTCGGGGTTAAAGTCAGGGCAACAAAGCCCGAGAAGAGAATGCTCGATGCCATCGTGATGGAGAACTGACGATAGAACATGCCTTCCGGGCCGCCCGCAAAGGCCACGGGGATGAATACCGACGCCATCACGAGGAGATGGCAATGATCGCACCACTGATTTCCTGCATGGCCTTCTCGGTTGCTTCGACAGGAGAAAGCTTGTTGCGAGAAATCTCACATTTACCGCCTCGATCACAACAATCGCATCGTCCACAACGATGCCGATTGCCATGACCAAAGCAAAGAGCGAGATCATGTTGAGCGTGATGTTAAACTACCAGCATCGCGATAAAGCTACCCAACAACGAAATCAGGATGGCCAAAATGGGAATGACAGCGGCACGCCAGTCGCCGAGGAAGATAAACACCACGATACCCACCAAAACAAAGGCTTCTATCAGCGTGTGGATCACTTTCTCGATACTTGCATCGAGGAATCGGCTCACATCGTAGCTGACTTCGTAGTGCATCCCTTTTGGGCATGTCCTTTTGCAAACGTGCCATGGTCTCTTTCACATGCATGATCACGTTGCGTGCGTTACTACCATAAGCCTGTTTCAGCGTGACAGCAGCAGAGGGCCGCCCATTGAAGGTCGAATAGATATCATAGACCTCACTGCCTAAGTGCACATCGGCAATGTCTTTCAAACGCACCACATTCCCACCATTATTACTCTTGATAATGATGTTTTTGTATTCGTCCTCTGTGGTGTAGCGTCCCGGATACTTCAGAATGAACTCTTTGGCCTGCGGTCGCAAACCGCCGCTCTCTCCCAACTTACCCGGTGAAACTTCTATGTTCTGGTCTTCCAGCGCATCGCTCACGTCGTCTGCCGACAAACCGTACGCCACCATTTTGTCGGGGTGCAACCACACACGCATTGCATAGTTGCGCGTACCGAGAATATCCAAATCGCCGACACCGTCGACGCGTTGCAGCTCCGGCGCAATGTTGATGTCAAAATAGTTGTATAGGAAACCTTGATCCACCTTCGGATCGTCGCTGTACAGATTGACATACATCAGAATATTCGGTTCCTCACGCGAAATTTTTCACCCCTTCGCGGATCACCTCAGGCGGCACTTTTGTTGGTGGCCGACGAAACGCGGTTCTGCACATTCACCGCATCGACGTTCGGGTCCGTTCCCCAACTTGAAAAAACCACATTAAGTGCCGCCTCGCCATCATTACCCGCATCACTCTCGATGTATTTCATGCCGGGTACTCCGTTCAGAGCCTGTTCCAAAGGAATGATGACCGATTTCACCAGTAGCTCATTGTTGGCACCGGGATAGTTGGCGATCACATTCACCTTAGGAGGAGAAATGGAAGGAAACTGCGTAATGGGAAGATTAGACAGCGACAGAATTCCAATAAAGGCGATGACCAGTGAGACGACAATGGAGAGCACCGGTCGGCGAATAAAGATCTTGAACATCCTAATCTGCGTTTAGCTTATTCAACTTCATAGCGGCCCGGGGCGACACTTGCGATACGCGCACCTTGTCTCCTTCGTTCACTTTCTGTATGCCGTCGACGAGATACCGGTCGGTCACCTGCAGACCGGAAGACACGACATAAGTTCCTGTATATTCAGCATCAATTTTGATGGCGCGTTGATGCACCACGTTGTTGCGATCCACTACAAAGACATATTTCTGATCTTGCAGCTCATACACCGCTTCTTGGGGGATCAGCATAGCCTGCTTTTTCTCCACGAAAAGCTTCACTGTGCCCGTCTCCCCGTTGCGCAATAGGGAATGGGGATTGTCGAAGCTCGCGCGAATGGCGATTGTCCCCGTTGAACTGTCGAACTGTCCGCCGAGGTCTAAAATCTTGCCGTGAGCCGGGAATACCTCTCCATTGGCCAATACCAATTGTAAGGGATTCTGGGCATAGCGTTCCGGGTGGAGCCGGAAGTCCAAATAGTCTGTTTCCGAAATGTTGAAGTAGACCAGCACCTTCGTATTGTCCGACAAGCTGGTTAGCAAATTATTCTCTTCGATCAAGCTCCCTTGCTTGTTGGGGATACGCCCCAAAATACCGGAGAAGGCTGCTCGAATGATCGACAGGCGCTTGCGCATCACGGCCAAACGATAGTCGGCCTCTGCTCCCTTCAGTTTTGCCGCTGCCATGCGTTTCGCATTGTTCGACACCACCTTACTTTCTGCCAGCTTCTCCACGTTCTGGAGGTCGATACGCGCTTGCTCAGCGGCGGCCTTAGCCTTCGTCACCTCTTCATTCGCACCGAAAATCGCGATACGAAAAAGAGGTTGGCGCTTTTTCACATACTGCCCCTCACTGGCATACACATTTTGCAGCACACCCTGCTTGTTGTGAGCGTATTTCACATTTCGCAGCGAAGCGATGTTCGCCACGTACGAACGCGGAAGCGCAATGTCTTCGACCAACGGGGTTGTTGCGGTGTACACCGGCACCACTCTGTGCTTCTTTTTCTTGGCCTGACATGCACACAGGAGCAAGGATACCGCGAGACAAGTCAACCGAATTACATTTTTCATACTTAGTCTTTGTTTTGGACGTCGGCCTCAGCGGAAGCCATTTGTCATTCTCTCATTTTCCGGCAGCCCGCAGCCGCCGGTGGTGTTCATTCTGTTTTGTTTTTCTTGCGAAGAGAAACGGCCGCACAAAGAGCGTCCGATCTTCACCTCGTCCTCTCCCTTTTTGCCTGCCTGGACGCAAGAGGAGACGGAATGCGCGCGCAAAAGTACCATTTTCAGTCAAGCGAACAAACCCTGCTCCTCAGTCAGTCGGCACATCGCTTCGTCCTTCGGGCGCCGCATGCCGAGTCTATTTGACAAAACGACCGGAAAAAGCCCTCCCGCAACCGGTTGTATACAAAAAGCGCATCTGCAAACACAGATTTGCACCTATGAAAAACGAATGATTTGTTGCACTTCGATTTTGAAAGTACGCTCCGCCGCAAAAAGTGGTGGACTTTTCGACGAAAGACGTCGGAAAACGCCTTTCGCACGGCTTTTTCGCGCCACTCTTCTCCTCGGCGCTTGAAAAATCAGCGCATGCCGCCCGAAGGCTCGCAAAAATCGTATTTTTGCAGGATAGTATGGTTGGTCGGTGGCGCATTTTGCCTGCCGCCCGGCACCTTCACCTCATTACTCCCCTATGTCCGACAACAACTCCACCCCTTTCCGCCAAACCGCGCTCCTCGGTCTCACC
>BNJU01001022.1_pt1 | contig 72184 bp, 112 predicted proteins | sample 8539281 | NCBI WGS metagenome assembly BNJU01 (sample SAMD00202456, study PRJDB9452) | human saliva metagenome | isolation source: human saliva | place: Japan | reverse complement strand
GAAAGAGTTTTTCAAACACAATATATTTATTATCACGCTTACAAGGCAATATACATGATAGAGCATGGAGAATCCCCTCTTGCTACGTTTCTTGACAAATAAATTTATATAACTTATCTTAAAATCATAAGTAGGATTATTGGACTGACTACCTGTACCTTTATGTACAGCAGCAGCAATAATCCTACTTAAATTATTTATACACTAATATTTTGGGTTATAGGACAAAAAAGCAGTACTACTAGTCGCCCAACTCAGAGTGGCAATAGCCAAGCGATCGGTCAAGGTAGGAATGAATGAACGCAAGCGATTATAGAGCATACAGAGATGAGCAAGTTATACGAAAGGAATTGAGTAAGCCTAAGACCACTAAAGCAAGCCATACCAGTAACTACTCATACACGGCCACTCAATCATCTAAAACTATAATAACTACCAAAGAGCAGGCCATAAAAGATACTTTGTTAAGTTATAAGCGACTTAATAACAAGTATCTTGAACTGAACGAAATGATTAAGCATGATACCCCTACTGCTAATATTGCTAAATATGGCGGTATAGCATCACGCACCAACAAGAAACACGATATATCAGATGAGATAGTTAAGCGTGAAAATATAGCTATTGAACTCATCAATACAACTATGAAGCGGTTACATATTAAAGACTGCTTATTCAAAACTACCGCCCTAGCCCATTCAGATATTCTATACTTGATAAATGCTTATGTAGACGAAAGAGAAAAAATCAGTTATTCTAAATCTAGGTGGATAATTAAAAAGATTGTTAGTCTTAATATAGAAATTCCTACAATCGAACAAGTAAATAATTATCTAAATGAGAAATACAAAGATAATCCATGACTATATAAGCATATCTATTTTGATTAAACATACAGAATAAAACGTATAAAACAATCAAGATATACACTTTTTAAAGGTCAATTATACATGACTTACAGTAATAATTTATAAACCCAGTAATAATGCGGTTTTTCTAAAAAATAACTTCCGTTTTTACTTCCACTAAGTATATATTATCGGAAGTAAATATTTTCCTATGACTGAAAAAGTATAGACTATCAATGAGAATGAGTGAATATACAAACACTTTACAAAAACTATTGATAAGCTGTAATATAATATATGACTAAAGAAAAGAAATAATTTGCATCGCTTAATGCAAAAGAAAAAAAGACGGTACTGCGAATACCGTCTTTTTTTATATATGCTAGTTACTTGCTAAAAGTATCTATCTAGCCACTTGCAAGCATATAGTGACTAGTTACACTTGCTATGATAGATACCATTAAAGAAAGAAATAATTCTAGCAACGCCTAACCCCCTTTCTGTTACCAGTCTAGGGAAGTAACACTCATAGTATAGCATAGAAATAAGTCCCCATTATAAAAAATGGGGCTTTTTATATTAGATGCTTTCAATAAAACCCAACATTTCAGATACCCTAAAAACTAATAAACTGAATACCCTAAAAAAGGCTAAAGAAAACTAGGTTTACTATTAATAGAATGTAATAGCGTTACAAACCTGTTACATCAATGTTACATTACTGTTACATCAAAACATACCGCATTAAGCTGTTAAGAAAAGTTAAGGTTATCTATTAATAAAGCGTACAAAAAAAGCAGTACTACTAACGTTAAGGCACAGAGTGGCAATAGCCAAGCGGCCAGTCATACGTCTAGTAGTACTGCTTTTGATACTATAAGTATAAAAGATATATCAAACATCGTCAATAATAGAATCTATAGCTAATTTTAGGAAAAAGCTATTAAACATATATTGACATATGTTAACATACTCTAATATATAATAAGAACGGCTCTCTGTCAAATGTTGGGGTGTTCACCCTACAGAGTCTTCTTTGGCACCAATCATATGTATGGTTGGTGCCGTTCTTTGCTCAAAAGTGAAATACGTACTCTAAATCTACCAAAGTGACGAAGTCCATAGCTTATTCGTTTTAATACTTTTATCTTGTTGTTAGTTCCTTCTGTATAGCCATTGGAATAGGTAATAAGAATGCATTAGTTAATTGCGTCATCCATGCGGGAAATGATGTAAAGAAGTTACTAAATTCATTCGAGCCAGATGCTTTCCACTAATTCTAACCAATGGACTAGATGTGCCGCTATCCCTTGTTTACCATAGGTCGAAAAAGATTTTTCTAAAGACAATTTTTAAAAGCGTATGCTTTCGTAAATCATCAGAAATTCACAGTATTTCTAGAGCTTAATGTGCTCAACTTCTGTTAAATGATCTGGATGTTTCATTAATACACATCTGTTCTGTTTTTAACATGCGTGAATAAAGCCGCTAGTTTATGTTGCTCACGTTTTCTAACTCGCTCTACCGCCCAATCTACAAGACGACATACATGGTGTCGATCACAGAGAATATGCGCATGTGGAAATAGCGCCTCCATGATGCGCTTAAATTGTATGGACATATCCATTACAATAAACTTAACTTATGAGTCGATCCTTGTGTTTAAATGATGCAAAATAGCGGATTAATGCTTGTGTATCACGTTTTGGTAAAATATCTAATATTTCATGTGTATCTGGATTAGTTACATTAACTTGGTATTGGTATCCTTCTGCATTTCCTTTGAATTCATCAATACCAATAACAGTGAGTAGTGTTTTGGCTTAGGGTATAGTAATCATAGAGCAGTAGCGTAAGACTGTAGTAATAGATGTATCACACTCGTTAGCAATAGCGGTATACGTTAAACTTTCAGTAAGTTTATCAAATAACATCCTAATATTAGTAACGCTTAGTTGCATATGTTTCCGTACAAATGGATTACGTTCAGCAAAGAGTGACCACAATGAGGACAAATATATCGACGCTGTCTGTGTTTTCCAATTAGTGGACCTCGTTGTACTTTTCCAAACTTTACTGTACGTATACGGTAATCCTTAATATGTTTTGTGGTTTCACCACACTTTGGGCAAATATGTGGTGTTACTGGTAATTCTATGTCAAAAATAAATGTTCCGTCTAATTCGTAGTTATTTGTAATATATTCTTGTTTTCATTATGTAAAAATTCAGTATAATCAGTAGTAGGCATATAAAGCTCACATCCTTTCTTTGGGAATTAGTCACTTTTATTGTAAAGTATGTAGCCTTGTATGCTTATTTTTAAAAAATAATGTTGGTAGTGACACCGTAATGATGCCACCCCAACATTTTATTATAGAAACCATAAGAACCCTCTATCAATTTGATAAAGGGTTCTCTAGTACTCATACAAGGCACGGGCTCAATTGCCTTACCAAGTATAGTAATATATCAAAAGAAACGAGCAACAGGCAGCAAATGACCCAACCGATTTCTAAAGATTCATAAAATTGAATGGCGGAGAGGGTGGGATTCGAACCCACGGCTCCTTGCGGAGTCACTGGTTTTCAAGACCAGCTCCTTAAACCACTCGGACACCTCTCCATAATGGTATATTATAGCAGATTTATATTGAAGTGTGCAACAATTGAATAGAGGTAACCTCAGATATCTCCCATGAAGAACTAATCATACTAGAGACAAAAAAGCTGGCCTAAAGCCAGCTTTCAGTATATCTATTATAATTAGTATCTTAGAAAAGATCTTTTTTCCACATGCCAATGATGGCCACGATGGAACAGGCTACGGAGATGCCTACAACCTCGAAGAAACCATTTTCATCGTTTTGGAATGGCAACGGCACGTTGGTCCCCCACAAGCTAAAGATGATAGTAGGTACGGCCAAGGTAATCGTCAAGGCAGCCAACATTTTCATAACCATGTTAAGGTTGTTTGAAATGATGGATGTAAAGGCGTTCATCATGTTCATCAAGATATTAGAATACATTTCAACCATTTCTATGGCCTGTTTATTCTCGATGATAACGTCCTCTAATAGATCCTCATCTTCCTCATACATCTTGAGAAGGTGTTTATAGGAACTGTGACCACGCAAGCGCAATAAACGTTCCATAACGGTACCATTCGTACGCAAAGCGGACGTAAAGTATGTCATGGATTTCTGTAATTCCAACAATTGGAAGAAGTCCTTGTTCTTTGTGGTATGACGCAATTGAACCTCGATATCGTCGGTACGACGGTTGATTTGTTGCAAGTAACGCAAGAACATGGTCGCTGTGCGAGTACAAAATTTGGAACAAGAAACGCGTTTTTTATACGTATAGAACGTAGAAATCTGATTGGAGATAAACGGATATAACACTTCAGATTCCTCTAAACAAATGGTAATAAAGAAATCTGGCGTCAAAAAGATACCAAGTGGCACCGTATCGTACATATCATTGCCGCGAACAACAGGAATGTTGATAACAACAAAGATATAATTGTCCTCTAACTCCACGTGAGAACGTTCTTCCATATCGAGGGCGGTCTTTAATACGTCTGTAGGAATTTCCGTCAGGATATTGATAAGGGATAACTCATCGGGGTCTGGGTTCACCAAATTTACCCATGAACCTTTTGTGGCATCTGATACCGTGTAATCGGCTACTAATTCTTCTTCTATGTGCTTGTACACCGTAATCATGTTATCCCTCCTTCCGAGCGAAAAATACTGTATCTCATCTTTAAAATTATATACTATTTAGGGTGTACTATTCAATTCTCTTGTGAAAGTTTTACATAGAAAAACTGCTCCTCATTGCCTAATACAATGTAGAAGCAGTTTATTATCTATCAGTATTATTTTCTACTCAAGATGCGAACAGAGTTTAAGATACAAAGGATGGATACGCCTGTATCGTCAAATACAGCCCACCACATGGACGCATAGCCCAAAAGGCCAAGCACCATAATAAGAACCTTTACGGCAATAGCGAATACAACGTTTTGCCATGCTACACGTAATGTTGCTTTGGACAAGTCAAGAATGTGCGCAATAGCGGTCAAGGATGGACGCATGAACACGACATCGGCCGCTTCGATAGCCGCATCAGCACCGCTACCCATCGCACCACCTACGTCAGCACCAGCAAGAACTGGCGCATCATTGATGCCATCGCCTACGAACATAGTAGGACCATATTCAGAGCGAATATCTTGTACAACGGACAATTTATCTTGAGGCAATAGTTGAGCACGTACAGCACTTACGCCAGTTTCTTTGGCGATGTAATTAGCACTTGCTTCCGCATCACCCGTAAGCATAACAGTTTTAATATCTTGACGATTAAGATCGGCAATCGCTTCAGCAGAATCTGGACGAGGCTTCATCGGCGATGATAATACGACCAAGGTATGTATTACCTTCTGCTACAAGGACTTCTGTACCATATTCAGCAGGTTCTGCTGGATAGCCTATGTACTTCATAGCGTTCCATCAAACGACGGTTACCAACAAGTACTTGTTGACCATCAGCCATGCCTACCGTACCTTCGCCAGCTAATTTCTTGAACGAAGTCAGAGGCTCTACTGCAAAGGCCTTGTTCTTTTTGCTTCAGCAACGATGCTTGTTGCAATTGGATGTGTAGAGACCGCTTCGATAGCTGCTGCCATGGATAACAATTGTGTATTGCTTACGCGAGAACCTACAGTTTCTACGTTGTGAACCTTGAATTCACCAGATGTAATCGTACCGGTTTTATCAAGAGCTACTGCTTTCACATTAGCCAATGCTTCGATAACACGACCACCTTTGAGCAAGATACCGTGTTTAGATGCATTACCAATACCGGAGAAGAATGCAAGTGGCACGCTAAGTACCAATGCACATGGACAAGAGATAACAAGAATGTTAAGGCTGTGTAAATCCATTTATGCCATTCACCTGTAATAAGGGATGGAATGATAGCAACTGTAAGGGCAAGAGCCACTACGATTGGTGTGTACACGCAGGCGAAACGGGTAATGAAACGGTCGATTTTTAGGTTTTAGAAGATGCAGCATTTTCAACAGCATCAAGGATTTTTAGTAACCATAGATTCTTCAAGAATCTTATCGACACGCATTGTAATGCGACCAGATTCGTTGATGCAACCAGACATAAGTTGTGTACCAGGTTCTGCGCGAACTGGTACTGGTTCACCTGTTACAGGAGCCGTATTGACGCGAGTTTCACCTTCAAGAACTGTACCATCTAGAGGAATTAAATCGCCAGGGCGAACTTCGATAGTCCATCCTACCTCAACCTTTTCCGGAGCCATAACTACGATTTCACCACCGCAGCATGTATCCACAACACGTACCTCTTGTGGACGCATATCTACAGCGTTCATGATTTCTGTACGGCTACGATCTGTTGCTTTATGTTCAAAGAACTCACCTATACGGTAGAATAAAATAACACCAACCGCTTCAGGCAATGCATCGATAGCGATAGCACCTAATGTAGCAATAGACATCAAGAAGTTTTCATCAAATACTTCACCCTTTAAGATATTACGCGCTGCTGTACGCAATACAGGAAATGCAAGGAGTACATAAGCAACGTAGTAAATCGGAGTTTCAATAGATTCTGGCAATCCGATGGATGGAACAAAAGAAGTCAATGCTTCATAGATCATAAATAACAAGCCTGCTACGATAACAGCAATTGTCACCGCCTCGCTGCCGTGATCGTGGTCATGGCCATGATCATCTATAGCCGCTTTAGATTTACGTTCGTAATCAGCTACTGTTACGCCCTCTTCGATGGCATCACAAATATCTTGGATATCGCGCTTAAGCGCTTCACGGTCCTCCCAAGAGCCAGTCAATTTCAATTGATGGGTAGCAAGTGTAAAGTTGGCTGTTTCTACCACTTCCATTTTTCGGATACGATCTTCAATTTTTGCTGCGCAATTCGCACAGTTCAAATCCTTTTAGAAGTAATGTTTTCTTCCATGATATCTCCTTTATCTATATTTGAAAGCATAGGTTGCTTTCATCCATATAGTAATAGAAAAATAAACATATGAACGTTCGTTCATATGTTTATTTTATAGTGATAGAATAAATGTCAATATAAAATCTATTCACATTATATTAAATTATGTTCTACTAAGAATGCATGTACTACATCTATTAATAGTTTATATCTCACTACAGATCAATAGCGCTTAATATCTCTAAAGAAAATCTCCACACCTTGAACAGTTAAGATTTGTAGCGCTTATTAATCACATCTACCGGACCTATAAGTTCTGTATACTTGTGCTTATCATAGTAAATGACTCGTACCCAATCCCCACAACGCACAGTCTGTAAGGCCTTATTTAGTTCTTCTATTTGATCCTCTGACAGTTCCACACGAGCCTCCTTAGGCCGTGCGACGGCTGCCAATAATGTTTCAAATCCCTTTAGCGCCGCAAAGGGCATAAATTGTTTGGCCCGTTGTAAACGAGACATGCGATGTTTCATGAATGTATACCTTCCCTATACGATAACTTATTCATATTTAAACCCTACTCTCGTTATGACCGCCTATCAATGTATTTCTAAACTGCAGAGTTCCTTCCTCTTGCAAGCTAGAAGCTCGAAGGATGGCATTCTTGCCAAATCGTCCCTTAATATTCAGCATGGTTTTCTGTATATGCTCCTCTTGCTCTGCGGCCTCAATCAAAGCATTACTAAATAGGTCCATTTCAGTTGGTACAGCGGCCTTATTGACAAGGTCTTCAAATCCAACGGCAATGCGCCGTATAGGTTCGTCAGGCCGTTTGTACTTATCAAACAAAGGCTAATACGGCAGGGACATAACTCCTGAAATGAATCCGTATATTGCGCCAGGTTCGAGAACCACCGGTGGACCGTAAATCCTCCGCCGCATACCCTATACGAACATGGATACATTTTGTGACCGCCTTAATCTGTAATAGTTCAAGGACTAAGGATTCCACCATTTCACGCATGGGCAACCGCGCCTCATCAGCCGTATAATTGCGTAATAATATTTGACTTTGTGAAAGGGAGTGCTTAGATGGCCTATAAGCATGAATGTCAGTAATAGTACAAGTTTCACGGCCCCACGCATGATCGATTAACAGCTCAGCATTCACACCAAACTCCTTATATAATTTATGTTCTGGAACTTGGGTGATGCCATGCAGATCAAAAGCCCCGAATTTACGCAAGCGATTAGCGATACCGCTGCCGATTTGCCAAATATCGGTAATGGGCTGATGATGCCAAATTTGTTCTTTAAAAAGGCTTTCATCTAGATAACCTATAAAATCAGGTGCATATTTCGCCAATATATCGAGGGCAATTTTTGCGAGGAATAGATTCGTTCCAATGCCTACAGTGGCGTAAATATGGGTTGCATCGAGGACCGCATCAAGCAAAAAGCTGTGCCAATTGACGAGGCGTTTTCTTATATAATTTCATGTATGGCGTAATATCGATAAAATATTCATCAATGGAATAGACATGGATATCATCAGGTGATACATAGTTTAGCAATGTTCCATAAATCTGGTCCGAAGCCTCCATATACCTCTTCATATGTGGCTTTACCGTAATATATTCAATATGAGAAGGAATTTGAAACAACCGAGCCCGATTCTTAACGCCTAGTTTCTTAAGTGCTGGAGAGATGGCTAACGTAATCGCACCCTTGCCACGAGAATTATCAGCCACCACTAACGGTGTCGTAAATGGATCTACCCCCAAATCGGCACATTCTACAGATGCGTAAAAAGCTCTTTTAAATCAATGCACATATACATCCGATTTGTATCAGCTGACCCCATACGAACACCTCCTTAAAGCGCTAATTCACTAACTTTCACAAAAATTACTATCTCCGTAATTTCTATCATTAGTATAACAAAAATTTACAGTATTTTCAAACGTATGTTTGCTATTATGAAGATAATTTTTAAATAAAAAGGTATCTACTATTAGAGATAGTTTCTAATAATAGATACCTTTTATATTCTTTGGTGTTACGTAAATATAACACCAAGATCATTCATTTATTGTTCTGGTCAACTTTGTCATCATCTACCGTATCGAGGAATCGTGTTAATTCGCCCTTAAATAAGAGCCTTACCTTCCCCACAGCGCCATTACGATGTTTTCGGATAAGAACCTCTGCCTCATCCCCCATTTCAGAGTTTTCATCGTAATATTTATCGCGATACAAAAAGATAACGATGTCCGCATCTTGTTCAAGAGAACCAGATTCACGAAGGTCAGATAATACTGGACGCTTATCTGGGCGGCTTTCAACACTACGAGACAACTGAGACAAGGCAATAACAGGCACATTAAATTCACGGGCAATCAGTTTTTAGATTGCAGGGAAATTTCAGATACCTCTTGTTGACGGTTCTCACTGCCCTTACCGGAGCTACGGCCCTGCATAAGCTGAATATAATCGACGATGACAAGATCAAGGCCATGTTCTACCTTAAGGCGGCGCAACTTAGCACGCATATCCTGCACAGTAAGGCCTGGCGTATCATCGATGAACAGGCTAGCTTGGCTCATCTCATCTGCAGCAGCCATCACCTTCCCCAATCATTCGGGTCCATGTCAGCCTTGCGCAACTTATCTGATTCAATACCGGCCACGGAGGACAAAATACGACCTACCAACTGTTCCTTAGACATTTCTAGGGAGAAGAATGCTACGGTCTTCTTAATCCCCATCGCTACATTTTGAGCAATATTCAAGGTGAAAGCCGTCTTACCCATAGCAGGGACGAGCCGCAACGAGAATCAGGTCCGACCGTTGTAAGCCATTTAGCTTGAAATCTAAATCTCTAAATCCCGTTGGTACACCTGTAATAGAGCCCTTATGTTGTTGCAGTTTATTCAGTCTATCAATATTCGTAAGAACGATATCCCTGATTGGAGAAAATGTCGACTCTGATTGTGTTTGACCGCCCACATCAAGAACGAGTTGTTCCGCCTTGTTCATGATAACAGATGGTTCATCCTCGCCAGCATAGGTCATGCCTACAATCTTATTACCTGCATCAATGAGGCGGCGCATTTGTGCTTTTTCTGCAATAATACGCGCATGCTCTTCAATGTTATAGCCCGTTGCTTCGTTTGCAAGGGACGTAATATAAGCAATGCCACCTACGGTATCAAGTTTTTTGCGCCGTTCTAACTCTTCACTTAATGTAATGAAATCGATTGTTTTATTACTTTTTACGAGGCTCAAAATAGCATCATAAATGATACGGTGCGTATCACGATAAAAAAATCATCACGTTCTACGATACTAGTCACCAGGTCAACAGATTCGCCCGATGATGAGCCATCCGTTAGCAATGCCCCTAATACGGCCTTTTCCGCATCCTCATTATGCGGTGGTATGCGTACGTCCATGTTCTTCTCCCCTTAACTCGATTATGACAATGTTCCCTGTGAAAGAATTCGCCATGTTCTATGCACAAAAAGAATCACCACACTCTGTGAGCATGGTGATTCGAAGATTATTCAGCGACTACGTTAACCTTGATAGTGCTCGTAATTTCTGGATGTACACGAACCACTACATCATGAACACCTAATGTTTTCAACGGTTCTTTAATTTCGATTTTCTTTTTATCGATATCTACCTTATATTGAGCTTTAGCTGCATCAGAAATGTCCTTAGCAGTAACAGAACCAAATACACGGCCTTCTTCGCCCATGCGAACCTTAACAGTTACTTCTACCTTTGTAAGTTGAGCCGCTAAGATTTTAGCTTCATCATTTGCTACGGCTTTGTTATGTGCAATGGATTCTTGTTTTTGGCGCGCATTGTTTACATTTGTAGCTGTACCTTCGAGGCCAAGACCTTTTTTAATCAATACATTACGACCATATGCGTCGCTTACTTCAACGATTTCGCCTTTTTTGCCAACCTTTTTTACATCTTCTAACAATACTACTTTCATTGTTGTTCCTCCTCTTTTTCAGCAGAATGAAGAGCCTCTAGCGCTTTATCTAGAATAGCGGCCTTCGCTTCTTCTATCGTCATACCTTGTAATTGAGCACCAGCCACAGTTCTGTGACCGCCACCGCCCAAGGCTTCCATTACAACCTGTACATTTACCTTGCCCTTGGACCGAGCACTAACGCCGATACCACCATCATTTAGTGAGTAAAGTACAAAGGCTGCTTCAATATCTTCATTACTGATGAGCATGTCCGCACTCTGTGCAGCCAATGCCATCATATCCTTTAAACCTTCAGGTGCTACAGAGATAGCAATCCCTTCGGTACGACTAGCTTCAAATACCATTTTAGCACGCAATTGGATAGAATCGAAGGTTTCAATAAATAATTGTTTAACCCGTTCAATATCCGCCCCCGCTCGGCGCAAGAATGCTGCTGCTTCAAAGGTACGCGCCCCAGTTTGTTGAACAAAGTTCTTCGTATCTAGAACTATACCTGCATAAATACCTGTGGCTTCCCGCTTTTGAAAGTTTTACAGGAACGCCCGCATATTGTACAAGTTCTGTTACAAGCTCACTTGTAGATGATGCAGCTGGTTCTAAATACGTAAGCAATGGATTTTCAATAAAAATCAGCTGCCCGGCGATGATGATCGATAACAATACGCCGTTCAGAAGCTTCAAGAGCCTCTGGTGCCGCTACCATTTCAGGTCTATGTGTATCACATACGATAACAAGTGTATTCGCATCAACCCAAAAGCTTTTGCTTCAGGAGCCGTCAATTTATGGGATAACCAAAATTCGTCTTCATCAAGGACATTCACCATTTTAGTAATAGCACTGGATTCTTTTGAGAGCGCGAAACGCACCTCTTTACCAAGAGCACGTGCAATCGCTACGACGCCGATAACGCCACCTAAAAGCATCATAATCCTCGCGTTGATGAGCTCATAACAAGAATTTTATCGGAGTCATTCATGAGCTCATGAATGGCTTGACTCACTACGCGCGCACGAACGCGTGTATTCTTTTCTACGCCTGCCGTGTTACCACCGAAGAAGCGGGTGCTTTCACCATCCATAATACAAACCTGATCGCCACCACGACCCAAGGCGATGTCGAGAGCTGCGCGGGCCCGCTCGGATACGTCCTTAACTGTTCCTGCATTTTCACCAATACCGATACTAATCGTAGCCGGCACTTGGCGTGGAGAAGGCAATTTACGAACCCGTTCAAGAACCTTAAACCCATCTTGTTCCATGGATTGCAAGGCGCCTCGCGACACGGCAAAGGTATACATATCATCTTGGAAATTTCGGATGAAGCCTTCGTGTTTATCGATTTCATCGACTACAATATTATTAATTTCGGCCCATAAATTCGTATATTCTCTATCACTGAGGCCCTTTGTCAATTCTTCGATATTATCGATTTGAATCATGCCCCATACAGGTTGTTCCTCCTGAGCTCTAATGCGGTCCTGCTCAATATCTGTAATGTCCTTAAAAATACAAAGGCCATCACAGCATGTTCCGTCAATTCATCATTTGGATCCGCATCAGGTCTCGTATCGCGTGGGTCAATAAACTTGTACACCACTTGGAAATATCGGTCTCCATAGCGCTCCTTCAAGAACCCCGATTTTGCCCCAAATCTTATCAATTCTAAACCCAGGAATTAAAGCGGACATTTTTTTGTAATTTATTCCAGTCCACCGGGAACCCAATCGGCAAATACGCTATTATTCCACACCAATGTACCTTGCTTATTGACAAGTACAATAGCGGTCGGTAAATTTTGCAACGCGAAATTAGCTGCTTGCGTTACATTTTTCATCATAGCACCAAATTGTTCGCGTGCTAAGCGACGCCGATTATGAATGGTATTGTAATTAATCAAGTATACAGCAACTACCACGATAGCCGATAATATAGCTAATAACCAATTTAAATAAGCGATGATTAAGACTAATAGAACGATAACACCAATAATGGTCCATTCCATTACCGTCCATCTTCGTTGAAAGGATTTCATAGTAACCTCCTTTCTATTAATAACCTCGTTGATTGAAACGAGATCGTAAATCTAAAAACATATCCATAACACCAAATGTTACAAGAGATACAGGCATCATGACATATAAAAAGCTATAATAATAATTTTTTAATACCCTTGATACACCATAACCTTCTAAGATACCTAGCAAGCTAGCGATTCCATTAAGACCGCATGCAAAAGCACCAAATAAAGCAATGTTCATCCCAACAGTTGTGAGCAGCTCATTATGGATACCAACAAAAGATGAACCATAGATAATAATGAGCCCTACCGCTAATACACCAGCAGTCCAAACAGGTATTTGCCAGGATGAAATGGCTGGTAATGGTTGTACAGGGTTATTGGTGCGTTTTGCAATATAGGCAGTAAACCGTGCCAAGATATAGGATGTAACAGCAAATGCACAAAACGCATAGGTTACAATCATCCGTTTAATCTGTACCAGACTCGCTTGTATTTGCTGTATATACAGCTCTGTCTGTTCAGGTGGCAACGATTGTTGCTTTACGGTCTCTATAAATGCATTCTGTATTTCCTCTTCTATGCTTTGAAGTGATGTCTGTAGATTAACGGACATCACCGACATCGATGCTAAGAGCGTAATAATAGTAGTTACCGCTAATGCCAATGTAGGTACCAGAATTAATTTTAAAGGAGACCAACGGTTACGGAAACCGAGTCCAACAAAAATACTAGGTACTGCATACATCAAGATAGTTCCTACAGCGGTCAAGGGTCCCAACAAAATGGAAACAATAACAAAAGCCACTACAGCCGCCGAACAACTATATCGGATCCCCACCGAATACCAACAATAGCAATCGCCGCAGGAGCGACGATGGTAGCTAGCAATGATAAGATGGGGAGGCTAGCACCTATAACAGTTAATACAACTACGATGGCTGCTAAAAATGCCGTCTCCACCATAGCTCTTGTATTTGTTTGTTTCATAATACTCCATCAATACTAAAAGGATACCAGTTATCTTTTTAATTATAGCAGTTTAAAGAGTAACTTCAAATACCCTATATAGTAGATAATAACAGTAACTACGCTATTTATAGTGTTCCAAACGAATAAAGATATCCCCCTCAAGCCATGAGCACCATATAATTATGAAACCCATGCTTGAGAGGATTGTTATTTAGTGTACGTCCTGGATGATTGGTAAAATCATGGGTCTACGACGTGTTTTGTCATAGAAGAATTTACCCAATGCATCGCGAACATTTTGTTTAATTGTAGTCCAGTCCTTGATACGTTGTGCTTCACAATCATCTAATACTTGATGAACACGACGTTCTGCTTCTAGCATAAGTTCTTCTGCATCGCGAACGTATACGAAGCCACGGATACGAGATCAGGGACCTGCAATGATTGTACCGGAAGCAGTATCCATAGCCATAACAACGATAACCATGCCTTCTTGTGCCAATTGTTGGCGATCGCGAATAACGATATTACCAACATCGCCAACGCCTAAGCCGTCAACAAAGATAGCGCCAGCTTGCACCCGACCACCTTTACGCCACCGTTTTTATCGAACTCAAAGATTTGACCATTGTCGCCGATAAGGACCTTCTTAGGATCTACGCCCATAGCTACACCAAGTTCACCATGGCGGCGCAACATACGATACTCACCATGAACAGGGATGAAAATATTCTGGACGCACAAGGTTGAGCATTGTTTTAAGCTCTTCTTGGCTCGCATGACCAGATACGTGGATACCACGGTCTTTGCCATATACTACGTGACAGCCTAAACGAAGTAAGTTATCGATGGTTCTACCTACAGCACCTTCGTTACCTGGAATTGGCGTAGCAGAGATGATAACTGTATCATTTGGTGCCAATTCTGCAGTACGGTGATTGCTTGTAGCCATACGGGACAAAGCCCGCCATCGGTTCACCTTAGGGAACCAGTTGTTAAGATCATGATTTGGTCATCTGTGTAGTTGTGCATAACATCTACGTCGATAATCGTGTTTGGCGGAATATTTAAATAACCGCGTTCTTGTGCGATTTCCGTAACATTCACCATGCTGCGACTATAACAACGACCTTACGCTTGAACATCACAGCTGCATCGATAGCTTGTTGAATACGGGATACGTTAGATGCAAATGTAGCCAATACACACGGCCTTTTGCAGCTCCTACAGCTTTGCTTAATAGCTGGTCCAACGGAGCTTTCAGAACCAGTAAAGCCAGGTTTTTCAACATTCGTAGAGTCAGACATCAATGGCTAATACGCCCTTATTACCAAGTTCTGCGAATTTATGAATATCCATCAATTTGCCATCAACTGGTGTTTGGTCGATTTTAAAGTCCCCTGTATGAAGTACAGTACCGATAGGTGTATCAGTACACCGCAACGGAGTCAGGAATAGAGTGATTAGTTTGGATAAAAGCCAACCTTCACTTGACCGATTTGAACTTCATCGCCGGCCGCAATGGTACGAAGGCATTTTGGGGATACCTTATGTTCTTTGAACTTACCTTCAATTAAACCACAAACTAGATTTGTAGCATACACAGGACAGTTAATTTCCTTCATAAGGTACGCCAAGGAACCAATATGGTCTTCGTGGCCATGAGTAATAACGACTGCCTTCACGCGATCCTTATTCTCGATAATATAGCTCATATCAGGAATAACGATATCTACACCAAGCATATCTTCGCTAGAGAACGCAAGACCCGCATCAAGAACAATGATTTTCGTCCTCGTATTGGAAGATGGTCATATTTTTACCGATTTCACCAAAGGCCACCAAGAGGATAATTTGGAATTTCCCCTTGTTGGATCCTGCTGGCTGACGACCGATTAAATCAGATTGCACCTCTTGATTGCGGTCGTGATTACGTGCCATCGGACGGTTATTAGTACGCGTGCGACGGTTATTGGTAGTTTCATTGCGACTTGCATCGTTTGTATTGCGTGTACGCGTATTACGTGTATTTCTTGTATTACAGTATTCTCGCCATTTCGTTCGGTACGATGTGTATTATCCCCACTACGGGTTGTGCAGGTTTGACGAGTTTGGCGCGTTTTACGTTCTGCACCTTGTTGTTCGCCTTGCTCGCCAGTTGAACGTTGACGACGTGTATTCGTTCTTGTATGTGTCGTACGTCGTTGGCGACCTTCGCCATTTTGACTAGCTTCGCCTGTATGACGGCGTTCACCACTACGATGACCTTCTGTATTTGCGGTGTTCTCCCGCAGGTCGACGCGTATTGGTGCGACGGCGAGTTGTTTTTGCTCACCTTGAGCAGATGGCGCCGTCTCTACTGCAGTCACTTGTGCAGTATGTTGATTATCTGTTGTGTTCACAGTTCCTCCTAAAATTTTGTTCATTAATTTGTTTAACATATATTTTCACCTATCATTGAAATTTGATCTTTACAGAGGAACGGACAAACGAAAAAGGCGCTATCTAGCAGCGTCTCTCAAATGGGCGCAAAAATAGCGCAACTCAATTGTTACCGTCAAGTCCTTTTGTCCATTCGCCTCGTGCAAATGAGTATAGTGTACCATTAAACGCGTCAGCCGCGACGTTACGTTCTCATCGTTACCGTTTAATGTTCATTATAATCCGATCGTTCTGATGAAAGCCTCGCTTTCATACGTTAGTATTATTGTAACATAAAAATAGCGTTAACAAAAGAGGTCCCTTATGTTAACGCTATTTCATTAAACTTGTACGGATTTATCTGATTATCATACAGAATCTATCCGTGTTTATATATCATATTTATTTATCATCATCAGGCAAATGTTTGTAAAAGGCTTCAATATGCCACGCACCATTTTCTTCAATAAGAGAAATATATCGCTTCATCGGTTTAGCCTCTACGATGCCTTCGCCAACAATGGCATTTGTAAACCACCCTGAAGGGAACACTTCATTTTCTGGTCCCATAGTTCGTAAAGAAAATCCAAATACGCATAATATAGTTACAAGAACAACAATTAAAACTCTCGTTGTTAACGAACTACTCGTAGGGGATACTTTCATAATAGAAGCTAGCCTTGCATCTATGACGATATGCTTCAATGCACTGCCATATTGATTATCCTGCTGTTGACCTTTTTGGCATAATAACAACAGTAAAATCAATGGTCCGACAAATGGAATGAGGAATAGTAACAAGCTCATGCTACCTCGCCCCGTATCATGAAGCCGACGCACACACAACGACCCTAACGGAAGTAAGGAAACTAAACATAGTATAGCCGTCAAGAACCCACCTAAACCGATTAAATACGGTCCTGTTTGAAATATAACTGTCAAAACATAGCTGCCTCATCACAATATTGATGGCAAGCATCACAATAACGTTTCATAAATTTCTCTCCAAAACTCTCAACTCAAATTATTTTAAGTATGTATCTACAGCCTCAGAAAACCCTTGGCGATATAGATTAGCTCCGCCATTTGCAGGATGGCGCAAGCCAATAGCAGACAGGCCAAATTTTCCCATCGTATCTGCAGACTTTTGTCCTACTGCGAGCATAAGAGGTTCATCTCCGCCTAGTTCACGATGTAATTCTAATAACCGTTTTGTATACTCCCATCCTAGTTCTTGTTCAATCTCTGTAGGTGTACGGTTCGTCAATGGATTTCCTTCCTTATGGGGGTGGAAAGGGAATATATTCCACAACAATGTATCATACGGATCTATACCGTTTTCAACGATAGCACTCCATACCACCGTATCAGTAGGTTCGTTAAAACCATCCTTTTTCTGCGTTTCTTTTCAACAACGTGCTCGCCGGTGAGCTAGTACGGTCTAATCGAATCGGCGTTACATCCTTCGCACGAATGGTTTTTATGCTTATCTAATAGCATCCTTTCACGTAATGGCAATACCACTAAAACGCCCGCCTTGGTATCCTACGGCCTCAGCCACTACAAATACCTTAGCACGACCTAAGCGTGGCAACAAATAGGCTACCAAATTATCTTGACGCACTCGAGCCGCATCAAAACCGTCTGCGACAATCTCTAAATCCGGATTCACCTCGCCCCACGGATTATGTACAAGATCACCAGAATACTGGGCGAGCCAATCCACAAATTGCGCACCTTCTCTACATGCTCCGCATCAAAGGGATGCTATGTATTCATCAAACGACATGCTCTTATCTAGCTCAAACAAAGACATACAGCCTCAATTTAAATTTTATAGGTAATAAATAATATATCTACTATACATGATAATTACACGAATTGCATAAGAAATATAAAACACCCAAGCATAGAAATTCTTGGGTGCTTCTTTTGCAACATATACAACTAAATATAGAACTCGATTTTGTCTTCTTTTTGCCAATTGGAATTGTTCAAAGATATGGTTTCGAATATTAACAAAGGATGCCGATGTGCGGTCCGTTCTATCGATGATATTTACAGGATGATGGTTTGTACACGTCCTGGGTTAGTCGCTAGTACTACAACGCGGTCTGCTAAGACTACGGATTCTTCAATATCATGGGTAACGAATACAACCGTCTTGCCTTCTTCGCGGCAGATGGGAGATTTCGTCTTGCAAGTTGATACGTGTCAACGCATCGAGAGCGCCTAACGGTTCGTCCATGAAAATAATATCTGGATCTACAGCTAGTGCACGGGCGATGGATACACGTTGTTGCATCCCCAGATAACTCTGCAGGATAGCGATTACGAGCGTGATCGAGGCCTACCATTTTAACGTATTTATCGATGATAGCAGGTCGCTCTTCTTTAGGCACCTTTTTACTTTCAAGACCAAGCTCAATATTGCTTTCCACCGTACGCCATGGCAACAAGCCATAGTTCTGAAATACCGTTACATATCTAAGTTGAGGGCTTTCACCTCTTCACCGTCAATCGTAATAGAGCCGGACGTAACAAGCTCAAAGCCCGCCATTGCATTTAAGAGTGTACTTTTACCAGAACCAGAAGGGCCTAAGAGACAAATAAACTCGCCCTTTTCAATATCTAAATTAATATCTTCAAGGATGGTGAGTGGTTCCCATCTTTCATAAATTCCTTATGTGCATTGCGCACTGAAATGTAACCCATGAGGACCTCCTATTTCTCAATACCCCAACGTTTGTAAATCCATTTTTCGATGAGGACACGCCCCAATCGGTAAAAGCCCAACGAAACCAATGGTCAAGATGGCTACCATCAAGAGATCATTGCGCAAATTATTTCTCATATCGATGATGAGAAGCCAAGACCTGTTTGCGAGCCTACCATTTCACCTGTTACAAGGAAGATCCACGCCGTACCAAGAGCGATGTGAAGACCGGACGCAATGCCAGGAAATACAGCAGGCAACACGATTTTAAATAATAATTCTGGCTGTTTAATACCAAAGTTACGGGCTACCTTGATATATAGCAGGATCGATATTTTTGGATAGCGGATACTGTGGATAATAGTACGGGGAAGAACGCTGCAATAAAAATGATAACGATGGCTGGTGCTTGACCAATACCGAAGAATAGAACGATAAATGGCAACCACGCCACAGGAGAAATTGGTCGAATGACTTGAACGATAGGGTTGATGTAGTTCCAAATCCCCTGTACCAGCCTAAGATAAGACCTAGAAATATGCCCGCTACAACAGAAATGATATAGCCGATAAAGAAACGCACCAAACTGTCTGCAATATCTTTAAAAAGAACACCGTCTCCAATAAGCTCTCCAAAGCCGAGTAATACTTTATATGGTGTTGGTAATAGAGCCTCGTTAAAGCCGCCTAGACGAACGATTGGTTCCCAAATCAGCCACGCTGCAATAAATGCCCTGGTACATATGTATATTTCTTCATGGTTCCTCCTATGGTAACAATGATTGATCTACAAACTCTGAATAGCTCAGCACCTTCTTGATTAAATCAATATGTGTCATGTGATGCACGAGCGCATTGTAACGAGTCCTCTGTAAGGGCTAAATCTCCAAACCCAATCACCTTGAGGGAACGTTCAATAACCCGGATCCTTAAACTTCATGTACTTTAAGAAATCTCCTTTTGTGCTTCTGGATGCTCATCTAGGTATTTACCGGCATCGAGATAGGCCTTTGTGAAAGCTTTCGCTAAATCGTGGTGTTCATCAACGAATTGACCATTAAACACGAGAGCACAACAAATATTATCGTGCCAGAGATGATCAGGGGTCTTCAAAGATCTTGCCTTTTCCCATTTCCAATGCAAAGAGAGCCAAATGGTTCAGCCACACTATAGCCTGTAATTTTGGCCTACCGCTAAAAGCAGATGGCATTTCAGGAGGACTCATTTTCTACGACTTGTACATCTTTTTCACTAAGACTAGCCCGTTCAAGCATAAGATCTACGAGTTTTTTGTGTGGATTGTTTATGAGGGATAGCAAAGTTTACCTTTTAAATCTTGAACAGAATTAATATCATTGTTGACGATGATGATATTACCTTCTGTATTCTGTGCAGCAGCACGAACATCAATACCTTGTTCACGAGCCTTTACATCGAGGCTCAACGAGACGGCTGCCGCATCTACCTTACCTGTATTCAATGCATCCATAAGCTCTGTGCATGATCCATACTTAACAAAGCTCTACATGAACCGGATCATCTAGCGTTTCCAGTTCTTTCGTAGCAAATACCGGTAATGCATGCGTAATTGGTAAAATAGGCTACGCGTACAGTCTTTAATTCTTGAGCCGTCTTTGGTTTATGGTGTTCATGATAGCCATATGCTATACCGCCAATAAGAGGATCACCCGATGATTAGATACCAAGTTTTCTTCATAATCCCCTCTTTCTACCTCATAACAAGGGCGTTTTTGACATATGTCATTTTTCGCACTTTTCTAAACCTTAGATAGAATAAGTGTTCAGAACACCTCGTCCTAAAAATTATATTACCTACTATATCAATATGTATTTAGTATGTCAATAATACATATAGATATGATAGGTTTATTTTAGAAATAGTAAGTACTTTTAATAGAGGCATACATATATCCAATAATTTGCTCAATCATATACACAAAAGCATCAACCGCATTGAGCGGTTGATGCTACTACTAAATACTATAACAATATATTATTCTTCAATATAAACATGTCGTTTATTTAAAAATATAGATTTCTGAGCTGCCAGCCTCGCTATATTCGCCAACATACGGAACAATGCTAGACTGTTTAAAATGGCTAATTTCGCCCTTCGGAACGATGACCATAATCTGTTTACCTTCAGCCAAACGCTTAATAAATTCGTCCTCGGTCACCTGTTTCATAGATATTTCTTATCCCATTCAGCGCTACGTTGTTTCAATTTTATCTTTATCATCCCAACAGCTACTATCCCCCTTGATGACATGACCTCGCGACCTGTATGGTATACGATAGATGTGCTATATCCATTGTAGTAATACACATCACCATTGTGATTCTTCTACAACGGGTATAAGATTAACCACTACGTTGTTTTACTAAAGGAACTAGGCCTCAAGCACAACAATGGAGAGATGAGCATGGTGCCAATTACAATCGTGCTCAACATACGATAGCGTTGGCGAGTCCACAGAACCAGAATAAGCCCAACAAGGACACGCCAGCAAATACATAGAGCAAACCATAATAGCCCCAAGGCGCGAAGAATGAGGCCACTACAAACGCCATCCACAGTAAGAGGGTCGGCCCCACAACAATCCACGGCACATAACGTGGTCGTCCTGGTCGAAGAGCTTTCATAGCCCCTAATGTGCCAAGAATGCTAAATGGTATGAGACTAATAAATGTGTAGAGCGGATATTTTGTGGCCATTAGGGAATAGAACAGAACGAGTACCTACGCCCCAGCATAGAAATATATATACCACTTATGATGCTGTTTAAAAGCCTGTTATAATACCATAAATAACAGTACGATCCACGGTAACGATGCGCCAAGGAAAATAGCGATATAGTACCACCACACATTGTCCTCTGGATGCTCGGACTGTGTAGCGCGTGTCACATTATTAAGGCCTAAAAATCCATCCACAAAAGCTTGTCCATGTGCACTGTACATATAGAGGTACCACGGCATGGCAACAACAAAAAATGCTATGATGCCCTTCCAGTCAAAGAGACGGAATAGCATTCGTTTAGACCGGCAAAGCGCCACATAGATGAGCAAAATTGACCCGGCAAAACAAGCGCCACAGGCGCTTTTTGTTAAAACGCCAAACCCGGAGAATGCATAAGCTACAATCATAGCAGAGCTGAATCTTCTTTGCAATCCCTTGTACGCATACATCATTACCATCAAGGTTGTAAATAACAATACCATATCAGTAATAACGCCATGGGCAACAGCCCAGAACGTGAGTGATGTACCGAGAATAGAAGAACCTACAAGACCGATAAAGCCAACGTCTACTAAAAGCCCGTAACGCTTGGAACATCGCCGCCACGGACAAAGCGCCAAATACAGCACTGGGCAATCGAACCACCCAGTCAGCGAATCAAACACTTTAAAGGCTAATGCAATAAGCCAGTAAATCATAATAGGCTTATCATGCCAATACGTCCCGTAAATCTGAGGGCGATAACCAATCGCCAGATAATACCATTTCCTTGGCGGTTAACGCATAATTCGATTCTACCGGATCCGTTACGGGCAGCATATTATTTGCCACCATAAAGAATACCAGCCAAACAACAAACAACACAGGCGTCAAACGAGACAATTTCATCGTAATCTCCCTTATGATTTACGGCGATTCTTATAAATTTAAATCAAGCACGACAGCTACAATAGCAAAGATGACCATCACGACTAACAAAAATTCATGAGTTATACTGAATAAGATCGCTTCCAGTTTTCACCAAGCACCTTACCTAAGTAAACGAGGCAAAATCGTCCATGGAATCGTGCCAAGAGCTGTCCAGATGATAAAGTGCCACATTGGATAGCGTGCCATACCAGCCGGGAAAGAAATAAAGGTACGAACACCAGGGCAAAAGACGACCGAAGAATACAGCAGCACCGCCGTATTTATTAAACATCTTTCAGCTAGCTCAAATTTATGTTCATTAAAGAATATATATTTACCATATTTCAATAATAAAGGACGACCACCGTGCTCACCCATCAGTAAGATAAAATGGACCCTACGATACCCGCCAAAGTGCCCTAACCATAGTGGTATGGGTTCAAATATGCCTTGCGCAATCAAATACCCTGCAAATCCAAGCACAATTTCACTAGGGATTGGTACATTCGCATTTTCAATACCATTGTGATGAACATAGCCGCATAGCCATACGTTTCCATGAACGAAATAATATATTCACTTGTTATACCTCTTTATCCACCCCTACAAAGAGGATTGTGATTTTTAATGTAACTTTGGTGAAAGTTTCACCCTGTATACAATCTATTTTACCATAATAAAATGACCCTCACCATACGGGGAGAGTATTTGCTGATATTCTTAGTATTCTGTTTTTGTAAGAATCAACTAGTCATACACAGTTATTCTGTTTTTAGTCCTTGTATAAAATCAAATGATTTACAGCTGCTTCTGTATCTACAAAGTGGAACGGTTCAATAAACGACAGAATTTAAATAGGTAGTCACGCTTTTGTAAAACTGCTTTCACATGTAAAACAGTTTCTCGTGCACAGCAGGCAGAGCTATAGCCATTCATAGCCGCATATAGATAGGTATTGGGTAAATCACCTTCACGGATAAAGCTGTGGATGAAGATAAGTCAAATCCCATCCAGCAGGCGTGAATTCTGGCCAACGACGTGCATTTTTCCCAATCGAGAGCATTACACTATCCGCGTCTGGATCATAAACAATATCACGCAACGCAGGGGCGACCATGAAACGATGCCATAATCATGGAGTGTACCGGAGCTTTACCAAAAGCATAAAAAAATGTGGATGCCATATCTTCTAAGGACTGATCCTCTGGATGTTCCTGTGGTAAATAGCCTATAGTAGGTCAAGTTCTTGCCATAATTCGGCGTCACAAATAGTTTTTCTCAGAATCCCCGATTTCTGGTGCCAATGGTAGCTGAGTGCGCACAAAGTTCATCATATAAAACTCATGGTCAAAAGGATGCACGAGGGGATGGTTTGATCGCTGATGACCGGTTATTACCTACAGCGCGTTTTACAAAAATACTCATTGCCTTGAAAGGTAACTTGGAATACGCGCCCCAATTCTTCGTCATTCAATTTTATGGTCTATATATTCTAATAAGGCTTCGTTCATGAGACCTCCTAATGTCATCAATGTTTTACCTATTTGATATATAATAAACACCATATGTATCAAATAAAGACCCCTAGCCAAGCTAGGGGTCTTTCAATGAAATATGATAATAGGTTTAATTTGGGTTTTTCTATACGCCAACTGAGGCAATCTAAATTAAAACAATTAACCTACAAATTTTGTCACTGCTGCAGTATCAGTTAAGTGACGTTTAGGCATACCCATTTCTTCAGGAGTGATGCCAAGAGCAAGACCCACTAATTGAGACATGTGCAGATTGGCATATCTTTGCCACCGCCAACAACTTCTTTTGCTTCTTTTTGGAACATATCAAGTTGCATTTGGCAAAAGTGGGCAAGGAGTTACTACGCAATCTGCGCCTTCTGTAGCTGCATCTTTGTTGATGGGAGCCGAGTCATTTGCATTACGGAATCATGTGCAGGGGTATACAGCATGGAAACCACAGCAATCAAGTTTACGGGAGAAGTCGATTGGTGCTTAGCACCGATAGCGGAAATCAAATCTGCTGAGGATGTAGGGCATTTGATAGTCCTCGAGCCCATTTCAGTTTGAGGACGAAGAATATGGCAACCATAGTATTCAGCTACACGTAAACCTGTTAAAGGTTTAACAACTTTTTCTTTCAATTTATCCAAACCGTAATCGCGGATCAATACCCATAAGAAATGAGTGATATCAGTTGTACCGCGGTATTGTTTACCGATTTGAGCTAATTTTTTGTTCACTTCTTCTTTTTCTTTTTCGTTATTGTCTAATTCGTTTTTAGCTTCACGAAGCATCAAAGTACAAGTGTTACATACAGTTAAAAGGTTCAAACCTTTTTCTTCTGCCAATGCAATGTTACGTGCATTTGTAGCTAATGTAATTTCTGGAGCGATATCTTGAACGTGGGATGCGCCGCAGCAAGTCCAACCGTCAAGTTCTTCTAGTTCAATGCCGAGTTTTTTAGCTACTGCAACAGTTGCCATGTAATCTTCTTTGGCAGCGCTTTCAAGAACGCAACCTGGGAAAAATGCGTATTTCATTATTTGCTTACCTCCTCAGCTGCTTTCATAAGTCTGCGAACACCATCAATACCATTTACTGGTTTTTGAGGTACTACAAGTTCGAAAGGATTAATTTTGCTGTGTTTCCACAAACGTAATGCATAGAATGCTTGTTTAGCGGAATCTACAACACCGTCAGATTTCAAGCTCATAGAAACTTCTTTCAAGCGACCAGTTTTGTAAAGGTCTTCTTTGAAAGCAACTGCATGGCGAACGCCTTTGTTGTTTGTAAGGCCAGCTTTTGTAGCTTCTTTACGCATGTTGGAAATATCTTGAGCAGGTTTTAAGTGTTTGGGACAACAGGGAGATACAATTCATGCAGTGAACGCATTTCCAAAGACCATTATCATAAGCAGGTTGAATGTGAGCCATAGGTGCATCATCACGGCTATCCAATACGAAACGGTTAGCTTTAGTGAATACATATGGTTCCAAGAAATCGTCTTGACGTGCAGTCAATTTGTTACATTCAGATGCGCAGCAACCGCAAAGGATACATTCTGTACCAGCAACGAATTTTTTGAAATCAGCTGGAGTTTGACGAACGATTTTGTCGCCTTCGTTGAATTCTGCTTTAAGGAAAATCCAAGGAGCAACTGTTTTCAAACAGATCAACTTTAGATTCCCAGTCAACAACTAAGTCACGGATTACGCGGAAGTTACCGATAGGTGCAATTGTTAATTCATCTGTACCATAACGTTCTGTTAATTCGTCAATTTTTAGATTCACAACCAAGCATTGCTTCGCCATTTACGCAGAATGGACAAAGCGCCACAAACTGCGGAACGACAAGCTGCCAAGAATGTTAATGTTGGATCTTGAGTATCTTTAATTTTTTGAAGGCTCCAAAGAATGTACGGTCAGGTTCGTAATCGAATTTGAAAGTTTGTACAAACGCGCGACCTTGTTGGTAACGGTGAATATGATAGGTGATTTGTCTCATCTTAGTACTTCCTTTCTTGTGGTTCGTATTTAGTGAACACTACGTCGCGTTCTGTTAATTCGTATTGACCGTCTGCGCCTAATTTGATCAAAGAATGTTTTAAGTATCTTTCATCATTACGTTTTGGATAGTCTTCACGAATATGAGCGCCACAGGATTCACGACGGTGTAAAGCGCCCATTGCAATAGCTTTTTGCTACTGTTAACATAGAACCGATTTCACGTAGTTTACGAATGCCATGTTGTAAGTACGTTCAGGGCTCACCTACATAACAAGTTTTTGTAATCTTCGATCAATTGATCGATTTCTTTTAATGCTTCAGTAATACCGTCTTCATTACGGAAGATACCTACTTTATTCACATTGCATCAGCCAATGCATCGCGATTTCTACAACTGGGCGACCACCTTCACGAGTTGTTACTTCGGTGAATTTTTCTTCCCAGCGTTTAGCAGCTGCAGCCACATTCTGCATCTACATTTGGTTGTTCATGTGTTTTCCAGCATAGTCAGCTGCACCAGCACCAGATACTTTACCAAATACTACGCCGTCAGCCAAGAGGTTACCACCTAAGCGGTTAGCACCGTGGATGGAGATACAAGAAGCTTCGCCAGAAGCGAACAAACCAGGCAATTCACATGCACAAGTTTTGTAGTCCACTACGTCGATACCGCCCATTGTATAGTGACATGTGGGACGAGCATAGGTACTGGTTGAGTCAATGGATCGCAGTGTTTCGAAGCACATAGCCAAGTCACGGATACCAGCGAAGTTTTCGATGATAACTTCAGATTCCTAAGTGACGAAGGTCAGCTTCTACGTATGCGTTAAGACCAGAACCAAAACCACGACCTGCAGCGATTTCATCTTCGATTGCTTTCGCTACAACGTCACGGGATGCTAATTCCATTTTGTTAGGCGCATATTTTTTCATGAAACGTTCGCCTTCAGAGTTAAGAAGGTAACCACCTTCACCACGAACCGCTTCAGACATCAAGATACCAGTACGACCAAGACCAGTTGGATGGAATTGAATCATTTCCATATCTTTTCAAAGCCGTTACCAGCGCGGAAAGCTGCTGCCATACCATCGCCTGTGAAGGAAATGGGTTTGTGGTACGGGTCCAGAAAAATACGACCTGCACCACCAGTGGACAAGATAATAGCTTTCGCTTTTAATTTGTTCTACGCGACCTTCTTTCATGTTCCAAACTACAGCGCCACCAACGCGACCATCTGCAGATTTAACAAGATCTAAAGGTACCATTCTTGTAGAAGTGTACGCCTTCTTTCAAGCATTGTTCGTAAGTTGTGTGCAAAATAACGTGACCAGTTTTATCCGCAGAGTAGCAAGTACGTGGATAGGATTGACCACCAAGTTACGTTGCACAATTTTGTTTTCTTGAGTACGAGAGAATGGAGCACCCATGTGGTGCATTTCAAAGTACGCCTTCTGGACAACAGGGAGCAGAAGAATTCGATCTGCATCTTGGTCGCAAGATAGTCAGAACCTTTTACTGTGTCGAAGTATGTGTTTCGATTGTATCTTCAGCTGCAACGTTATTCAAACATGCATTTACACGCCTTGCGCCATTGCTGTTGCAGAGCGAGTTGGGGAAAAATTTTAGTAATAAGAGCTACTTTTTAAGCCTTTGCGACGACCAACTTCAAGAGCGCGCGTTGACCAGCGCCACCGCTACCTACTACTAGAACATCAAACTGTTCCATAGCTGACCTCCTCATAACTACCTATAAAAAGAAAATTTCTTAGACTATCTAGATTCAAAAACCTTATAAAAATTTTTGATAACCTAATCATTTTTCCTTAAAGAAAAATCTCACACTTATGCGATATTTCTTATAGCTTTACATATAATTATAGTTAGCATTTCCCCGTATGTCTAAATCTTATTATGCATAATTAATTTCAATGAATCTAATTGATACTCTATATCAATTCAAGTTTTTAGTAGATAAAACTTGAATAATCTGATTATGTGCAAATGCAATTCTATTTATTTTTCTGTATATCATTTATATCAGTTCGGTTCTGAATTTTTACTATACAGCTCAACTAGATGAGCGCCAATACTATGTTTTACCGGTTGTATCACTCCAAAAAGCCCATCTGTGGGTATCAAAATTTTTAAATTCCTACTAAAATTACACGGAATTTAATAAACTCGTACATATTAAAAACCTCTCGATTTTAGTATACTTTTAACTTTTGATAATCATTATCATAAGTTTTATTGTGATTTTCCTTACATCTTTCAAAATCATGTAAAATCCCCTTATCTATGCGTAAATGGCAATCTTCGATATACTTCATTTTACAAAATCTAATTATGCTAGACAAAACTATATAGTGGCATTTATATAGTATATATATATGAATATATGAGGCTTGTACCATTTATTACATTCATTTTTACTCATTCCATTTGTATAAGGTATGATAATAGATAAATTAGTTATATAATATAACCGAATATGTTATATATTAATTTAATTACTAATGTGTTGCAGCTTTCACAAAATGGAATCTGATTAGTAATTAAGTTGTATTAAGAGAGTTATATAATTTAATCATACATAAGGAGAACAAACATATAGAAGATTTTTACTTGTAGAAGACGAAGAAATGCTGAATGGTATTACGGCCAAATATTTGCGTGCTGAAAAATATGACTGTCGATACATGTTTCAACGGTCAACAAGCTATCGATTATGTAAACACATCTAGCTATGATGTTATCGTTATGGATATCATGATGCCTGTATTGGATGGCATTAGCGCATTGGCTCAAATAGCGTAGACAAAGGTAATACAACACCTGTTTTGTATTAACAGCGAAGGATTCCTTACAAGATAAGGTTACAGGTCTCAACACGGGCGCTGACGATTATCTCGTAAAACCATTTGATTTAGAGGAACTAACGGCTCGTATTTATGCGTTAGCTCGCCGTAATACGTCATGCACAAAACGATATCAAGGTTGGCCCATTGACAATCAACGTTCCTCAACGTACGGTAAAACGCGATGGCGAAGCGATTACGTTGACAGCTAAAGAATTTGATTTATTGTATTATTTAGCAAGTAATGAAAACATCGTATTATCTCGTCAACAAATTCTCGATCATGTTTGGGAATACGATTATGAAAGCTACTCTAATCTAATTGATGTATATATTAAAGATCTACGTAAAAGTTGACACGGATGAAAATGTGAAATTGATTCAAACCGTTCGTGGAGTAGGATATGTCCTCAAAAACGAGAAAACTCAAGAACAAGGTGCGACCTTAATTCTATGTCAGGGTGCTATCAAGCACTTATGGAATCGCATTCCACTGACCTTTAAAATCATGTTGTGGTACACCTTATTCTTGGCTACCCTTCTGATTTCTATGTCCATTTTCTACTATAACTACATTGGAACGGCTCACAACGCAGAGGTTCGCGATCGATTGCAGCAACAAAGCGCTCATGATGTCTACGGATATTCGCAAGTTTAAGTTTTATGAAGATGGCACATTTTATTTTCAGCTCTACACAAGATGGTCTCATCACAAAGGATATTTACCAGATGGATTCCAAATCAGTCCAGTCTATCACTGAGTCAGATTGGTGAGTGTAGAGCCAATGGTACAACATTCTACTATTACGATGTACCTATCAACGCGCCTAACTACCGCGGATTCTTGCGGGCTATTACAAGTCAAAGATTACCGATGAAACAGCAATACCATTTTTATGCACTGTTGCTTGTTACCATCGTAGCCTTACTCGTTTCGTCTCATCGGCGGTTTCATCTATTCCATAAAACAAGGATTGAAGCCACTACGCAAACTGACACATACAGCTAAGGTTATCGGTAAAAATAATGACTTGAGTCGCCGTATTGAGTGCCAGAAAGTGCAAGGATGAGGGTTTATGAATTGACGACCACCTTTTAACCGTATGTTATCCGGTCTCGAAGATTCATCCAATCGGAAAAGCAGTTCAGTTCTGACGTATCTCATGAGTGCGTACCCTATTGCCGTTATCCAAGCTGAAAGCGAATACGCCATCAACATATGCGCACGCCTGAGGAAATGCAAGAAGGCTTAAAAACATGTTCTAGAACAAGCCAAATTCATGTCTTCTCGTATCGCAACTATTGGATGTGTCACGGTTAGAAAAATAACTACGAAAATGAACGTAGCCCCTGTGGATGTAAGTACTATGTTAATAAATATGGTACATGATTACACCCGCTTGTGCGCAGAAAAGCAAATCACCATCAACGCGGATATCGATGATGATTTGAGTTATTACGAGTACCGAAGTGTCCTTGCGTCGCGCTGTGACCAATCTTATCGATAACGCCATTAAATTTTACAAAATCGACGATTAATGTTACGGCTAAACGCAATAACTTATACCTGATCATCGAGGTTACCGATAATGGTATTGGCATCGAACAAGATAATCTTTCACAGATTTTCAATCGCATGTATCAAACGGAGCAATCTCGTAATAAAAATCTAATCACGGTATAGGCCTAGGCCTATACTTTGTAGATAAGGTTGTTCATTTGCATCACGGTACCATCACGGCTAAGAGTCAACTAGGTGTATTTACCACCTTTTCTATCACATTGCCGTTATCGGATACATTGATAGAATAATTGAATCATATATACAAAACACCCTCCTACATGATGTTTCTCGATGTGAGAACACATGTAGGAGGGTATTTTACGTATAGATGATTCTAATATAATCCCTAGAAGATATTAACTTAGTAGCGCCCATAATGGCATATAAGCATATTCAAGGAATAGCCATGCTACAAAACCGGCTACAGCGCCTACAATGGCACCATTGATACGAATCCAGCTGAGGTCATCCTCTACCTTGGACTCGATAAAGTAGATAAATTTATCGGTACTTAGGCCTCCAAGCACTTGGCGTATAATGGTTTCAATGAGGTCATAGCCCTGTTCCAATACATATCGAGCGATATCATGTAAGGTATTTTCAATACGATTACGCAAGTCTTCAGATTGACCATATACATTCCATAGTTCAATGGCGATATTTACAAGAACTTGAGCTGGCGTTTCGCCATTTTCATCACCTTCAACGAGTAACTCTTCAACGTATGGGCATAAATGATTTTCAATGATAGATTCCCAATCTTGCTCTCGTATCCAACGTTCCCCAAAGCCTCATCAAGAGCATCGCAGACCACATGATTTTCCTCTATGTGACGAATCGGATCTACCCACTGACGGAGCCATGCGGTTCGCTCTGGGCTATTAGGGCGTTTCAGTTTTTCCAACATGGCATGCGCCTCTGTAACAATAGCCTCTGCCATTTCCCGATAATTGACAACATCGGTAGCTTCGGACAGGAAATCAGAAAATCAGAAAAGAAATCCTTTCGTTTTTCTTATGCGCTTCCTCTGCAGACGGCCGTAAGCCAGGGTGACCATGGCAGGAGTGATTGATACGCTCTTGAATCACATTCAAGACCTGTACAACCATGCCTTCATAGCGATTGTGTTCACATAAATCTAGTAATACGTGCTTTAACACCGGTACAAGGGGAATGTTTTTCTATGCAATGCACGAATGCGTTTAGCCCCCATTGTGACCATTCTTCAGTAGTTTGAGATTTCCACAACAGATGTAATCCTTGGTGGATGACGAGACGTGCAGCCGTTGCCCCTCAGGTGATAGTAAGAATTTTTCAAATAATGGTACGAATTGTACCTTTTCCAATATACACCACTGACAGCGATCACGGGTAAGCATCTTCGTTTTCTACAAGCTTAATCACACCATTGATAAGGCGTTCTTATTGCGTGGAATCAAGGCTGTATGATGTGGAAAAACCTAGAGGCTTACGGAATAATGCGGTCACCGCAAACCAGTCCGCCACACTACCAATGAGGGGCAGTTGTTTGCCGCTCAATAGGGCAGCTGATACCAACTTTCACCATCATAGAAAAACTGACCTACAAAAACAAAGCAATAGAGTACGGCCATCAAGCACAAGATGCCATTGGCTCCGTTGTCACAAAAGTAAGTGATTTGAAATAGCAGATCATCCAATCACCCCCTTAATGATAAAGGGTTATGCCGTAAAATAGACCATAGAGGACAGCCCCCACAAGGGAGCCATTGATGCAGCATTTGCAAATCATAATACATTTGCCCCTGTACAATTTGAGTTATCTCATCCGGTGAGTAGCGAGATAATTCTTCGCCCACTACACGGTCGATGAGAGGGTTTAGCTTTTGTAACCACGGAATACTGCGCAACAAGAAGAACCGTTCGAACGGCGCCTGCTTATCCGGATTGAGAAGAATTTCGCTCCCCAATATATTCAATCGTTCCATCACGATATCCATGAGGCGTACCCAATCGAGCGTATCCCCATCAATGAGCTTGCCTTCCCATTCTTCAGGAATGCATTTTAACCCATTGATCCTTATGTTCTTCGATGAAAGCCTGCCATTCTTCATTAGTTTCCAAATTATTGAAAAATTTAATGGCCTGCCCCCATATATAGCGTCCCAATGGCGAGTCAATATCTTCATTATCCTTTAAAAACTGAACTGCTTTTTCTGTACTGTATCAACCAATCGTTCAGGGTGAAAGCCATCCCCACCAAAGGCAATGGCTAGTTCACGCATAAATGAATCATAGTATAGGTTTTTCATAATATCTAGCATGACACGATACAAATATGGATACACCTGATTTGACGCGATAACACGCTGACAAGTTCGATTAAAAATAGAGCCAAAACACACTAGGCCGTATGGCGTTCCAACATGCAACGACCAAATAGAATAACGAGAGGTGTGGCCTTCCAATTGGATACCCCTTTATAAACAGCCTTATTAATCTCCTTACGCATCGGCTCAATATCCATATGGGATAGCACCTGACTCCCCACACCTAGAGGATGTCTTTCATCTGTTGTTGGCCAGCATCACTCATGCCATATTCGATGATGCGCACCATAACGCGTTCCCGTTTAATAGCATAGTACATCTGTGGCACTCGAAGCAGTTCTTCGCTGAGCATGGTGCGACCAATCTGTATGAGCCGTGTCTTTACTGCGCGGCAAGATAGCCGTTTTGAAAGGAATACCCTAATGAGCTTTGTAAAGTGCTGTCACTGCTGCCAATCCGCTAGACCACCAATCATAGCGGCTCCTGGAAACGTGCACTGATAAACGTCCAAAGTGCATCGTGCCTATGTGGAGTATGAAATTAAAAATATGATAGCCATGACAATAACAGCGTAGTTGCCACTGGTTTTGTTTTTCATCATCACTGAGTCTAACTTACTCAATTACGTATATAGACTCTCCCCATATAACGTAGTGACCGCGTGGGTCACTTTAAAATATGCATTCATCGCCTTCTTTTTGAGGTTCCCACACAGAACATCGCCAAAGAGAGCTGTAAAATACACGGATGGCGTCCATAGTGGGCCATTTAGATGCATAGGAATAAACGCCTTTTTCACCTGTACGCGGCGTAAGAATTCAATAGCCCCCCATTCCATAGCATCTTCTAAGCGATTATCTACAGGGAACATCGCCACATCTACGGATAGACCTTCTAGTTCCTTAAATTCACGCCAAGCCATGCGTTTTGCATCCGCATTATTCTCCGGCGTATCACCAAGCCAATGCCACCAATTAAGGTCACCCGCATGGAAGATGGAGTCAGAGTCGATATTTGCAGTATCCGTTTTTACATAGAAAGAACCACCTTCGTCGGTGCTACCGTACATATGAATCCCTACATCATCGAGATTGGCATCTTGTCCAGGTCGCATGGTAATACATTTTCTTACCTTACCCTCTAAGGGTACATCTTGATGGCAAATATAACGCGTTTGAGGACCATCAAATTCCGTAATAGACGGATTAAAATGATCTGCATGACTGTGACTAATAAAAAACCACAATTCTCGGCCACGCTTTGCCAATTGCCAAACAATATTGTTTGGATCCTTATAATAATCAAACACATAGCAACGCTTGCCATCATCTACTAGGAACCACTGTGTGCGAGAGATGTTACATCTAACATCGTTATCAATACCTCTATATTACTGAGAATTTATATCATTCGTATTCTTTATTATGCCATATTTTCTATATACGTTTGTGGAAGGCCTATTTCCAAAAAGCCTCCTGGCCGGGTCTGTCCCACAGGACAGAGTGAAAAAGTCGTTTTTGAAAACAGGCCTCAATACATTAGAGACATTTTGAGGTATAATGAAGAATACAAATTAGTTAGCGACAAAAGTCGATTTTTAGGGAGCAGGTTCGTCTACATAAAGCCCTAGTCGAATTTGGGTATAATAAAGAATACGAATTGAGGGTTGAAGGAAAAACAAGAAATGCCATGGCATTTCTTAGATGCAACCAGCAGCTTTCATGTAGTCGATATATTGGTTACCCCATTGTTCGAGGGATGCTAAAACGGTTTTAAAAGCTGCACCTACTTCGGTGAGGCTATATTCACCTTTGGAGGAATGGTGCTGTATTCTTTCGATGTACTAAACCATCATCTTCCATTTGGCGCAATGCTCTAGTGAGTGTGGCTTGGGTAGTGGATGCAATCGAGCACTCTAACTCCCGGAATCGCATAGGGATCAGATAATTCGTGCATGATCAGCAAGACCATTTTACCTGCTAATAACTTTTTGACTCGTTTCAAGGACAGCTACTAAATCACGAACATTTACAAGTTGCTCTGCCATTGTTATTCTCCTTTTCTATGTATATAACGTTATTCAAATCATATCACAAATTTATAGTATGGCAAGCATTTTTATAGTATCATTTTTCAAGGTACAAAACTTTTTGAAAATTTTTTAAACCAGTAAATATCATATTTCTATCACTTTTTGATAGTACCCTATTCTAAATAATTCTACTATTCAAAACAATGGCACACCTATATAATGAGATCATCAGCTGAACACAAATTCACGAATCATATATTAGAAAGTGACAAATAATTAATTTTTAAAGACGACTTTGCCTGGGCCATAGGCCGTCAAGGCGTAGAGACTTAGAATTAATTGTTTCGTACTTCATACAAAAGAGAATCAACATGAACATTTTAGTAATCGGTGCAAATGGTAAGGCAGGTCGTCGTATGTGAGAAAGCCCTCAAAGCAGGTCATCAAGTAACAGGCGTTTGTTCGCCGCGAAGGTGCTATTGAAGGTAGTTCCAACCATCGTAAGATGCGTTACAATTAACAAAACAGAACTCACTCAATTTGATGTAGTATAAACGCTACTAGTGCTTTCACACCAGATACGTATCATTTACAAACAGATTTGACATTATTGCTCGTAAAAAGCATTGGCTAGCACAAGTACGCCTCTCATCGTTTGTAGGCGGTGCAGGCAACCTCTATGCTAGACGAAGATCACACAGTTCAACTATATGATACACCAGACTTCCCTGCAGAATTTTTAGGTCTCGCAAAAAGCTCAAGGTAATGCTATCGATATCTTTGCGTAAATTCAGCAATGTAGACTGGACATTCTTCAATCCTGCACCAATCTTTTGATGCAGAAGGTCATGAATCTAACAATTACGTTATCGGTAACGAAAATGTTATCTTGAACAAAGAGGTCAACCATATGTTCCACGAAAACATATGCTCAAATCTTAGTTGATGAAATTAACAACCATAAATTTGGTCGTCAACGCTTTACAGCCGTACAAAACTAATTTAAAGCTCTACTAAAGGTCTCTCTATTATGAAACGCGTGCCAACACTATTCGTGAGGCCACGGCATGTGGTGGTTCTTTGTTCACATGTTCCTGATGCATCTATCCCTGTTGTACAGCTATCTATCAATAAATACTTAGACCCTAACGAAATGTATTCAACTAGGGCACAAAACTTCAATCATTACGCGATGAAGGCTATCTCATCATGGTGGCAGCAACATCGTACATAATCTAAGACTGTTGGAATGGGATAACCCATTCGGCACTGCTGCTACCATTGAGTTCGACCAATATATATCTAAGGCGGTCTTAGAAAATGATGTAGATACTGTTATTAATTACACTCACATCCTCATGCTGGTTATGCTGCACCTACACCAGATCACTACTTACCATTAATTTATATTATGGGTGCTAGTGAAAGTGCAAAAGCCAACTGTATTTAATCAAAGCTATAATTCTGGTTCATTATCTATGACTGGATTTATCTTTGAAGACGATAACTAACACAAGTAAATAGCAAGATTATAGACTAAAAGCAACTATAAAAGAGCCTCTATGAACATTCCTTCACCAGTAAGGAATCCATAGAGGCTATTATTCTATATTAAGTTTATACCTAAATAAGTTGATTTACATCGTAATTAAATTTAGCTGTTGTTTCTGCAGCAGTTTTTGCCATTCTGTAGGGTGCCGTACCATCCTTATCAAGGAAGAATCCAGAGTCAAGGTAGCGAATGATGATATAGTTGGAATCCTTTTGATCAAAAGCCATTACCGCGGGAGAAGTCGATACCATGACCTGTATTGCGCGTTACGATGGCTTCTAATAATGGTATGTAATCGCATTCAACGTGATTTTCATATCACATTTGTCGAAAAATCTTTTTAAAGAAAGGAACTAGGCTTTTTCTTCCTTATAGACTAATAGTTTACTAATCGTACCATTGGATGCGCATACTACGCGAGCGAATTTCATTAATAGGAATATCTATCTTACCATTTGAGATAACACCATTTTTTTAATGGTGATTTCTCGTTTCCCCATGTAGGAGTAATCATGGCAATTGAAGGGAGTCTAAATTTGCAGGAATTCTGCTGTCAATTTATTTCGAGCAAAATGCTGCAATGATCGCTTTTGTTTCATGAATATTATGACCAGCATTAGATTCTTTACGGTCCGTATCTAAATCTTGACCTTCAATGCTTTTTCCAATTATGGTCTCTGAAACGTAATCTGTATAATTACTGTTTGAGTTCAAATATCTTGTAAGAAAATAGCTCATTTACATCATCGAAAATCAATGTCAGTCTATCACGTGACCATTTGCATCTTTGCAGAGCACACCATTATAACTAATTGTTGAGGTGCGATTTTTGTCTTCAAAAGTAACAGGATGTGTATCAAATACTGAAATCATAATTCTCTCCTTTTTATGATCTCTGAATATAACTACATTTGTATGTTGATTAAATCAAATCAATCAAATGTTCTTAATGTAATGATACACCTTTCCTATCTATTTATACAAATTCCATATTTACATCTTACGCCATCTCAAACAAAACAGAGTTCTCTAAGAAGATATGCTCATGAAGGCCTTCTTCTAAAAGCTTTCATGGTTTTAAACACATACACATAAGTAGCACAGCCATCTGCTGGTGTAGTGTAATGATTAGTCAATGCACTAAGGATTCTAAGAGCACACCTGCAGCTTCGTGTTCAGCACGGAGTTCATCAAAAATCTACAGGTTTACCCTGCTATAAATTCTGGAAAATCTACATGTTCTTCATGACGAAAATGAGGCACGAGGGGCTGATTTCAATTGAAGGAAGGTTTTGATAGATTTCTGTCAACTCTGCTCCATGATGGTCATAGTGTACATTGAGGAGCTTTTCCCAAAGCCTTGATCAATTTCATCAATCATATCTAATTGTTCTCGATGATAGTTGTGAACGATATAATCAATTAATTGTTCTTTGGAATAGCTAAGCACCTCTGCGCGGAGGACTTTTTGTGCGTGCTGAACTGTATTCAACATAGCGATGTATTCATCTACATCTTTTGCCTTTAGCCTCGATGGCCTCTGACTAATGGATGTCACCACCACAGCAAAAAGTCGATACCATCCTTCGACTAACACGTCCATCAATTCTGGATTTACCTTAACTGCATCAGCGACTGTCATAGATTTATTGATAGTATTTACACTCATAAGATACACCTCCAATGATGTAACTCCAATTCGTTCAAATATTATAGCTATACTATAAGACAATTTGTAAATCCTGTCTGTCGCAGTGGCTACAAATTTGAGAATATCCATCAACTAATATAAAGACATTTTGCATGATAAAGAATCTACAAACCTATTAATACACAAAAAAGCTGGCTCGTAGAGCCAGCTTTCAGCATATCAAAACATATACAACATATGTTTATATATGAAATTATGCAACTATTAGATGCTTTCAACAGCAGCGATAGCAGCAACGTCTACAACGTCTTGAGCGGAGCAGCCACGGGAAAGGTCATGAACTGGTTTTAGCCAAACCTTGAATCAATGGGCCAGAGCGTCAGCGCCGGAGAAGCGTTGTACCAATTTGTAACCAATGTTGGCAGCTTGAAGATCAGGGAAAATCAAGATGTTAGCTTTACCAGCTACGTTGGAGCCAGGAGCTTTCTTTTCTGCTACGGAAGGAACGATGGAAGCGTCCAATTGTAATTCGCCGTCGAATTTGAAGTCAACGTTGCGTTCTTTCAAGATGTTAACAGCTTCAACCACTTTGTCTACTTCTGGAGTGGAAGCGGAACCTTTTTGTGGAGAAAGGATAACATGGATACGCGAGGGTCAGCCATGCCAACAACTTTGCGAGCTTTTTCTACAGTGGATTCTGCGATATCAGCTAATTGTTCGCTAGTTGGGTTAGGCAATACGCCTGCAGTCGGAGAATACGAGCATACCGTCGTCGCCATATTCTTTTTTGCTTGTGAACATGAACATGGAAGAAGATACAGTTTTAAGACCTGGTTTTGTACCAACAACTTGTAATGCAGCGCGCAATACGTTTGCAGTTGGGCAACCGGAACCAGCAACCATGCCATCTACTGCGCCAAGACGAACAAGCATAGCGCCGAAGAATAAGCAGTCACCTTTCATAGTTGCGTCAGCTTTTTTTCAGGAGTCATACCTTTTTAGCGCGCAATTCTACGAATGTATCAACCATTTCTTGGTAACGATCGTAGTTAGCTGGATCGATGATTTCAGCACCTTCTACGGATACGCCAACAGCTTTAGCAGCTTCTGCGATTTCAGCTGGGTTACCAACGAGTACAGGTGTTACGAAACCTTCTTTCAAAATGATTTCAGTTGCTTTCAATACGCGTTCATCTTTGTATTCTGGCAACACGATTTTTTTACCTAATGGTTTTACTTGGTCTTTTAATTTTTGAATTAAATCCACGATTTTTGCCTCCTTAACATTGGCTTATGCCATATCAATACTATTATTATAGCAATTTAATAGCTCTCTAACAACCATTCTAAAACATTTCGTTGTTGAATTCCGTCATAATTTGCATTTTTATTTAATTCATCTAAGGTGAGCAAAATCTTTGGATATTGGTCTTGTATAGCCTTAAGCGGTGTGAGCTCACGATGTAGTGTATTAGGATCTAACACAGTTTCGCTGACTTGATAATATTCCGTAACACCTGCTTTTTGTGCAACAAAATCAATTTCTCCCTTAGCTAATTGTCCTACATATACGGTATAACCACGACGAATAAGTTCAAGAAAAACGATATTCTCTAAAATATGTCCTGTGTCACGACTCGCGTTGCCAACTAATAGATTACGTAATGTTACATCCACACTGTAGTACTTTGCATTAATACGCAATAATTCTTTGCCACGCACATCATAACGATTTACCTTATATAGCAACAAGCTATCTTGCAAGCCTTGTAAATATCGTTCTACCGTTTTATTATCTATTTTTCTACCGGCACTAACGAGAGAATTAGCAATTTTATTTGGTGAAAGCAAGCTACCTATATTTGACATGATATATCGTACAATGTCTTGTAAGATGGTAACATCATTAATCTTTAAGCGAGCTACTACATCATGTAATAACAAGGTATTGTATAGACCTCGTAAGTATTCCTGTATATCAAAATCTTCGCCTCCCAATTGTTGAGTATAAGGGAATGAGCTTTCACGAAGATAGGACTCATAGGCAGGAATTAAAGAATACTGATTACCATCGTATTTACTATGGTAGAACTCACTAAAGGATAGTGGTAACATCTGAATTTCCACATATCGTCCAGTTAGTAGCGTAGCGATATCAGAGGACATAAAGTATGCATTGGATCCTGTAATATATAAATCTGTATTCTCTTTTTACAAATAAGCTATCTACGACACGATGAAACTGATCACATGTTGAATTTCATCAAGGAAAAATATAGTTTATTTCATTGGGCTGCATACGTTCTAAAATATATTGATACAGCGCATGATAGTCTCGTAAATGCTCATATTCTAGTTCTTCAAAAATTAATAGATATTATCTGTTCAGGTTTTAACGCCTTCCGATAACAGCTCATCTTTAAAAAAGCCTAAATAACGTAGATTTCCCACAACGACGTATACCAGAGACAACCTTAACAATAGGCCGATTCCGATTACGTCGTAAAAAAATCTAAATATCCTTGGCGCTGAATTAATTTCATAAGGGCCTCCTCATCTATGTATCTTTTTCATAGATGGAACCCACTTATTAGTAGTATTAGATATCATATCAGCTGCCTAATAAATTTGGATTCCATTCCAACTTTATATTAATTTTATCATAAAGTTGGATTTCATTCCAAATTTATATCATCAAATATACAAATATGGATTCTGTTCCAATATTTTTACATCAAAAAAATCTATACTATCGTTATAATTCTTTTTACCTAAAACAACGTCCCCTTTTTATTGAATAAGCCCCCATAAAACAGTACAATACTAGTAACAGAAATACTTTATATTACTTATGAAGTATTTTTTTACCTTATATAAACTTAGGAAAATACGGTTTACCTCACTAGTTTATATGTAATATTGGAGGACTCATGGCGAATACAGAAACGACAATCAACGCAGTTATTAATCCTCAAATCAACGATGCCCCCATCGATATAGAGAAAACTATCAAAGCCTTAGAGCGCAACAAATTCGTGGTTCATTATTTTGAAACAGGCGCTGATGCGGTGGCCTATTTACAGTCTCGCATTCAACATAAACGAGTGGCTATCGGTGATTCACGCACCTTATTGGAGCTTAAGGTTCACGATGCTTTTAGCCGAAGTCAACGCTGACATAACAGACATTCAGCGTCCCCTTCCTGGTGAAAAGCTTTCCGCGACACCGCATTACGTACCATGGGACGCGATGTATTTTTAACCTCTGTTAACGCCTTGGCGCAAACAGGTGAAATGGTCAATATCGATGGTACCGGCAACCGAGTAGCAGCATCCCTATTCGGATCGCAAGAGGTGTTCTTTGTGCTAGGTCGCAATAAAATTACACCGGACTTGGCCTCTGCCATCTACCGGGCGCGCAATGTGGCGGCACCCTCTGAACAGTAAGAAAAATAAGAAAAAGTTCACTCAACCCTTGTGCCAAATTAGAGGAAAAAAATGCTACGACTGTGGTTCACTGACAGAATTTGTAATGCCTTAACCATTTACTATAAGAAAATGCGCAAACATGCAAATCATGGAGGTTATTATCATCAATGAGGATTTAGGATTTTTAATGAAATTCTATATGTCGATGTTCTATGCCGTGAAAGTCGATAAAACCTAAGTCAGGACCTCCAAAAAATGTATCTAAAGGCATATTATCAAAGCCATTGACTATCCTACACAGCGTAGATATACGAGGGTCTATATTCCCCTTTTCCAGTCCACTAATATAGGACTGTAACAAGCCCGTCCGCTTAGATAACTCTTGTTGAGTTATGTGATAGTGGCGGCGCCATAATAGAATGAGAACGCCTAAGTGCTGGATAGCCTTTTCTGACTGTGCTTCACTGCATACGATATCATACGTCATAGAAACCTCACTTTCTACTATCCATAATAGCAACTCTTTGCCTCCACAATACGGCAACCACCTATGAGGGGCCATACCAACTTGAATTGTGATGACATATAATAGAAAATCCCTTGCGATACATTCATATTGCAAGGGATTTTTATACATATTATGTTATAAAATTATACTTGTACACACATACATGTATATTCTTGTACATAAAACTCTTATTTATTCTCTTCTGCAGTAGCCATAGCACGTTTGATTTCCATGTATTTAACCATGCCATCAACGGCTTTTTTAGCTTCGCGCATCGCGAGTACTACAGTAGCTGGTTTATGCACTACGTCACCACCGGCGAATACACCTTCACGGCTTGTCATGCCGTATGGTTCTTCGGATGTGATGATATAGCCTTTTTTTCGTCTACGCGAAGGTTGTTACCTTCCCCAACGAGACGTGCATTAGGGTTTATGACCAGCAGCGATGATGATCTTATCGACAGGCATCACTTGGTATTTACCTGTGCCGTGGATGCCAGCACCATCGTCGTTAAGGGCCATTACTTCGTATTTGAAACCTTCTACCTTGTCTGTACCTTCTACACCAACTGGAGATGCGAACCATTGAAATTGAACGCCTTCAGCACGAGCTTCTTCGTATTCGGATAGCAAAGCTGGCATTTGTTCTTGGCTGCGACGGTATGCTACGGTTACAGATTCACAGCCCTAGACGTACGCATGTACGAGCCGCATCCATCGCTACGTTACCACCGCCAATGATAACAACGCGGTCCCCTTTCTTCACAGGAATCGCTTTTTTTCTTCAAGCTCACCATTTTCTACGAGTTGTACATTTGTTAATAGGTACATCGCTTGGAATACGCCTGTAATTTGGTCGTTTTCCATGCGTACTTCTTGAGGAATATGCGTACCTGTACCGATGAAGATGGTATCAAAACCTTCTGCAAATAAATCATCCAAGGATTTATCTTGACCGATGAATGTATTACATACGAATTTAACGCCTAAGCCTTCAAGACGAGGCGATTTCACGGCGTACAACGGATTTAGACAAAGCGGAACTCAGGGATACCGAATAAGAGTACGCCACCTGGTTCAGATTGGCCTTCAAATACAGTGACATCATAGCCGAGTTTTCGCTACATCGCCTGCAACGGACAAACCTGCAGGGCCAGAACCAACAACAGCTACTTTACCGAGATCTTGTTTAATTTTTCTTAGGGTTTGCGCAATCCATTGATGCTTTCAAAAATCGGCAGCAAAACGTTCCAATTTACCGATGTTGATAGGCGGTTTCTTAGCCTTATTCATGATGCAGTTGCCTTCGCATTGATTTTCGCGAGGGCACACGCGACCACAGATAGCTGGCAAATTTGTACGTTCCGCCAAGATATCGTTGGCTAAGCCAAAGTTACCGTGCGCGATGGCTTGGATAAAACGAGGAATTTCGTTTTCAATCGGACAGCCCATGCGGCACAAAGGTTTTGGACAATTTAGACAACGTTTCGCCTCAGCGAGCGCCTCCTCCATCGTGTAATCCGCATCAAAATGTAGTGGTTTTAATTCGTTACTCATGGCACATGCCTCCTAACAAGGATCCAGTACTATACTTATACAGCGTTGCATGCACCTAAGCTATCCGATGAACCCTCTCACATAGGGACGCCGCCACATGCTGCTAACATTTATCTTTTGTAACCATTCGATAGACGTGTGGTCACTGGTCAGACACACACTATTCTATAGTACATTTTAAATTGTGAAAGCGAGCTCCGTCAAGAAGCTGAGCTACAATATGCTTATTTTATATACATTTATTGCTATAATACATACATAAGGCAACATAAATGAGGTATTCCTATGAACACTACAGAATTTACTGAAACATACTACATAGACCGCCGCGGTTCTCATTCCCGCAAATGGGACGGCGAATATTTAAAATTTAGTCGCACCGACCTACTACCACTATGGGTGGCAGATATGGACTTTATGACACCACCGTGCATACAAGAGGCGATTTCCAACTATGTAAAGATCAACCCTCTGGGCTACACAATGACAAATCCGAAGTATATAGAAGCTGTCATACATTGGCACAAACGCCGTCACAACTGCACTATTAAACAAGACTGGCCCACTAGCGCCCCCAATGTCATTACCGGTATCATGTGGTGTATTGGGGCTTTCACAAAAGCAAACGATGCCATTGCGGTCCTTACGCCCGTGTACGGTGCCTTCGATGCCCGTGCCAATGATGCAAATAGGCGCATCGTTGCAATGCCACTACATCGCACTTTGAGCAATAAATATACTGTCGATTATGATGCATTCGAGTCCGCCATTAGGCAAAACGATGTGAAGGTTTTCATCCACTGCAATCCGCATAACCCCGTGGGCCACGTATGGACCGAAAAAGAAATGGACCGATTATTTAGTATCTGTAAGCGTCACAATGTACTCATCATGAGCGACGAAATCCATCAAGACCTTATTACCGGTTCCACACCATTTACGCCCGCACTATCCGTATCTAACGGCAGCTATATAGACCACATGATTACCCTATCCTCGGTGTCAAAATCGTTCAACATGGCCAGCTTACATCAGGCGGAAGTGATAATTCCCAACGAGACATTACGCACACAATATAACGCCTATAAAGCGCATGTGTACCACACGGATGCCGATGTTATCGCAGAAACGGCCATCACTGCGGCATATACCCATCCAGAAGCGGAGGCGTGGCTAGATAATGTATGCGCTGTCATCCGCGAAAACTACGAATATCTATGCGATGAACTACTCTCAGCCCTACCAAAGCTCCGCATTAGCCCTATGGACGGTACCTATTTGGCGTGGATAGATTTCGGTGCCTATGTAAAACCTGAAGATATGCACGACCTATTTGAACATCAATGCCGTATCGCGCCAAGCTTTGGCGAATGGTTTGGCGGTGAAAGCTACGCCACCTTTGTACGAGTTAACTTAGCCACGAGCCTAGCTAATATCAAGGTTGCTACGCACAGCATCCTTAAACATATACGACTTTAGTCCATACAGTCATATAAAGAGGCTGCTCTAGCATCAGTTCTAGAGCAGCCTTTTGTCATATTTTCGTGATATAGGTTTTCTTATTTAGATCTTGCGAAATGGTCCTTAGCAAATTGCATGTCTTGTACAAGTTCCAATGTGCCAAGATATTTCTTATTTTTATCGCGAACTGCCATGTAGTTTACATAGAATGGACGGCCTTGTTTTTCAAGCCATACGGCCACATTATCGCGGTCCCCTTTACGGAAGGAGTCGATGATGCCGCGCACGATAGGTTCTACCTTTGGTGGATGGCAGGAGAACACATCGCGACCGATTGCCGTAGTTGGACGTTTAAAGACCTTTTCGCCGTCGTTAAAGTAACAGTTAATATCTTCGTGGTCAACGAAGGTTACCTCCATCGGCATTGTGTTGAGCATCGCGTCCAATTGGTCAAGGGTGAAAGTACCACCAATGAGGGCAATTGTATTATCTGCTGTACCAGCTGGTGCAGTACTTTCAGCTAAGGCATGCTCAGCCTCTGTCCAAGCAAGGCGTTTTACCCCAAAGATTTCCTCATATTGTGCAGTATCCTTATAGATTTGGTACCAGTCTTGAGTCGTAAAAGTTTTTCCGCACAGATTGGGGAACAGGATATTTTTGTTCCTTATAAATCATCTCTTGAGCTCGGGTGAGAAGCTCATCAAAAACGTCTATACCAATCATCTACACTTTGGCTAGATTTTCGCCAAATCACCTAGTTGGTCCCGAATATCGCCGTCAACAGTCCACATAACCATGGATGGGCCACCGATAGCATAATCCACCTTTAATTTTGGATATAACAAATCGCCTTTTTTAGCATAGTGAACGGATAATTGACGCACTCTATTTACATCATCAACGGTTGCCGTTTTATCGGCTACCTTAGGACGAAGTTCCTCAATTAAATCGTTAAGTTCCTTGTTTTCCTCTGTCAATTGGTTAAGCGGATGGCCTATCGTTTCTACAAGCGTTGTTACCGTTTGTTTCTTGTCTTGTGCTTCTAAGGCAGCCTCTACCTTCGCATGTTCTGCTTCCATTTGTTCATGAATGGTAGAGCCGTGGAATAAGGCAGAGTGAAGGTCACATAATTGTTGCACCTCTTCTAGAGGTGTACCTTCGCGCATAAGCCCTTGTTCGGCTTTCATGATTTCACTAGCCTCAACATGCTTAAATTGGCTGGCAAAATCTTTGCGAACAGAACCAAGCTCTTCGCCTGTGCCTAAGCGTTTTAGAATGCCTTTTCAATTGCTCTACCCGTTCGCTATCTGTAACAGTATCCTCTGCGTTAGCTTCTGTACTTTTACTAGCCTTAGGTTCCTCATCTTGAGTGGCTGGTGCCTCAACAGGAGCATCCTTAGCAGATGCTACATCATCACCGTGTAGGTTGGGCATATCACCTTCTAATGTAAAACCAGCTTTCATAAAGGCCCCTACAATATCCATCATAGAGATGCCCTTCATCTTAGCCCCTTTAGGGATAGTCATAATTTTGCCAACGGAGTGGAGCATCACCTTATTGGTAATTTCTGTGAAGCCCAATCCTTTCATAATATCTATAACCTCTGGATATTCTTGTACCAAATCATATACGGATTTTGATAAATCTAATTTCTTTTCCATTTTGATCCCCTCGTGTCAAAAATATTGTTTATTGCTTATGTTAGTAACCTCTATACGTTTTCGTATATAAGGTAATTTACATTCCGAAAGGTCATCTTTAATAACCTATAATTCTATGATAAACGATATCGATTAGAAAATCTGTATCCATGGCTATACTTTTTGAAAGTTATTTAAAAAAATTACAAAATATCAATATATTCGCTATTCAAAGCCTTATTCATACTACGAACAGCACAGAATTTACCACACATACTACAAGTTTCACTATGCCCCTCCTCTGGAGCTCGGCTTTCTCGAATATTACGAGCTCGTTCAGGATCAAGCGCACAAGCATATTGCGCCTCCCAATCTAGTACACGTCTAGCATCAGCCATCGCATCATCCTTATCACGGGCACCTGGTATACCACGTGCTATATCCGCTGCATGGGCTGCTATTTTGAAAGCCATAATACCTTCTTTCACATCGTCTGCATTAGGCAATGCCAAATGCTCTGCCGGCGTTACATAACAAAGAAAGGACGCCCCATGCATGCCCGCCACAGCACCACCAATGGCAGCTGTAATATGATCATAGCCAGGTGCAATATCTGTTACCAATGGACCTAACACATAAAACGGCGCTCCGCCACATAGCGTTTCCTCAATTTCCATATTCGCTTGAATTTGGTTAAGTGGCACATGACCTGGGCCTTCAATAATCACTTGCACACCTTTTAGCTCGAGCGCGTTTTAGTCAATTCACCAAGACGTACCAGTTCTTCAATTTGACATACATCCGTAGCATCTGCTAAACAGCCTGGTCGACAAGCATCACCCAAAGAAATCGTTACATCATACTCACGGCAAATATCTAAAAATATCATCAAAAGTGTTCATAGAATGGGTTTTCCTTACCCGTCATGCTCATCCATGCAAAGATAAGACTACCACCACGGCTAACGATGTTGAGTCTACGTTTATGCTTTTTAATTTGCTCAATAGTTTGACGCGTAATACCACAATGTAAGGTTACAAAGTCCACCCCATCCTCTGCATGGAGACGGATAGTATCTAAGAAATCCTCAGCAGTAAGTTCTGCCAAATCCCGTTGATGATGTATAACGCTGTCATATACTGGTACAGTACCAATCATGGCTTTACATTCGCCAGTTAATTTCCGTCTAAAAATACGAGTATCACCATGAGTGGATAAATCCATAATCGATTCAGCACCAAGTTGAATCGCCCAATTCACCTTTTCTATCTCACTATCATAATCGGTAACGTCTCTGGATGTGCCAAGATTCACATTTATTTTCGTGCGCAATGCTTTACCGATGCCCTCTGGATCGATACAAGTATGATTCTTATTACAGGGAATAACAACTTGTCCTAAAGCAACTAGCGCTCGCAATTTCTCTACATCCATGCGTTCCTTTTCTGCTACAATTTTCATCGCATCCGTAACAAAGCCTTTTTGTGCGGCTTCCAATTGAGTATAAAACATAATATGTCCTCCTATTGAATAAAACCTTTTAGCTTTGTACACAAGAAAAAGGGTATCGATATAATATGATCGATACCCTTGAATGGTTTTGCGTGCTTCCTACGCGGGCATGATCCCGATCAGGTCAAAGGTCAGGTGCTAACAGCCCTTTCTCAGCCTATCCCATAGGCTCCCTTTGCATACTCTGCTATGTAATTGTGTATAGCATATCACTATTTAACTAATATTTCAATCTATGCATCTATTACAAATCATTAGCTACTTCAATCTGACATTGACGCATAGTTAATAATGCTGCTTCATGGCTCTCCTCAGTAACTCCTGCACAGCACTTAGGATCTACATGAATAGGAACCTCTGGCAAGCCAGCTTTCAACAATATGGCATTCGATACAACGCACACATCTGTACAAACACCGACTAAGGTTATGCTTTCAATAGGCTCTGTTGCATTCATCCCTTGCAAACGCGTAACCAATTCAGAGGATCCAAAATTAGGTTTATCAATGATAAAGTACGGATGGATGGTATTGCGCTTTTCTGCGGCCGTAATGAGGCTCTCCATAATTTGCCAACCAATCGTATCTTTTACACAATGCGCAACTGGTAAATGCTGACCTTCTTGGCTTTCAAGATAATTAGTATCATGCGTATCCCGTGTAAAAATAACAGGACCATCAAAGGATACGATTTTTTGACGTACATTGTCCACAATGGCCTGCGCCTGCGGAGAACCAAGAGATCCATCCACAAAATCATGTTGCATATCAATTACGACTAAAACGTTCATGTTCTATCCCTCCACAACGACATGGTGCACCCGATTCGGCGTGTTGTGCGCAATGCGACCCGCTGCAGCAGCCGCCACGGCACCAACTAAATCATCAAGAAATGTATTACAGCGACTATCAACCTTGCTATCAAGATTTTTAATAATACCCGGTTTTACCTTATCAACATAGCCATAGTTCGTAAATCCAATGGATCCGTATAAATTCACAATGGATAACGCGAGAATTTCATCAATACCAAACAATGCCTCATCTCGAGTCATGATACTTTGTAGTGGCTCAGATAATTTCTTCTGCTCTGCCAATCTATCCAATTCTATGCCCGTAATAATGGCATTTTGTGTTTCCCGTTTTTCAAGTACGGCCTGTACACTCTCTACGCACTCGTCCATCGTCAAATCAGGAACATAGGGTTGTTGAATCATCATCACAATATCTGCAATGTCCTGAACGGTAACGCCTCGTTCCTTTAATAAATTATACGTACACGCCTTTAATTCCTCCTGAGATATCATAATTGCTCCTCAAAATTATACAAATTTACGTAACACATTATACCTTGATTATAGCACGAAAAAATCCCTACCGACGTTCTATCGGTAGGGATTCTATGATTAGATTTTCTTAACCATTTCAGATTTCAATGCCATTGCACCAAAACCATCGATTTTACAATCGATATCGTGCCCGTCGCTCGCATCAGAAATGAGACGAATGTTTTTAACACGCGTACCTTGTTTCAATACACCAGCACCTTTTACTTTGAGGTCTTTTACAACTACAACGGTATCGCCATCAGCTAATTCATTGCCATTAGCATCGCGGATAATACCGGCTTCTGCTGCAGCCGCAGCATCGGCAGCTGTCCATTCATGACCACACATAGGGCAGATGTACATATGACCATCTTCGTATGTGTATTCGTCGCCACACTTAGGGCAGTTAGGTAAATTTGCCATTTAGATCTCCTTTTTTCACTACATAATGAAAGTATTATACCATACCTTAGAAATCGAGTTCTATATTGATATGATGACCACTGACTCCAAATTGATACAAAGACTATTGAATATCTAAAATAAAAACTACTTAATCTCATTTTTCTTTACTAAAGTTTCATACAACTTCAACTTATCTTCTAAATTATTCTTATAGCCTTCCAATCGTTTGATTTCGGCATCAATAAACCGGTAATGGTCTTGTAGTAATATCATTCTTTCATAGACCGTATGAAATCCAGCATACCTTAAATCCGCATATCGCTTGATATTCGCAAGCGGCATTCCCATGTCTTTCAGCCGTTTAATAAACTGCACAAAGCCCACGTCCTCTGCATGGTAATTGCGAATGCCGTTCTGTCGCTCGATGTGAAGGAACCCTTGATCCTCGTAATATCGCAATGTAGAAATGGACAATCCTACCAATTTTGAAAATTCACCGATTTTCATACTTTCACCACCTTGACCTCAAGTATACTCGAGCATATATCATACGTCTAGACGGAGGTAATAATTATGAAAGAAACACGTTTTAACATCGGTATGAACACATTGAAACAAATTGACGGACTGCACGGGGAGGAGGTATATAACACAATTCAAGAGATTTCACCAGCCATCGCTGATTTATTGGTCGAACTGTTCGGCGACATCTACACGCGCCCCAACCTGAATTTCAAGGAACGGGAACTGATTACGCTCGCGTCCCTGTTAACGCTGGGCGGTTGCGAGGCTCAGCTGAAAGTACATACCAACGCAACTCTCAACGTCGGTATTGCGCCCGAGCAAATCGTAGAGGTCTGCACCCACTGCATCCCCTATGCGGGATTTCCACGCGTGCTGAATGCACTGTTTACCGTGAAAGCAGTCTTTGAAGAACGGAATATCATGAATTAAAGAATGAGCTGCAATAAAAATCTAATAATAAATATTAGTCTATTTATAACTAGCAAAGGGGCCTCTTAATAGAGTCTCCCTTTTTATTTCAGTATTACAAGTTGTACGAGATTAATCTGTATTTCCCAATATTCAAATTACGCTATATACTAATAATGAAAGAGCCATTAACGTGAGTTAGGAAAAAATAAACCTAACGTTTAAGACTAAGTACGGCAATACTTAGACACGTTAGGGTTTATCAAATTCTATTTCTTTGATGAGCCTAACGCCTAGAACACGTTAACTGGCTCTTTTTGTACTATAGTATAAGATGAAATCTAGAGACTGTCAATTTACATTTCTTATTTAAATTGACTATATATATTAACCCCTTTATAATGTAATAAAGAGATAGCCAACGAGTGGTTCCGTCAGGCTCATCCCAAAACATTATAAAACATGCAGAAATAGCCTTTCGTTTTCAGCTACCAGTTGGTAACGAAGGGCTGTTATCGTTATTACGACAAATCAGCACTATCAATGCTCCAAAGGAAATAACAACTGTTAAAATCCCAAGGATAATCATAATGATTTCGTAGGCACTCATAAAGCTTCACCCCTTCATAGAAAAAGGGTGACCCAACCTCGTTGACTATCTTAATTACATTATATATCGAATATATGTTTTGCTCAATAAATAAAAAAATAGAATTAGTTAATAAAAATAACCCTAATGCGACTAAGTGCTGCGATACTTAGATACATTAGAGTTATCAAATTTCTTACTTAGAAACTGTCAATTTACTACCCAAGACGTTTACGCAAGATTGCATAGAGAATCATGCTAATAATAACGCTCATAACAGCTTGAATGGTGTTAGTTAAAACACCTGCAATAGCTACGCCTGGATCAAATACAAAGTATTCGGCAATGAAGTAGCCTGCTACGATAATAATACCACCTACGACAATTGCCGCTAAGGCAGAAGTAGTTGTCTTATTGTTATAGACAGTACCGACAAGATAGCCTTCAATGCCTTTCACCACAAAGGTGATTGGTACAAAGACTGCGTAGCCGAGGAACAAATCAGCTAACGCTGGTCCAATAGCACCAATATAGGAGCCATATTTTCGACCTAATAATAAAGCAGATGTCATAATAACGACATCTCCAACATTGAAATAGCCGCGTATGCCAGGTACTGGAATTTTCGTATACATTGTAAGCAATGTAGCGAGGGCAATCAATACGGCTGTGAGTACTAACGCGGATGTAGTACTGCGGGTTTGAACGTGTTGCATAGCGTCCTCCTTATAAAAATAGGCATGTGAATAATTACATCACATGCCTTTACTATACTCTTTTACGGTAACAACTGCAAATAGAAGAAATTAATTCTCATATAATTCTGGTCGTTCTAAAAACTGTACCATATTTTAATTTTGGCAGTTTAACTAATTGAGGGTAAATCTGTTTAACCTCTTTACAAGACTCTTTAATGTAAGATGTTCTAGATTGTTGAGTTCTAAAATGGGAGAGTAATCTTTATCCATCACCTTTGCTGTTAAAAAGCTAAAAAGCGCAATTGTTTCATATGACGCAAGAACCCTAATGATTGAACCTTAAGAATTTTAGGAGCTGCAAAATCACCTTCTAAAGCAAGACTTTCAAGGTGCTTCAGATGCGTTAATGGCGTATAATCATCAATTTTTTTGAAAGTTCTCAATCGACAGAGCCACTAAATTTTTCTAATTTTGATATAGGCTCTAAACTCGATACGCTTCTACCGGATCCAATGTGTAAATATTCTAGTTCTTGTAAGTTCTCTAATTTTGAAATATCTGGATAGACACCCTCATTTTATATGTAATTTTTGAGTTTCCGTTGAGTACATACCGCATCAAATAAATTCTGGGGCATTCTTGTACAAAACATAAAGCTCTGTAAAAGCATCCGGATTCTCTACTAAAAAATCACACCACTCCTGTAAAATACGTTTCTTATCTTTAGCAGAATAATCTCCATCGAGCTGTGTGCAATTGATGATTAACTTATCTTCACTATCATATTCAGAGACCTCTACCACAGATTTAGGCCGTGCGTCATCCTTATGATAGTAGTCAAATCCGTATTTAATTTGCTTTTCCGTTAACACTGCCATCTTGGATTCCTCATCTTTAACAGTTACATAATTAGTTTGTCTATAACTAGAGACATAGCCAACAGATTTTAAGGACCTTAACAAATTGATACAAGCACATGCCCTTTAGCTTCGAGCACTTGTTTATAAAAGCGTTTCATTTGTTCAAAATCATGAAGAAGTTCGTCTTTGATTTCTTCCTCTTCCTCTTCATAGTCCCAGATATTTGGATATAATTCTGCCTCTTTGCAGGCTTTCATATCAAAAGATTCCAGAGCATTTTCAATATCAAACTGCTCTAAGGCCGCCACGATATTGGCTAAATGATTGTGTTCTGTATATGCTACATAGTCTGATATATCCTCCACAGCCATTACGCCTAGTACCGCTTGGCTAAGAGGATTTTTATCGTCCTTATGGCCAGTTCCTACGCCAGTTAGCACAAAGTGAAGTACATCCCACATCTTATCGATATCGAGCAATAATTCATCATCGTCATTCCACTCTTCAACGCTTTCAATAATTTCCTCTTCTTCTGAGCCCATAGCTTTAAGCTCTTTTAAATTCGCATCGCTTACACAGCTATAGTTTGCAATTAATCCCATAATTAAATCCTTTCATAAACTCTTCTAAACATTAGAAAAATAAATTTTCCGATTCTGTAACGCTTCCATCATCTTCATGGAAATAGCAAACATATACAGGTTCGCGATGCGCTGCATCATAGAATTTCTGTAAAACAGGTGAAAGTTTCATGTCTATGGGCATATGCAAAGCTTTCACAATGGGTTCCCAAAGTTCCATCGGCGAATAAGAGATAATATCTAACTGCTTATTCTGACCATATTCTCTAAGTGTTGCCGCATCAGCATATTTGCTTGAGTCACAGTAATCATGCCAACAAATACTAAACACGATTAAATGAAAACAAATCATCCATACTTTCAGCTAAACGACCGCAGCACCTCGCTACTCCAATAACCCTATGGAGCCATCCTCCAATAGATGATATTCACCGCCAGCACCATCTACAGCAAAATGCCATACCCGGCAAAGAGAATGTGCAGCGACCTTCAGCAGTATCACGATCCTCCAACGCATCTAGCAAGCGAAAATCAAATAGCGTATCAAAATCTTCAGCTAACTTGGTATCATTTTGCAATATATCTAAACAACTCATCTTACACGCTCCTATTTAGCAGAAATTAATTCTAGCAAGTTAGCCTCTCCTTCATCAGATGTATCTAATAGTGGAATAGCTAACAAAAGTACTTGTTGGGAGTAATAATAAAAGCTAAAGAATAAATCATCAGGGAATACGTCTTCTTCCTCATATCTAAGAACGTCTTCGTCTTCATCATATTCTTCAGACCAAAGGTATTCTTCGTTGAGCATATCCTCAAAGTTCGGCAATGGCTCTGCATGCTCCAGCATAAGCCCATCTCGAATACACTCAGCAATCACAGTAAACAACTCAACTAATTGCTCCCCTAAATACTGAGCTACTTCATTGTGAGCTCGCTCTTCTATGGCTTTCTTAAAAATACGAAGCAAGAAAATCATGGCGAATGGTGTAGCATGCCACAATGTCGATTGGTGCTCAATATTCATTGCTAACGCCTCACCAGCCGCATCAACAGTATCAATGCTATCCATGTTCCACAACACATCAAGCGCTGTAGGAAAATCTGTGGCACGTCCGTAGGTGGTCGTTAACCGATGCCACGGTATATCACTGACTTGTACAGTTTCTATGTATTTTTTAGTCACAGTATCCATTGTATTTACACCCTTATAGTAACCTCTTTATATGCACACTTTTATACGCATCCCTTTATATGTATACCCATATAGTAACACCTTCGGCTACTGATTATTTCTCAATAACCTCTTTCACCAGTTCATAAGTATCTATGAGACGTAATTTCCCGATTCTAGGGTTGTCTGTAATCTCCTTATAAATATCTTCTAGCGTGCCTGCTGGTGCTAGTTTCCATAGTTTACACGGATAGAGTTCAACGGTTCCGATGACTTCCAAATCATCTAGCAATATACCTAGGTCCTTATGATTGAACCAACAGTCTGTATCGATACCGAAATTTGTATTATCTTTCCGGCATGCGATTTTGCTATTTAGAAACTGCTCCATTGTTGGTTTTTCTTCTTGTAAAAGCCGCGTACAGGCTAAATGATATTCAATTTTCCGCGGTGATTGATCTACGTCAGAGACGAATATAGCACCATAGTCGTTTTCAAACTTAACAGCTAATACGTCGCCCACCTTAAAATGAGGTTCTCTCTTCGTTTTAGATTTACGAACCTTAATCGGCTTTGGATTTTCGCTTTGTAGCTGCAGAGCTAACTTATCTAATACCTTTTGTCGCTGTTTAAAGGCCTTACTATCGATGTCTAGCCAAAACTCATGAGGGCCCTGAGCGATTATGTCTAAGGCTTTCTCTTTGATATCCTCTGATAAATGCCCTATCTTCCATAACGAATAGGCCGCAGCAGTCCAATAGATTTCCGTGTAAAATTCATCAGCGCAAAAGTTTTGTTCCTCATTTAAAATATCAGAAATTATGGTATCAATACTGACGCCATCCTTATATCGCTCAACAATGGCATTATAAATATCATGGCCGTCATCACTATCTATGATCTTTACTCCGTCAATAGCCATATGAATCTCCTCTAAGGCAACAGCTCTTATTCCATCTCGCCATGAGTCGCTATAAATTCATCCTTAATCTGTTGTAGTTCTTTTTTAGCAACCATGTACTGTTTCAAGTCAATTTGTCCGTTTTCTTTTTGTTCAGTTAAGGCTTTTTCTTTGTTTATGATTTTAATCCAGTCTAATTGTGTACTAAAATCAGTATTCACACCGTCACTATTTTCTCGTAAGGCCAATAATGCAAATACTTCGTCCATATCAAGATTGAACATGTTACTATCAAGATTGATAGGCTCGAAATAGTAACGAACCATATCTGCACCAAATTTGTCGTTTAATTTGGTCCATTCTGCCCCTGAAAGCACAGTAAACCCAAGCGTATCGTTTCCAAGGCTTTCAGTAAACCAACGCACCTCATAATCAGGTTTAACAAATTCGTTGAAGTATTTGATAGTTACATCCCGATCTTTCTCATCACCGTAAGGGATTAAGAGTTCTTTATCGCCCTTTTGTAGCACAATATCGTCACCATAGGGCTTGCCATTACTAACAGTTTGAATATCGATAGGGCTATCCATCATATCATTGAAATAGTTCACCACATCCTCGTCATCCTCGCGCCAGTCAATCCAGATGATAGCTTCGGAATCAAATAAATCAGTTAGATCCATATCATTGGCAAAAAAACTTTTTAATTCTTTATACAGATTTTCCATCGTCCCTCTCCTATGTATCACTTATTTTTAGGGTAGTCTACAACACCCGTGTTACCCGCTTTAATACAACTCTATAAGGTTTCATAAATCACATCTTGTTGGGTAGTAAAGTTTTTCATCAAAGACCAAAACATATAGATGCCCTGCTGGGATTCACCTATATCATAACCTAGTGCAAATGCGTCGTAACAACCTGATTTATCTAACATTATATCCGTTAGTGTAAGTACAACAGACTCTTCTTGCGGTATTTCCTTTTGTATGATTTCCTGGGCTAATTGGTCTAATTTATCTAATTGAACATATAATTGTTCCCATATTGATAGTGCAAGCACCTCAGCCTCAGTATAATTGGGTACAACTAATATTAAGTTTTTGAAAAGGCTTGTCCTTCATTCTCTAAGCGATTATTGCCCAATCTGCGAGATACAAAAGTAAACGCCATAGGGTTCTTCAGACCAGCTTTCAACATTCCATAATGTCATTAATTCCAATTTTCTCATCAGGACGCTCCATTAGTTAATCATCCTGCAATATCCGCATCAACAGGATTCCCATCCGCATCAATATGAGCTATGATACAGTGTCCCCAGAAGATATCATCGTCGTCATAATAGACCTCTATAGTGCCATCATTACGAACGCCAGTTCTCCATCGTAATACGCTTAGCAAATACGTCTAACGTAATCGGATCTTGGTCGTCGTTGTCGAGCCAATCATTAGCAAGATCTAGCAATTTCTCACTAATATATGCACTAATTCGTTGTTCAAATGCATTGAAATTTTCAATTTTATTGAAAGCAGTCAATGCTACGGTGCAGCTTTCATCAGAACCCTCATCTACATCAAGGGTGAATGCATAATCATCAATTCTCAATCCATAGTATTGATACTCTCGATTTAACAGGAAGTCACCCTGTCGGTATGAAGGTATTTAGGGGTTTTTCAAATACGTAGACAACGCCTCTAACTCGCTATGTTTAGCATGCTCCTCCTAACACCCTCAAGCACATAATAGCGATTATTCCAAGAAGGCCGCATATATCCCAAGTCCTCCAAGGGTTTTGCTTTCTTAACTAATAATTTATAGACCTCATGAGGCTCAAAACTATAACCCCAACCATCGTCAAAGCCTTCAATAATCCACGTCAAAATGCCTTCGCTACGATCAAGCACGCCAGTTCGAGTATCTAGGATAGCATCGGTGGACACTAATGGTCTATGGTACTTATCTAAATAAGGGCTAGCCCATTCGCATCACTGCAGGTGTGCATAGATCTCAAATACTTCCGGCTCAAACTCTGCTTCATATTCTGGTAGACGTACAATACTCATATGACTCTCTCCTACATTATAATCACGCTACTCATCATAATTTCTGTTATATCACAAGCGTTCAGCTACATCGATTCTATGTAATAATTCTTTCGCTAGTTCTTGGGCTCTTTTGAATTCCTCATTTGAAAGCACCATAAGTACAAAGCTATCTGTTCCTGTGTCCATGCCTGCTAACGTATAGTTTTCCCACGTAGAATTAAGACTAGCACACCAGTCCATAATAACTGATCTTCATCTAATGCTACTGTATCAATAGTTAGATTTTCTCTAGTATTTAAAGACTTAGTACGTATTAACTTCTGTACATAATAAATAAAAATCCTCTATTTCACATTTACAGTCTAACTCTACGGCATATCCTTTAGAGACTAGTTTCTCATAGAGGTTCCACCAGCTATCTTCTAATTCTTGCAAGGAACGTAACAACCTTGGTCATAAACGATTTAGCTTGTTTGGCATCGCCTAGCAACAACGTTGCTAACTCTGTAAATATAGATCGCATCTGATCGATATCTAGATACGCTGCTTCTACACACAAACTACAATCAGGTACTCTGCGTTTTTTCACAAAAGCCCGCATCATCTTCACTGCGTCAGGATAACTTACATCAGCCATACGATAGGTCTTGCCATCTATATCTAAGAATAAATCTACTGCATCCTGCGTTTTTACCTCACACGTGCTTTCATGGCTGTACATCCATCGATGGCATAAAGGTGGGTATACCTCCATGTACATATAAAATCCATCATGCATAGCCTTTAAGGCATTATCTATTCCGACTATATTAAAACCGGGTCCATTAGAACCAGGGCTCTTCAAACGCCATTCTTCGTAATTATCAAATAGTTTTTCTTGAATCCAATTGTAAAAGCTCATATAGACTCTCCACTAAATACAATGATTTTAATATTCTAGAGTTACTTAGTAAAAATAAATCATTAATTTCTCTATAGTCTGACTCAAAAAATACTACGGTTAAATAAACTTTGTATAAAACCGTCGCTCTTTCTCTATAAAAATTCAAATTTTCGCCAGCATCAAATAATAAATTTTCAATTTCATCATAATCGTCCATGCCCCATACAAAATTATTTTTAACTATATGGTAACATAACGGCTTATCATATACACTAGCAATATTACATGATTGGTATAAAATTATACTGTTATTAAGACTAGATTTATTTTTTTATTAAGACAATCCAATAGCGAATAAAATTCATCATCTGACATCCCTTGTTCAGGTAAATCCAAAAAGTAATAGCTTTTTCTTACCATTATCCAATTGAGCAAACAGATCTATCAACATATACTTCAAATCATACTGTGAACGTTCATCAAAAGCGCCATAAAGTTCCATATCGCTAGATAGCAATTCTATAAACTTACTAAGGCTCCAGAAATCATTAGCATTACATTCACATATTAAACTATATTGGGATAATAATTTATTTATAGGTGAAAAGTACCGTAGTATAAAAAGCTGATCGAAACATTTTTCTCGTTCAGATAATGAAATTTCTTTATAAACTTTCTCAGTAATTTTCCTAATAAACTTTTCTTCGCTATTTTAAACAACTCTGAAGGGTCTACTCTTGGAGGAACATATAATGTTTCAAAATCATCATCTCTACAATCTCTATTATTAATCTGTACTATATTAAATTGATATTGTTGAGAGAATCGCCTTTATCAAAATATCTCTCTATAAATTCAAATATGACTGGGCATAGTTCTAAAATCATCTTGCGGTACAACAATTGTTACATCCTGTAGATTAGTATGCACCGGTTCTAAAAGTTTATACCCTGACAACACTAATTCGCCATCCATAGTATCCTCCTAGAATATTATAGTCTTATCAATCGTTAACTTTTCTTCTATAATTTGCTTCTTACCAGTTAAAAGTTTCATACTCTGATACTGCTTTTCAGTAACTTGTAAAAACATATACAGCCCCATCTGGTGGTAAATGTCGCTTAATATATTCAATATGAGATTTTACACTATCCCGATTAGGCATAATTTTGCAATAAATAGAATACTGAATCATAAAATACCCTTGACGCAGCAAGAATTTCCTAAACTGAGTGTAGTTCGAACTGCAACTGTATCATCCATTGGTAAATCAAACATTATTAATATTCGCACAATTCTATACCTATTCATCCCATTCACCAATATCAATTATCTAATAATGGCAAATCTAATACCTCATTACTATCAGTCATACATCGAATTAGGGCTATCTGCAAATCTATTCATCGAATCCGCTATTGAATAAGATAAATTTTTGATGACGTACTGTAACTTCAGAAAGCATAGAAACTAGATTAAAGCCTCCAAAGTCTCTTGAAAAATAACTCTTGAGTTTTATACATAGAAAAATAGACCCAATCATCTATGATAGGTCTATATATTTCCATACAGTCATCAACGGGATTAAAGTGATTATATATATTATGATGTTTTAATACCAATAGATAACAAAAGCCCTTTGCAGCTAATGCTCTGTCATAAGAGCTCGAACAATAGAATAGCCATAATTCAAAAGCATTATTTAGAGGATCACCTTCTTCTCTATCCCTTACAAAACCAACACCGAATAAAGCTTTAAAAATAAACCTTAGCGGCGATACCTTCATGGTTCTCTCATATCTAATGGCTGAATAGTGGATTTTAACGATTCCATTGTCTCGATTGTATCTAATGATAATGAGTAATGATCTAAAACAGATATTTGATTATCTATTTTACGTTCAATAATCGCTTTCCATAAATCACCTGGTCTGGATGGGTTCATATGCAATTGTATTTCTTGATTTTTAAATGTTACATAATTACCAGCTATTGGATTCATCACAACTGATGGCAATCCATTCTTTTCTCAAATAATTACACAAATCTGATACCGACTCATCTTACATAATAATTGTGTCGTACTATTCAATTTATAGTTATTAAATATAACTATACTAATATCTTGTAAAGGGGACTAAATAGTCCCCTTCAAGCATTTTAATTTTAAGTTATCTAAATGTAGTGAAACTTGTTGACTCTGTTCGATAATAATTGTTCGCCATCCCATGATGTGCTCTCCCTGCAATATTAAATCGTAACATCAAACTCTAATTTTCTCATCTGTAACTTTATATTTATTCCCCAATACATCTACATTATACTTAGTCAAATTCCTAATACTTGTCTTTATTCCTTTCATAAGCTGCTTATCAGTTGGACGATTTACAGAAATCTCAATCCTATGAGTTTTCTCATTATTAATACATTTAAAAATGCATTCTACTATTTCGCCATTTTCTTCATAAGTTATATAATCTCCTCGGTATAAGGACGTTACAAACTTAGCGGAATCAGAGATTTTTGAGCTTGTTTTGACTTATAATATTTATCTTGATCGATTATATATCACCATTAATAAAACGAACCATATCATATGGAACATTAAGTACTAGATAATTTTCTCCATCTTGATATACATCAGTACGCAAACTTTTTATCTTCAAATATACCGATTTATTCTGACCTTGCTGTTTTTATTAATACGGTGGGCACCCTAGTTGCTATCTCGAGAATTTGACTGACTCAATAATTGTCCATTACCCTTTTTAGAATATTTTGCGAATTGATTATGTTCTAATTTATATGCAGCAAATGGATTAGAGTCCTCACAATATTGCTCTACAATCTTTTGAAAAATTTCAAAATGTTTTGTAGTCATGATGATACATTAATAAGTCCTCTGGAGATTCTAAAATCCGTTTTTCAATTTAGCCCCAGAGTTTTCCAGCCCTGTATTATAAATATCACTATATTTAGTAATAATATAGTTACTTCTTTATTATCTTCTATAAAACTTCGTGTAGATTTAATTTGTTGGTCGTACAATGCTCTATTAGGTTTTCGATCTACCTTGTGAGAGTATAACGGCTCTATAGCTTCAATATGTTTTAAGAACTGAATATAGCTAGATACATTCTCAGGTTTATCAAACAACCTCGTTCTAGCACCTCGTCAGTCTCCGAGTTAATAATATTACCATCTACTTCTACAATAGTATCCTTATTATTTAGGGCTTTCAGAAAATGCACCTATTTTTGAGAAAAACTTCATTAATTGTGTGTTAGTAAAACCAGCAATAATCATAGCATCTTGTGCATGATGAGCATATGTTTCTTCTCTATTTTTAGATAGATGAGCTCGCTTTCTAAAATAATGTGTAGCAGATCCATTTATAACCTTAACCTTAGTATCTATCTGATGATGAGCAAAAGGCTTTTTAATAGATTATAGATTTCACGAGATGCATAACGAGTATCTACTAAGTTGCGGTCAATAAATCCTTTCATATCCTCAATCAGATTTCCAAGATATAATAAATTTTGCTTTTTAGCATTACTAAAATTCAAGTTATTATTAACATACTCTTTGAATCTTTCAAATGTTATTTTAGCTTTACCACTACTAAAATATTGGAAAGGTGACCGCTGCCCTTTTTCTTGATTTTTCTCTTTGATAAACCAGCACTTTTATTAGATTGAGCATCACTTAATGATATTGATAAAGGAATAATGATCAACTTCTAAAAAGCCCTGGCTTAAATACATCAGATAATTCAATAGGCTTTAATGAGTACGCACACTTAAAATCTTGCTCTAATAGTAAATTGATACGCTCAAACTCTGCACTGTTAACTTCCTATTTTCAACAAGTTCCATGATTTTTATAACGTTTTTCCTCATTAGCCTTCTGAATTTTTTTAATCAAGTCTTTCTTCTTGACTATTTTTTTCGTGCTAACTCTACTACTACATCACTAAATTCAGTATCATTTCCATATTTAATTTTAAGATATCTACGTAAAGCATTAAATACCTTAATAGTTTCATTAATAGATCGTTTAACAACAGGTGATACAATCCATCTGATAAATTAGCGCTTAACTGTTGTCCCTGGAAAAAATTGTGATTATACGGTTTTATACCGGCTTCAGTATATAACTCCATCTGATTTTTACTAGTCTTCAACAAATCATCTAAGATTAAATTAATAGCCTTAAATGACAAAAGAATGATATGTAGTAAATCCGGCTGATTTTGCAATTTCTTTTGCCAGACTATTAGATAATTTTAAATCATCGACTAACTTTTTCACGGATATCTATACTTTTTCTTTAGTTAAATTTCAGAAATATCATCTACTAATTGTACTTTTACCTTCAACACTATCTACTTCATTTACAGATTTTGCAATTTTTAATAACTCATTGTAACCTTCAAAATTTTTGTAAAAAATAGGTTTTTCTGATTTATCTATACGGAATCCAAAAATATCTTCCTTCTTAACACCACAGACTTTTGCAATAGCAGGAAGAGTTACAGATTTTCCTTTTATTTACATACTCATTAATTAACTCTTGTTTTGAGATTCTGTAATCTTTGCACCTTGTACTGTCAAATTATTCAAATCATTTAATAAATTAAATAGAGCAAGCACTATAACTCCATTTAGGTGCTCTTAATTCATTCGGAAAAATATGTACACTTTCCACGCATTTTTATCAATTAGGGTTAATTTTAATAACATTACCACTTTCATCTAATTGATAACTTCCGTAAGGAGTTGGGCTCTTAAAACTACTAGATCCTTCATAATATTCCCGTTTAGAATCATATATGCGTATAATATCATCTATAATCGTTTTTAGTTGAGGATAAAACGTAGATTGAACTTCAAGGAGCTTAATTAATTCACTACGATATGATTCATGGTAAACTTATTCTCAATACCACGTACCATTCCTGTAGTCTTCAACTTATCTAACTGAACATGACAAGGATATATTCCATCTTTTAGCTTATTTTCATTAGTTCGGATAATATCCGCCGCACTTTGATTACTGCCATCTTCAGCAGCAAGATCTTCTGGGCTTAGATAGAATATACCTCTGTGTTTAGCTAATTGTATGATTGAAGCCAGTAACTCATCTGGTGACAACTTACTACTGAGGCCTTTAACTCTAGCTTCATAAACATTCGTACAAGGCTGATTACCACTTATATTCAAGGTACTAGATAAAAGGTCTGTTAGCCGATCTAATCTATGTCTACTCCGCCGTATACTTCTACGACTACCTCTGAATCCTCTACGCCCTGCATTCTCCTCTGCTGTACCTTCGCGAAATAATCTTACACCACTAATTAGGACGTTATAATTTTCATCAATAATTGCATAACCAACAGAAGCAACTCCTATATCTAATCCAAGTATATATCCCATGTATACCCTCCCCAAATAGTTATCAGCTCTATTTAATATAAATAATTAGAAAAACTTTAAGTTTCATTATTCTAGATTTATCATAAGCAACGATTACAAAGTACTAAAAGCCCTGTGTAAGTGGGCATTATTAATGGCAAATTTTTATAGCGAAAAATTACAGAGTACTAAAACGTAACGCTTTCAATTTGTTTATCTGCATTTGTTTTTATCATAGCGAAAAATTACAGAGTACTAAAACTTGCCCTCACCAGTACCAATAGCACCTAAAGTTTTTATCATAGCGAAAAATTACAGAGTACTAAAACAGATGAGAATTATATCGTATCTCTATTTGGTTTTTATCATAGCGAAAAATTACAGAGTACTAAAACTAAAGTACTCTTCCCGTTTGGATTCAATAGTTTTATCATAGCGAAAAATTACAGAGTACTAAAACGGATCAATTATCCAAGCTGGAGAAGTCTTGTTTTTATCATAGCGAAAAATTACAGAGTACTAAAACACTTTAACATCATTTAGCATTTCTTTTTGTTTTTATCATAGCGAAAAATTACAGAGTACTAAAACTTAGTTGCAAAAATTGAGGTGATCCATATGTTTTATCATGGCGAAAAATTACAGAGTACTAAAACAGATAGTAAGCATGTTAAAGTAAACGTGCTGTTTTATCATAGCGAAAAATTACAGAGTACTAAAACTGCGGTGCGAAAAGATATAGAGCAGTTAAAGTTTTATCATAGCGAAAAATTACAGAGTACTAAAAACGGCGGTACAAGCGGTGTAATAGCTATATATGTTTTATCATAGCGAAAAATTACAGAGTACTAAAAACGGTGTGGTTGAAGATACAGTCAGACTATATGTTTTATCATAGCGAAAAATTACAGAGTACTAAAACCTAATACCTGTAATAGTTTTCGGTACTACTGTTTTATCATAGCGAAAAATTACAGAGTACTAAAACGCTCTTTTTAGCTTTTTAGTAGATTTGGGTTGTTTTATCATGAGCGAAAAATTACAGAGTACTAAAAACTCTGACAAGCAGAATAGTTGCGTTAAACCCGTTTTATCATAGCGAAAAATTACAGAGTACTAAAAACTTACTTTCATTCAGCTGATTTTCTACGGCTGTTTTATCATAGCGAAAAAAATTACAGAGTACTAAAACTGGATAGTCGAGGCATAGATCGTAATAAAGTTTTATCATAGCGAAAAATTACAGAGTACTAAAACTCTACTCAATTATTAGCCTCTTATGTTTGCAGTTTTATCATAGCGAAAAATTACAGAGTACTAAAACATAATCTCTATATAATTCTTTTTGTTCGTTGTTTTATCATAGCGAAAAATTACAGAGTACTAAAACATATAGATTGGCAAGAGTGGGAATGGTCTAGTTTTATCATAGGGAAAAATTACAGAGTACTAAAACAAATTCAGATGCACCTTTATCACCGCCAAAGTTTTATCATAGCGAAAAATTACAGAGTACTAAAACGATACCAATTCCTCTCCAAAGGATTTAACTGTTTTATCATAGCGAAAAATTACAGAGTACTAAAACAAATTTTCGTATTTCACTTTTGCAAGAATTCGTTTTATCATAGCGAAAAATTACAGAGTACTAAAACTGCGTTTGATTTGCTCTTTTCAATTCTTCTAGTTTTATCATAGCGAAAAAAATTACAGAGTACTAAAAACTTATATTGTAGTGAGCTTACCAGGAATGTGTTTTATCATAGCGAAAAAGTACAGAGTACTAAAACAGAACAAATCAGATCTGTTGATGAAATCAAGTTTTATCATAGCGAAAAATTACAGAGTACTAAAACAATCTCGGCTATATCATTAATGATACTTTGGTTTTATCATGGCGAAAAATTACAGAGTACTAAAACAGTTTTTGTACAGTACAATAAAATACATACGGTTTTATCATGAGCGAAAAATTACAGAGTACTAAAACCAATGAGTACCAACCATTGACAATTTCAAAGTTTTATCATAGCGAAAAATTACAGAGTACTAAAACTTGATTGATTTAAGTATATAGAGTATATGTTTTATCATAGCGAAAAATTACAGAGTACTAAAAACGTTAGCTATACAGTATATTATTGATAATCAGTTTTATCATAGCGAAAAAAATTACAGAGTACTAAAACCTAGGGTAAAACATGCATATATAGGTTTTATCATAGCGAAAAATTACAGAGTACTAAAAACCCTCAACAACGAAGTTAAGCACTTTTATGGCTTTCGCTATGATAAATGAATAAACAAAAAGCACAGATCATAAGACCTGTGCTCAAAAATTCTAACACAAAAACATTAGTAATATGTACTACTAACAAAATTTACATATACTATTGTTAATAACTACTTAATAGTAGTGATTTCGACATAAAGTCTTATTTTAGTAGATTCTGTAACCTTTCGCTATGGTAAAATCTAATTACATAATATATCAGTATTTCTTATATGTCAACACTTTCTAATTTTTTTATTCATCAATTAAATCTATTTCCTATAAAAAGGATATAATACTTTTGCTTATCTTCTAATAATATTAAATTTTCATTGAGCTAAAAAGGAAAAAGGACACAAATGAATTGTGTCCTCTGATTTCGGCATGAAGCCCTACCTTAATAGATTCATATGAGTATCAAGGCGAAACTGCAGCTCTATCCTACTGGTGCGCTCTAGAGGGAATCAGAACCCCCAACCCTACAGTTTAGGAAACTGGCGCTCTGTCCGGTTGAGCTATAGACGCATGTATACTTTATTATATCGTTTTAAATCTATCTATGCAAGAACTATGCTATAATACAGCTGTTGATAGTATTAGAGAGTTCTTACAAAAAGAGGTATATGCAATGAAATTATGTAAACGATCAATTATCACAAGTTCACTATTAGCAATATTGGCGATATCATCTGCGTATGGGGCTTCCCCTGTGCAGCCAAGTGAAAGCACAGAGACTGCTGTGATCGAGATGGATTATTCTAATATTCCAGAGTTAAAAATCTATCGAAAATGCAACACCGGCTGTGGTGCAATCTACACTCGATGCTTCTAAGGGAAAAACCTGCAAAGATAAGCCCATCTATTCAACAGTGACTATGTCTGGTAACCGTGTTGTATCCGTAAAAACTTACAAAACTAAGAGAAGAACAAGAAAAGGCCATGTTAAAGGAGCGTGAGCGGTTAGACAAGGTCACTGCGGAACGTCGCGCTAAACGGAAAAACGAAACTCGCACAGATATGCTAAAAAGGTTTAACGCCCATACCGTTCTATCCACCTGTTAGTGAAACACGCGAATTACAAAGCGAAATGCTTCTCTCGACCATTTGGCAGACAACTCGATTTGCGTTTGGTAGAGGCCTATACACAAGATTATGATAAGGCCAAACCTGGCGATATTTACGTCTATGCAGATTATGTAGACTACACATCTAAAACAACTATTAGGGCGAAAAGGATGGTACAACTGCTATCTCTGCCGTGATTCTACGTACAATCATGAGAAAAGATGAAAAATAAAAACTTTCAGCATCGATGTAAATGCGTACTTCATAAATCCAACAACACATACCATTTCCATAAGTCGTTCTGAAGATGTAAAAGGCATCGATATTAAGAAAGAGAAAGAGCTGAAGCTGTATTTAAACTACCATCACACCAACTACAAGCCGGCGATTCACAGTATGAAATCGGTAAGCTTATGTATCAAGACCTAACAAATAAAAAATTTGATTAATAATAGTTAAATACACTCACCATGACAAAAGCCGCATCACATTTCATTGAAGAAATATGATACGGCTTTTTAGTTAAACTATATCTCTCATTGACTTATTTTAATAGGCCCCGCATTATGTAAAACCTTTTCTTTTACCTCATTTACAGGATCTATTGTAGTAAATAGTTTCGGTTTCCAATCTACAGCTGTTAACGTATCGTTAAATGTATCAATCATTTTTCCGTTAAACATATTATTAACAGTGGTAAGTTGCTTCCCTCCAAAGACTTTCACAAAAGGATATATAGTCTTTACCTACTATGTCCGCCACATTGCTTTCAGCATAGATTTGAGAGTTTTTGCCGATGCCTAGAAGAATAAGCATACGCATATTCACCATTGGTAGTATCTGACGCAAAGTAATTGTTATACATATGGATCTGTCCATACCGCACTCTTGGTACGCGTTGCACTACATTATGGAAATAGTTATGATGCAAGGTTACATGTAATCTTCCTTCATCTGCTACGTTTGAATCACTGTTGCCTATCAACATGGTTTTATTATGGTTCTCAAATGTTGAATAGGATATGGTTATATAGTCCTTGATTGGTAATATCAAGTAATCCATCTCTATGCTCTGTATTTACGATCAAAAGTATGTTTCTACAGTTTCAGGAGCATCTTGGAACGAGCAATGATCAATCCAAATGTGCATACCACCTTTATGGAAAGGCTATCATACTGAGAATTCCAGTTCCCTTCTGGTCCATCCTTAGGGTCCCAGGCGGGAAAATAGTCATACGGCGATTCAAATTGTACATTTCGTATGATAATATTATCCGCATCAAGAACCAAATCTACACCTTTAATTTCGCATTATCCATGCCAATGATACTTGTATTAGCGGGTACATGAACGGTAATAGACTGACTTTTGATTCTTTTGCGATGCCTTGCGCTTTTCTTCCTGCTCATCTTTCAAGCTCTTAGGGCGCTGTGCTATGTGGCTTATGAGTTTCTATATATTGTTGAAAGTCACAGCACATCGACCATGTAATCTTTCATCGTCAATGATTTACCGGTATCATCGGTATCAAAAATCTATAGTTCCATAGACTAGCACAATCTTAGGGAATCGTATTTTTTCTATTCTTAAGAGCAGCTACAAATTCTTTTTATTCGTCACTTTAAATACATTCTGCTCTGTAGCATTAGCACCACCAGTAGTACCATTGCCTAGTGAAGCAAATCCGTCCTGTTTTCGGTAAGACTTCACGCATACAGGTAGGGCTTTCAGCAGCGCTCGGGATAAGGACATTATAACGCCAATGATTAATGCAATGAGTAACCCTATAGGTATCAATATCTTTTTCATACATCTAGTTCCTTAATTTTGTTATGCCATAACATAGTATAGATTTATTATCTCACAACAACTATAATATCAATAAGAAGAACCCTTTATAGCATCATCACAGCCATAAAGGGGTATCATTGTAATTACGCTGGGCGACTCCAGTCGACTTGTACGTCGATGGCTTCCCACATACGTGTAAGAGCTAATTTAAAGTTATCCAAAGAGTCTAAAGGTTTTACTTGTAAACGTTCATACGTATCGAGACCTGTTGCATTTTCGATAGGACGTTCTTCATTTAAGTAGGCACGCACCTTGTCAACCCATTCTTGTTCCGGTAAATCCACCGTTACGGTTTTTGTATCTGTATCGTAAGATAAAAAACCATTGCTGTTTACGCCATAATGAATGGCCACACGAAATATACTCATATTTATACCTCTCTTGCAGATAGTTTCTTGCGTATACACAGTTCTGTATAGCTACATTGTAACATGAATGTTTCTATTCATGAAAGATTTTTATTCTTCATTCTCTAAATCAATTTCAGCCTTTAATTCCGACCGTTTTCGTCGTTCTCCCCATCGCCGTGCGCGATGCCAAGGGCTCCACTCATGATAGCCCCTTCGCGAAATTTAGAGGCTAACGAATCTCAGCACTGTTGAGCTTCTCATCTTTCTCATCCGTTCCGATGGAGAATAAATCATCTTGTACAATGCCTTCTGTTGAAAGTCCACTGACCGTCACACCCTAAGAGACGAATGGGCTTAGAGTGGCATATCGAGAACAGATGTATCAAATTTGAGGCAATGGTGCGGTGCGCATGAGCTTGTTCCACAACAATACAGATGTATCATAGATAATACGTTCTGGTCTGTAGCGGAGTCGAGCCGTTTTTGGCGAGATACGGTTTTAAAAGTCGTTAGTACGCACCTTAATGGATACGGTATGACCTATCAAACCATATTTACGCAATCGTTTAGCTACGCGATTGGCAGTAATGAAGTTCTGAAAATCGATAACAGCTGGTCCTCTACATCGCTTTCATAGGGTCTCTCATTACCAACAGACTGGATTTGGCGATCCGGTTCTACAGGTCGTTCATCGATGCCTCGTGCCATTCCCAAATGCGACGTGCCTGATTACCGCACAAGGCACTAATGGTTTCTCATCCGGCAAGGCCTGCACATCCTTAATCAAGGCAAAGCCACCATCTTTAAGGCGACGTTCCGTACTGGGACCTACGCCCCATATGCGTTTTATGGGCAAATTTGCGAGGCTTTCACATTCCTTACCATAGGGAATAACAACGAGACCATCCGGCTTATCTAGATCGGACGCCAGTTTAGCGAGAATTTATTCGGAGCCAGGGCCCGCCGAAATGAGTGAGCCCCGTTTCCTCAAACACGCGATCCTTAATGGCACAGCCCAAAGCCTTGGGACCGGTGAATTTATGGGTGATGCCCGTAACATCCAAAAAGGCTTCGTCCAGAGATAAGGGCTCAATGATAGGTGTAAATTCCTCCATCACCTTGTGGATGATGTGAGAAATTTCCTTATAACGAGCCATATTCGGATACACGTAAATACCATGAGGACAAAGCTTTTTGGCCCGCGAAATGGGCATAGCCGAATGAACGCCAAATTTTCGAGCCTCATAGGATGCAGTAGCCACTACGCTCACGTGAAGAAAGACCACCCACAATAACGGGGTGGCCTTTTATATTCAGGATGATCCAGTTGTTCTGCGGATGCAAAGCATCCATATCAACATGCATAATCCAGCGTCTCGCGATTGCGCGTCTTGTTCATGTTCATCAAGACGGCAGTATTTCTGATTTGTGCACAAATACATTCGTCTTTTTGTTTTGGTACAATTGCGGAATGATTTCCAAAATGTCACCAAATGTTTCTTCATTGATGGAATAACGGAAGTCAAAGGCCATTACGTTGAGAATTTACAACACCTGCATCAATTAAGATTTTCATATGGTAGCTCAATGTGGATTTGCAGACAAATTAAAGCTATGCCAAAAATATCTGCTGCACACAACTCATTACAGGATAACATATCTATAATATGCAATCTTGTTTCATCACTGAGCGCTTTAAAAATCGTTGCCAAACGTTCATAAGAAACTTCAACCATAAGAAAACTCCTCAATATACATCAAAAATTATCAATCTACTTTTCATTCTATTATATACTATTTTATAACTAAATCTATTTTTCTTTTATATTCTCATTAAAATATTTTAATTGACTAATTAATTTCATTTATGAGTTGAAAAATACGAGTATAAAAGCAGGAGACTCTATATTGAGAATCTCCCGCTTATTATTTTTAGATGATATGTTACCCGATGTATCGAAATGCTAATTAAAATACGTTAACAAGGTACGATGGTTTGGTTACGATTAGGACCGACAGACATGATACCCAAAGGCATCGCCTGTTACTTGCAATACGTTCTACGTATTTGCGAGCATTTTCAGGCACGTCGTCATAAGAACGGATGCCGGAAATGTCTCGCTTCTAACCTGGCAATGTTTTCGTATACAGGTTCGCATGCTTCAAGATCTTTCAGCTAGCAGGGAAACCTTCAACGTTTTTGCCATTTAATTTGTAACCTACACAGATTTTCAATTCTTTGAAAGAATCAAGAATATCCAAACGTGTAATAGCTAAATAATCAAGGCTGCTAAGACCTGCTGCATATTTTTGCAAACCATAAGGTCTAGTAACAGTACAGCGAGACGACCCGTTACAGTACCGAACTCATGACCAAAGCGTACGAAGTTCTTCACCAATTTCATTAAGTTGTTGAATGGGCCTGCATAACGTGTATAAGCTTTCTAACAATATTTTCGTAGTTAGAACTACCAACACCTGTGATTGAATATTACCGGATAGTGCACCATGATCGTTCAGCGCAGACCTTTACATCTCTCGGCGCGTTGTTTCAAACTCTTGGTTCTTCGGATC
>BNJU01001229.1_pt1 | contig 72212 bp, 64 predicted proteins | sample 8539281 | NCBI WGS metagenome assembly BNJU01 (sample SAMD00202456, study PRJDB9452) | human saliva metagenome | isolation source: human saliva | place: Japan | reverse complement strand
TCAGTTACGTATTACATATGCTATCCAGAAAATGTCTGTTATGGGAAACTATGCTATTGTTCCGTCAAAATTTTCAAGTGTATTCACACTTCTATGGAATAAAATACAAGATGGTTTGTTTGCTCATCAAGTATAAGAAAGTTTGCCTTTTCATGTGTGTTTCAGAAAAGATAATTTCTTACTTTCTCTCCACCGCTTAATTCTTTTCACTTTAAAACATCTTCCTGAAAAAAGGAACCTCCTGCAAGATTTCTAAATATTCTTCTGTCAGGTTGAGAGATACGTTTATTTCCTGCAGTATGTTGTTTGCAGACAAGCAACCTGGGTGATCCTGACTACAGATCCCATTTTCACTGCGCGCCAAATTCAACTTCTCCCAGTATCCTTTTCAAGCTTCCGGCAATTATCTTTAAGAAGAGTGGATTTCCTACCATTTTTCCTATAATCCTACTTCTCCCTTTTAAAGTTTAAACTATATTATTTAAGACTTTCTGATTCCAAAGTCTTTCAACTCTTCCACCTGAGTACATTATCTCCACGATACCGTCTGTTTCCAAACTTCAGCTTCAATTTCTGGGGTTAAAAACAGGACTATCCATTTTTCATTCTGTCGAGTATTTTCTGTCTCCTTTGCCTGTCTTGCTTTTTATTCCTGTACGGAATCGAGATTAATAGCCTTTCCATTTCTTTCTAATTCTTCCCTCGTTTTTTCATATCTTTTATTTCACCTTTTAAAATCTGCCTTCTGGGCAGTATGAAAGTATTGTACCAATATATTTATATAATTTCTATTTATCTCTCGTATATTTATTGTTACATTACTAAGAAAAAATCCTGGTCATGAAAAACAAGAAGGAATGCCTTGTTATACCTCATAGTCCCAGCCATTCATAGAAAACAAGATTCCAGATGGTTTGTAGGCTCATCAAGTATAAGTAAGATCCGGTCTAACTAGAAGAAGTTTTGCTAATGACACTTGTACGTTCTCCACCACTTAAATCCTTCAGACAAAGATTAGTATTCATCTGTCAACTGTCTGTGGCATCTGCTTATCTTATACTCTATTTCATAAATCATTTTTCGCTCAGCAAAGGAGGACAACTTGGTGATTGGTTTATAAGATTTTCCAGTTCTCCCTTCAGTAGTTCCTAAAGATATTCACCTTCTGTAATTTATTCCATATTTCCTCTCTTCAGAAAAAACAGACATCATTTCATATATTGTATTTTCATCTGAAAATCTATGAGTTCTTGGGATAACATCTCATCTCATTGATGGACTTTTTATTATTTCTCTATTTCATTGGGATTATTTCAGCTCATTAACTTTCTTTTTCCAAGCAGCATTCTTATAATGGTAGATTTTTCTGACACCGTTAAGTCCTACAAGTCCTATTTTTATCCTTTTCTTTCTATGGAAAACTTATGTATAAATTTGCAACTGCTTGTATACCTTATTAAACTGTACTAACTCATTTTATCTCCTGTTTTTGTTATGATAGTTAACACTGTAAGAATCACTATGGAAATTTCATGCTTTATCTTATATCACATATATGAATTCTGTCATCATTCATGTATGCTTGCAATCTGATTTGTCCATGTCTGTTATTATATTCATGTGCCCACAAATCTCCATTTATCATAGTTTTTCCCATTATTTCATATTTTGTTTCAGGAAACTGAATTTTTATGAATTTCGCAATTCTTCTTTCCCTTTACATATACAAAATTAGGTACAGATCCATCAGCTTCTGTCTATATATGCAAATTTCTTCTTTTTCCATATTATATAAAATTTTACCAAGAAAGTAATTCTTTCCTTCAACAGCACTTTGGTCATTTCCTGCTTTACCTTTACTGTGCAATTTATCCTTGATTGTAAATACTCTGTTAATATAAAGTTTCATAATACTTTTCTCCCTTCTGGAAGTTCTCACTATATTTAATTATTAAACTCTTTATTAAAAAATATTTCCTAAGTCGTTACTTATTTCTATGTGAGATAGTTTGCTTACCAATGTTGAATGAATAAGTGCCCACACCAAATATATCAGGTTTTTCCTCAAACCATTACGAAAGAAAATAGCAACAATTGGGTCTAGTAAGTATTAAAATAGCTATTGTATGCCTTAAGCCCTTTTGTCCTGAAACAAAGTCCATATGTTATTCTGTATTTACAACTTACAACTCCCAGCAATATAATTGTCATAAAACTGAAAGTCAGTTTTCCTACATCCTGAGTCAGAATGTATAGGTGCCAGCACCATTACCGCCATTCCAGCTGCATGATAGTCATAGGAAGATATCTGTTTCAGATGTTTATCTGAATAACCACTGTTGCATGGTATTGTCATGTGGCCCTATCCCGAACAACATTATCCTCAATATCTGAAGATTTTCCAGTCCCTTAAGGACCCTGAGACAAAATCATCTCACAAGGCTTTTACCACTACACATACTGCTTGAATGATACTTTTCCTTCAGTACAAATGGAGATACACGACAAAAACAGTTAGATAATATAAAGTCGTTATTGGTAACCGTTGTATGATGATGAAGTCAGTAGGAAAATCTATAGATTCCGATACATTCCTGATAGACATAAAATTACTGTGATTATTTTTATCTCTTTATATGAAATCTTTATTTTCTTAATTCCCGTAAAATTATCAGAAACAATGTACCATCTCTCAGGCAAGTATTACACTTGATGGTAGCGGAATATTCCTTACAACATTCCAATTGTTCCAAATAAATAGATTGCAGCCATAAATGATTCATATTTTTCTCATTTTGTCCATTATCCTGTCTTCCATGATATCCGTACTTATCTCCTTTGTGTTTTCTTCAAAAGTTATATAATACTTTTTATACTATTTTTCACTTTATTTTATTTTTTCCAAATGTTGTTAAATAAAAATGAGACTACTCTTGATGCCATCTTAAAGTATTCTCATTTTACTTTATCTATTTGTTTCCACCCAAATAATTTTCCAACCATTCTACTATATCGTCCATTACATTTCATCTATTTATCCAGAAGATTTGTAACAACATCTATAATCTTGATGTCCCATTTCTGATCCAAAATTATAATAAATATTCAATTCTCAAATTTTCTTCTGTTGTTCTATGACTTTCAAGAGTACAGTTAAAAATTATTTCATATTATTTTCCATTATTTGTCTTAAAAATTTGAAATTTAATAAGAGCTTTTATTTGATCAATGAATATTTTTTATCTCCTTGTAACAATTTTAATTTATTTTCTATCATCTACCTGTAAATTATCTCCGGACATACTCCTTCAAATTCTTCTCTAATGGATCAAACTCCCTAAATATAAACATCTATTTTCACTGTCTCACTTTCAGTATTAGAATATAAATCATAATTTGTTAGAATAAATACTGTGTATTCCGATGTTTACTTCCTAATTTTCATCTACTTCTAATTTTATTTTGATTAATTTTATAATTTATAACTTCCTTTTTAATATTTCAATAATCCGATTTATTAAGAAAAATTTTCAAAATTAAATCTTCATCATCAAATTTATTTCATAACTTCTTCTAAATCTACTATTAATCTTATAAATCTCTAATGAATCTACATAACATTTCCCCTCATCTTTATTTTATTTTTTCTGTATTTTAATATATTCTTTTCATCATTTACACCTTTATCTTTAATTCCTTGCCAAACCGTTCTTTCAAATCTCCACATAATTTCTATACATGTCTGGTATCTGTAACTAGAAAATTCAATTTTAACCACAAAACCTATCTTTCTTAATATTTCCATCTCCTTCTATATTATATTAATTCTTTAATTATCAAAAATTTAAATGATACTATCTTTTAAAATAACCTCTCAATTTCTTCTGACATTTGAACTCCTATACATATTTTTCTTCCACATCAAATTTTTTTCATTAAAATAACCATATCCTCCTGTCTTTAACCATTTTTCAAATATATTTCTTCATTCAATTGTTCAAAAAATAAACATCATGTTATGTTCTATTCTTGGCATTTTCTCATTTTGCTCATTTTCTGACTGTCCATTTTGATGTCCTTTCAAGTTCTTTTCCTATGTTTTATCTTCGCAAAGCTATTATATAATATTTCTAAGTAATATTTCAATTTTAATTTATTTTTCCAAATGTTGTTAAATAAAAAATGAGACTACTCTATTTTTCTTCATCTTCAAAGTATTCTCATTTTACCATTCATTTGTTTCACCTAAAGAATCTTCCCAACTATTCCCATTATATCATCCATTTACTCCATCTTTATTTGGTATCCAGAAGATTTGCACAACATCCATAACTCCTGATGTTCCTGCTTGAGCCAAAAATTTGATGCGCGCGGAAGCAGGTTTTAACCTTTGGCGTCCAATATTTTTTGTTTTTTTTGCTGTCCCAGCATTCGCATAAGAACTGGTAAGATTCGCATGATTTTAAGGCTCATTTACTGCTCACTAGACTGTGAAACTGCATTTGCAACATTTGATGTCTGGCTTCCGAATAAACAATGATTGTAATATCCCTGCTCCTATCTTTTTAATCACGATGAACATCTGATAAGCATTGCGAATGGAACCATCATGCTTCTTTTTCCAGTGCATTATTTAATCCTGAGTACCTTTTTTTGTCTTGTATTTTACTCAACGTTGTCAGCATTTTCGCTGCATGCAGCCACATCTTACTTCCTTTACTCTGGGCCTCCTCGCCTCCAACCTGTCTGCAAGTTGACCTAATCCTGCCCCTTGCAGCAGGGCCTAATACTTCAAATCATATTTCATCCTTTTCCGTCTAATTTATATATACTGTGTGCAGAAAATATAAGTGCTCCTGTTTTTTCTATCTTAACAGAATATGTAATACCATTTTATATTTTGCAGAATTTGTTTATCTTCCTTTATATCAGAGGTGTTCTGCATATTGCCCTTGCTTCCATCTTTCTGCTATTTTTATCTGAAACTTAATCAATTACAACCATATCTTCAATCATATAAGACTAGATATTACAATTAATCCCTTTTTGGTTACAAGGCTTCTTTATATCTATTCCTGATAGGATACAATTACTGTCTGCTTTTGAGGAATTGCCATAAAAATTCTGATTACATATTTCAGGATTTTCAAATTTACTGTTAATTTTTATTTTCTTTAGAAATTATTTCAAAATCACTTATTACTCTCTCTATTGACTTATCTTTAAAAGCTGACAGTTGTTCCTCGACTGTTCTGTATTACTTTATTTTCTTTACGTTACTTCCTTTTGGTTTTCTTTTTTTCCACGAAAGAAGAATCACTGATTAAAAAATTATGTTTCATTTTTGCTTTTCACTCACACCGCCATCCGTTTTATCTATATTTGTAGGTAATTATAATTATATTAAAACAAAAGAAAGATTATTTTCATATGGATTTTCTTATAATTGACTATAAAACCGAAAATAAATTCATAGTTATCCTTAAAATCTATCTTCTTTTATATGATGTCCTATTATAAGACTTCTTCCGTTTTCTAATTTGATATTTGAGATAATAAAGATCATTAAAAGTAAATTTTCTATCTTTCAATAGTCCATAAAATTTTATTTTTCTATTCTGTATACAAGTATTAAAGCCATTTGTCTTGATCTCTTTATAGCTTTTTGCTATTTTCTTGAATTTTAGCCCAGACTGTTACTCTTGCTGGCGAAATTCACTCATCATTCATAAATTTTTCAACAACCCACATTTTAATTTATATCTCTACTTTAAATTTTACTTTATTCTCTTTTCTTTCTCCTTTTAGAAACTAGCAGCCAAGATTCCCATACCGTTTTTCCCACTAAATGGAAAATCATCCATTATTTTGGTCATTGTCATATTAATATTATTTGCAAATCGAGTTTCAGATTTTTGGTCATGTATAAGAACTCTTTGTCCTGTAGGAACTTCACAGTATCCACAACCAAACCTTGTCCACAATTACTCTGTTGACCCATCCTATTCCAATTCGTTTTCATAACTGCTGACACTTCCTGAAGAGCCAGATCCTTCATCTTTCCCAGGCACCAGCCATTGTCCCAGCTCTTCCCAGGCAGTGTCAATAGCCAAAATCTGCCTCCATTAAATTCTCCACCAGCCTAGTAATGATTGTTTTTCCATTGTGGGTAATTATTTTAGATCTCTTTGTTAATTCATTAATGTAATATGAATTATAATTTACTGAAAATTTAATTTATTATAAATTAAATTATAACTCCTGTCTATTTTATGATTAGTCATTTTAACTATCACATATTTTAATATTGATTCTGTAATGTTAATTTAGTTTACCTAGTTAATCCTGTTCATCCATTTGAACAAAGTAAGAACATAAAATTATTTTCTTTTTCTTATGGTGATAAGCTAATTTTCTCCCAAACTCTGTTTTAATTTCTACAGCCTCGCTTTCTAGCTAAAGCATTTCAACTATTTACTCCAGCTGTTTTTCTCTTCTCATCAGTTAACTGTGTGTAGAAAGTATAAATACACTCTGTAATTTCTCATTTCCTTTTCCTTTCCTTCGGCTTTTAGTCCCATCTAAAATAGAGCAGGTCTTTTTATTTATCAAAAATAGTTGAATAAAAATCAACAAGATACATTTTATCCACCACATGTATTATAAATCGTTTACTTTTACCTTTTATTTTATTCTAAATTTGCCTAAAGAACGACGGTACAACATACCTCCTGTCCTGACCTTTTTATCTCATGATTTGTTTTATTCTACATTTTCAGGTTCATTGTTATTCTGTCCATCATTATTTCAGAAGTCTCTTTTCAATCTTTCTTTGAGCCTATTTTCTGAAATTGCTACACAATGATAATTGAAATATCCTTTAGGTTTGTTGAACCATTTGACTTTCTTCTGTCTTGTTTTACTTTTTCAAGTATTGCTCCTCAGATAAGAGTTGCTGCTTCTGCCTCCTGTTTTCTTAGTATATTGCCTTCATACTCTGTTACTCATCAAGTCCCATATCTTCACCAGATGTTATACGTATCAATATTTTTCTTGTACCTTCTATTGATTTTTCAAGCAATGGACTCGTTGAGCCTGTTTGTTGCAGCCTTGCTCTTCCATCTCCACTTGCTTCCCCAACCAAGCATTGCAATTCCTGAATTATTACTGTCTTTACACTAGCAAAGTCAAGGTTTGCTAAACCCTGTTTTGGTTATGGGTCTGATATTCCTTTTATCCTATTCTCAAAAACATTATTTGCTCTTAAAGGCATTTTTCAGGAAATATTTATTTTGTAATTTATAACCGCTGGTTAGGTATCACACTAGAGGTCTACAAATTTCTTCGATTTTCATTTCACATCTTTCTTGTGTCTTCAAAATCAGCATGAGAACCAGCGTGGCGGCCCCATGTTTTAGCTATTTCCCCAGTAACAACTGGAGATGCACCTGTTCCTGTTGTTCCTCCACCCATTCCTGCTGTGATAAATATATCTGTTCCTTCCAGAACCTGTTTATTTTTTTTCTTCGATTTTGCCGCAATACGCCCTTTTCAGGTATAGCTCCTGCACCTGTTCCTTTTCCCACAATACTTTTGTCTGAGTTTTAGATCTAATTCAAGTCCTGCAGGGTCTGTATTATAGCTATAAATTCTACTCCTGTAATTCCGCTTTCTCTCCATATCATTTACTGTAGGCTTCCAGCTCCACTCTACTTCCTATCATACCTTCAGCTGTGCAACGTTAGATGCTATTTTCCATTTTCCATTATATTATTAATGTTGTTAAAAGAATTCTCCATTTGTTATCCTCCTGAATTATTTTGTTAATAAAATATTTAAATTTTGTATCTATGTACCGATTGCCTGATCGCTCTTATTTTTGCAGATTTATATTTTCATCGTACTTTTTCTCATTTACTAATGTATCTGTTATAATCTTCAATTCATCTATAAGTACCAATCATACTTATTTTCCTTCTGATCATCTGATTTTATTTCTGATATCACATCATACAAACCTTTATTTTTTATTTTGTATATAATTTTCTATCCTTCTTGATTCTTCATTTTTATAAGTTATTGTTGGTATTCTTGAAGTTTCATTTCATTCATATATCCAAACAGGTTTGGCCACTGTCAGCTAAAACGATTACCTATTGTCTGTATACGTGAAGTTTCCTGTTCCTCTTATATTTATCTCATTACTTGAAATATCTTCTGAATTGTGACACTTTACCTTAGTATCTTTCCTTTTATCATTTTTCCAGCTTTTTGTATCAATATAGATTTGATGTTCTCACCTTTTCAGCTTCTCGTTTACTATAATATCTCACAGGCACATTCCAGCACTGAATTTCCCACTTGTACAATCGTGTCTGATAAACCACTACCAAAATAAAATCCCACCCTTGGCTATTAAACCGAACACAGCCAAAAGTTTTATTGTTTTTTCATAATTTACCCACAACATTATTTTATACACTTTTTTCAACATTATTAATTATTTTATAAAAATAATTAATTTTATAAAATTTATTTTTTTGGTTTAATTATTTTTCAAAATAATTATTTTACCTAGATCATTAAATTTTTCAGAAACTACTTTTTTTACATGGCCATAACCTCCATTACATCAGAAAATTCTAGTACTTCCCAGATTAATTGTGAAGAAAAGAACTGTATCACCCACTCCCATTCCTTTCTCAGCCCCTGCATCAGATATAAGCTGTGCTGCAAAGTTCCTTTGAGATTTTAAATGTACTCCCAAGTTTGACAATCATGGATGTTTAGCTCTCTCTCGATTTCTCTCATTCTGCATATTCTGGTCAAACCTCTTTAAATTTAAATAATGCAGAAAACCATAATCCATTTTTTTCTTTTGATTTCCTGTAGTTCTTCATATTTAAATGTCAGTTCTGATTTTACCTTCTTCTAATTTCCTTCAGAATCGTATATTTCAACTTCTTCATAGCCAAAATTCCCAGTACCGTAGGCCCCTCCATCATATTTACAAGTCTCCCACTGAACTGGAATTCTACATTTTCCAGCCCCAGATATTTTTCCATGTGGTTCATCAGACTACGTGATCAGACCCGTTTCACTCTGACTAAATCAGTATTCATCTGTTTTTCTCAACCGTTATATTTGAAAGTTTTCAAGAGATATAAAATTGATATCCAAGACCCATCAATCAGATATTTGTTCCATTTCCTGTACACTCTGGTCCCTTGTGATAAAACTTCCTCAACGTCATGTATCTTCGATATTAATTCCTGGCTGTCCCTCCGACTTAAGTGTGTGAATATTCTTTCATTCTCAACGGGTTCTTGCACCTTAACCAAACCTTTATTTTGACCATGAGTTCATTATATCATGTAACACCTTGAAATACCTGCCTCATGACATATACATGCATCATCAGTTTCTCATATTTCTTACTATTTTCTATTCTGTGCTTCAATTGCATACTCTGCCCATACTCATTTTTTCAGCAAGAGATCTCAGAAGGATACCATATGTAAGTATCTTCACTCTGCCGCATAAATTGGTAGTAAATCCAGATTTATCAATCTTCCCAGTCGCTTTGCAAAATCATCAGCAAAATTTTGTTTCAAGAGATCGTGTGGTTAAAAATCAATGTTATTTTCCTTTTCTGTTTCCAGCCGCATCAATAGTTACTTATTTGCTGGATGATGCATATAATCATCTATTATCTAGGCTGTCATAAATTACCACATTCTATTTGCCCCTCGAAATTTGGCGTAATCTTTCCCGCACAGTTTTAGATATAATTCATTTTGGTGTGTAAGATATAATTGAAGACTGAAACATTATGCCTCCAGGAATGGAAAGTCTAAATTTCTCCTTAAATTTCTTACCATTTTTATTACTTCATTTTGTATGTCCGGTTAATAACTTTATATCATAAATATACAGTATCTTCCCCTTTTACACTGTACCATTATATTTTATTTTATGTGTTAAGTTCAGTATTTTGTACAGTCTTTACAAAGAATAATTTTTCAGTACTATCAATAAATTTTTTCAAAAGATCTTTATATTTCTGTTCCATGATGTCTAAGATGATCCGGCTCCATTTGTAACAACACAGAATAGGCTTTATATACAGAAATGAGTTATCACTTCATCTGCTTCCAGTTGACAAACTGAATTGACGACTGTTACACTTCAGGAACACACCACCAACAACGATGTGCTGATCCTTCTTTCTCCAGAGCCACGCTCATCATTGAGCCAGAAGCCCATGAGTTCCCCAACGGCACCCTTCCAACTTATCATGGTTTCTTGTCCTTTATCTTTTTATATTATTTTCACAACACATTTATATTCAGGATTTGTTTCCTGTTGCAAGAATAGACAACAGTCGCCTTATCTCAAGATATTTCAACCTGACCGGCTATATATTTTAATTCCTATTTCTTCCACTTGAGTTATGGCTTTTCTTCAAGATCTGAACTCACATTATAACCTTTCCTTACAAGAATTTTGCAAGTCCACTATTCCTATACCGTTTATCCACTGAATGAAACATTTCTGATATCTGTTAATATCTCTCGCTTCTCTCCTCTATTTTATATGTTATTATAGTCCCATTCCTGTATTATTGTATCAGCTGTACTACCTTTTTTTAGTTTTCTTATATTTTCCATAACCGAGGTGATCATCCGTTAGCGGTAAGAGTCATTACCTTCGACCGCCTTATCCGTAGCTCTCATTTGAAATATCTTCGTCTGTCCATACATTCCAGAACATCAGCATTTCTCCTTCCATCCAACAAAAACTGCTGGAAGAACCAATTACTGATTTGTCTTTCCAGCTGAATAAGCCCAGAAATAGCTGAAGCTCCCGTCCTCATATTGGTCACTTTCTAAACCTGATGCAGATATTATATCCGCAACATCATAAAACATGTCGAACCACTGAATTCACCAAATTACATTCCATGATTTTCCAAAATTATCCTTCCTGTTCCCAGACAATTTTATTTTCACTGACATTATTTTTCCAAATTTTTATAACTGCTTCATTTATACTTTAGCTCCCCCAGGCTGCCTCCCAATTCTTCGAGCAAGAATAACCTTTCATCTTCTCTCCTATTTCAAGATTTTTCTTCTTCATTTTTATCTTTAGTGTAAAATTTTAATACAGCTCAGTTACAAATAAATTTTGTTTTATACTTTCAGTATGTGTCCAGTGTATTTTCGTGTTTATAAATTGACTTTTTCACCCATTTGTAAAAATATCACTGCCTGACCCATTGCAAGTAGTCTTGTCTCGTAGATAAGGTATTCTCACACGCCGCCACAAGAACAGGTATTACATAACTCCAAAACCCATTACATTCTCTAGGTTTTCCTTTCAATATTCCTATTGTTTTAAATATAATCTGCCATCTTAAAAAGAAATTATGACCAAAGGCAGAATGTTCCATAAATTAAAGTTTCATCAGCCAGTCCTTTCTCCATCTCCATGCTTTGTCCCAACAAATAATACCCATTTTTCCTTAATCTTCTTGAACAGAGGTGCAGACAGCCTCCTGTCCTCCTGCTGTAAATACTCACTTTTCTCATTATTCTCCACTTTAATGAAACTGTTTCCTGATTTCTCCGATCCTTTCTTCAATTCTGTCTTCCGGCAGGAAGATGATTTTACAATACATACATTCCAGTGCTGCGACATATAATTGTCGTACTTCCTCCAGGCAGTGTGTTGTATACTGCTGAAGGTACTATATTTTGACATAACAGCTATATTCTGTATTTGGAAGAAAATTATGTCATTCCAGTTGAATATATTTAGTATCTATCTTTTTTTCAACTAACGTTATTAAAATTGTGACAGCAGCAGGACAATAAATCAGAAGGAGAATTCATCGGAACTCAAATCATATTTCCTTCCAGACACCTGCAAATATATAATCTAAGGAATTTCCGGAAGAGGTAGTGCCTTGTAATCCATTTCATGTACCCACCAATAAGTTTTCCGCTTCCTATTGCTATAAGTGATTACAGTCGATAGTTCAATCCTAGTGATTTAAACTTATAAACCTTTTCATCCTGTACGTATGTACTCATTACATCGACATCATTCCGGCAACCCTACGTTAAGAGCAATGTAAGAAACTGAGCTATGTTCACCCTGAGACAACACTACTGCTATACCTATAAAAGCTATCTGAACTGTGTGCTATTAATGCTTTTTCAGTTATAATAAGAACTATATACTTAGTACTGAACACTGTCCTATAAAAATTAAATTTTTGAGGTTTATTTTTTTCATGCACCATTATCCAGCTAGAAATATTATTATTATTAATTTGCCAGTCCTGACGGCTTATCCTGAATCCTCCTAATGTAAACCATCTTCTAGCTCCATTTACTCTTCAAAAAAAAGAACTATAAGAAGTATAATCATAAATATAAATATCCTTTATTTTTTTATACCATGTACTTAATTTACGTTATCCAAAAGTCAACATTCCAAACCCAAACTGATAATCTGCTTCACAAACACAATTATTTTATATCCTGTATCCTTGGAAAACTTACGTCATATCATGGCGATACCAGTCTTACTAAAATTATCATTACAATTATAAGGTTGTTCCACATTCTTTTATTTTTTCAATTTTTTCCTATTATTATTCACATTATTATCATAAGCTATTATTATCCCAAACCTTACTGTTGTCTAAAAGACGTTTCCGATGTCAAAAATTCCTTAAACTGACAGAAACTGATGTTGCCGGTGAAATACTGACTGTCTGCTCTTTTAGAAAAATCCATATTTTTCTCAAAATAGCTACATTTTCAGCTCACATTTCAGCACTCTTGTGCCCTACTCTTCCATCCTTTATAAGAAGAGGTGCATTATCTCCTATCAGATAGACACTGTCAACTCTTTCTTTATTCTTTCAACCGTCTTTTTTGTTGATATTTTCTTATCATCCTCCAAAAATTAATATAATGGAGTTATCAAAGAATCTATCGCCTTTACCGCGACTCCAACATTAGTTCCTTGAATTACGAGTAAAACTGTTTTCCTTTGATGAAAAAGTTTTCAAGACGATGTTCCGAGTTTTGTTGTTTTAAAATTCAAACTGTTTTTCATCAGGTTCTAGTATCTTGCTGCTCCTATTAAACAGCATATTTTCAAGATTATGGCTTCCTTTTAATGAAAGTTCTAATATATGGCTTCTTATATTCATGAATATCTTCATTTTTCTACTTCATCCGCTTTTTTCAAGATTTTCATTGTATAGATTATTCCATCCATAAATAAACACATTACCTTTTTTTCTTTGTTTAAATAAATTTTTTCCGATTTTATATTTTTCCATAATTCTTTTTCATCATATAACTTCTTAAAATACTACCTGATTAATAAGTGCAAACTTGTTCTGTCTGGTTCCTGGAAAAATATTTTGAATTTGTAATGTAATATTCTTCAACAGAACTACATCTTGCAAGATGATCCGGAGTAAGGTCAGACATTCCAGCTATGTGAATGTATTCAGGGTTGTTTTCGCCGATAGCTGCTTAATTCCAGAACAATATATTCAAGGTCTCTCTTCATCAGCCATGTTTTGTAAAGAGAATCCTGTATTTCCTGTAAGTTCCATTTTTCCTGTATATTCCAACAGTTCACATTTTAGTGGTCGTTTTAATTATCGACTTGTAAGAAATGATCTTATGTTTTTATTCATATACTTATATGCTAGATCTATTTGAATTATCTTATATTTTTATCTTATTTTACAAGTAATTCTAATTCTCCTGAATCTAGGACTTTTACGATAAATTTATCTTTTCCTTTATTCAAAAGTCCATTGCCTCACTTGAAGACATTCCCATTTTTATCATCTTACCAGATATACTTCATAACCTTTTTTCTATTAATTCTTTGGCTCCAAGTCCACTCAGTCCTGCACCCAAATACTACCGCCTTTCCATTTTTCTTTCCTCTTTCATTATACAGTCTTTTTCCAGATTTAAACTAATCTGAATATTATATGACTTATTGTTGCGGCTCTGCCATAACTATAAAGTTTTATATTTATAAAATTTACATCTCTATCTTAATTCTATTATTGCTAAATGTCAGAAGCACACGTCATAATAGTTACAATCCAGAATCTGATAGGAACTTGTTTAGGTATTCTGTACTTCAAATGGTGATTGTTATCTGAATACCTTTAAATGTTTTGATAGCTAAACCCATCATTACTGAAAGTGCTTCCATGATAACATAAATCCTGCTATCGGCAGTAACAGTCTCGTTTCAGGAATAGAATCTATTATTCCCAATATTCCACCCACGTAAGAGATCTCATCTCCTATGAACATTTGTAGGATAGAAATTATACCATAAAAATCCAATTAACGCTCCAATAATTGAAGTAAGATACACGTACTTGCACTTTCCTCACATAATACAAATTAAGTATTTTGGTCTATAATGCCCTGTCAAGCAAGTTATTATAAGTAATGTAACACTTACTACTATAATCGGTCCACTTACAAGTCCATCAAGACCGTCTGTAAGATTGTGACGATTTGAAGATCTCATTATACCAAAAAGCATAAACACAAAGAATAATACCAAAGAGAGGAATGATCCTTTTATGTAGGGTTTACTATTGAAAATCCATGTCTATTTATTAATTCATACCACAGACAAATGCAGCAGTCCAATTATAAATCACTATTTTTTCTTCAGAAAGTCCATTCTTATGTTTCAGGTGCCTAAATAATCGCCATGAACCTATTGTAGTAAAACAAAATTGTTATAATAAAATAGTACACAATGATTGAAATACCACATCAGTAGAAAAAAATTGACAACCTATTATTAAAAGACCTCCCAATAAGGTTCCAGATTTAATGAAATGACCAACTTCTTCCCTTGTAGTTCCTCCATTATTTTTTCTTCTTCTGAAATATTTAATAATGTGTTGGCTTTCCAAAATAAGCATAAATATGAATGCTATTATAAAAGCTAGCTCTTTTATTGTTATTGACTTAAATATTCTTAAACTCCTAATTATTATAAATAATGATTGTAATAAATATAACATCTCATCTTTATGTGGTAATCTAAATTGTCTACGATTCACATATTCTCTTTTCCAGTTTATTTTAATAATTATATATTTCTATTCCATAACCTTCCAGCTTACATTCCTCTTAAGCCTTAATCATTACTAATTTTTCTCTTTTTTATCCCTTCCAGTTTTTCCTTTATCTGTTCTTTACTTTCAAAATATTCTGTTTCTAATTTTTTTAATATTTTCAATATTAGAATTTTCCCTATTCTGTCATATAGAAACTTGGCTCTGGACCATATAGACAAAGTTCATTTAAATTGAAGTATTTATTATTACATCAAAAATTGAAGCATGTAATTCCTCCTGCTCGTACTCAAGTTCACATCACCGATTACCGCCATTTTTCCCTGTCATCAGATATTTGAAAACGTCTCAAAGATTTCTTCATAGATAGGACTTGCATTATAATGGGCATCATTTACATATGGTTTCCTTTGTAATAATTGAAATCATATTTGGTTAAACTATATCTTTACAGTTTTATTTCTTCATCTCCTCCAGCTATCTTCTTTGTTGTTAGAAATATGCAGAAGAATCGTAAAGATGAGTTCTAATATCAAATTATAAAACTTATGAGCTCATTTTAGTTTTCATCAAAATATTCCAACGTAAACTTTGTCTCAACTTCATTGAAATCAATATCTCTCATACAAAAACTATTTGATTGAATCGACTTTTTATTTTCATATGATTTTAATATTTCCCATATTTAAAATTTTATTGTTTTTAATCCTTTTCCTTCAGGCTATTTTCATCACATCCTTATATTCATCATCGCCATTTATAACTAATGTTCTTTGTAAGGAGGGAATTATTTTGTTTTGCCCAATACATTTTCTTTGTTTCGAAACTCCAGCGAGATTCTCCACGGTTACACTTATACTGTGGTGAAGAAATTTTCCAAGAAGGTCTATTTCTCCAAACCGCCTATACCCATTCTTGCCATAACAAATCATCAATTTTTCCGCACGTAAACAAAGCATAATCCAATATGGTTATTATAATCCCCCTTCCTGTTTTTTTACCTTTATATTTTACAGATTAAAAGTGATGATATATCATATCCTTCACTGTTGTTTTTCCACATGTTATCCCAATTACTTTAATTGAGATTATTACTTTTGTACCCTGTAAATTACACACATTATATATAAAAAGCTTTTTTCGAAACTTTTCAATTTATTATCTTTATCGTAAATCATATGCCCTTTTCAAGAGCTTCCCCTGCGCAAACTTATTTCCTCTTATTGCTACATAAACAACCACTTTTTTCAACTTTAGGAATTCATTATAATTTTTTATATCTATAAATTTTTACTATATTCACACTTTACACCTTCACAAAAATAGTTCTTCCTATCCATAAATTATTCCAATAAATACATTGTTATTATATGATTATAATATTTTAAAATTTTTTTTCGAATATATTTGGAATATTTTATAAAATTTTGAACCACTGAAGAACTTATCCAAATAATAACATTCATATTTAAACATCAATACATTCTTCTTAACTAATTCACTTTATCTTTATCACATATATATATCTAAGCAATAAATTATTTTTCATTAATAAACTAAATCTACTACAATATTTTCTACAACCAAGGAGTCCAGACTATAATCTGCTAATTTGAAATATTTTCCAGACCATATCCTGTTTTAACACACTGTCTTAACCAATTTTTAGAATTAAATTGTTATTCTATCCTGTTCATAAAGGATTTTCCTACATCAATAGAAAATTCATTTATTGTCTTTAAAAGTTCCCCGCATTTGCTTTACACCTACATTCTTTACGATATCTTTCCTTCAGGATGATGTGGATATATTTTTTATCTTATCTTTAAATCATCCAAACTTTCCAGCTTCAGGTAATCTTTTTCCGTATATCCTTGTAACGCTCCGCCTGATCATAGTAATCAGAAACCTATACCCCAACTTTTTCAACTTTTTAAACCTTCAATTACACCAGTTTCATATTCAAATCCTCAATCTATAAAGATAAGATTTTTCAATATTAATTACTCCATCCTACCAAATAACACAAATTTATCATTATAAAACAATCTATCATAATATAAAATTTCTAAATCCAAATATCTTGATTATATGTGAACACATATAAATTATCAGATTAATTTTTTCCATCAATTATCCAGATAATATGATATTCATTAATTCATCTTTTCCTTTTTATTTCATTGAAAACAGCTTACAATCAAAACTGCACATCCCAGAATAAATAATACTAGAACCATTATTCATAACTTTCTCAATACAAACTTATCATCAATAAATACAAATTCCAAAATTTTCCCACATCGCTTATTTCTAAAATGATAGAAACTAATTTATTTTTATTCATGTACCACATTTTTCTATTCAAGAATAAAATTATCTTCATCATATTAATTCTAACAAAATCATCATACACAATTCTTGAGATCCATTTGGAAAAATATTTCTGTAACTATTTTTGTATTTCCTATTCCTTTATAGTTCCCATCCATTTAGAATTTTTCCAAACTTCTGGATTTTAAAAAAGAAAACTTTTTTCATCCCTTTCTCACTATCTCTCAAAATATAGCATCGTATTCTGCGTCCATCATCTCATTTAATCATTCAAATTTAATTTAAAACATAAATTAATCGAATCCATCATATTCCAGTAGTATCAAAAGGTATTAAAGCAAAGATATTAATAAAAAAAGAGTGATGACCCACCCAGATTAATATTAAATACAAACTTTAAAACAAAAGTTTATGACGACCGATTTCCTGGAACTTAATCCATGTATCTTAGGTGCAGGCAGATCTAATCTCCTGGTTCGGAATGTGACCCAAGTATCCTGCTGCTATAATCACTAAATATCTTCTATTGCCATTCAAAACAAAAGGCCGAGAAATAAATAGTATATAAAAGAGTTTATGAAGCTCACGCATTATTAGTACCGGCTAGCTGAACATGTCACATGTTTGCACCCTGGTCATCACCGCCTGTTCCTATGATGTTTGAAAGAATGATTCATCTCAGGTGGCTTCCGCTTAGATGCTTTCAGCGGTTATCCTTCCGACGTGATCATCACAAAGCATTGGCGTGACAACTGCACATCATTGTCCGTCCATCCTGGTCCTCTCAAATAAGGATAGATCCTTCAATATTCTTGACGGCAGATAGGGACTGAACTGTTCCACGTTTGAACCCAGCTGCGTGCTTTAATGGGCGAACAGCCCAACCCTTTGGGACCTTTCCAGGCCCCAGATGAGACGAGCGATCGAGGTGCCAAACACTCCGTCGATATGGACTCTGGGAAGAACAGCCTGTTATCCCTGGGGTAGCTTTTATCCGCTGAGCGACGGCCTTCCATCCAGCACCGCCGATCACTAACTCCCACCTTCGTGCCTGCTCGACCCTGTCAGTCTCGCAGTCAAGCCCTTTATAAGTTTGGTAATTTGGCTTATTGATCATCCATCGAGGGAACCTTGAACCTCCACACTTTTGAGTGCGACCGCCCCAGCCAAACTGCCCACCCAGCACTGCTCCCATCCATGAGATTAGAATCCAATGTGGCTGAACAGCGGTTCCACAGCTGATTTACATCTTCATAGCCTCCCAGCTGTCCCATACACATTGCTGAACCCACGCCAGGCTGCAGTGAAGTTCCATCAGTCTCTTCCGTCCACTGCAGGTAACCGGTATCTTCACCAGCATTACAACTCATTCAGGTTCTAAGCCAAGACAGCTCCCAACCATTTCACCATCTGTAGGTCGAACCACCCACAAGAATTTCTGCTACCTTAGGACCACATAGTTATGGCTGCTGTTCACTGGGCTTCACCTGATCTCTCAATCCTCCCCTTCTTAATCCTTCTTCCGGCACTGGGCAGGTGTCAGCCCACATGCCGCCTCCAATAGCATAGACCTGTGTTTTGGTAAACAGTTGCTAGACTTCACCAGGCCTGCCTCTCCGGTAGCCCCTCCCCTTCAGGTACCATTGCACTCTTCTCCCTGCCATAGCCATTTTTGCAGAGTTCCTTAGCCAGAGTTATCCTGTCGGCCTTAAGTTTCACTCTGTCCACCTGTGCTGGTTGATAGCACAGCTGCTCCTAAATAGGAAGTTTCTTCTGGCACAGGCAGGATCTGCGGCTTATACCCACAGATTTTGTCAGGCTCACGTTTGTCACATGCACTGCCTTATATGTCCACGCTTCACCCTCAGAAAGGCTATTCTGTCACTCTTCCGCATACCTCCTGCGTCACTCCATCTCACTGCACACAGTTGTACAGGAATATTAACCCACTTTCCATCTGCCTGCAGCTCAGCGTTAGTCCTGGACTCCCCAGGGTGACAAACTCTGAAACCTGACCTGGCCGAGGGATTCTGCCCTTCTGCTACTATTCTGTATTCTCACTTGATAACGGTATCCTTTTCTTAGGACACCTTTTCATAGCCTTACAGAACGTTTCTCCTACTAAACGTTTAGCATTGCCTGTACTGGGTTCATGTCTTAGCCTCATATATCTTATGCAGATACTGACCAGTAGCTTATTACGCACTCTTCACATGGTTTCAAGCCAACCTCCTGTTGTCTGTGAACATCCACCCCTTCTACCTTAGACATGATTGGGACCCAGCTAAGGTCCGGTTGTCTCTCTCTCTCATCCAGCTTGGACCTTGTCATCCGTAGACTCACTCCTAAACAATATATGTATTCAGTTTGCTTGACTTGGAAGTATGCCTTTAGGCTACAGTGCTCTACCTGCATATCTTCAACCGAGGCTGCACCTAAATGCATTTCCCTGGAGAGAACTTATCTCCTAGTCTCGATTGGCTTTTTCACCCCTAGACCCATCTCATCTCCTGGGTCTCTTCAACGCAGTTCGCCTCCACTGAGTCTTACCTTGCCTGCCTGACACAGGCTTTAGATCACTAGGTCATGTCTATGACATGCGACTCTCGGCCCATTAAGACTCGAGCTCTTCGGTCTGGCTTTTACCTAACCTCGCCACATCAGAACCTGCAGGATGATTAACTAAAATCCACGCAGTCACCATATGGCCCTACCGCTTAGCACACGGTTTCAAATTTTCACCCCTTGTTCAGGTTCTTTCACCTTCCTCACGGTAATTCTCCTATCGGTCGGCGGTGCGGCTTAGCCTTACGTGATATGGTCCACGCGATTCACACCGGATTCCTCAAACCAGATGCTACCCGGATTTCATACAAGCCGTCATGACCTTACGCTCTACAGGACTCACCACGGTCCGCTTTCCAGCCGCGTTCCGCTTACATCATAACTGCCCTGACCTATGGCGTCAGTCCAGGCGTTCTCTACCTGCATATATGCAACGCCGCCAGCTTTTAACACTCATATGGTTTAGGCTCCTCCCTGTCTGCCTGCCACCAGGAACTGTTTCACTTTCTTCCTCCGCCACTTAGATGTTTCAGTTCGCCGGCTACCGCGCATACCCTCCAGGCATGCAGGTTCCATCTGGATATCCCAGCACTACAGGTCCCAGTAACCTCCGGGCTTTCGCAGCTTACACGTCCTTCTTCGGCCTCGCTGCCTAGGCATCCTCCAGCCCCTTTTTTACTCAGCTTCCTCTTCTTCAACTTAAGCCTTCAGTTGTAACTTTAATTACTATTCATTTCCCATTGTCCTTTTCCCAACAATTTCAAACATACCTGAGGAAGATTTGACTCCGTGACCGTCTCTCCCAGAAAGGAGGTGATCCATCCGCACTCAATGGATACCTTGTTATGACTTCAATTCCACCACTATCCACACCTTAGGTACCTCCAAAGTTAGACCATAATCAGGTGCAGACAACCTCGTGGTGTGACGGCGGTGTGTACAAGACCTGAGAACGTATTCCACCGCGGTACTGCTGGATCCGCGATTACTAGCGATTCCAACTCATGAAGTCGAGCTGTGACTCAATCCGAACTTCTCGAACTGTTAAGATTCGCCCATGTCACCGCCTGCCCTCCTCTCCTTGTACAGCCCCCATTGTAGCACGTGCAGCCCACTATATAAGAGGGATGACTTGACGTCATCCCCACCTCCTCTGCTCGCAGGTAGTCTGCTTGATCCCCAACTTATCGATGGTAACTAGCAACAAGGTGCCTACAGGGACTTAACCCAACATCTCACGACACGAGCTGTCGACAGCCAGCACCACCTGTCCTGCGTTCCTGAAGGCACTGCCCATCCCTCATGGGCGTTCGCGGATGTCAAGATCTAGGTTCCTCGCGTTGCGTCGAATTAAACCACATGTCTCACCGCTTTGTGTGGGTCCCACACCTTTTGAGTTTCAGCCTTGCGGCCGTACTCCCCAGGCGGATTACTTTATCGCATCTGCTTGGCACAGACAGCCTCCTGCCCGCACCCAGTAAATCATTGCGGCCGGGACTACCAGGGTATCTAATCCTGTTCGCTCCCCGGCTTTCGCACCTCAGCGCCAGCATCCAGTGAACCATCTTCAATGGCATTCTGGCACATATCTACGAATCACCTCCATCGTGCAACTCCGCCCACCTCTCCGGGTACTCCAGCCTATCAGTCTCAAAGGCAGGCCTGCGGCTGAGCTGCAGGTTTTCACCCCTGACCCAGGCGGCCGCCAGATGTCTTTGCGCCTAATACCTGACAACGCTCAAGACATACGTATTATCATGGGCTGCTGAAATGATGGCCATGTCGCTTCTTCTGCAGGTACTGTCACTCCTTCTTCCTGCCAGCACTTTACAATCCGAAACTGCCTTGCACACAGAATTGCTGGATCAGGTTGCCCCATTGTCCATTATTCTATCATGCCTCCCCTGTGGTGGTGAGTGCAAGGGGCCGGTATCTCAGTCCCCTTGTGGCTGTCCACCTCTCAGGCCGGCTACTCATTCGCCTTGGTACGTTGCCCCTCCAACTACATTAGGACGCAAGGGCTCTCCGCAGGCGTCTCCTTTCATCACTTCGCTTGCGCAGCGACCGACCTTATCCGGCATGACCAGCAGTTTCCCGGCGGTTATCCCAGTCCCGCAGGCAAGTTCCCACGCGCATTCACCCGTCCGGGTTACAGAGCCACGCGGTGCAAGCACCACTCCTACCTGACTTGCATGTGTTACATCTGTCATGTTCATCCTGGAGCCTGGTGATCAAACTCTTCATTCAACCATTTCTTTTCACCCTATTTTTATCTATTATTATCGATATTTCCGTCCATTCTTCTCCTCTATTCTATATGTCTTCCATTGTCCCCAATTCTGCAGCTGATAAACATTCCCATCAGCACACTTCTTGTCAATAACTTTTTTCATAATTTTATAACAATAAGCACGTTGATTGAATATTTTAAATAAATAATATTAAATAATTTGAATTTCTTATACTATTTTTTCATATTTCACTAATTACTTTTATTGCTTACTTTCATAATGTATAAAGAAAAGAAGTTGTCCTAATATTTCAGAATTAGCTTACTATTTAATAACTTTGACACTATTTGCAAGTTCAACAAAGTATTCAATGTTCTGACTAATTGATGTGATATTTCATTGTCATACCTAAGAAACCGTTTTAACTAATTGCCTGTCCTTAATTTCTGGATTACTTTCTTTTTGTCCGAGTTGCATCAACAATGATCCGTAGTGAATTCCAACTACTGCAGAAGATACTAATGGTTCTTCAGTATCCGAATGATTCATTTGGTCAGCTTTCATAGCCGCGTTAACTCTTCTTTAGTAACTTTTTACCCAAAACTGAGATTAATTCAGTTAATGATCCTGTAGGAACTGGTACCTTGAGCCGCCCTAATCAAGCTCTTCCGTTAATCTTATAGATACTAATCCACCAGCCTTCATGCCCAGTTGTAAAGAACTATATTTGCAGCCATGCTCTTGCTCTGAAGTCACCCTATGTGGTGTATCTTAACGTATTTTGGTCTCCTGGTGGTAAGCGGATAGTTGTCATTGATCCGGCTTCAAATTGAAGATCTTGTAATACTTACTATTGTTAAATAGTTAGTTGCAAGAAGTTGCTGATAATAATAGTTTCTTGTTCCACTGGCACCTATTGTTACACAATACTACTGTTTTCATATCTCCGATCCTGAGGTGCTGATATAATACTAGCTCCTGCTTGTATGTTTTTCATTTTAGAAGTACATCCTACATTCAAGAACTGGATCTACCCCACTGTCCCCATGGTAAGTTTTCAGGGTCTGCATCCAAAAAGTTTTGATTTTTCCATCATTGTTGAGCGTTTTCTTTAACTTGATTTCATTGAATCTTCCTAGTTGTGTCATATTTAACAGGTGTGCCAATACTACGCATCTGCCAAATCGTTAATCGTAACTACATCAATTTGGACGTTTGCCATTAATCTTTTAATGCTGACCCTTCCATTCTTCCAAATCCATTAATTCACATTAACTGCCAGTATCTTATTAATTCCAAAAATTTTAGTATATTAATAATTAATATCTATACAAGTTGAGTATATCATAATTCTTCAACTTTCAATAGATTTAACACATAAAAAACTGCATACCGGATTAACCCAACTATACTGACAAAGTATCCATAATCCTGAACATTTCCGGTATTTTTCCCCTGTTAAATCTTTTAAAATTTATCATAGTATACCGATAATGCTAATGCTAGTATAATATAAGTTGCTAAGAAGTATTCCATTTATATTTAAAAGTCCAAAAGAACAAGAATTTGTACTAATTGTATAGAAGCATACACAATATAACTTCACTGCTTTTTCTCTCTTCCCCTAGAAGCTATATATGTCTGTACCTGTGTCATCATTTTTCTGAGTTTTCTTCCAATTTGGTGGACAATTCCATTTAAATAATTTAATGCAAAAGAGGAATTAGTCCCATAAAATATTTTTCCAGTATTTTCACTGATACAAAGTTCTAAAAATGAGACTCCAAATATATCCTGTTCCTTTTATTAACAACTAGGGTAATAAATACCACATACAACATGGAAAGTAAGCATTATATTAAAATTCTTTCTTGTTAGCCAGTTCTTTATAAAGAATTTCTTGTTATTAAAAAACATATAAACCCACACCAATAGCATGAAATAAATTAGTTTAGATTATAACGTGTGAATTATTTGTAATATAATAGTTGCAATTCCACTTCCCACGCTTTTAAGTGAAATTATTCCCTTGAACAGGTCTTGTAATATACTATTTAAATCTCTTCTATAACTTTAACCATCTGTAATTCCTAACTGAAAACATGAATATTATATAAATAAAGGAAGAAATTTATACCAGATTACGGTACTTTTATATTATTTCTTTTATCTCCAGAGTAGTGCGGTTTCATTTACTTCTTTTGACAAATTATTTTATAATTTTTGAATTATAGAGTAATCCTGTAACATATCTGACAAAGTAAAAATCAGTAAAACGAATTTTTTCCTAATGGAAACTGGGCTCATTCAGAGTTATATTTTAAAATTCTTTATATTTTGAATTATTGATTTTTTTTTGAATTCTATATTACTTTGTCTATTTATTTTCCTTAGAATATTATATTTTAACAGGCAAAACCCAAACCATTGAAAGCAATATCCAGTATTACTACTTCCATTTGTTTCTTCAAGAAAATCTTTTAATTTTATATCTTAATATTAATTTTTTCATTATAATGTTCACGCTAACGTTCATCGTCATCCAGAGAACACTTTAAACGGACTTCCTGAACTTTCGTAACGCTTCTATAATTCCTCCTAAAAATCACAGTCCTCTTGCTTTTAGAACGCATGAGGTCATGATACTTTTCATCGAGATATGACAAGTCTGCCTCACTCTTTTCTGCTGAAAAGATAGAATCTTTTCAAAACTCTTCTGTCATATAATGAAAATAATTTTAATCCTTCCTGAATTAATCTTTGTTTTTATTATAAATTTCTTCTTCTAAATTTTTTCGTCCATCTCTCTTCCAGCTTCTTATAGTCCGTCTGTTGTTATGTCTTTATCCATAGGAATTTGTAGTTTAATTATTTTTAAATATTTCAAACTTTTCAGTCCATAATTTGTATTTTCCAATAAATTTTATATTTGGAATTTTCACAAGAAGATAAAGTTTTCACTTTTTGTGTCAGCAATTGATTTTGAGAATTCCCACAAAAAGGAAAATGCGAATGCACTGCAAAAGTGGATAGTAACCCTTTTTCTCCAATCTGTATTCTCCTTTAACTCTTCCTAGTAATACTAACTGGCTCATTGTTAATATAATTTATATTCCTGTCCGCGCCATTTTTCATCAGGATTTTTGTTTAACATCCGTTTACTATATCACCCTTTACAAGTATTTCTCTAACTTCAATTAATTTCACGTTGCTATTTTCTGCAAATTTCTATCCAGTCTTTTCCTGTATTTCCTTCGCTCTTTTAAGTTCCAACTTCCACCGGTCTTTCCTGGTGAGAAGTCCATCTCCATTTTTCATACTTTTAATACTTCATCTTCTGTTATATCTTTCAAAAATTCAGCCTTTGATATTGGTTCAGCTTTCTGTGTTCTATACGCAAGTATCCGCATTTATAATGTTTTTCTGATTTTCTCCATAAGTGGAAAGACAGGTGCCCCTGGTGTACACTGTCTGAACATTATTTAGCTAAATATCCTATCTTTTTTACAGCAATTGGTAATATTTTCAAAATTACAGGAGGAAGAATATTTTTCATATTATTTTTTCTATACACCGTACAAATATCCTGAAAATTTGATTCATAGAAGGTTTCTGCCAGTTTATGTTTAGATAAATGCTGTTCTACAAGCATATGGGAAAGCAAAAATATTGGAAACATTTAGAATACACTGCCAAATTTTCCTGAAATTTCTGATTTTTCAAGCACATTGTACAACAATTAAAAATCATATGCGTTCATTATAATTTTAGGAAATCCTGCTTCACTCAAACTAATCAGGGCAGGTATTTTCTCATTGATTTCCTTACTCTCCCAGCACCATTTGAGATGCTGTTTCAGCTTCCTTCATTATTTTCCCCATAATTAATTTTTTCCTAATTTTTCTTATAATTTTTAGGAAAACTTTCTGTAGCGTTTCACCTCCAATTATTCTCAGGAACTATCAGCATTCATTTATATGTTCAATACCTGCATATGGGATCGATAAACAGCCAGCGCTCATTTAACATGATGCCAGAATAGATAAAATCTCTATTCCATAATAGGAACAAAACTACAACTATCTCCTTTCAATTTTTTTCTTAAATAGAATATATCCCGTCGATTTATCATCAAACCCTGAAGGTAATTCCTGCCACTCTGTTTTGCATCTATCAGTGCAGCCCTTTCAGGATGGCTTATCCTTTAGTCTTTCATTTTACGACATTGTTGTATCTCACCTTTCAAAATTCTTGATATTTTATAATTCTTTATAAATATGTATATCTTTCAATATATTTCCCAGCTGCATTCCTATATTTTAGAGATTACTTTCATGTATCAATGCATATGACATTTCATCTGTCCTTTCTGCTCTTCAACAAGAGAGTTTATAAGAACATGCACCTCATTCCTTTCCATTATATACAGGGAGAAAGCAGCTTATTGTTTTAAGAATCATTGTCTCTATTTTCTCTTTATATCCAAGTTCTGTATGCAATCAGGTATTCCAAATACAGATCCAATAAGTTTGTCTTGTAAGATAGTGCGCATTTTAAAAGCTACACCTTTTTATCTCTCTCATAACTCATGTACATCTTATATTTCTCAGCTCAGAATATAAAAAGTTATTTTTAAAGGATTCCTTCCACTCCGTCAAATTTATAAACATCATTCAGAACTGTGGGCATCCTTTATCTTCAGCTTGATTCCACCTTTGATATCCTTATAGTAGGAAAATCAGCTTTCGTATGCTTTAAATCTTCCCCTCAGAATTCTATGCCTTCCATTATAGTAGAAATATATCCTTGCCAAACTGTTTAAACCCATCTCAAATACCATGATACATTTGTAGTCTTCTGTTCCACTAAGGTTCAAGTAAAAATCTTTCTTCCATTTCCTTTTTCAGTTGCTACATCTGTATGTATTCCATGTAGTCCCGTTTAAAAGGTCCTACTATTGTTTCTCGCGTCCTTCTTCCTGCTTTTCAAATATTTGCATCAAAATATTTTCTTCATTTTTCCATATTTTCGATTATATTTACATTTCTATATATGATGTTCTTTTTCCATTATAGTCCGCCGGTATGCCACATGCAAACTCTCCGTTACTGGTATCATTACTCATCAGCATAACCATATTTCTGATGGCTGTCTCTATCATTATTTTCGTATTTCTTCCTGAGAAACATTATCTCCCATATATTCCTGAATCTTTTACATCTTTTCATTTACACCGTCAGCTGCTTTGTTAAATTTATTGTAGAAACTTTATCTAAAATCTAATTTATAATTTCCAATACTTTAATATTTCTAATCTAATCTGAATTTAAAATTTTGTTAGATTTTTCACTTTCTTTCATGTTTCTATATTACCCTCACCTATAGCATTCCTATCCCAAGCAGGCAGCGAATGAGTAGAAGAAAACTATCCTCGAAGTTATAAATACTTTGTTTCTCCGGAAGTTCTTTTCCTTTTCAACCGTATAATATACTGTTTCAATCGTTTCAGTAGGTAAACATTCCTGCAACATTAGAACTATTAATCTCTGCCAGCATTTTTAAAATCTGCACTCCTGATAAAACAATATGATTTATTATAGAAGCATCACTGAGCCTTCCTATACTCCCACTCAGAAATTTCATCCTGAATGTTTCCTCTGTTTATATTTCCTGCACTGTCTCTTATTAAATTTATAATTCCAAATGCAATGAAAAGGAAAAATATATAAAATTAGAAATAATCTATCCTTATTCATTACTATACTCTAATCTAGTCATATGGATGTAGGAAGTGCAATGAGCCAGAAGACCCTTCATGCGAATTCCTTTGACCTGGCCTTTCAACCTGTAGGAGTAATATGGTACATCCAAGATACATATTAAGAGGGCAAGCGTACTTTTATTCTCCTATTATCATGATTATATAAAGAAAGAAGAGCTTTGCAGTCTGCGTGTTCTTGTGAGAGAGTTGTCTTTTCCTGTTTAATATTATAATGACAAACAGAAATCACCATTACCTAGAATTTGGATGTTCCTGCTCAGTGGGAGTGTAAAGGTTCAGCTCTCAGAAATACATAGATCAAAGAATCGGCAAAAGATTGTCCAGACCTCATTCCATGAAATTACTTCAAGAATCACTGTAAGAATGCTTAACAATAGGGAAACTAGTACAATATTTAGATTCTGATATCACTGAAAATAGAAAAATTTATACATATGTGAAGCATGTTGTAGCACGCTGTTGAACCTTCTCTATTGATTTCTGTACCAACCGTATTAAATCGAGCACTTGCTATAAACTCACTATAAGAGCCGCAAAGGCATCAGGAAAACATTAAATTATAATAGGGAGGGTATACTATTACCCATTAATGCTCGCTTGAAACAGCTTATAGTGTCCAAGTTAACTGGGTTATAATAAAATATATATCTCCAAAAGCTCTCTATTTTGCTTCCAGCACCTTTTAAATCCTTGTCACCTTTATGTTTGCAATTTTAGAGAAACAAGCAGATAAGAAACGACAACCCCAAGTATTACAACTGAACTTTTCGAAAGATAGCAGCGCATCCTCCCATCTCTCTGGAACCTACGTGTAAATCTTCCTTTATGAATTTCGAATTAAATTTTCCGCTCAAGTTTATATTAAGCAGAAAGATAGCATACAAAGCAAGCTAGAACTGTATAATTTTTACCTATTTTCCACTATCACCTTTTTCCACTACAAAATCCGTAGCAGGAAAATGTTGGCATACCTTTGTGAAGTCTACTGTCAAGTTCCTTCATTCTTTCGAATCCTGTCTAAATCTTTTCCGGTAACTGCTGTTCCGCTATCCGCCACTAGAGACCAAGTTTTTCTTGAATCTCCTCTCTAACCAGGTGATTCCAGTATGCAAGCAAATGGCCATTATCATGCATCTTTGCATAAATCCATTAATTTCACTGTAATTTTCTACTGACAGGTATATTCAAATATGTCACTGAAATTAAATTTACTGATGTTTAAAATCAATCTGATCCAGAGATGCCTCAACTGAACTTTGTATACTTTCCACTTTACGAAGATCTGATTTTCATCAGAAACTTTCCTTTCTCAGTAGTAAATAAGGAAGACAGTCCCATGGGTACTTTCCCCGTCAGAATATAGTTAACTAGGCGATTTTCTACACGGATTTAACTCACATGAGCACATCTGCTTTTCTTTCATGTCATCTCCTCAGAAATATCAGTATATCTGAAAATTCTTTATCCTTCCCAGTTTTCCTAATTATATATATTTTGAAAAGAAGAGCTTTAAACATCAGCCCATCTGAAATTATTCCAGATGATTTATCATACAGCTTTTCCCTCGTTTTCCAGCTCTCGTTGACCAAGAAGTTTTTCCAATTTCTTTTCTATTATGCACAGCAGTATCTCCTGAAATTTTAAAACTTCTTAAATTCTTCCCAAAGGGATTATTCCATTTTCACTGCTTCCTGTTAAAGTCCCAGTATTCTTCACTTTATCAAGATTTTCTTTATCCTCGTCATACATTCTCTGACTCTTCCGTCAGATTTTTGGTAACTCCTAAGAACTCAAGCCATTTCTTTCTGTAGGACAGGCTATTAAAACTTCCTTTTTCAGTTTTGGCAAGTGCTATCTGGAGGAGAAACTTATATCAAGTGGCCACCTACCTTTCTCCGGATTTTCAAAGCATGGAAAATACATTTATCTCCTTAGACAGTATCCCAAAAGCATACATCTATTTTCCTGTATATTAAGACTTTCGAGTAAACCTCCGTATCTTCCCGCATTGCGACACGCTATCAAAGAAAAATCGACACTGTTTTCTTTTACTTCACTTTTCATCTATAACTTCCTCCAAATTTATCTGTATACATTTTCTAATCCGTCTTTTTATTGATTTTATATTTCATCTAATCCTTTTTATTATTCCTCGTACTTCCGTCAAACTGGACAAAATCTCCTGTTTTTGACGGCTTTCTTCGCTGTTGCCCTGCACCCAACCATATGGCAGTGTATATCCATTTCACGTGAAATAATTGTACGGTGATAAAAAGACTTCCTTTTCCACTATAAGTCTCTTTAATAAAGGAAAACTATAACCTGCAGCTTCGACTCCAGATTTTGGTAACAACGAATACTCGTCTTCAACTGCATTCATAGGATTTTAGTACAATTCTTTTACTTTTCCTTTAACCACTCCTACGTTGCATCCTTGTTCCCCTCAAGAATATTTTATCTCCCTGCTCTATTTCCTGTCAAACTTACACCTGGAAGTTTTCCCATCTAAAATCGCGGAAGGGCAGCTTTCTTTCCTTCATATTCTCCTATGATATTTTCCTTTTCTTAACATCAGCTCAAATCTGTATCAACTACGCCCTGCCCATCAGCCCAAAATTCCTGTCAATTGTCAGGATAAAATAACACATCCCTTTCCAAGGAACTATTATATTTTCTTCCTTCAGGTAAGTTCTTATCTATAATCTTGACCATGCCAGTCCTTTGTTCTTTTCCATATCAGATTTTCCTCATCCCGAATAAATGCATAGTTGTATACTGTCTCAGTATAAACTCTCTCTCAATGGACTGATTTTAAGATTTTCATATATTTTTGTTCTGTTCCTCTGAAATGTTCTCCTACTATGTTCCAGTTACCTTTGTCATTGAAAATCGAATATCGGCATTCGATCAGAAATAACGATCTCCTCAATGCACTGCACTGCTCGTCAGCTCATGCACCGTCCTGTCACCAAATTTTTGCATATATTCTTCCAGCACTGATATAGAATTTCATTCCAAGTTAAATTTTCATTATTAGTCTGTTGCAGGCCTTTCCACATCCCTTTTATTTCATTCTGTAAATCTTATCATATTATACCGCCTATTATTTCTCGAAGATATTTTAGCGTCTCAACAACTCTATCATGTCATACTGCCTTCCTGAGCAATAAGAATATTATGTACTTCCTCAAAATTTTCCTCTTTATATATTTTTCGTGCTGCTGAAAGACCAAACCATACTCAATACAAGGAAATCATTTATACTAGGAATTTCTAGCTATCATGATTTTCAAGAAATTTGATAACATTTTTCAAGTCCTCACACTTCTTTTTCTCTTTCCAGCCTGCTATTTTTCCTGTTGAAGATTTTCATCCATAAGTTTATAAAACTTTTAGCCTTTATTCTCACTGCAGAAACATATTTAGAATAATGTTGTCTCCTGCCTTCACTCTCAACCTGCTTCATCTCTTTTCCCATCGAAGACATCTTCCAAGCTTCCCAGAACATTTCTACTATATCTTCAGACGTCCTTTTCACCCCCATCATCTGCGTCCCATAAACTTAATACTGTTACGTGAATTTAGGAAACAGCATGAGAAGTTTGTGCTCAGTTTACTGATTATAGTAAACCTTTCCTTCATTAACCAAGCATGTATGTCACATACAACCTGATAGCTTAAATAACCTTTGAGGCACTGTAATTTTGAAAATCTTTATATATTGGCTGTATTTTATGAAGTTGAAGGTAAGTGAAGGTAATTTCAGGACAGCTTGCAATATTACTGTTATCCCATATTATTACATTTGCTATGTTTTTCATTTGTTTTTTTAATGTTGTTATTTATCCTGACTTGTAATATGCAAGTTTCTCCTTTTCAAACGCCTCTATTCCATATCCTGAGGTTTTCCATATTTTCAATATTTATGATATTTTCACCTGTCTTGTGTACTTCATTGTCATTTATACTACCTCAATATTATTTCTTCTCATTTTATTTTCTTTTATTTTCAAAATCTAAACCTGTCTTATTTTTTTTGTTCTTATTTCTTTTTATTTCCTTTGTTTTTTTATTACATAAATGGTCTCCATTTTCATCACCATCAACTATGCTTTGTTCCCAGCTATAAGTTCCTGAAATTACAATTTCACCATACCTCCATTTACGGATTTACATTGAACTGACTCGGTTTTTCAGAATTCTACTTCATTTCAACTATTACCATGGAACATTTATTTCATTGTTTATCCTTTCTTTCTATATTTCATGACACGACTTTAGTGCGAAGAAATCCATACTTCCCATCTGTCAATTATATTTTCCTTTTGCTACATAGATATGTTTCAAACTGACTGCAACGAAAATTACTGCTGTCTTCCTCATTGAAGAAGATCTTATGTTAATAATAGCTATTGTTTTCCTGCTACATGTTTTCTATTTCTGCTATTCTTCTCTAATCTTATGCTCTTTATGACTTTTGATGATATATTTCATTCTATCTTTTCTGTATTTTTATCAACATGTTGTTCTAGCTCACTTATTTCATCTTCATTTCTCCTTTCTGTTATATTCTTTTATCTCATCTTAGCATTACTTCCTTGAAATATTTATTTTGAGACTACTCAGCAATCTCTAGGGCACATTGAAATCCCTCGAACTGCCAGCTCAATTTAAATCTCAGGCCTCTCCTATTTTCTTCTTCAAAATCAATTTTCAGTATAATCTTTTGTTTTTCACTATTATAGATGTATCATTCTTTCCGTCCCTCTCAAAGATGAAATCAAACTTATTTTTCAAGAAACCCTCTCATATCTCAGTAATGATATTTTATTTCCATTTCCTTCTTTGCTGCAGGATGAGTGAACTTTCACCTGTAGGCATGTAAAACTGTCTTTTATTCCTTTTTCAGGATCTCAGCCTGTTTCCATCAAAGTTCATCACCTGTAATTGTATGCCTATGGACTTTAAATGCACCTCTTATCTGATGAGTTCTTCCTGGTAAAAGCTCACATTCTACAAGTGTCACATTCTTATCTTCAAATTTTTATAGGTTTTACACAGTTTTGCATACGTCTCTCTTTCATCTCACGATCCTCTGTAAATTATCTCTCGTCCCTGTAGATAGGCTTTTTCTATAACAATTTCATCAGAATTCAATAATTCCGCCAACTATCGCCAGATATTTTTCAAATATTGAAAAATTTCAAAATGCCTCAAAGAGTTGTTTTTGCCATAATTATGCCCTGATGTGTCTCCAGTATCAAGCCTGTTATAAAATCTCGGTACCATTTCTGCCATATTTTTCCTAAAATAATATACTATCCGTTTTGCAAGGGTAAAATCATGTAGACATGAGCCAGAAAAGGCCCTTGTTTACTATCATGTCTCTTCATCTTCAAATACTACATCAAGATCTCAGCTTTTATTGGCTTTATATCGTCCCCTTTTCCTTTTCAGCTACCCTCAGTATACCGCTTGAAGGAAGTTTTTGGTAGTCCCACCTTTTTTCCCATTTAGAATACCTCCACATTTCTAAGACTTCTCCTGAATAATCTTGGAACTTCTCAGATACTGGGATATTTTCATTCTGGTATTCTTTTTCCAGTCTAAATTTTTCATGTACTACACTCATAATTTATAATTTTTCTTTTAAGTTAATAACTTTTTCCAGTTAAAAGACTTCTTAAGTTATCCTTTAAATTTGCTATTTTCTCCCATCAATCTTTGCCTGTATTATTTTGACTCAAGAATCTTTATATCTTCTGCTGTAAGCTCATTTTTCAAGCTCAATTTCATCTATTTTCTTTGAAGGCTCTCAGTTCACTAATTTCAATTACCTGTTCTTCAGGAATTTCATTGTTGCTTTTATATTTTATTGTTCTCACAGATACTCTTTAATTTTATCATTATGATATTTTAAGAATATATATCCTCGTATTTCCTGTAAACAAAATCTTTTTAGCCTCAAGATTGAGAAACCATCCATTGAATGCACCGTTTTATTATTTGCTAGAAGTTCCTGAGCTTCAAAGCTATTTTTCCTAGTTCTATTGTATTTCTGTATCTCAGACTATATTTCTTTATTGTTTCTTCTTTTTGTAAGCTTCACTTGTAAAATCATCTTCAATCTCTATAAAATCTCAAAATCAAAGTTACTTGTAGCTCCACTGTCTGCTGAAATTTATCCAAAATACTGTTACACTCATTTTCCTCCTCCTCTAAAAATTCATCAACAAGATTTTTATAATCCATCGCCGTATTGAACAACTTTATAGGAAAATATATCCTTCTGTTGCTCTTCATTGAATTTAGGACCTTGGTCTTCCTCACTGAAATTTCCAGAAACATTCATTATTGGAAAATATTTATAAGTTCATCTTTTTGTTTCTCTAGATCTATTGTATCTCTGTTTTGTCTGCACAAGGAATATCTTTCCTTATTTCAAGTTTTGGGTTGATTACCTTGAAAATATCACACATATAGTAATCTCAAGTCCATTCTATATTCATAGCTGAACTTTTAGATGGGGCAAAATATACCAGTTGCCGTTTTTAAAACTGCTTTTTAAGGTTATTTTATGTTCCCTCTTATCAAATATACTAATCATAGTCTCTCAAACAGGTATATTTACAATACTACTCAAATTTGAGATCAGTATCCTGATTTTCAAACTCATAAAAATAGTCTGTCCATTTTATTTAATCCAGCATCTGAAATTATTATATCAATCCCATCTCATTATATATATAAACTGACATTTAATTTTTCGTATTGTTCTTTATTAAATGAAACAATGTATCACTTTTTCAATCCCAGATATAATGAAACTGTCCTCTCATCAGCATCAATTAACAGGAACTTTTTACCTCTATTATGTGGCATATGAGATATTTTATCATAGTCTTCTCTCCTGGCTCCACCTTTCTGGATTAACAAATCAGAAATTATTTTCATTTCCTCCATTTTATATTTTTATGGGTTGTCGCACGCGCGACAATATTTCTCATTTATTTATATTGTACATTCATATTCATTTTAAAGTAACATAACATGTATAATGTTAGTTGTTTTGAGAGAAATCATCAAAGAGCTATTTAGACGAATTTCTATGAAAAATTATATTTTTGAATTATTTAAAATTTACAACGAAAACAGGAATGAGTTTAGGAGCCATCGTTTGAGCTTTTAGGCGAGTTTTTGACTCTTTTCCTCAATAAAATGACTGTTTTATATGAGTAAAATTTGCAAAATGAATAAATATAATTTTTATGGATTAATTCATGATTTTTCTAACTTAATCAGTCCTCTGTATTTACTGTTTCAAAAATAACTATCTTACCTTTAATGTTACTTTCACATTCATCAGAAGTTAATATGTTACTGATACATGGGAAATTTTTCTTCTGTATCTAAGATTGAAAGTTTCATATTTAAACCTTTTAATGTCAGTTTTTCTATTATCATCTAATGGAATTATTGAGAATCCATAATCTTTCCTATTATTTTATCGAAAAAGATTCATCCTTATATATATTTCTTCATCTTCTGATAAAATCGTAATATTAGATATTTTTTCCATAAGAAAACTAAATTACTCATGTCAAATCTATTCCTTTTCCAGCACCTAAAATATTAATAGATTGACTAGTCATTTTCTCTTCTTTCCAGTTCATTTATTTTTGCAGAATTAATTCAAAATCAGTATAATCTTTTTCTGATTATATTTCACTATATTTATCCCCTGTGTTTTTGGAAGTACTCTAGAACAGGATTATCTATGGAATCTAGATCACCATTATATAAGATGGTTTTACTGTATTTATATGCATAATTTTAGCTCCCTCCGTCTGCACATAAAAGAACTGTTCTCATCAAACAGTCTGTTTATACATTTCTGCGAATATTTATATTCTCCATTTAAAATACAACCGCCTTCATGTCATCATCCTTTATAAAAATATATGTCTGTATTTTCTATGCACTTTTTACTAATTGACTTATACATGACCCTGAAAATTTATATTTTTAAATTTTTAATTTTCATAGGTCTACGTCTATACTCACCTCTTATTTTTACATTTTAAAAGTTTTTATGAAATACTTCTAAAATAATGCTACTGTCTCCACTCTGCCATATAATCCTCATTTTTAGCCAGAATCTTATCATCATATCATTAATTTCCTTCTTTCAAGAGTTTTAGAGTCATCTCTCAACAGAATACTTATAGCTACACCTCTTTACCAGGTTCTACCTCATTCCTGATAAATATCAAACAATTCCAATTTCTCAACCTTTTTATCTATCAATTGTTTTCAGAACATCCCCAACCAGTATATTTTCATATCATTGCGGTGCAAGGTCTCTTGAAACTCGCAGGATATTTAACAATTCCTGATAAACAAATGGTTTATTTATGTACTTTTAATTAGCTCTCAATATTAACGGCAACTAGTACGAGATCTTTTATTCAATCCGTGCAATTTCTTCGCATATCAGGATGTAGTTTCCTCAAATCTTCCTACGTGTATTCTTCCAATGAAAACACATCAGCTGATCTTCCTGGATGGAATTCCAGTCTGTACAGATCTTTTATTGAAAAATTTTTGAAATTTCACTTTTGAGAGTCTTCCACAATTCCTTTTTAAATCATAAAAAGTCATAGTGAATAGGTTTTGATTCCATAAAGTCTTGTCATTTTCACCCTGCCAGAATAATTCTACTCTTTTATATCTTCTTTTTGCAAGTTCTTCAGCTTTTTCAAACGTTCTGCTTTACTTCAAAGAACCTTATATTTGAGACATTTCTGTTCATATATCCTTCCTGGCATTTTTATAAGACTGTGCAGTAATGTAGGGTCTCATTGTAACAAAATCTTCTGTTATTGGATTTGAAATATCAATCAGTTTATCTTCTGAAAACTCCTGTAAACTTCAGTTTCTGCAATGCATCTTAGGAATAGTGTCAGTTTATAATCCTTCAATCCTACGCTTGCACATATAGTTTTTACCCTGTCAGTAAGTTTTGTAGTATCAGTGTTGAATTCTTGTTTATATCCACCCTTGGAAGAATATTTTTTCTATAGTATCAAAACGTACATTCTTATTACTTCTTATAATCCTGTTCAAAGTTCCAGGTCTCCTCTGTAAGGAAGGAGCTGTAAGAGTAAGCGTTTCACCATTATCTTTTAACATCTATCTCAAGATTTCTCAAAATTTCTATTACTTTTTCCTAGAATAACTTTTTCCAACAAATCTGTTAAGTCTTCAAAATTAAGTTCTCATACTTTATTTTTCATGCGGAACAGGATAAACATCCATACAACGCTTTAGAATTTCCTCCTGCCACTCTCCTGTATAAGATTAGGCAAGTCTGTTTATTACTTTTATTGAATCTTCTACATCAATTCCTCTTTCAAATCTGTATGAAGAATCACTTGATAAAGTCGGGTCTTCTTGAAGTCTTACATTCTGAGGATTAAACTGTGCAACTTCCAAAAGAATATTTTTCGTAGCTATCTGTAACTTCCGAATCAAGTCCTCCCATAACACCACCGAGGGCAAGTATCTTCTACTGTCATACATTACAATGTCACCATCTTCGTGTTCTCTTCCTGCTCATCAAGAGTTGCCAAGCTTATCACCTTACCGCTGATTTTACTTTTTATTTCATTTCCCTCGATTTTTACTCAAGGTCAGAAAACATGGTTAGGGTGATTCATTTCCATAAGAATAAAGTTTGGATACATCAACCATGTTGTTGATACTTCTAAGCCCACCAGCCTCTATTCTTTCCTAGGGCTTCATTTTTGGACTTTTCCTTCACTGTCACATTTTTCAGTATTCTTGTCACATATCTTCTGGAAAGATTGCTGTCTTCTATGCTTACTTTTACATTGTCTGATGTTTTTCTGAAATTTCACTTTTTATCTCAGTTTCAGGATATTTCAGTTCTTACTGTAACATGCTGAAAGCTCCCTGCAATACCTATATGTGAAAAGGCAGTCAGGTCTGTTTGGAGTTGATTTCCAGTCTCAAATATTGCAGTATCATTTATTCCAAGATGGTCCTAAAAGCACTCCCTACCCAGTATCTTCAGGAGTATTATAATTCCGTCCTTGTCACTTCCTATTCCAAGTTCTACTCGAACAGAGCATTCCACGATTCTTTTCCTCTTTATTTTACCTTTTATAACAAAATCTTCACTCAGCCTTTGCTATCTGTCAACACCACTTTTTATCCCCAGCTTTTATGATTTGAAGCTCCGCATAGAATCTAGTATACCATTATCCACTTTACATACTGTCAGATGGTCAGAACTCAGGATGCATTTCCTTTTCTATAATCTCGCGGTCACAACATTTTCCAAAATTGCTTCCTGCTATTTCTATTTTTCAACTTCCTGTCCCATCATAGTCAGGAGTTTTCATTCATTTATTTCTATTCCGTCTAAATCTATATATTGCTTTAAACCAATTTTGAAGGAAATTAGCATTTTTCCTCCATAATTTTCTTTTTCGTACCATTACATAGCATATCTTTTCTTCTTTCAGGAATTTAAAACTCATTTGACCAATATTGAGATTCAGATTTATAAATTCCTATTTAGTATTAGAACTGATCTAGAAAATCTGCATCATTATCATAAAATGCTCTTAAATCATCAATCCATATTTTAACATTGTAATTTCTTCAAGTCCAGGTCCAAATGCAAACCTGATATTTTTAGGATCTATCCCTCACCCTTCAAGAACTTTTGGATTTACCATTCCTCTTCCAAGCAGAATTTTCAGTCATCCAGTCCTTTACATACTCTGCATCCTTTTTCCTTACATTACGCCGTATCTCGCATCCATTTCTGCAGTAGTCTCTGTAAATGGGAAAAGTGAGGTCTGAATCTTACATTTCTCTCTTTTCCAGAATATTTTCTCTTTACTAACATTTTTCAAGTATTGCCCTAAAGTTTTGCAAAAGAAACATCTTCCCCTATCATAAGTCCTTCCATCTGGTGAAACATATATAGGATACATCATAATCAGATCTGTAAACTTCTTCCAATAGACACCATTCTAAAAGAGTTTTTATCAAGCATGTATCTTATCTGCATTCCCTGAAGTCCTGTGTTCTAAGCACCACGTCATCCTGAATATAAAAAGTATCTGATACTTCCCTTGAAGGATGTGTTTTTGGAATATTCAGTCCCATCAAAATTATATTTACATATTCAATTTCCAGGTCCAACAATGTCAAACTATATCAGAAACTATTTCTATTTCACAGTGTAGTTTATTTGTCAGGAAGGTGAAGAGATCCTTCATTTGCTTTTCTTCCTGTAATGTAATATCTATAGTTTCATTTTTCAGTCTTCCTGTTTTGCCATTTTCCTTTTGAATAAATTTTCATCAAATCTGTCCTGCAGAACAACTTTTTAATTCATTTGTCACTTTACTCACAGCCCTCAGCTGCAATTTCTGCCATTCCTCATTATGGCTGTAAACCTCCTTTTACCTAAAACCTTTACCTTAAGGTCATCCAGCTCACTCAAAGATTTCTGATTATTAAGTTTTCCAGCACGTCCTCTCTTAAACGGACAGTTTTTCCAACATATTTCCTCCTTAACTTATACTAAACAGTACATACTTCCGATTTTTATATTATTTTTCATTTTATACTTTAACTTAGATTATATCAATTTATAACTAATTTGTACCTTTTACGACAATTATTAATTGAAAAGTTTATATTAATAAGTTATTATCAGATGAGAGAGATTCATATTCAGAAAGGACAATATGAAAATAATATACGCTCTACTCTTGGATTTTGTTTCATGGGACTGAATTGCTGGCTCTTTCTACCGACTTCCTGGCATACCCTTTCTCTTTTCTTTCAAACATTTCTGCTTTGAGGGGATCTGAAAGAGATTCATGGATGGTTCACCAGACAAAGATATATAGAATTATCTGGATTTTGAAGAACAGTAGTATGACTTCTAAACAAAATAGGATTATTGTGCCTATCGAGTACTAATGATTGTTTTTCCAATGTATAACTATTTTACAGTTTGTTGCATTATTCTATGTGCAGTATTTAAACACACATTTCACTATTCCGTATAAAACTTCAAAACTGGATATAATATAATAAAACTATCTCAGAAAATGACTCTCACGCCTTCATGAGATAGTCATTATAATATTTTCTATTTTAAAAATGGCGGGCGAGGGACTCGAACCCACAAGACGTTTAACCGCCCACAGCTTTCCAAGCTGCGCCCTACCATTAGGTCAGATACTTCATAAAATTACTCATGAAGTCATTATACTGAAAATCATACTAAAAGTCAATGGTATGACAGACTATTTGATTTTATTCCAGAAATATCCTTCTTTTGCATTCTTGCATTTTCAATATTACTTCCTGTTCTGAATTTCAAAAATTATTTCTATATGTTTTCTAATTTTTATCACATTTTAGGTTGATTACTATTAAATAATTTCTGTAATCACTTCAAAATCCAGTTTCAGGCTCTATAATATATCTTCTATTTAAATATACTAAGTAGAACTCCCACTGCAACTGCAGATCCTATTACCTCGGCAACATTAGGTCCCATTGCATGCATAAGAAGAAAGTTGCTTTGGAGTTTTTCCTCCTGACCTATTTTTCTGTACAACCTCGCTGCCATAGGCTGGCAGAAACTCCTGCCGCTCCCATCATAGGATTAACTTTCACCACTCAGTTTGCACATTATTTTTCCAAACAGTACTCCTCACAGTTCCAAATGCAAAGGCAAACAATCCCTAACGCCAATATTTTCAACGTTGTAACATTCAGGAATGTATGGGCACTTTGCTGTAGCTCCTACTGTTACTCCAAGTACAATCGTTATGCAGTAGAGCATTGCACCTTTTACATGTTCAACAAGATTTTGGCTACTCCTGATTCTTTATAAGATTTCGCATAAGCATCCCCTATAAGAGGAGCCGCAGAAGGTATAAGAAGCGTAACTACTATTGTTACTATTATAGGAAAATAAGATTTTTTTCACCTTTACTTCTCTCAGCTGTACCATTTTTTTATCTGTCTTTCCTTTTTGTTGTAAAGCAGTTTTTATTATTGGTGGCTTGTAGTATGGCACTAATGCCATATAGAATACGCTGCAACTGCTATTGGACCAAGCAGGGCAGGTGCCAGTTTTGTTGTTGTATAAATTGCTGTAGGTCCGTCCGCCCTCCTGTTATTCCTATGGAGCCGCTTCCTTCCTGTAAGACCTCAGCATGATTGCACCTATAGCAATGAATATTCCCAGCTGTGCTAGCCGCTCCAAGCAGAAGGCTTTTAGGGATTGGCGATTAACAGGTCCAAAAATCAGTACTCGCACCTATTGCCAAAATATCAATGGTGGATATATCCAAGTTTTGCTCCCTGGGTACAGATAATGCAATAATCCTCCAGGTTCCATCATACCTTCATTTGGTACTCCTGGCAGATTCACGAGAAGCATTCCTGAAAGATATGGGTAACAGTAAATATGGCTCATATTTTCTTTATTGCAAGATACAGTAAAAATAAGTGCAACTATTATCATTATAAACTGCTGCCACGTCAGCATGGCCCAGTCCTGTTGTACTATAAAGTGTTTTCAGTAACTCCATTTCCTTCTCCTTTCGTAACTATGACAAACTGATACAGTATGCCCCAGTTTCCACAGTATCTCCTTTAGATATATGTATTCCTTCCACAGTAGCTATCCACAGGGGCAGCTATAGGATTTTCATTTCATTGCCTCAAGTACTCATCAATGTTTCTCCTGCCTTCACCTTCTGCCCTGGAGAAACATTTTACCCTACTACAAGTCCTTGCATGGTGCTCAACATATATTTCCTGCATCTTTTGTTCTGTTATCTTGTCCTCTGGTTTTTCCGGCTTTTCTTCTTTTTATAGTTTCAGGCTTTGTAGCTTCAATTTTTCCTTCCCTTTTCACTTACTGCTTTCCAGTTCTACTTCATAAACTTTGTCTCCAATTTTTATTTTATATACTTATCATAATAATCTCCTGCAGGTTATATTTACGTTCATTCAGGATAACGTATAATCCTTATTTTGTATTTTACCTGTTTACTGATTTACTTCCCTTATTGATCGTACCTTTATATAGGCATTGTCAATTTCTCCGGCTGCTATCTATAACTGCGGCTGCAACAGCTGCGAGCATTTTCTCATCCTTTATGTCTTCCGGTCCTATTTTCTTTCGCTACTGATGCAGATTTTCCGATGAAACAGAAAATGCATCTGCTAAAGGTTTTTAACTGTAACTTTTTATTTTTCAGTTACTTTCTTTCAGAAGGAAGATATTTTAAAAAGGATAGTATAAAAGAAATCAGAATCAAAACTAAAAATACTGTCAGCATACTCACTACTGTTATAACCAGGAATCTCCAAATGTTATCGGAGAATCTCCATATATTATTTTTCATTCATTTCTCCTTTCATTTAAAATACTACATTTATAGTCTGTACTTTTTATTTCTTCTTCAGGATTATTACGTTTTTCAAAAATATGTCTGTGCCACCTGAGGAACATTGCTAAAGTCAGTACATCCTCTTCGTTTCTGGCAAGATTTCCCACTTCTTTTTTTATTTCATCATATTCATTAGTTAAAAGATCTGCAGGTCTTCCAGTAAATACTTCCTCATCTCCTATTATTTTTCTTCATTTCTCTGAAATAGGGAACAGTGATTTTCCATACATTTCCCTTTACATAATCTTTTTATTTCCTTAGGTATCATCTATATCTTTTCTCCTGTCAGGACATTGAATACTGACTGGGTTCCTATCATTTGGCTCATAGGAGTTACTAATGGCGGATATCCTAAATCTTCCCTTACTTTCGGTATTTCCTTCAGTACATCTTCATATCTGTTTTCTGCCTTCTGTGCCTTTAGCTGTGAAAGCATATTTGAAAGCATTCCACCTGGAAGCTGGTATTCCACTATGTTTGGCTCTGTACATAAAGCCTGAGGATTTAATGTTCCTTTATCAAGATATTTTTTTCTTATCGGTTTGAAATATTCTGCAATTTCCTTTAACAGACTAAGATCAATTCCTGTATCATGTACTGTTCCCTGAAGGGTTCTCACAAGGGATTCTGTAGTTGGCTGTGAAGTCCCTCCTGAAAGTGGTGAAATTGCAGTATCAACTATATCTATTCCCGCTTCCACTGATTTCAGGTTTGTCATTGCTCCGAGCCCTGCAGTATTATGAGTATGTACTTCTATTGGAACGCTTATTACTTTTTTCAGTTCAGTTACAAGTTCATAGGCTCTATATGGAAGAAGTATTCCTGCCATATCCTTTATTGCTATGGAATCTGCTCCCATATTCTGCATTTCCAGTGCAAGATTCTTATAATATTCTATTGTGTGGACAGGACTTATTGTATAACATATTGCAAGCTGGCTGTGTCCTCCATATAGTACTTTCCGATACCTGACGTATATTTCTTACATCGTTTAAGGCATCAAAAGTTCTTATTATATCTATTCCATTTTTATTGATTTTCAACAAATTTGTCTACTATGTCATCTGCATAATGTCTGTATCCAAAAGATTCTGTCCTCAGAAGCTATCTGAAGCTTTGTATTTTTGCCCTTTTTCCTTATTTCCCGTAATCTTTTCCCATGGATCCTCATTTAAAAATCTGATTGCCGAATCAGAGTTGCTCCTCCCCATACTTCGAGGCATAATATCCTGCACGATCCATTTTCTACTATTGGTAAGATTTCAGCTGTTGTAGCCTTGTCGCCATTAAGACTGATGACCGTCCCTAATGAAGTTTCTGTTATTTTCACTCTGCTCCAAAGTTACTTCCTCCTTCATTTTCAATAGATACCTATTTTTAATTGTTGTTTATTATGCTAATTAATTGTATTTGTACATGATATGTCTTCTATATAATTATACTATCATTTTTCTAAAAAGCAACTTTATATATTTCTTATTTATCATTTTTAATTTAACTTTTTCGTATTATTTTTATCTGTTATATTTCTAATTACCAGATTTTTATTTTTCTAAAATAGAAAAGCCCTGATTCTAAACATGAAAAATCATATTTATTGATCAAGACTTTACCTATTTCTGCTATTCTAGTCTATTAATATAGTAAATTTTTGTTTTTCAGCTATTTTTGTCACAAGTATTTAAATTAAATTCCCAATTCCTTATGAAAATACTGTAATGCACTTTTTTGATAGAATTGTTTTATTTTTATTAGTATCAGGAGTTTTTAAAAGCTTTTTATATATTTTCGAGATGATATATATCTTTTTCTATAAATTTTCTATTTTTATCTAATTTTTAGATATTCTTCATGATTTATGACAGCTTTATTATCAGATAGATATTTTTCATCTGTAATAATGACTGTTTTTGTAAAAATCTAATCCTTTACTTCCTATTGTTTTATAAGAAAAATTGTGATTAATGTTACTTCTGACAGGTATGGCAGAATGTTAAGTTATTACACCTTATCAAGTGAACTGCATAAGGTCTTTTCTGTTTCTGTAGTATTTCTTTACAATTTTTATACTTTTCATAAAAATTCAGGCGTTAAATAAAATGCCATACTTTTATTTTGCATGTTATTTCCCCTCTTTTAAATTTCTAAGTTACAATAATTATCTCTTAGTCTATTATATCACTTTTAATATAAATTTAAAAGCCTCTTAAAAATAAGAGGCTCATCCTTTTTGTATACTTCTATCCTGCTCGCTATACTACGAGCATATCATCCTTTGATACTATCCTGCTCGCTATACTACGAGCATATCATCTTAACAATATTATATATGATTTTTAAAAATTTGTCAAGAATTATAATAAAATACCTTAAAAACTTTTTCTCATCTTTTTACATTTACTCAGCTTTTTGGTCCTAGCTTCTGCAATATGTACCGGCATATTAGGATATTTCTTTGCAAAAATTTTCCTGGAACATTTTGCCAGCTTTCTTGCATAGGAATCATAAGCTTCTTGTTATCCCATGTGTCAGAAAGATTCAATATTTCACATGGAACATTTGGGCAGTATTGAGAACATCCACATTAAAGATTTCATTATGTCTGTATTCTACATTATCAAGTTCTCCATTTAATGCCGCTGTTACCATTGCTCTTGTATTTCTCAAATCTATTCTGCTTCCTATTCCATAAGGGACCGCCAGACCATCCTGTATTTATTAGGAATACTTTTGTATTGTATTTTTCAATCTTCTTACCGAACATTTCTGCATAAACTGCTGGATTTAAAGGCATGAAAAGGTTCCCCAAAGCAAGTTGAGAATGTCGGCTGAGGTTCTGTAACTCCTCTTTCAGTTCCTGCAAGCTTTGATGTAAATCCTGTTACAAATGATACATTGCCGCATTTTTATCCAGTCTTGATATTGAGGCAGAACTCCAAATACATCAGCTGTCAGGAATATTACAACTGAAGGTATTCCACCAACTCCAGGAATCTGTGCATTTGAAATATAGTTGATAGGATATCCCACCCTTGTATTTTCAGTCAGACTCTTATCCTTAAAATCAAATTCCTGTGTCTTCGGATCCATTACCACATTTTCCACAAGGCTTCCAAATTTTATTGCATGATAGATTTCAGGCTCGTATTTTTCCTTGAGGTTTATACATTTTGCATAACATCCTCCTTCAAAATTGAATATTCCATGATCAGACCAACCATGTTCATCATCACCTATCAGTTTTCTGTTTGGATCTGTTGAAAGTGTTGTTTTTCCTGTTCCTGAAAGCCCAAAGAATACGGCAGTTTCCCCTGATACAGGATCTATGTTTGCAGAACAGTGCATAGGAAGTACGTCCAAATCAGGCATCAGGAGATTCATTACACAGAATACCATTTTCTTGATTTCTCCTGAATATCTTGAACCACATATAATTCCTATTTTTTTCTCAAAGTTAATAATAATTGCAGCTTCAGAATGTGTTCCATCCAGTTCCGGATTACATTGGAATCCAGGTGCCGCAATAATTGTAAAAATCTTCCTTTCCATAGTTGTTCAGTTCATCTTCTGTAGGGTCTTATTAAAAAGCTGGTGTATAAATAGGTTCTGACTTGCCATTTCATTTACTATCCTGAATTTTTCTGCATGTAGGATCTGCTCCTGCAAGTCCATCAAAAATAAATATTTCCCTATTTTGCAGGTAGGAAATAAGTTTTCCATATATAAGATCAAATTTTTCCTTTTCAATAGGTTTATTAACACTTCCCATGCTATCTTATTATGAATATCAGGAGTATCAACAACAAATTTATCTTCAGGAGAACGTCCTGTATATTTTCCAGTTGTTACAGATAATGCACCTGTACTTGATAATACTCCCTCACCTCTTTGGATAGCCATTTCTATAAGTTTTTGTAGGAGTAAGGTTTCTATAAACTTCTTTTTGGATTGAAAAGTCCCAGTTTTTAAGCCAAATGTTTTTCATCTTTTTCATAACTAACCTCCAGTAAAATATTATTTTTGTTATTTATATATTTAATTATTAAAATACTTATTTCTGCTTTAGTTGTTATGTACTATATTTAATTGTCTGTAACTGTTTCCATGAAAAGTAGGATTTTTGTAATATTATTTCTATATTCATAGTTTACCTCTATTTTCCTAAAAATCAAATTTTATTTAAAGAAAATTTTTCCAGAGATAAAAATTACCAATCTATTACATTCTCTGAACGTAATATGTCCAAAAATTTTTGTTAATTCTGAATTACCATCGATAACCTCATCTAATAAATTTTTCTCTATTAATGCCCAATGAAATACTCCTGGAAGATGTCCAGAAAGATAAATTGTTCTAAAGTTTATATTTGGATTGACAATCTCAACTTCATTTTCTGAATAAACATATACTCCACTATATTTGTCTGTCATTCCTAAAAAGTGTTTGACTTCTTTCTTCATCCCAATAAACAGCAAAAATCTCTGCCGTTTCCTCTCCATATCTATGTCTCTTTATTATTTTTCATTTCACATCCTCTCCTATTCTTTGCATTTATTCCTGCAACTTTAAATGCTTCCTTTTTCTGAATGGTAATATTTGTATCATTTTCTTATTTCAATTCTATTATAACAGTTCCCAGATATTATTTCCCTATAAAGGATGTACAGAATTTATGGGTTTTATTCAATCTTTAATATTTTATATTTTTACCATATTTTTTTGTGATATAATTATAAAAACAGGACAGGAGCTAAAAATGAAAATATACAGTTATGAAAACTCTTGATTCAACTAATGAATTCATGAAAAATAATATTTCAAAAATTTGAAGAATATGATGCGGTTACAGCAGAAACTCAGACTCTCAGTGAGGCAAGAAGGAAATACATGGGTTTTCATAAAGAATGGCTCTTTTTACATTTTTGTGAAAAAGGATGAAAATAGCAGCATTGATGATTCTGAATATTTAAAATTGCCTTTAATTGCAGGGACTTTCCGTCATAAAGGGGCTTAGAAAAATAGAAAATCTTGACTATATGTTTTAAAATGGACTAACGATGTTTATCTTTATGGAAAAATAACAGGTATCCTTGTGGAAAGAGTTGAAAAATAACTTTTTGTCGGGATTGGAATAAATATAAATAATTCACTGCCTGCCGAACTTTCAGAAACAGCAGCTTCCATTTCTGAAATAACTGGAAAACTACTATGATATTAAAGAAATTATTACTTCAGTTGATTGAAGAGTTTAAAATTCTATTTGAAGCATTTCTAAATGGAAAATGGAGGAAAATCCTTCTTGAAATTAATGAACTTAGCTACCTGAAGGAGAAAAAGGTTCATCTTAAGATAAACAGGGCTTATTTTTTTCAGGAATCGTAAAAAAATATAAACCATAATGGAGAACTTGAAATACTTATTGATGATAAAATACATACTTTTTCTGTGGAGAGGTTTTTGAAGAAAAATGAGAGTTATCAGATAATTTTTAAAGTTAGAAATAAAAACACCGCCAACATAATATTGACGGTGTTTCTATCTTCTCTCTAATTTCTGAATTAAAAGATTGTATATTTTAAACAGAAACTTTTTCCTTCTGATAAAAAGTTATTAGTAAATAACTCTGAATCCTAATCCTCCTCTTACATTGTGACCTTTTTGTATCATATCCGGCATTAAATGTTACCTCAAATCTTTGATTTTCTACTCCTATATTCAAATCAGCCTTGAAAGTTTCCTTTTCTGTCATCCTTTTTCTCCTCTGATGTTGAACCAGTCTGCATTAGTATACGCTACTCTTGCTATTCTTTACGTCTCCTACTCTTCCCTAGTTCATTTTCATATCCCAGTCCTAAAGTAGTTACAAATGTTGTTCTTACTGCCATCGGCTGTTTATACTTGAATTCTATTCCCACTTCTGGTTTTACTGAATAGTAGTCGTTTCCTTCTACTTCCAGTCTCATTTCTCCTGATTTTTCCTTGATACTTGTAAATCTTCCGTATTCAAGTTTTAAACTTCCGTATGGTCTGATGCTTGTTCTTTCACTTGTTCTTATGTTGTAGCCTAGCTCATTCTTTAATGCTACCCCGTAAGTTGTATAATCAGATTTTGCATTGAAGATTTCATCTACTACTAGATATTTTTCTATGCATATCGTTTCTTGATACATATCCTTCTCCTGAGATTGTCCACTGTAAACTTCCATTATGGTCTGTCATAGGTGACATTGTCTTGAAGATTCCCAGTTTTAACATAGTCTGATTTTCTTTTGATCTTCCTATGTCTTTAAACTTGAATCTGTTATGTACCGCTCCTGCATACCATCCACTTGAGTTTCCTAACTTAACTGTTTCATCTTCATGTAGGTATGCAAATCATATGCATCACTTGTATAGTCGATAATTCCTGCTGTATCCGTACTATATTCATCTCTCATTCCGAATACTTTTATTTTTGTTTGACTGTTTTAGACTTAGTATCCCATTCTTTAGATAAATGAGTTATTTCTTTGTCTATTAGTCTTCCTGTTCCATAAGTTCTCTGCTGTATATTTGCATACTGGTGTCCCATCATTTCGTCTACAGCTTGATAGAATAAAACTTCCTCATTATTTCCAATACTATTTAGCTTGCTGAACAACTGTCTTTCCCTAGTTCCTAATTCTTCAACTCCATATCTCTGTTCCAATCCGTCTAAGAAGTTGTATGTATCTTTTACTTCCACCGGTGAAGCTTCATTTCCTGCCCAGGCAGTGTAAGGCACTTTTACCATGTAGATATTTGTCATTGTTCCGTCTGTTGGATTTAATGTAGGCGTTGCCAGCCAAGTTAATCCTGCTGAATAAATATTCCAGTCTGATACTCCGCTTGTTCTTATTGCATTGTTGTATGGATTTAAAATCTGAGGATCGTTTACTACAATTGATCTGCTGTTTGTCATTTCAGTTGCCTCTGTACCAATTATTAAATCCGCTTTAGATGTTAAGTTTCCTAATCCATTTATTGCATTTGTATAATCCACTCCTGATGTATTAACATACATTCCTATGCTTGAAGCTGATACCGCTATCAGATTTTCTTGCAAATGTATTTACTGTTACCGGATTTTGCTGAACTCCATTTATTGTAACTGTGGCACTTGCAGCTCCTGCCGGTGCATCAATTGCCGCTCCTCCTACACCTTTTCCTGTTGGTGGTGTCGTAAATGTATACTGTATCACTCGTACTAGTGCTTCCATTTACTGTAATGTTACCATAGTTGGCAATTGTTCCTCCTTTTTAAGTATACACCTACTCCATTTGTTCCATTAATTGTAATTGAACCTGTATTATTTAATGTTGAACCTTGTCCAAGATAAACTCCTACTACATTACTGTAGCTTCCAGCTCCTGTTGAAATTGAACCTGTATTTACTGCATTCGCACCAGTATCAGCATAGATTCCTGTTGTATTGTTTCCATTTTAACACTATGTTTCCTGTATTTGTTGCTGTACTTCCTGTTCCACTTGCATACATACCTATTCCATAGTCACCGTTTACAGTAATTGTTCCATTATTAACTACATGACCAGTATCTGTTGTTCCATAACCTGCCGCCATACCTATGCTGTATAAATTCGAACTTGGATTAGATCCTCCTATTGTAATTACTCCACCATTATTTGTGGCAGTACCTCCTCCAATTGAGTGAGATTCCTACATTTCCTAGGCCATTTCCAAAAGTCCATATTACCTGTATTTGTTACAGTTCCAGCTGAGTAAAGACCGTAGTTTCCTCCACCTGACGCTGTCAGTTTGTTGAATTATTTACTGTTCCTGCCGCATCACTGAGTAAACATAGATATTATTTGTTCCTAAGTTTACAGTTCCACTGTTGAGTTAATTATGTTACCGCTTCCTGCATTTACTAGTTGCAACCGATGTATCTCCCAAAGTTAAATGCTGTTCCGCTATTAGTAACTGTCTGTCCACTTCCTACTGTGTACACCTACCGCTTCAGTTGTTCCTGTAGCAATTGTTCCTCCTGTAGATTTACATTTCTCCTTGGGAATACACTCCTACACCTGAATTTCCTACTGTTATTGTTCCTCCTGTTACATCAGATGCATATCCAAACATACCAATACCGCTATTACCTACTGTTATTGTTCCTGAATTTTCTTGTAGTATAATTTGTTGCTGTATTGCTTCCATATGATCCGACACTTGAATCTCCCAAAGTGATAGTTCCTGTATTTTTCTAATACTGCCCCTGGTGCAAGTGCAGCATCAGGTTTAAACAGCACTCCTACTGAAGATGTTCCTGTACCTGTAATTGTTCACTGCATTTGTCACACCTTGAGATCGTTGAACCTTCAGAATACATACCTGTCGAACTGCTTCCCATTGTTATAGTACCTGTATTTGTAAGGATACTGTCTGCTGTTCCATAAAGACCTGTTGAAAGAATCTATTGCATAGTTCTGTTGCATTAGTTGATAACTCCATATTTTAGCGTACATAGCTGTTGAGTTTGCACCACTTAAAATTAATTATTCCATTGCTGTTTAATGTAACAGCAGCTCTGTTTGTCGTCAAGTTTTCCTGGGCAATTGCAGTTTGTCTGACTGTGTTCCTGTTACAGTATTACTGTTATTGTTATCAATTGATGAATTTGAAATCTCAAGTTTATTATCATCATTAACATCATCAAGATTCACATTCTTATCCATAGTTAATTTACTTAAATACAGCATAAAAGGTTTGTAGTCATTATTTATTATAGTTGGACCCGCTCCTGTTGAAATAAACTGGATGGATTTTGCATCTGTCAAATTCATTCCAACATTTTTGAGCAATAAATAATCTTGATCCTGGATTCATAGTTAAAAGTAAGGTTATACAGTATTGTTAAAAAGTACCTGATATCCAGCTCTACTACACCTTGATTAAATGGACTATAGTCCCTGTTCCAACATAGTAAATGCAGTTCCTCTGTATTAGCATCCGTACCTCCATCAATTGTTGCTGTCATAGGTTGATTTATGTTTATTGTCCCTCCATTAGTATAGAATAACAGAGATTTCTGACCTGTTGTTGCTGTACCTGTTCCATTTAAATTAATTGATCCGCCTGTTTCTGCTACAAAGTTTACTGCCTGATCTTTGCTTTAACGTCATATGTTTCAATATTTACAGTACTGATTTTGAATATGTTCCTAATGAACCTTTACCTTCAACATCAAAATTCACATTTCCTGGAGCTGTTGTGTTATACATTCCTCCTGTTGCTATAATTCCTGCAGTTCCTCTACCTGTTCCCGATGTTTTTCCTGCTAACAGTTATATCTTTTCATTATTAACTGTTCCAACTGTTTGAACAACACCTACTGAACCATCGAAGTTACTGTATACATCACCTTTATTCTGGCAGCTGCACTGATCCAGTCGCCATTATACCTATATTTTCTCCTGCAGTAACAGTAATTTTCACCTGCTGTATCATTTATAACATTTCCATTTGAAGCATATATTCCTATATTATCTGAACTCAGTACTCGATATACTAATTAAATTTTTATTTGTTAATGAGGCTCCTAAGTCTCCATTCTTAACCCCATTGCCTTATTCTAGAACCTATGATACTGATTGTTCCATCGTTATCATAATTTTTATTAGTATTGAGTACATTCCAAAAAGAGCTTTTCTCCGGAAACATTAATTACACCATTGGCAGTATTTTTGATTCCTCCCGCATATCATGTAAAATGAGCGATTCCACCTGATTCATCCCTTCTGTTTATAGTACCATTATTTGTAGCCGATGAATGGTTGAAGTCATTATTATTTGTTCTATTGCAATACCACTAACTCTTATTACCTTTCATTGTTATAGTATTATTATATAACTACTGCTGTCCAGTTGGATGTTACTTTCAATCCATAACCTAACGAACCTTCACCGTTCATTGTAATTGTTCCATCATTTTTGTAATGTATAAGTTCCAGTGGAATTTCCTTCATCTGTAAATACTCATTCCTATTTGTTTTTCCGTTACCCGTATGCTTTTCTCCAGCCCTCATTTATTCCAATACTATCATCTGTCCACCACCAAGACTGTTATCTGTCTGAACTTCTATTCCTCCAGTTTCATCAGCAGTTAAAAGAATAGTTCCGTTAGTGAGTGAATTCCAGACGGCTTGTAGAAGCATATGGGATCTAATGTAACGGCTCTGTTACATCTACTTCCATAACTGAATTGCAGCAGAATTATATGATGATGTTACCACCTTGGATCGTACCCACTATAGCATTATCCTTCTTCTGAGCTGGACTGGTTGGAGCACCTCCAGTTAAAGAAGATCCTTCACTCGGTTTTATGTTACCTGTCACATTAGCATTTTTCCATACTGTATCTCCCGCATACTGTTCCAATAGGAATCCAAGTCAACTACCCAGGTATTAACGTTTGTCGGAATAATAACTGGAACTCGTAGGCTGTGGAGGTTCAAGTTTATAGCTGTCAGGCAAATTAGGGTTGTGTTGCATTAAGCGGAGTAACCGTCGGGCTGCAAATACTCTTGGGTTGATTCCGCACTCACCTCAGTCCTACAAGCGGTTCTTTTTACAGGTGTGTACTTGCTAAACCGTATCCTTTTTAGTCCCTGTCTGTTATTTGACGATGAAACGAATATTTGAACTTGTGAAAGTAATGAATAATTCTTACTGTCAGGGTGACGTACATCTTTCATAAGATTTTCACTTCTTGTAAATACTCCTTCATATGGATATTTTTCCTTCTTATCTCCTCTACCTTTATACGTACCCTCTCCAGTTGTTATAAAATCCATTTATCCCAAACTGCCAGCAGGCTCCATGGTGATTTTACCACATGGTCTCCTCGTTCCAGTAACTGCACTACTCAAGGTTTGAACCTTTCATCAGCTTAATCATTTTCAGCTTTTGCTTCCTTAAATAACTTCTTCATATTCTGTTATTGATGTCTGAAGTCTCTTTTGCCGTTTCTACATCATCTTTCCCATTAGCTGAAAGAGATAATGATCCTGTTACTAAACGAAAACAGTAACGCAGTATTGTATTTTTATATCCTTACATCTCTTTACAAATGATCTTAACTCTTTCAATCAAATTGTTATTCATAACTTTGATCTCACTTTTCTAAAAATTCTGTTTTTAATAAATTCTTCTTGAAAGCTTGAATTCTATTCTTCTGTTTTTGTGCTCTTCCTTCATCTGTTGTATTTGTTGCTACCGGTTCTTCTTCCCTTTTGATACTGTTCCCACTATTCTGCTCGGATCATTCCAAATTCTAACAACTTAGCTTTACACTTTGTGCTCTTCTATTCAAGTGCCATGTTGTAGCATTTGTTCCTTTTAGAATCTGTAGCCTTCTATTACTACTTCGTGGTCATTGAAGTTTATATTCTATAAACTTATGTAACATTTCAGTATTGCGGTTTTTATCTACTGATTTATCAAAATCCAAAAGTTCAATGCCCTTTCATCCATTGCTATCTGCTGGTCTGGTCCTTATCTTCAGGGATTATGTCTGTTATGTCTATTCTTTCTATTTCAAGAGCGTTTATTCTTAGTGTATTTTCTCTTATCTGCATTGTAGTCAGCTTTTCTCGCTGCAGACGATAATGAGATACTGCCAACAACATTGCTATCCCTGCTATTATTGTTGATCTTCTAGCCATGCGTCTGCCTCCTTCTCAAGTGATCTGTATTCTTTTTGAATAGTCAATTTTTCCTTCCTGTTCAACTTTTTCTACATTTTCTGATGGTTTTATCATTTGTTTTCTCTTAGATAATCTTCAATATTATCCCAGTCTGTCTGTACTGTACTGTACCAATTTTGCATTTGTACATGACATCATTAATGCCCAAAGTCCCATTGTTATTAATCCTTTTTCATATTTCTACTCTCCTGTCTCTATTATTTTTATATACTTTTCAGTCTTCCTCTTAGACTCTTCTTCTACTCTGTTCCTATTTTAACTTTGTTTCTATTCCTTCTAATCTCTGTTCCATTTTATCTAGCATTTCATTCGTCTTGTGGAATGTTTCTATATGCTATTTATTTCGTTTACCTCCTTAATTCTCTGAGTTCAACATCCATCTTTTTCACTTCACCCATGTTCTTGTATTTTTGCCTTCATTGCCCTTAGCTTCCAGCTTTCTGCTTTCTTGCTTCTGCTCTCCTGTTTCTCTTTGCTTCAAGCTTTTCATTCTGTTTTGGTGCAGCTACTGTTCAGGCTACTGCTTCTTCTGTCACTGAGTTTAAAAAGTTCCTGTTTTCTGCTCTTTCTCCAGCTGCTTTCCTTCTGTTCTGCTATCTTTAAAAGTCTTTCTATATTTGGGTCCTCGTCTTTTCTGCCATTGACATCTTGCCCTATTGCAAAGTCGCCAGTAATGCTATTCCCATTATCTCTTTTAGCCTTTCATATCTTCTCCTTCTCGTGTAAGTTTCTATTATCTCCATGGTTCTTTTTCCCATTTTTCTTCTTGTCTCTGCCTGTTCTCGCTGCCTTTACTTTGCAGGTTTCTTTTTACCCTACGCCACTGTATCCACAGTCAGCTTCACTCCCTTGCACACCTCTACTACTCTCTCACAGAAGTCTACTTTTATACGCCTTGTTTGCATTGTCATTCCTAGTCTTCCATTGCGTTCTTGGTCTTTACTTCCTCTTCTACCTTCTTCTTCAACTGCTGCAACTTCAACCGGTGCTGTTTTTCAGCTCACCTTCTTAGGTGCTTTTTGCAGCTTTCTTCCGCTTCCTGCTGTTTATAGTAGTCATCTCTTGCCTTCTTCAGTACATCCCTGCACTGTCTGCCATTGCTATGCTTGACATTTAGCAAGAAGTCCTGCTAACATTATCTTTTTCATATATTCTTCCTTTCATCGTATAAATATTGAAATACAAAAACTGTTTTATGAATCCATTCTTAATTTTCAGCTTGAAACAGTTTGTGAATTATAGAAAAATCATTGTCTGAGCTATCGGCGAGTTTGATGATTTTCTCTAATCAATCTGCTGTTTCATGCCAATAAAAGTAGTAGAGTGAAATAAAACGTTTTTAGAGCTTAAGTTTTAATTTCCCATTATTGCTAGTATTTGTTCCCAACTCAGCTATTTTCTGTTCTTTTTCTCTTATTAATTTTGCTTTAGATTTTTGTAATATGTATCATAATTGTTTAAACCTTGCTTTATACTTGTCCTCATTGCCATCTGACTTCAGAGTCTTCTTTAATTTTCAAATAGTTTTTCCTTTCCTTCTTCTTTTTGCTTTTAAGGTCTGCAACTTTCAGATCTCCAGTTGAGCCTTCTGTAGCTCAAATTCCTTTTTCTTCTGTGCCCTTCTCAAGCAAATCATTGAATTTGTTTTTCATGTGAATTCAGACTTGCCTCAGACTTTGTTTTCTGCTGAATAGCTTACTGTTGCCATTATAAATAAAGCTGACAGCAAAAGCATTTTTCTTTTCATAGTTTTCCTCCTTTAATATAGCATTTTTGAATAACATTATTTGTTGTTTTCATACTGTTATTTTAACTAAACAATATTTATTAATTAAGTTTTATTTTATTTTTATATAGATATTTTTACTAATTCTATTTTTCTCATTATATATTTCTTTTATTCTAATTATATCACATTTTAAGACTATTGTATCTACTTCTACACTATTTAATACATTTTTATACAAAAAGTATTAAATAATATTTTTGTACATATCATCGTTATATTTTTATATGAATATTTATTCAAATAAAGTGACATTATTTAAATTTTATATGTTATTTATTTTTAAGTTTCACATGAAATAAATACAAAAATAAAATGAGGCTGTCTCAAAATAATAAAAATTAAATATAATATACACTATATTTTTCATTTACTAAAATTTACTTATACAAAACAGTCATTTTATTAAGGAAAAGTCAAAAACTCGCCTGAAGCTCATACAGATGACTTTTCCCAATCTATTTCCTGTTTTTACATTGTAAAAATTCTAATAATTCAAAAATATAGTTTTGTACATTATTTTTACTTTCTTTTTGAAATAGTCCCATTTCTATCTTCTTTTCTAATTTCTGAATTAAAGATTATATTTTAAACAGAAAGCTTTTTCCTTCAGATAAAAGTTATTAGTAAACAACTCTGAATCCTAATCCTCCTCTTACATTGTGACCTTTTGTATCATATCCTTAGCATTAAATGTTACTCGAATCTTTGATTTTCTACTCTATATTCAAATCAGCCTTAAAGTTTCTCTGTCATCCTTTTCCCTCTGATATTGAACAGTCTGCATTAGTATACGCTACTCTTACTTTGTTCTTTACGTCTCCCACTTTTTCCTAGTTCATTTTCATATCCCAGTCCTAAAAGATTACAAATGTTGTTTTTACTGCCATTGGTTGTTTATACTTGAACTCTACTCCTACTTCTGTGGTTTTATTGAATAATAGTCGTTTCCTTCTACTTCCAGTCTCATTTCTCCTGATTTTTCCTTGATACTTGTAAATCTTCCATATTCAAGTTTTAAACCTCCATATGGTCTTATGCTTGTTCTCACTTGTTCTTATATTGTATCCAAGTTCATTCTTAACTGCTACTCCGTATGTTAGTATAGTCTGACTTGGCATTAAAGATTTCATCTACTACAAGATACTTTCTATGCATGTCATTTCTTGATACATATCCTTCTCCTGATATTGTCCACTGAAGACTTCCATTGTGATCTTTAGGTGACATTGTCTTGACATACCCCAAGTTTTAACATTGTATGATTTTCTTTTGATTGTCCTATATCCTTAAACTTGAATCTGTTATGTACTGCTCCTGCATACCATCCTGAACTGTGTCCAAGTTTAACCGTTTCATCTTCATGAAGTATGCAAATCCATATGCATTATTTTTATAGTCTATTATTCCTGCGAGTATCTGTCTTATATTCGTCTCTCATTTCAAACATTTTTATCTTGTTGGACTGTTTTGATTTAGTATCCCATTCTTTAGACAGATGACTGATTTCCTTGTCTATCATTCTTCCTGTCCCATATGTTCTTTGCGTACATTTGCATACTGGTGTCCCATCATCTCATCAAATGCTTGAGATAACAGGATGGGTTCATTCTTACCTATTGAATTTAACTTATTGAATAGTTTCTTTTTCTTTTTGAATCAAGTGCATTCTTATCATATCTTTGTTCTAATCCATCTAGAAATTATATGGTGTAGTACTATCTTTAGCATATTCTTTATAGTCTACCTAGTCATTAGAACACCTTGAATCTCCCATTTCTACTTAATCTTAGCAGTACTGCCGCAGTTAGAGAACCCTGATAAAATATCCATTTATCTACTCCATCTGTTAAGTAATGCTAGTGTGTATCTTTTAAGATATTTGTTCCAACAGTTAAAGTTTTAGCATTTGTATATTCAGCTGCTTCTGCTCCTATTATTAGTCTGCCTTTCTCAATCCAGTTAAATTATTTAGTCCTTCTGTTGATTAGTAGTTACTCTGATGTACAACATACATACCTCATCTTTGATATTGAACCAAAATCTTGATGTTCTTTTAAAATATCTCTATAAGTTGCCTTAGCAATAGGATCATTAGAAACTTGGATATTAGCTGCAGGCAGTCGCACTTGTAGCATCGATACGGTTGGTGTTATAATATTTCCAGTAAGTCCTCAACTTTACTATCTGCTAATCCTCCTCTTGGAACATTGAGTCTTATCTCCAAATTTCTTATCTCTCAGTGAGTTCCTTCTATTTTCTTAGTTGCTTCTGCTGAACTATGTTGAACATCTATTATTCCACCAGCTTTCATTAGTTCCCTTGAGCATTGTTAGCAGTTACAATACCTTTTGAATCTGGAGCTTTTAATCTAATAGTTCCATAGTTTTTAATACAGTAGCATCTCCTGTTGAATAAACAGCTATTGCATTTTGTGCACTAGGATCTATTTCAATTAAACCACCTGCTCCTAGTTGTAACCTGTTGCTCCATTTCTAGGTACATTCCTTATACCTTTTTAGCTGTAACATGAATAGTTCCATGTTTTCAGCTGTTGAACCCGCTCTGATGCACACACATACCTATGAATTTTCATTTCCAACAGTTAGAGTGCTCTGCCATATTTACAATATGTCCAACTTTATTTTCACTCTGGTCTATTATTAGTATACCCTGCTGCCATACCTGTACTATATAGTTCATTTTCTAAATCTGTTTTTCCTACTTAATATTAGCATAGTTTCTAGCAACTCCATTTCCTGTTCCTGCTTCATATGCACTATATATTCCAACATTTCGTTTCAGAAGATAAGTCCATAGCCATAATTTGATAGGTTACCAGCTACATAATATCCATAGTTTCATTTCCTGTAGATGTAATTGCAGTATTTCTATAACATTTGAACTAGTGTTGCAAGTATAGTATATATTGAATCTCCTGAAGCTACTGTTGCTGAGTTATTACATTGTTGTAGCTCCAGTTCCAGCATCAGCAATACTCTATCAGATCCTTTTTCCTATATCAAAAGATGTTAGGTTGTTATTTATTGTTCCAGCATTTTCCAACATAACAAACCCCAACAGCTTCTTTATTTGTTCTAAAGCTCCTATTTTCATTTTAGAACCAGCATTTAACATTTCCAGATTTTGCGTAGATAGCTACAGCCCATCTCCAACTTCAACTTTTAGCATTTATTATCAACAGTTGTTGATACAGTGCTCCATAAATACCTATTGAGTCATTTCCAGCTTTTACGGCAGTAGTCTAAGTACATTAACTTCTCCTCCATCTTTCAAATGTATTGCAACACTTTGAGATGCACTGCAGTATTTCAACTTCAACATCAGCCCCACTGTTAATATTATGTGCTGCTCCTTCAGCATGTATACCTATCGAAGAAGTTCCTGTTACTTTATTTTTCCACTATTTGTATAGTTCCTGCTGCAGTTCTGTTAGACTAAACCTTGTTTGCTCCTTCCTAGTCAGAAACTATTTCTCCAGTATTAGTAAGAGCTGTTCCATCTTTCATGAACATACCAACAGAGTTTTTACCCTATTGATAATTTCTTTCCAGTATTTTTAAGCTCCAGTAGCACCAGTTGAATAAAGTGCCGCTCATCAGAACCTACTACTATATCAGAGTCATTTTCAATTCTTGCTCCATTTACTCCGATAAGTCCAACAGACTTATTACCTAAAAATATAGTTTTTCCAGCAGCAGTTTTTAATTCATGCAGCACCTGCTTTTCTTCCATTCAAATGAAAAGTAACATTTTCTTGACCATTTAATATTACATTTGATCTCCAATCAACTGTTGAATTCTTACTACAGGTAATCTTATCTCCAGCAAATGTTTTATCCTTATCATAAACCAAAAGAAGAATTTATCCATTGAGAAATATCAAAAAGCTCTTTCCATTTGGTACTATATTTACATTTTCAGTTAAACTCACCAACCGAACTAAATGCCATATCTTTTAGATTAAGATAGAGTTCATCACCATTTAGAGTTGCTAGATAAGAAATTTAATGCCTTCCTGTAAAAAGTTCCGCCCAAGCTAAAATGCAATACCATTTCCAGCTAAAACTATATCTCCAGTAGAATTAATATCAGAATTTTTAGAATTTATTACAACTCCTTTTAATCCCATTTTTATATTACCCATTTGATACAGTAGACATCCTATTGAATGGATTCCAATACTTTCTTGAGAAGAAGAAAAATCATGTCCACTATTTGTTAAATTAGAACTCAGTTACTGTTGATGGAAGTGTTTTCAGCAAACATACCAAAAAGCTTTAGTTTTCCATTTACTCCTTGAATATCACAGCATTTGTTGCAGAAATAGTTCCATCTCCTAATGTTGAACTATTTAATTTATTTAAACTCATAGGCAACTCTTCTTGTCCAACAGTACGCTTGTGCATATTTAATATCTTAGAGCCTCCAGCTCCATAGATACCTATTCCATTATCTCTGCAACTTCTATTGTTTTTATTATTTGTTAAGTAATAAAGTCCTACCATAGCAGTAGTGTTTTCTACTAGCAACTGGTCCGAGTTATGTTGCGTTTCTGTCTAATCTTTAATAGTACCATTATTAACAATAGATACATCTCCAACCGTTCCAACATCTCCTCCAGCACACCTTCATTGAGTTACCTGAATAGAGCAACTTTGTCCTTGTTTCTGTTCCTGAAACAGTTTTCCAGCCTCAACTAACATATTTGAAGAGCGAAATCAACTTTGTAAAAAGCATCTGAGTGTTGCAGTTGATTCATCATTATCTAAATCAACATCTTGGTTAATTTCAAGTTTACCTCTATATACAGAATATACCTTATATGATCCTGTTGTGGAGCTTCTAATTCTACTTTTGAACCTAGTGCACTGTTAATAGCTGCTAAATTACTAACACTGCTTAACTTCATAGCTTCCCTCCAGTAGGTTTACTGTAAAACCATAAATGTTCCACCAGATTGCATTTTTACTTTTTAACTTAGCTGTAATACTAAACATTGCATCTAAGACTAGAACTCCTTGTACTTGACCACTTACATTATTTATAGTTGCATTTTTAAAGATAGAAACTATATCCTCCAGATTCTATGTCAGCAACTACAGGTCCATTTATTGTAAATTCGTCCAGCATAGTCATTAGGATTAGAGGATTTATAGTTATAGAATAATAATCCTCCATTTTCCAGCAACTAATTTTAAGTTACCAAGTATCATCCAGTGTTATATCAGTTGATCGATATAGAGCAACTGCTCCATCTTCTGTTTAACTGTTCCTTTTAATTCAGTTTTAGTATGAGTTGGATCAGTTTCTTTTTGCATGCAGAGCGACATTGACTACCTTTACATTAATTTTAGCATTTACATTATCCATTAAGAAATGCCCAGTATTATATGCTACTCAGCTACATTGCTCCATTAACACCAGTAGTTCCTTCATTTTTAGCAGTAGAATGTGTTGCTCCATCTTTTAAAAGCTGCCATTCCTACAGAACCTGTTGAAGCTCCAATATTAATAGTTCCTTTATTTATAACTCAGCTTGATTTGTTGCTAACATTCCAAAGTTACTTAGATTCATTGCACCTTCTTTATCTATATCTATTGTTGCACCAACATTATTAGTTTGCAATTGCATGTTTAGTATTAGTACCTGATGTTGAACTTCCATTTGCTATCACTTACCTAGACTCTTGTCCAGTAAGTTTAATACTATTTTTATTTATAACTTCTGCATCTCTAGTATTAGTACCTTCATGCTATATCAGCTTGTGCCTCATAACAACATTGAATTGATACTATTATGACTTTTAGACATTGTCGACTTTTATTGTACTTCATATTTGCCATATCAGAATTAATATTAACAAACATTCCTAAAAGCTATTAGAAACATTATCTTCTGGTTAATATTTCCTTTATTTTATTGCCCTTTACCTCTTGTTGGAGTCACTTTTGTTGTTACAGAGTTATCCTCATTAAAAGCCATAGCTGCTCGCATTATCTCGCTTTGTCATTTCCATTAGGATTTTTCTTAAAGTGATAGTACCTGTTGCAATCACTTACAAAAGTAACTGTTCCTGCAGACTCAGTAGCAGCATCTTTGCCACAGCTTTCAGCACCTGATAAGCTGATATTTCCTTTTGTTGTCATAGGTCTTTTGAACAAACATTACCTGTAGCTGAGTCTGCAAGTAAGTATGAGTCCCATTGACCTTTCATCCTCTAAAATCGATTACACCAGTAGTGTCATTTACCATCTCCACCTTGAACATACATCTTCTTGAATTAGAGCTATCGACTTTATGTCAACATAAATCCATCGACACTTCTATCATGATATTCTTCAGTAGGACCTTTTGTTGTTAAATATTTCCCTGCCCCTGAACCCAGCATGTATCATAAGGGCATATTTTTATATCCAATGATCACCTTTTCTTCTCTGCTGTTTAGAGTACCAGCATTTAATTGTGTGTTTTATGCCCTATGAGACTAAACTCTGAGTAAAAATCCCTCCTAAATTGATTGTATATCCATTTGGTATTGATAATGTATTTCCTGCAGCTCCTACATCATCTGATTCAATAAATCTTGATCCACCAACGAAATATTGATCATTTTATTTGGATTAGCTCCATTAGCTGAACTTGCTAGCAGGATTTTGCATATTCATCACCAAAAATTATAGAATTGAAATATATATTACATGGGGGCTGTGTCGTTGCTCCCAAATTACTATGTCCTTTGGTATCTGTTCCTACAGTGAAATCTATTTTTCGTATCGTACACTACATCTTAAATACTGATGCTCTTTCTCTGGTAATCTATAACCTCCAGTTCTACAGGCCATGTAGTGTAATATATTTGAATATTTCCAACTGTGCTCTATTAGCTAGATTAAATGAAGTTTTTGTATTTTGTCTTGACGTACTACCATTACTGTGACATCCACATTACAATCAGCACGCAATACTGTGCAAAAGTAGGAGGTGTTGGTAAAGCGGGAGCCTCTACTGGAGCAATTGGTGAAAATGAAGAATATTGATATTTGGTGCAGCTGGAGTGTTAGTTATTCTAATGTTACACTTGGAGTTGAATAATACACATTAACTGGTGGTACGCATATGTTACACCTAATATGTTTAGGTCTAATTCCTGCACTTACTTCTATTGAAATTGGATCTTCATTTATTTGAGCTCTTCTTATTAATCCACTAACTTAAACCTGTATCATTGGGTAAACCTCCACTTGTTGCTATTATAGAACCTAATATTGCCTTTTGGTCAGCTGTTCATGCCGATGTAGATCTACCAAAAACATTCGAACTATCTTGTAAATACTCCTTCAAAAGAGGATACTTCGCAGATTTATCTCCTCTACCTTCTAACTTCCTCTCCAGTTGTTATAAAAATTCATTTATTCCAAACTGCGCATGAGCTCCATGGTGATTTTGATTACATGGTCTCCCTGTTCCATCAGTTGTACCAGTTCAAGGTTTGAATCTTTCATCAGCTTATCATTTTCAGCTTTTGCTTCCTTGAATAACCTTCTTCCATATCTGTTATCGATGTCTGAAGTCCTCTTTTTGCTGTTTCACATCATCTTTTCCATTTGCTGAAAAGAGATAATCGACCCTGTTACTAGGAATGAAAACAGTAACGCAGTATTATATTTTATATCCTTGCATCTCTTTAAATAGATCTTAACTCTTTTCAATTCTTTTTCAAATTGTTATTCACTAACTGTCTCCCACTTTCTTAATTTTTTGTACTTTCTATTATTGCCGACTTCCTTCTTGAAAGCTTGAATTCTATTCTTCCGTTTTTGAAACTTTTATAATTTTTCTCATATTGAACCTGTCTTTTTCTGCCATTGATACTCGCCTTATTACTGATGACAGTAAAATTAATCAGAATGAATAAAAATATTTTGTTATATCCTTCAATATTTTACTTCAACTAATTTCCCATTATTGCCAGTATTTGTTCAACTCAGCTCATCTTCATTTCTTTTTCCTTTATCAGCTTAACTAAATTTTTATATATGTATATCATAATTGTTTAAAAACTTGCTTTATACTTGTCCCTGTACTCATCTTAGAGTCTTTTCTTTAATTTTTCAAAAGTTTTTCCTTTTCCTTCCTCTTTTGCTTTAGGTCATGCCTTCAGTTTCAAGTTGATTCTTCGTGCTTCAAATTCCTTTTCTTCTGTGCTTCCTTCAAAACAAATCATTGAATTTGTTTCTCATTGAATTCAGACTTGCCTCAGACTTTGTTTTCTCCTGGAATAACTACTGTTGCACATTACCAATAAAGCTGACAGCAAAAAGTATTTTCTTTCTCATAAATGTCCTCCCATAATTTTCTAATTATATAAAAATACTTTCTACTTTAATTTTTAGTATGATATTATTATATATGTCTTTGTTTTATTTGTCGCTATATTATAACATATTTTAAAACTAGCCCATCCACTTCTTTATAGTATTTAATATATTTTATATATATATTATATTTTCTATATATTCCTTACTTTGTTATCTGAAATTTATTCAAAATAAAAGTTATTTTATATTTTTAAGTTTCTCATGAAATAAATACAAAATAAAACATTACACCTTAACGCATAATGATTCGGTGTTTCTATCTTCTTCTCTAATTTTCGAAATTAGATTGTATATTTTTAAACAGAAAACTTTTTCCTTCTGATAAAAAGTTATTAGTAAATAACTCTGAATCCTAATCCTCCTCTTACATTGTGACCTTTTTGTATCATATCCTGCATTAAATGTTACTCCCGAATCTTTGATTTTCTCTCTCTATATTCAAATCAGCCTTAAAGTTTTCCTTTTCTGTCATCCTTTTTCTCCTCGATGTTGAACCAGTCTGCATTAGTACTGCCTACTCTTGCTTTGTTCTCTGCGTCTCCACTTTTCCTGGTTCATTTTCATATGTCCAGTCCCAAAGTAGTTACAAATGTTGTTCTTACTGCCATCGGCTGTTTGATACTATGAATTCTATTCCCACTTCTGGTTTTACTGAATAGTGGTCGCTCCTTCTACTCCAGTCTTATTCTCTGATTTTTCCTTGATACTTGTAAATCTTCCGTATTCAAGTTTTAAAACTTCCATATGGTCTGATGCTTGTTCTTTCACTTGTTCTTATGTTGCCTAACTCATTCTTTTAATGCTACTCCATAAGTTGTATAATCAGATTTTGCATTGAAAGATTTCATCTACTACTAGATATTTTCTATGCACATCATTTCTGATCATATCCTTCTCCTGATATTGTCCACTGTAAACTTCCGTTATGGTCTGTTGCCGATGACATTGTCTTGAAGATTCCAGTTTTAACATAGTCTAGATTTTCTTTGATCCTCCTATGTCTTTAAACTTGAATCAGCTGATGTACGCCCTGCATACCATCCGCTTGAGTTCTCTAACTTTAACTGTTTTCATCTTCATGTAGGTATGCAAATCCATATGACATCGCTTGTATAGTCGATAATTTCCTGCTATCCGTACTATATTCATCTCTCATTCCGAATACTTTTATTTTATTTTGACTGTTTAGACTTGTATCCATTCTTTAGATAAATGAGTTATTTCTTTTGTCTATCAGTCTTCCAGTTCCTTTAGTGTCTCTGCTGTACATTTGCATATTGGTGTCCCATCATTTCTGCATCATAAGCTTTGGAATAGTAATGTTCTTCATTATTTCCAATTGAACTTAATTTATTAAATACTTTTCTCTTGGAAGAGTAGCTCATCAACTCCATATCTTGTCTCTAACTCCATCAGCAAAATTATAAGTATTCTTTGTCAGCTGCCGGTTTAGTTGTATAATTTTGCTAATATACATTTTTGAACACTGCACTAGCTGTTAGCAAGTTAATAGAACCAGAATATATATTCCATTTTTGAAATTTGTGGATTACTTAACATTGTTTGACTGTGCAGAATGTATTTCACTAACTTCAATATATTTTGAGTTTTGCTGCTTGCAGCTTCAGCTCCATAACTAGATCCATTTCTCGTCAATGCTAATGATCTCAATCCATATAATAGTTTGTTCTGCTAAAAGTATCCATATACATTCCTAGTCCTGAACTAGTAATTTGTCTTGTTCTTGTGGTATGTTTACTGAATCTGAGTTACTGCTATTCCATTTTATAAATTGTTCCACTAGCTGAACCTGCTGGGACATCTATATTTACATCTCTGCCCTGTTGATGTTGGTTTTACTTCTGGAGTTCAATTTCAGTTGCTCCACTAATAGATTAACTGTTCCATAGTTACGTAAAATTACTTTTCCACCATCATCAAATGCTGCAACTCATCGCTGAGTTAATAGTTGTTGTTCCATGGTTTTCGTACACCCATCACTCTTTGTTGCTACTCACTACAACTCCTGAAGGATTTAATTGTTGTTATTGTTCCATAGTTATATCTTTGCATGTTTTTATCTGATACATACCTATAGCACCATCTGAATCAAGGTTTATTGTTGCAGTTGGACTCTGCTGATGCATTGTAAACTTGTCCTTGTCCTGTTCCGTACGTTTCGACAATACTAGCAGGAACCTTTTACATTAATAGTTCCTTCATTTACAACTTTTTCCTGTAAATGCTGAAAGTGTTGTCGCATTCATTAAATCCTGCAGCCGTACCTATTGCATATCTTTTCTGTTGATTGATCCGAGCACCTACAGTAATTGTTCCATAATTAGTTGCATTTCCTCCATTTTGTACTATATATTCTACATTTCCAGTACTAGCTACAAAATTCATATTTCATAATTATTCATGTTCACCAAGAATAAAATACCATATGTCAGATCTCACTTGAAGTCAAGTTAGCTCTACTGTGATGATGGCTGCCGCATCGTTTAGAATATAAGTACACTGTCTCCTAATGCTGCTGTTGAAGGTGCTGTATTATTAAAGTTGTATTTGTTCCTTTTAATACATAACCAAACGAATTATTTCCTATTGTCATTGTACTTCCATTATCATTTATTGTTACTCCATTAGGTGTATTTTCAGCAACATCTACAGCTCTCGTGTTTCCAACATTAAATGTAGCTCCAGCTTGTATGTCTTATTAGAAGCATTTACATCAGCACTGAATCCCTCACCTCCATCTCCACATTAAGGACAGATGTCCACCTAATGTTACATTTTCACCATAAATATTGTGTATATGTTCCACCATTTATTGTTCCATTATTTGTTAAAGTTACTCCTTTGGTCATTAGTAAACATTCCTACTCTTAGTTTACTTTTTCACTACTTGAATTTCCTACTGTAATTAATATTGTTATTTAGAACAGAACCGCTGGATTGTCCAAACATACCACTTCATCAGCATTACAATAATTTGTCCATCATTTTTCAATATCAAAGTTCTTTCCTCCCATTCCAACTGCCTTTTTCACCGTTCATAGTAATAACACCACTTGTTCCATTAGTTGCATTTACTATGTTAGTAGCAAACATTTGCTGTGCATTATCTTCAACGTAAATACCATGATCCTTTTCATCTAAATCCATAGCATTGTTATTTGTAACGGAATTTTACCATATACTCCAGCACCTTTTGAAACTCATCTCCAACCAATGCTCCTGTTGCTGTTTAACTTGAAGAAAGTCCTAAAACTCCTTTGAGACTATCTCCTCCAACACTGATTGAACCATCATTTACTACATCAGAACCATTTTACAGCATAAACCCCAACTAGCGTTACTATTTGCTGCAGTAATTGCTGTTTTCAACTTCAACTTTGCACACTGTTATATGTTTGTCCATAGTTTATAAATAATCAACTGCTCCTGTTCACCATGCCCCATCTGCTGAAACTGTTGAACCTCAACAAGATTTATTTGAGTTTCTGATGTTTGGCCATAATTTACTTGGAGTTCATAGCAAGTCCAATAACAGCTGATTCTTTTATTGCAGTCGAAATCACTTGAATTAAGGTGTGCTGTCACATTTTCCTGCACCTAAATTCATTTTGCTCTCTCTACAATTAAACTTTTTAACGTCTTGCTCCAACCTCACTCCACCAGTTACCAACGGTTGTCAGCATCATCGTATAAACTCTAATCCATCTGTACCGAGTGTAAAGTTATTATAGTAGTTCCTGAAACGGATCTGTTCTTCCTATTGTGGCATCCTGCTGTTCCTGTTACATTCGTAAAGTGATCCTTATTTACTGACTGCATTTCAATGTGCTGCTGTTTTGCAGTCATTTGGGATATGTTAAAATTCATACCTGTTAGAATCTATAGGTTGTGTTGCTGCCGCTAAATCTTTTGTACCTAACTGATTACCTCTTAGTGTAGAGTTGCACTATTCATCTTTATTTTTCACCATTATCAACATAAACGTACATATCCATCTCCAGAATAATCTATGAACCATTGTTAAATCAACTTCTGCCTCCTACAGAAGCTGATCCTGTTGATCCGTCTGCTTTTATATGGCTGTGCATTAATTTGGTCTGCGCCATAAGACCAAATCCACATATCTGTCAGCATCGATAAATCTAACACCTTGTATAGATATATTGTCACCACTGTTGGTGCTAGCTCTGTTTATAGTAACCTCTGTTCCTGTTCTGTGCGTATACTGCTCCTGAATTCTTCTTATTTGTTGTGCTCGCTATCATTTTCAATTGAGCTCGATATATTCAACTCATCTGCTTTTTCATCTTTTGCTCCTGCTGAAAGCATAAACTGTACTGGAGTTTTTCATCAGTTAATTTATGTTTTCCAACTTCCATTGTTTGTTTGATATTCTTGTAGAACCTTTTGCTACAATTGCCAAGTTTTCCTACCATCTTTTATTCATCTCTCCAGTTGATTTTACTGATCCTTTATTATCGGTATATATCAATATTATTTTTAAGTTGTTCCACCATCTGAGTTATTTTCCTGTACCTATATTCAGTACATCTGCTCTAGCAACTCCAACTCACACCCTCTAGTTTGGTCAAATACATTTTATAGTATTTCTTTGTTAAATTTGTTGGAGCAAAGAATAAATTCAAATCCACCTTCAATAGGTACTGAGCTACCACCAGGGTTTATATCCATGTTTTGTAATGCTTATTCCCTGCTGTTTGTCACTGCTGTGGTTGTAAATTCTGGTTTTCCTACCCTACTTTGCTCCAAAATTGCTTAAATCTCCGTAACTTTAGAACCATTTGCTGTTTTGTGGAATATAAAGACCACGTTATTATCTCCATAAAAATTCCACTAGCATTCTAACACCATATTTAATCTACATCTTTCAATAAGTATATTCCGCTGAATCCTGTCCATACATTTTTAAAACTTCGATTTCCTTTGGCTTTGCAGTAGTCAACGCTTTTAGGGAGATGAACCGGCATAATCGATATTGAAGCATGTCCAGTTTTCAATGGTTCCTGGGTTATACATTATATTATGTGACTGTCCTGAAACATCATTAGAAACTATAAATCCTCCAGTATAAGCACCATATCTACTTTCAGAAGCATCTTCGTAGTTAAATAACTTTTCCGCTGGCAGTCAACGGTCGTTATTTCCACCAGTAGCGTATGTATTCCGTTAAGAAGTATTTCCACCTTCTGTAACTATATTTCCTGAGTTAAACGAAGCATGAGTAGACGTCTTATTATATGTTTGTCCGTTTTAGCAGTCGGTGTAACAACTAAATTATTTACCATCATTGATGCACTAAAGTTCATCACTTGCGAGTTGAATAATCCATTAATTTGCATGATGAATTTTGAGCAAATCCATGTATACCCAAGTGATATAATTCTCCCACGTACTTGAGCACTTTCAATGCCTGTGTATATAAAATGTTTTCCTTCATTTTATTATAGGATATCACTGATTGTACTAAGAGTCCTTACCACTGCTTGTTCCTGTTCCAGATTTTCCAGACCATGTTCCACGCAGTTGCTATAGTCACTGACCAAAGGGTTAGAGGCTGATCTCAAGGTGATGCACCAGAATATTGTGAAGTATAATTCAGCTATCCCTGTTCTAACAGTATTTATATCTCCTCCTGTTATACAACTTTCAATTGCACGTATTGGCTGTCCTAAAGCTACAAATAGTATGACCCATTACCGTGATACAGCTAATGATAGTCGGAGGATGATAGTGGGCTAATGTTGAGCATCAGTTCTGGCTGGTGCAGGAATTAATCTTATTCCTAATCGTAAAACAATTGAAGGTGCCCGGCATACTTGCCGAGAAAGCCTTTAGCAATTGATCTAGGTCTTATAGACGCATTTATCCCATGCAACAACTGGCTTATTCATCCACCTGTTTTAGCTAAACCATAAGTATTTAATAATCCTGATCTTGAGTTGTTGAAGCCGATCTTTAGAATTCAATGATTGGTAAATATTGATACATACTGCTGTTGAAGATATGTATCTGTTTAATATATCTATCTCTTTCAAATATCCTCATATGGATACTTCTCCTTCTTATCTCCTCCCTTTATAAGTTCCTTCAGCTGTTATAAAACCCATTTTATCCAAACTGCCATGAACTCCATGATTTTACCACATAGTCTCCCTGTTCCATCAGTTTCACCAGTTCAGTGAATCTTTCATCAGCTTATCATTTTCAGCTTTTGCTATCCTAAATAACTTTCTTCCTGTCTGATTGATGTCTACGAGTCCTCTTTTTGCTGTTTCTACATCATCTTTCCCATTAGCTGAAAGAGAAGCGATCCTGTTACTAGAAACGAAAATGGTAACGCAGTGTTGTATATATCCTTACATCCTCTTTACCAAATGATCTGACTCTTTTCGATGCTTTTCAATTATTGTTATTCATACTGTCTCTCCTTTGCTTATGCATTTTCTATGATGACAAGCCCTCTTCTTGAAAGACTTGAATTCTATTCTTCTTCTGTTTTGTGTGCTCTTCCTGCATCGCTGTTGTGTTGTACGGCTGCCGGTTTCTTCTTCCCCTTTTGATACTGTTCTCTACTATTCTGCTCGGACCATTCCAAATTCTAATAACTTTAGCTTTTACACTCTGTGCCTACTCATTTCCAAAGTGCCATGTTGTGAGCATTTGTGCTGTACGAATCTGTATGTCCCTTCTATTACTATGCTGAGTCATTGGGGTTTACCTCTCTGAACTTGTCATAACATTTCAATGTTAGTGGTTTTACTACTGATTTTATCCAAATCAAGTTCAAATGCTCTTTCATCCATTACTACTATATCTGCGAGTCAGGTACATATCACTCCAGGAATTATCTGTCTGTATGTCTATTCTTTCTATTTCAAGAGCGTTTCATTCTTAGTGTATTTTCTCTTATCTGTGTTGTTGTAGTCCAGCATTTCTGCGCTGGACATGTACGACCCTTTATAGCAACATACTGCCAATTATCCACTGCTATTGATGACAGTCTACAGCCATGCGTCTGCCTCCTTCTCCAAGCGATCCTGTATTCTTTTGAGCCGGTCAATTTTCCTTCCTGTTTTCAGTTTTTCACACATTTTCTGATGGTTTTGTGAGTTTGTTTTCCTCTCAGATAATCTTCAATGTTATCCAGTCTGTGTCTGTATTGTACTGTACCAATTTTGCGTTTGTACATGACATCGTGTCTCCAAGTCCTAGTGTTATTAATCCTTTTCATCTTTTGCCTCTCACCTCTCTTTTCTTCTCTATAACATAATTTAATATGTGTTATAATAATATTTCTCTGGAATTAAACATTCCCAGCACATTATTTCAGTTTGGTTTCTATTCCTTCTAATCTCTGTTCCATTTTATCTAGCATTTCACATTTGTTTATGGAATGTTTCTATGTTACTATTTATTTCATTTACTCTCTCTTTTAATTCTCTGAGTTTTCAACGTCCATCTTTTCACTTCCTCACGTTGTGTTCTTGTATTCATTGCCTTCATTGCTTAACTGCTTTCTGCTTTCACCACTAACTGCTTCCTTGTTTTCTTTGCTTCCAAGCTTTTCATTTGTTTTGGTGCAGTTTGCTTGGAGCAATTACCAGCTTACAGAGTACTGTTTCCCCTTCTTCTGTTACTGAGTTTAAAGTTCTA